>JAAUYB010065579.1_pt1 | contig 52273 bp, 52 predicted proteins | sample 7278071 | NCBI WGS metagenome assembly JAAUYB01 (sample SAMN14350121, study PRJNA611818) | marine sediment metagenome | isolation source: surface marine sediment (1.8m) | place: French Polynesia: Moorea | collected 2018-08
CACCGATCATCTGGGGCGCGATCTTCTCAGCCGCTTGCTGCATGGCACGCGGCTCTCGCTTGCCGTTGGCGTCGCTGCTGCCTTGATCGCCGCCACCATCGGCTCAGCCATCGGGATTGTCGCGGGGTATTTCGGCGGGCGTACCGACAACATCATTATGCGCGGCGTCGATATGCTGATGGCCTTTCCCTATATCCTGCTGGCGCTGGCCATCGTCGCCGCTCTTGGACCGGGGCTGATGAACGCGCTGATTGCCGTCGCCGCCGTCAATGTGCCCTTCTTCGCCAGGAACATTCGCGGCGTAACCGTGGGCCTCGCGGGGCGCGAGTTCATCGACGCTGCGCGGCTTGCAGGCATGGGACACACGCGGATCATCCTAACCGAGCTTTTGCCCAATGTCCTGCCGGTGATCGTCATCGCCATGTCGACGACCGTGGGCTGGATGATACTGGAAACAGCGGGCCTCAGCTTCCTTGGCCTAGGATCGCAACCACCCCAAGCCGATCTGGGTTCCATGCTGGGCGAGGCGCGCTCAGCGATGATCTCGCACCCGCATACCTCGATTGTGCCGGGGCTCATGATCTTCCTGATCGTCATGTCGATAAATCTTCTGGGCGACGGGGTGCGCGATGCGCTTGATCCCCGGCTTCGCTCTGGCGCGCTGTCGCGACCTAGGGCGACAACCCTGGTGGATCGGCAAGGCGATGTCCCCGCCGAAACCGGCGATCTTCTGGCCATTCAGGAACTTGAAACCCAATTCCACGTCGGCCAGCGCATCTACCGTGCCGTGGGAGGCGTGTCGCTTGCCGTGAAACCGGGCGAATGCCTGGGCGTCATCGGCGAAAGCGGCTCGGGCAAATCCGTGACCGCGCTTTCCATCATGGGCCTCGTCGCTTCGCCGCCCGGCGTGATCACCGGTGGCGCCGTGCGGTTCCAGGGCGAGGACCTGATCGGCGCACCCTACGAAACGCTCCGCCAGAAACGCGGCGACCGGGTGGCCTATATCTTCCAGGATCCACTTTCCACCCTGCACCCGCTCTATCGAATCGGCCATCAATTGGCCGAAGCCATCCAGTCGCACCACAGAATTTCAAACGCCGAAGTCCGCGCCCGAGCCATCCAGCTCTTGCAAGACGTGCGCATTCCCAATGCCGAAGCCCGCATCGACAACTACCCGCACGAGATGTCCGGCGGCATGCGCCAACGGGTGGGCATCGCCATGGCATTGGCTAATGAGCCGGATGTGATCATCGCCGACGAGCCGACAACCGCGCTGGATGTGACCGTGCAGGCGCAGATCCTGTCGCTACTTGACGATCTCCGCCGTGACCGGGGCTTGGCGATCATCTTCATCACCCATGATTTCGGCGTTGTCGCACAGCTTTGTGACCGGGTGGCCGTGATGTACGCAGGCCGGATCGTGGAAGAAGGACCGACCAAGGCGGTGCTGGACGCGCCCGCGCACCCCTACACCAAGCGCCTGATCGCCTGCGTGCCCGAGTTGGGCGGCGGGCGGCGCGAATTGGCCGCCATCCCCGGCCTGCCGCCCGTCGTCGACAATCTGCCAATGGGATGCGCCTTTGCCCCGCGCTGCGACAAGGCTCAGGAGAGCTGCCGCGCGGGCGAGGTCGCGCTCGGAGGCACAGCGCCCCGCGCCGTGCGCTGCCTCTACCCCGAGGAGGCCGTCTGATGCCTGCCTTGAAGGTCGAAAACCTCGCCAAAACATTCCCGCTGAAAAAGCCGCTCTTCGGCGCAGCCCCGCCTGGCGTGCGCGCGGTGCGGCCCATGTCGTTCGAGGTGGCGCAAGGCGAGACGTTGGGGGTCGTCGGCGAATCCGGCTGCGGCAAGTCCACGCTGGCACGCATGCTGGTCGGGCTGCTAGAACCATCGGAAGGCACCATTGAAATCGAAGGCAAAGCGCTCGACAACGCGAACCCGGCGGCGTTCGGCAAGCTGATCCAGTACGTGTTTCAGGACCCGCAAAGCTCGCTCAACCCGCGCAAGACCATTCGCCAGGTGATGGAGGCGCCATTGAAGCGTCTGCACCGGATGGCAAAGCCAGAACGCGAACGACGCATCAGCGAAATCTTCGCCAGTGTGAATCTGCGCGAAGAATTCCTCGACCGCTACCCACATGAGTTTTCCGGCGGACAGACTCAGCGGATTGGCATCGCCCGCGCGCTGGCCGCCAATCCGAGAATCATCATTCTGGATGAGCCCGTTTCGGCGCTGGACGTCTCGGTGCAGGCACAGGTGCTGAACCTGCTGGCCGAACTGAAGTCCCAATTCGGACTGACCTATCTTTTCATCACCCATGACCTGGCCGTCGTCGAAGCCGTCAGCGACCGGATCATCGTTCTTTACTTCGGCTCGGTGGTCGAGATTGGCAGCGCACAGGGCATCTTCGCAAACCCCCGGCACCCTTATACGAAACTGCTGGCCGATAGCGCACCCGCCGTAGGCACACCTCTCACGGCGCCCGAGCAAAAAGGCACGGAATTGCCTGATCCTTTGAACCCGCCGCCGGGCTGCGCCTTTGCGGGCCGTTGCCCGCGGGCCTCTGACATGTGCCGCACCACGATGCCGGACCTCACACAAATGGGAGACGACCAGCTTGCCGCCTGCCACCACCCCCTCGAAAACTGAGCCCAAACTCAGCCGCCCCGTGCAGGTCGCCGAGGCGATCAAGAATTGGGTTGTTGAACAAGGCCTGCAGGCCGGAGACAGGCTGCCGGGTGAGGCCGAGTTGATTGAACGCTTCAGTATGGCTAAGGGCACCATCCGCGAAGCGATGCGTGTGCTCGAAGCGCAAGGTCTGATTAAAACGCGCACCGGTCCCGGCGGCGGCAGCTTCGTGCACGAAGTCAGCAGTCAGCGTGCAAAAGCGCTGTTGGGGAACTATTTCTTTTTCAAGAACCTGACCATCGGCGACATCTACCAGCTGCGTCTGACTTTGGAACCAGAATTGGCCGCGGCGCTGGCGGGTAAGTTGTCCGAGGATGTCTTGGAACAGCTTGAAGCGAACATTGCCGAGTACTCCGAACCCGCCAAAACACTGAGCGAAGAACGCGAACAGCATGTCGCTTCGCTACGCTTCCACGCGATTCTTGCTGAACAAGCGAAGAATCCGCTCTTGGGCTTTGTGATCGACTTCATGGTGAACCTGCTGGCGGACCTGACCGTTTACCGCCACCTTTATTCGCCTCCGAATATTGAGCTTTGGAGGCAGGGCCGTGATCACCAACGGCAGCTCGTTGTTGCGCTGCGCGACGGAGATGCCGAAACTGCGCGGTCAATCATGGCGGATCACATGGAAATGGCCTGGAAGTTGATGCGTCAACAGGAGGTTGAAATGGAAAGCCGCTTCATTTCCGAATAGGTGCCAATACCTAACTTTATGTCGGTACGCGTCTGGCCTCTCAGCCAACAAGCTAGGTTAACTCGACGCGTCCGCTTCAGACCTGATTACCGCCCTTCATAGTTAGTGCAGCATCGGTTGCTTTGGGCTCGATCCAGTCATTCGCTGCGGTTTGCATCAACGACCGTTGTGGAGGGTGAGCTGCCGCAGGGCCGGCAACTCGTTTAACTCCCAAGGACACCGCACGCCATTTCCTGTTACCTTGGTGGACATGAATAGCGACCACTCAACATCACAACCGTCAATAGTGCCGTTGCTGGCTGTGAACTTTGTGGGCACGCTGGGGTTTTCCATCGTTACACCGTTTCTTGTGGTTTTGGTCACCCAATGGGGTGGAAATGCCGTCATTTATGGCGTTCTTGCAGCGACCTATTCCCTCTTTCAGCTCGTCGGCGCTCCGGTTCTGGGCCGGATGTCCGACCGCGTTGGGCGACGGCGCGTCTTGTTGCTGAGCCAGCTTGGCACGCTCTTGTCTTGGGGTGTGTTCTTGACCGCTTTCGCCTTGCCTACCGCGAAGGTGATGGATGTCGAAAGCCGCTGGTTGGGGGATTTTGCCCTGACGCTCCCGCTTCTCATCCTGTTTTTGGCGCGGGCGGCTGATGGGCTGACCGGTGGCAACGTATCAGTCTCTAACGCGTATCTCGCAGACATCACACCCGACGCAGACAGGTCCAAGAATTTCGGCCAGATGGCAGTCTCGAGCAATCTTGGCTTTGTCCTGGGGCCGGCGCTCGCGGGCCTGCTTGGAGCGACCGCGCTTGGCGCAACTCTGCCCGTTCTCGCCGCGTTCTTCATTTCCGTGGTCGCGCTGGCGCTGATCCAATTCGGGCTCGTCGAAGTATCGCCATCAAGGATATCGGAAGCGCTAGAGCCGTCCTCGGCCTGCGATCTCTATGGGCAGGAACAGAAGTCCGCCTACACTCTACAGTGTGAAGGCGCCAGAGGGGGGCAAATCCTCGGGCTGCCAAACATGGCTGCGCTGTTGGCAGTGAACTTCCTTGTCATGCTTGGGTTCAGCTTCTTCTACGTCGCCTTCCCGGTCCACGCCGTCGAAGGGTTGAGGTGGAGTGTGACCGAGATCGGCACCTACTTTGCTGGGCTCAGTCTGGTGATGATTGTCGTGCAGGGCCCTGTTCTATCCCGCGCCGCTGATCGCTACGGAGAGCGGCAATTGATGAGCTTTGGAGGCGTCGCGTTGGCGATTGGGTTTGCGCTTCTCTACTCTGGGTCAACGGCGTTGATCTATCTCTCGGCCGTTCTGATCGCTTTCGGCAACGGCCTGATGTGGCCGACCTTCATGTCGGTACTCTCCAAAGCTGCCGGGACCCGCCTGCAAGGCGCTGTGCAGGGAGTTGCCCAAAGCGCCGGCGCCGTTGCAAGTATCATCGGTTTGATCGCAGGCGGAGTGTTTTACGTCTTCCTCGGCGCCGCCCTCTTCCCAATTGCCGCCCTGATAATCGCCCTTTCGGCGGCACTTGCGGCAACCTATCGGCCCTTGCCAAGCTAGTCTCTCAAGGCCGGGATCAACGGGATGCGTTGGGGCGCAGGAAAGGTCAACTCAAGGTCCGCTTTCGGCCGCGCGGATCCCGAGTTCGGTTGACATCGGAAACATGCTTGCTTGATACGCAGTTTGTTAAAATCGATTGTTTCGTAACAGGCGGGTCGGTGCAGTTGTCGACATCTGAGCTGAACTCAGATCGCTCCTGACCCAGCTTTCAAATGACGCGCACCCTTGGGTAGATGAACCGCGCAATCAGCGGCGTCAGCCTTGGCATCACGACATAGGTCATAAGCATCACCTGAGTGGTGACGGTCAAAAGCAGGCGCAGTGGTTGGGGCCAGCCGGGTGCAAGGGCACTGATGATCGTGCTCAGGATCAGGATCATTGTGAACACAACCACGATCATGACGAGCGCCATGCGATGCGGACTGGGCTGAGGCACCCTGGTGCCTCTTGGCGGGTCAAACCAAAACTCGAGCCCGGTCATGCGCTCCAGCGATGGATCAGCGGCGAAGTACTCGGATCCTTCGGCCAGCATCTTTCGCCTATACTCGGAGCGTTCGAATTCCTCCAGTTGCTCAAGGCTGTCAAAGCGGAAGATCTGGCGGTACTGACCTCCCGGCTCTTCCGGACGATGAAACCCCACACCGAGATAGCCGGAAAAGTTCGCTTGTGCGCCCTCTGTCATGCGTTTCAGCCACGCTTCGTACTCTGCCTCACGACCAGGTTTGACATATTGCCGGACGACAGTTGTGACGGTTTCGCTCATGGCGTGGGCTCCCACTGATTTCCCATTCAAGTAAGGCCGCTGTGAGATAATTCGAGACGATAGGCCGGAGTAGCATCTGCCTTCCTGTCGTTGTTGGCTACGAGTGTCCGACACTGCCCGTAAAGAACGCGGGGAGGACTGAGGCGGCACCCGCCGAGATCCACCTCGGCGACCAGGCAGGCAGCCCTGCCTGTAAGCTGCAATTCAAGGCTCGGGCGAGGCGCGCTAATTCGGTAGGTCGCCCCGCCAGCCGGCTACCATCGGCAGGCGTTTCCACTACTCAGCCGTCAGCTGCACAATTGCCCCGGTCCAATCCTCCAGATGGTAGACGTGCGTGATCAGACCATCTTCGACAGTCACGATATCGATGGACATGATCTCAAAGCTGTTTCCCGTCGCCGGGTCGACGCCAAAGAATGGGCCAACCGGTGTACCTGTTGCGGTGCCACGGACAACAAAACGACCACCTTCCACCGGGATGACCTCGTCCGGTGTCCAACTCAGATCAGGCACCACCTGCCCAAGATACGCGACCGTGTTCAGCATTCCCTGAGCCCCGGGACCGCCCGGAGGCGTAGGGATCGAAACGACCTCAGGAGAGAAAAGCTCGTAATAACGTTCGGCCGTTGTGTCCGCAGGCGCAGAGAGGATCTCGGCATAGAAGGACCGAACCGTGTCGATATCACCGGCGCTCGCCCCGCCTGTGAGTGTGCCAGCCGCGATTGCGGCAGAAATCAATGTCTTTTTCATGGTTTCTACTCCTTGCTCCCCATCCGGAGGAGCCATTTCTTGAATTTTAACGTACCCAGTGGTACGAATATTGGTGCAGAGCGTCAATAATTAAATACCGGCTGGTACGTATTAATGTCAGAACCGCCAAAACCTAAGCGTGGCCGCCCGCAAAAGCTGGATGCGGACAAGACGTTGGATGTCGCGATGCGGGCCTATTGGGCGGACGATCCGGCGGACGTTTCGATCAACACCATTTGCGCGATGGCCGAGGTGTCAAAGCCGGCGCTTTACCGGGTCTTTGGCGGAGAAGACGGCCTGATGCGCGCTGTGCTGGATCGGTACGCCGAGCAGGTCCTGGTGGACATTTTTGACATACTGGCGCGCGGTGAACCGCTTGAGGAAACCCTGGAGGCATTGGTGCACTTCGCGAGCGAGGATCCCAAGATGGCAACGGGATGCGTATTCTACAAAATGCGCGCTGGAAAGCACCGTCTTGGGCCGATGACCCGCGAGCGCGTAGAGGAAATCGATGCCGCAGCTGTTGAGGCCTTCACGAATTATCTCGAGGCGCGCAAGGCAGGCGGGGACTGGCGAGGCGACATCGCCCCAAAAACGGCCGCGCGGTATCTGGTCGAACAGATCGGGCTCGCATTGACCCAGCGCGCGGCAGGAGAAGCCGCAAATCAGGTCAGAGACACGCTGATGCTCGCGCTTTCGGCGATCCGAGGCAGGTAAGTGTCGCCCATGCTTGGCGGCGAATTTGCGGGTTTCGCAAAAGATGCTGATCTCGGCGATATGGCCTCTCAGAAACACTCGATTTCAAAACGCTAAGTCAGAAATCGGATCAGGACCGATCTGAGTTCCCTTCCGTTTCCTCTACTCGCTCCAAAACACTCGAAGTACCTTGCACGCTCATGATTTTGGCATTCAAAGCCACGGAAGGGTTTTTCCAAGCTGAACAAGTTGCCCCGAAGGTTTCTCGGATCCTCTTGGCAGGAGCAGGAGTTCGACGATGTGAGGCGCAGCCTCAGCGGGTTGCATCGCGTTCGACATATCGTCAAACCAGGGTCGCGACGCGTCCGTGTCCAACAGTCCTGGGCATGCAGCGTTGATCAGAATACCAGCGTCGGGTCTGGCTGCGGCGATGTCACGAGCCGCGACGCGGGCGGAGGCAACTTGCCCGATTTTCGATGGAACGTTGATCCAGTCTGGCCATCCTTCCTTGGTCGCGCTGCTGGTTTCCATCGCATTCACATAGCGGTCCATGCTCGCCTCAATGTCGTCCAGTGACAGGCGATCTGTGTAGAAGAACGAGTGGAGGCTTTCAGGCAAGTTTCGCAGTTGACCAAACCCGCTGGCTACCATCACGTATCGCGCGTTTTGATTCAGAAGCGGCTCCAAGGCACCATACAGGTTTCGCGAACCATGGTTGTTGGTTCCTACAAAGCTACGGACCTGATCTGCCTGCGGTTTGTCCTTTGATATCCGAGCTGCGGCATTGGAGGCGACGATGTCGACTCCGCCATGCTTGGACTCTAGGTGATTGGCCAATGCAGTGATCGAGCCCGGATCGGTGACATCCAACTGGATGACGCGCACCTCTGCCGTTGTCGCGCCAAGGCTCAATCGCGCGGCTTGGCCGCGCGCTTCAGAACGGGACGCGAGATAAACGACATCCTGTGGGGCGAGCCGGTTGGCGAGATCTTGGACCAGCGCCAGGCCCAGACCTTGATTGGCTCCGGTAACAAGGGCGACACGGGACATTGGGCGTTCTCCTGGCAAAGGTTTCTTACGAGCCGTTCAGCGTTGGGCGTATTGTCGGATCATGTGCCCGCCATCCACGTCGAGCACCACGCCCGTGGTGTAGGTATTCGACATCAGGAAAAGCGCGGCCTCGGCCGCTTCCTCAACAAAACCCACGCGCCCAACGGGCAGGGATGCCCCGGTGGATGTATACATCCCTTCGCGGGCCTCTGGTGCTATACCGGCATAGGCCTCGGACCGGACCATGCCCGGCGAGAGGCAATTCACCCGAAGATCCGGGCCAAGTTCCAGGGCGATCCCCCTCGTGAGGGCTTCAATCGCACCGTTCACTGCCCCAAGGCCAGAGCAGTTCATTCCAGGACGACGGGAAAGCACGCCGGAGAACAGCGTGATGGACCCGCCTGCATTCATTTTGCTCAGGGCGGCCTTGGCCGTCGCATAGGGTCCGAAGAATTTGGCATCGAACATGCGGCGCAAATCCGTTTCTGGAAAGTCGGAGAAGGGCCCGTGCGCGGCACTAGAGGCAGAGATCACCAGGTGATCGATCTGCGGCAGCGCCTCGGCCCAGGCAGCGACCGACGCCGCATCGGTCATGTCCACGGGCACGGCTGTGCCTACCCCGAACTCCGCAACAGCCGCCTCGAGTTTGGCTGTGTCCCGACTCGAAATGATAACGTTGGCGCCCGCCGTGATCGCTTGCGCCGCAATGGCCTTGCCGATGCCCGAGCCCCCGCCGACCACGACAACGGTTTGTCCTTTGAAGTTCATATCGATGTCTCCTTAGCGGATGGGTTTGGTTTCGGGCCGGATGAAGTTGAAGATCGTATGTGGGTCGCCTCCCGCGAACAGGAACTTGATCACCATCGCGGCCGCGGCTTCCAGTTGGTAGGCATGAGCGTTGCCACCCAGACGCAGCGGCTCTGCTCCGACGTCGGCGATCAACTCCGCGATTGCGGCATCCGCGCCATCATCGGCCGTGAAGAGCGTGACCATCTGCCGTCCGTCATATGTCATGTCCGGGTCCGCCCAGACGGCAACTTGGGCCATGTTGAACGCCTTGCCGACGTGAGCGCCGGGCAATGCCTCTGCGATGGCTTCAGTCAGTGACCGGCCATCGTCGCGCGTGGTCACAAACGTCTCGATATCGACCGGGTTGTTGATGTCGATGACGATCTTGCCGTTGAAGGCTGCTGGGCCTCCTGCGTCCTCAATCGCAGTGAACACGTCCTCCCAGCGCGTCGCCAACACAACAACGTCCGCAAATTTGACCGCTTCGGCGGCGGTGCCCACCGCTGCGCCAACCGCCTGTGCGGCTTCGCGAGTCTTCTCAGCGGTGCGCCCTGATAGCATGACCTCGTGTTTGAGCGCCCACTTTCCAGCGAGGGCCTTTGCCATCCTGCCGGCGCCTACAAATCCGATCTTCATTTTGGTCTCCTGCATTTCGTGTTGCTGGAAACTTAGCGGCTGTAGTGACATAGTTAAAATCAATGCGACTTATCTCTGGCATAACCTGAATGGATTTACGGCAAGCAGATATAGGCCTGCTCATCGCACTCGATGCGCTGCTGGAAGAAGAAAGCGTCACGGCAGCCGCGCGGAGGCTTGGGATCAGCCAGCCGGCGATGTCCGCGCAATTGGCACGGCTACGTGCTCTCTTTAACGACCCGTTGCTGACGTCATCGGGACGGAAGCTAATCCCGACCGCGAGGGCCCTCGAAATCAAGCAGCCCTTACGGTTGCTTTTGGCAGACCTCGATCTGCTAGTGAGGGAGAGCGCGCAGTTTGATCCTGAAACCACGGATCGCACCTTTCGCCTGATCGGGACGGACTACGTTCATTCGGTTCTGTCGACAGCCCTTTTGCAGGCCGTTGCGCGCGAGGCCCCCAAGGCCCGCTTGGCTCTGTTGGCATTCGACCCACCGGGGGTGTGGCCCCAATTGGAGCAAGATCAGGCAGATCTGGCCTTGGTGACGGGTATGAACCTGCTCGAGGCTCGGCAACGCCCCGGCCTTGTTGAAGTGTTCACGGTCATTCAACGAAAAGGTCACCCGCGCGGCATGGCGCCGTTCACGCTGGACTCGTTCTGCGCTGAGGAACACATACTGGTGTCACCAGAAGGCGGCGGGTTCTTTGGAGCGACGGATAAGATCTTGGCCGAGACAGGGCGGGCACGGCGAATTGCCTGTTCCGTGCCCAGCTTCCTACTGGCTCCAACGCTGGTGGCGAACTCAGACAGGATTGCGCTGATCCCTCTGCGATTGGCCGCGCTGCACAGCGGTCTCGTTGACCAGATCGATCCGCCATTCCCGTCTCCAGAGTTCTCTGTAGACCTGCTTTGGCATCCTCGCCGTCAGAACGATCCGGCTCATGTTTGGTTCAGGTCGCTGGTGGCGCGGACGACGTCTGCTTTGTGAGGCGCGGCCTTCCGTGCGCGATACATCAGTCGCCGTCCGCTCTGGAGCTGCCTTGGGGGTCAGTCGGCGCGAAAGTACGCGATTGTGCCGATCTCCTCGGGCCGCGTCTCGCAGCGGTCTACTCCGTCGGCCCCGAACCGAAGGCGCTGCGCGTCCTGGTCAATCATCACCAGGTCGAGGTCCACACAGTCGGTCACGATGAAGGGCGGGCCACTCACGCAGTCTGACACATCGACGGCCCTACCGATCTCGAGGGGGCAGTTTCCCATGTTCAGGGCACTCCAGAGTTCGGGCGCGTCCACGAAGATTTCGACCTGCGAGAAGTCGTTGGTCATGTTTACTTCAAGGGCGCCCGGAACGGCGTCCGACATCCCCTGCGGTTCCCACGGCCCACTTGAGGTATATGTGAAGAGCGGTGTCTGAAGGGCATCGTCCGCAAAGATCGCGAAGATGAAGTCCTGAACCTCCTCGGTGAAGACCGTCGTTACTTGTATGTATGCGATGCTTCCGTCGGGGGCCGGTTGCTCGCCAACACCGGATGTCCAGGTGCCAATGACGCTTGCGGGGGTCGTTTCTGCGAGGACGGGCGTGGCCATCAGGCAGGTGGTCAGAAGAAAAGTGGTCGCAAGTCTCTTGGTCATGATTTCATCCTTTGTTTGAGGTTGGGACCTGGGAACCGCAAAGCCATTCGCGCTCAGCGGTCCCTTACTGTTTTGGGCGTGTCAGCTAATAGGGATCAGCGGCAGGCCGAGTAACGCCTGTGCGAACACTGCCAATGTCACGCCGCTGTAGGCCACGGCCGCCAGACGAGCGGAGCGCACGGACGCCACCCGGCCCTCGCGCCCAAGCCACAGGGCAAGCAGCGGTAGGGCCTGCATGGCATGGAGCGATGCGAAGTGCGCAGGCCGGAGATCGCCTGTCACGCCGGACCAGCCGAACAGGGAAACGGTGGGAGCGCCCTCGGGGTGCAGCCCGACATGGTGACCGCCGATGAAGCTCAGATAGCCCGCCACGATCATCGTCAGCACGAAGGTCAACAGGAACCCGAGCCAGATCGCCTCGCGAAGAGCGGGGCTCAGATCAGCGGCCTTGTCGCGCTTCACGACCCAGCCAATCACAGCCGTTGCTGCGACCAACGACACCGCTCCCGCGGCCATGACGCCCTCGTACATCATCCGGTGGAACGGCGTGGAAGCATTGAAATGCGACAGCTCCGCACGGCCGGCCTGGTACATCATGTAGGCCATTTCCGACAGGAAGGCGGCGGCCATCATCCAGGCCACGACACGCAGTGTCCAGCCGTCGCGCTCAGGCTCAGACAGGCGCGGCTCCACGACCGCGATGGTACCGAAGAGGACCGCGAAGCTGAGCGCAAACTTGAGCGGCTTCATCCAGACCGGGACGCCGTCGATAAGGCGGGGGTCGACGAAGCCCCAAAGCACGGTCAGCGCAAGCAGAACGATGGAGACGACGGTGAGGGTCTGGAACTGCGAGGGCGCTTGAGCCGTCGCTGTAGGAGGATTGAGATCAAGCAGGGACATGGGTCGCGCCTTTCAGGGGACGGGTTTGCGTGGGGATCGCCATGGCGCGGAGGCCAAGTTCGGTCAGGCCTGCGATCAGGAAGCCAAGTGGGCCGAGCATGAAGGTTGATAGAAGGATCGGAGCCTGCACAAGGCGCCCGACGCCCGCCCGGTGCATCCGCGCAGCCATGACGGCACCAACGAAAAGATCGAACGCCAGATAGTGCACCCATCCGGCAAGCAGCGCCCAACGGTCTGACATCAGGATCGCCACGTTCTCGAGGCTGTCGAAGCCGCCGCCCATGCCAGAGAACCGGCTGAAGATCAGCGCAGCATAGACCGCCGAGAGGCCTGCCGGGATGATCCAGAGCGGGATCGCGTTGAACCATGCGTATCGGCGTGGCCCTAGGATTAGCAGCACCCAGCCAGTCATGGCCGCGGGGCCCACATATGAGAAGAGGAGGTCAGGGGTTATCAGAATATCTCCACTGTAAATTTCCATTGGATACTTATTGAGCGCGCCGTCTTGCCAAGTCCAGCTAAAAAATTTACATTGGAAATATGGAACACTTAGAATGCTGAAAGAAAACAGAAAAAAGTATCACCACGGCGACCTAAAGGCGGCGCTGGTGGACGCTGGGTTGGCGGAGCTTGAAGAAAAGGGGCTCGAATCCGTGTCGCTCCGAGCGATCGCCGCCCGCGTTGGTGTAAGCCACACGGCCCCCAAGAATCACTTCGATGGGCTGCGCGGCCTACTGACCGCTATCGCAACGCGCGGTTTTGAAATGCATGCCGCGGAGATGCGTAAAGGCGTTGAAGACCAACCGCCAGGCCGTGCGCGGCTACTCGCGGCCAGCAACGGCTACGTGAGATTTGCGCTGAACCACCCAGAACTCTTCAAGTTGATGTTCTCTCGTTCGCTCCGAAACAGAGATGATCCTGACCTAAGCCGGGCGGCTTGGGGTAGCTACGATGTGCTCAGGGGCGTTGCCCATGGGCTGGATTGGGACAAAGCGGATGCGCCAGGAGGACCCTGGCGCACCGAGTGGATGCTCTGGAGCATGGTCCACGGGTACGCAACGTTGATGGTCGAAGGGGAGATCCGGCGAAACGAGGACGGCACGCCGATCTTCGACATGGAGGGCCTGATGCCGGACTTCGGCTATCGGGAGGCGGCGCTGGAGACCATGCCGCCGCCCTTCATGGGACGAGCCGAAGCATAGGCAGATTAATGGCTGCGCGCGTCTACAACATCCGAGCGAACCACTGAGTAGAGCGCTGGGTTTACGCCGAGCCCTTCAATTCGCGGAAAGACACCTGCGGCGCGCATGTTGGCCGTTGCCGCGAGAAACGCGCTTTGGCTTTCCCATCGAGCAACATTGATGAGCTGGAAGCGGGCGTTGGGCTGCAGGCTTTGATGGAGAGAAGTTTCGATATACCCGGGCTCTTCCGACAGGAAGTCGCGTGCGTCCTCCCAAGCAGAAATCACGGTCTCCATCTGTGCCTCTGGAACCTCAAAGACATTGATGAGTGTGACGTCTGCAGACGCCGTTTGAGCGAATGCGGCAAGTGCTGTGGCTGTGATCATAGTCTTCATTTGAGAGTCCTTTCGATTCATCACAAAATACATAGCGCGCTATATGAATTAACATTGCATAGCTTGCTATTCAAGTGATATCTGGAGCTCATGAAGTTCGACAAAAATTCCTCCGCAGGGTACCTCGCCAACCACATGGCTCGGCTTTTCGCGCAACGCCTGCACGAACAAACGAAGCCCATGGGCATTGCGCCCGCTCAGTTCGTTGTCTTGTTGGAATTGTGGTCAGAGGATGGTCTGACACAGCGTGAACTGGTCAATCGCCTTGCCGTTGAGCAAGCGACGATGGCAAACACGCTGACCCGCATGGAGCGAGATGGCTTGATCACACGAGAGCCTCACCCGACCGACAAGCGCGCCTCGGTCACCCGCTTGACTGACAAAGCACGAGCGCTGGCCGGCGAAGCGACCAATGCCGCGCAAAGGGTGAATGACAGGGCACTTCAGGATGTCGATCGCGAAGAGTTCGAGGTGTTCTTGAAGACCGCGCGCAAAATGATTGGCGCCCTGAGGTAGATAGTGAAGGTAGCGCCCGTTGCCGAAGGGCCCCCGTATTCGGCACGGATACCTGTTGCACGTGCTCAGCTCCGAATGCGGGCAAGCTCATCCTGAAGCTCAGTAACCTGCGCGGTCAACTTTTCAACAACCTGAGCGACCTGCCCCTCGGTGTAGCGTGGTGTGATGTGCTGCGGGCAATTCCAATCGAAGGCTTCAACAGAGATGGAAATCCCGCGCTCGACCCGGGCGCGATAGTCGGGCAACTGCAGTCGCTCAAGCGTTTCGCTGTCCTCAGGATCGACTACAGACGCCCGTCCAAACAGCTTCAACCGACGTCGGTTCGCGTAATCCATGAAAAAGAGAGATACGCGGTCGTCGGTCTGCATATTTCCGAGACTCACATACTGCTTGTTCCCGGCGAAGTCCGCGAAGCCAAGAGTCTTCGCATCAAGAACGCGAACGAACCCGGCCGGGCCGCCGCGATGCTGAACATATGGCCAACCAGTCTCACCAATACTGGCCATGTAGACGCTGTCGCGCTCAGCGATAAATGCAGCCTCGGCTGGACCAATCTGATCGCCTCGCGTTGGGCCTTCTTCGAACCGGGCATAGGCGCCACGGCTGCCGCGCGTTTCCTGCAAGACCTTCACCGTGTCGGTAAAAGCGATGTCGTGGTATGCGTGGCCCATTTGGTCCTCCTTCGCTCGGGTGGCTTTGCTTCCTCCAACATGCAACAGTTGCGCCGCCGGAAGAATTGCTAGAAATCAGCAATCAGTATTCCAATATGTGGAATAATCATGGATAAACTGCGCGAGCTCGAAGTCTTTTCAGAGATTGCTACAGCCGGATCAATGGCCGAGGCGGGCCGCCGGTTGAATCTATCACCCCCTGCGGTGACGCGCATCCTGGCCGGTTTGGAAGAGAGGCTCGGTGTTCGTCTCGTGCAGCGCACCACCCGAAGCCTGCAACTGACCGACGCGGGAATGCGATTCAAGGAGGCCACGGACCGGTTGTTGATCGATATGGACGCGGCCGAACGCGAGGCGGCTGGAACGGGTCAGATACCTCAAGGCCGCGTCTCTATCACAGCCTCGACAAGCTTTGGCCGACTGGCCGTGATGCCCATTTTTGCCGAATACCTTTCGGAGAACCCACGCGTCCGAGGGCGTGTGTTTCTGTGGGACCGGAACGTGAATCTTGTCGAGGAAGGCATTGATGTTGCAGTCCGTATTGGCGACTTGCCAGATGTTGGGCTGATTGCTCGTCGCGTTGGCGCGGTTCGGCGGATGCTCGTAGCGAGTCCAGAATACCTCGCCAAGCACGGTCATCCGCGCGACATGGATGCCCTAGAACATCATCGGATCGTGGCGTTTCGCGGTGTGATGCCGACGGACAGAATCTCGCTCGAAGGGTCGGCGCGGACTGTAACGCCTTGGATGGAGGTGAACGACGCACTGTCCGCGCTCTCACTTGCGGAAGACAGCCAGGGCATCACATTGGCGATGAGTTATCTCGCGCGACCCCGGATCGCAAAAGGATCACTCGTCGAAGTGCTTCCGAACCTGGCTCCACCGCTCTTGCCGGTCCACCTTGTGTGGCCCGAGGCGCGCTTGCACACGGCCGCAGTCCGTGCGTTGATTGACAAGTTGCAGCCGAGGCTGGCAGCCCTTCTCGCTTGAGATCCGGCGCTAGCTAGCTCCTATCAAGCCCGCCTCCAATCGCCCTTCTTCGGTCTTGAGAGAGAAGTCTGTACCCAAATGGCCGTCAGCGCCGGGGCCACAAAGGTAGGCGATAGCGCGGGCAACCCATTCGGGGGAGATATGCGCACTGGGGTCAAGTTGGCTGACGGGGTTTATTCCGGAGGCCTTGATCTGCACCTGCATGTCCGTCGCAACCGTTCCTGGGCTAAGCCCGACAACGCGTATACCGGCATCCCGGTATTCCTTGTCGGCGACGCGCGTCAGCGAAAGAACCGATGCCTTTGTTGCACAGTAGTGGCTCCAGCCCTCTAGCGCGCTTGTCGCGGCGCCAGACGAAATATTGATGATTGTGCCTCCACCTCGTGCAATCATCTCCGGAATGGCGAAGCGCAGGCCGTTGTAGACGCTTTTGACGTTGATATCGACAACCTTGGACCAGGCTTCGGGATCGCTCTCAGCGATCCGCGCAATCGGATCGATAATCCCTGCATTGTTCACAAGGACATCGAGACGCCCTGTCTCTTCGATCGCTTTTGACACCACGGTCTCAAGATCGGTCGCACGGCTCAGGTCACAGGCCACTGCGATCGCGTTGCCCCCTTTTTGTTCAATTTCAAACGCGATCGCCTCGATACGGCTCAGGCTCCGCGCCGCTAGCACAATTGTCGCGCCGAGATCGCCCAAGTGCCGAGCAGCGGCTTCGCCAATACCTCTGCTGGCGCCAGTAATGATGATAGTCTTTCCTCTGATGTCCGACATTCTCAAGTCCTTTCGATGTTGCTTGCAGCGCCGCCCAAAGCTGCGTGTATGTATCAGCGACACCCCGCTGCGCCGCGAAGCGGTGCCGTTGGGCGGACCTGTTGTACTGCTTCCAACACAGCGTCCTGATCTCTGGGTTTCCTTGTGCTGAGGTGACGTCTTCACTCCACGGGAGAAGACGCTCCCATGCGATAATTGCTGCGGGACTGATCCCTTCACCGCATGGTGGCAAACATCGCCTCAACGGCCTTTTGGTTGGCGCGCCACGCTTCAAACACCTCCGCGGCCGAAGCTGGATAGATGTCTTCATCGCCAGCCTCGACGCCGTTCAAAACGTCGCGCACAACATCGGCGGGCAGGTCCTTTGGCGCGTCGACGCCCGCGAGCATGTCCGTATCGATGCCTGCGGGAAAGGCGTTGATCACGCCGATACCTTTCGGCCGGAGGTACGCTCTGAGCGACATCGACATGGACCAAGCCGCAGCTTTGGATGCGTTGTAGCCAGAGAACCCGGGCGCGCTGACAAACGAAAGCAGCGTCAGCATATTCACCACAGCGCCGCCGCCATTCGCCGCGATGACTGGCGCGAAGGCCCGGGTAACCTCCCTGAGCCCGTCGTTGTTCACCGCCATGTCCCGATCGAGACCATCCTGCGCGACATCCAAGGCCCCGCCGAAGGTCAACGAGCCGGCGTTGTTGATCAAAAGCGTGACATCCGAAGCCTGCGCTGCGGCTGCAGTGATCTGCCGGGACGACGTAACGTCGAGTTCCACAGGCACGACCCTTCCGGGATCAAGAGATATGGTGCTGGTCAGTGCCGAGACGTTGCGCGCAGATGCGTAGACCTTGCCTGCGCCCCGCGTCAGAAGAGCCTGGACATAAGCGCGGCCGACTCCGCGATTAGCGCCCGTGACGAGAGCAACTGAGTCCTTGAGTTCCATGTGGTCAATCTCCTGTGAGCCGTAAACTAGGCCAACGCTACACATGCAGAATCTCTCGATAAATGGCTTGCTTCGAACTGCAGTCATGCGAATTATGCATGAATGGACCTCGAAGCCCTCAGAACAATCACCCTGGTCGCACAGCAGGGCAGTTTTGCGGCCGCTGCGCGCGTGCTCGACATGGATCCCTCATCGGTGTCGCGAAGCGTTGCCAACACCGAGGCCGAGCTAGGCCTGAGGATATTCCAACGCAGCACGCGGGCGCTTTCGCTCACCGAGGAGGGCGAAACTTACCTTCGGCGGATAGAACCTCTAATTGACGAGTTCGAGCATGCCCGGGATATTGCCCAAGCTTCGTGTAGAAGGCCGTCGGGGACTCTCAAGATGACAGCTTCGGTGGCTTTTGCGCACGAGTGTATAGTTCCAATCTTGAGCGCGTTCCACGAACGCTATCCTGAAATGACGGTAGAGCTTTTGCCTACTGACATGACCATGGACATCGCAGCAAACTCGATCGACCTGGCGATCCGCCTGGCCCCGGCGCCGAAAGGCGACCTGATCAGCACCCGACTAATGACGACGCGCTATCGTGTTTGCGCAAGCCCCGCATATTTGGAAGAGCATGGGCCGATTGTGAAACCCGGCGACTTGATTGATCACAATTGTCTTCGCTTTGCTCTGCCGGATTTCCGCACACGGTGGCGCTTCAAGCTTAACGACAATCCAGCATTCGATGTGCCGGTCTCTGGTCACACGATCATTGCGAACGCTCTGTCGCTGCGACAGGCGGCAGTCGACGGTATGGGAGCTGTGCTTCTAGCTGATTGGCTGATCCGCTCCGAAATCCAGACTGGCAGTCTTGTTGACGTGTTCCCTGAGTACGAATGCACGGCCACGGAATTCGATACGGCTGCGTGGATGCTCTATCCAAGCCGCTCTTACCTGCCGCGCAAGGTTCGCGTAATGATCGATTATCTGCGGGAGAGGTTGGGGTAGTTGGCGTCCACCGCTGATCAACCCACCCTCAAACCGTGCTCAGGTTGGCGAAGTCAGCCCGGACTGGCGTAGTTTGCATTCACGACAATCCAATGATCACACTGCAGCGGAGTCGACCTATCGTAGTATACGCTACTCCTTGCTCCACAAGTGTTCTCGCGTTTTCCCGAAGTACTCTACGGTCTCCGGTTTCCACGATGCGGACATCGGCCACATGGCCGCTGTGTCCGCGATATGAACCTTGATGCATTTTGCTCACAACGCCAGTTGGTACCCGACGCACTCGCCAATTGGGAAACAGCGAAACTCTCAAACAAACCGTGTCCTCGAATCCGCATTTTCCGGTCGCGAAATGAAGCAGTCAAACCAGTACTCAGCCAGCATCTATCCCATCAAGGAAAAGGCTTAGACACCAGGACAACATTGGGTCTCTTACGTTCCGGCGATGTCGTAGAATGGAGATATCAAAACTGCGGATGCCCAGCGGCGGCGCCACCCAGCACAGTCCAAAACGCTTGCCAAACTTGTGCGCAATGGATTCGGGCACTGTGGCGATCAATTCGCTTTCTGACAGGATCGAGAAGGCCGAAAAGAAACTTGGGATTGCCAAGGCGACAGTCCGCTCATGGTTTGTCTTGGCAAGTGTCTTATCAACGATTCCAGACATGTCGCCGTCTCTTGAGACAAGCGCATGGCGCTGTTGCAGATAGGCTTCAAGGGTGAGTGGTCGTTGGAATACTTGATGGTCCCGATGCGCTACAACCACATAACTCTCTGTTCTAAGCTTGATGCGCTCAAAATTCTCTCCGGGGTCATTATGAAACCCAATGGCGAAATCTGTTGTCCCCTCGACCAGGCCGCGGATCGCGTCGGCATTTCGAAGGGACTGAACGGAAAACCGTATGCCAGGGGCCTCCGCGGTTGCCTTGGACAGAACACGCGGGAACAGGGTTGCCGTTTCATGTTCGCGCGCAGCCAGGCGAATTAGGCCTGTCGCAGTTGCAGGTGCAAAACCGCTCGGGCCTGCAAGAGCGGACTGAACCGCATCTATCGCTCTTCGGACGTCCGGTTCAATTTGGAGTGCAAAGGCCGTCGGATCCAATCCGTGAGGCTTTCGGATAAACAGATCATCTTGGAACACATCACGCAGACGGCGGATGGCATGACTGATGGAAGAGTTGGTCAAACCAAGCTCACTTGCGACGTCAGCGGCCTTTCTTGTTCTGATCAACCCAAGGAAGACCAGAAGCACCGTCAAGTCCAGACGCCTGATTTTAGTCTTATCATAATCAGTCATTATTCGTTTTCAGTATCATTCTATTTGAGCTCTGACTACCCGTATGTCCGCAACGCTGCAAAACGGAGGAAGCGACGTGGAACTCTACTATTGGCCGATGTCTCATAACGCCCGAAAGACCCGTGCTCTGGCCAAACACCTCGGCATTGATGTGACCGAGATCGTCTTGTCGATGCAGGAGAAAGACCACAAGAAGGCAGACTTTCTGGCCATAAACCCGATGGGGCAGATCCCGGCTATCAAAGATGGCGACTACACTGTTTGGGAGGCCAATGCCGTCCTGATCTATTTGGCAGGACAATCTCCAAATGACTTGCTTGGGCAAAGCGCGCAAGAATGGGGCTCGATCACGCAATGGATGCTTTGGCAATCCACGGAACTGTCTCCCATCGTCCCGACCCTACATGTCGAAAACTACTTCAAACGCGTGCGCGGCCTCGATCCTGACAGCGACAAGGAAGCGGCGGCAATGATGCGCTTGAAGGAGTTGCTTGCGGTCCTCGACGACGCGTTGATGGGGAAGACATTCTTGGTTGGTGGGCGCCTGACGGTTGCGGATTTCGCCGTGGCTGGAGACTTCACGCAGTCAAGAAACGCCGCATTCCCGATGGACTCATTCGACAATGTAAGCCGCTGGCTATCGCGCATCGAAAGCTTGCCGGCTTGGCAAAGCACCAGCCCGCCGAACATCGGATGAAACGGGTATTTGGGCGCCGACCACCGAAATGCTTGTGAAACCTACAGCCGCGCATGGCAGGCGGCAAAGTGGCGCCGGCATGCACGGCGCTAGGGTCGCTTCCGGATTCCCCTGCGCATGCTGCCCATGTGTTAAAGTGCTCTTGCCGGACTGTCTTTACCGGCGTGACATTTAGACAAACACTAGGGAGGACAAATCATGTTTGCACGTGTGACCAAATACAAAATGAAGCCCGGATCACGCGACGCCGCAACCGCGTTGCTGAACCAGCTGAAAACCCAGATCATGGCGATGAACGGCATGCACAACTTCGTCAACGTGATGAACGAAGATGGCAGCGGATATGTGATCTCAGTTGTGGAAAGCCAGGCAACCTCGGATGCCAACGCTGAGCAGGTTGCAGCACTATGGGGCCAGTTTGCCGACCATCTGGAAAGCCCGCCGACACCCGAAGGCTACGACGTGATCGCGAATTGGGCGAACTGAGAGTGCACGGGACTTCGGCGGGATATGCCCGCCGAAGCAACCTGCGCCACAACCCAACGCGTCTGGATTGCGAACGCGGATCGCTATTTGGGAACTGCGACATGCCCACCTCAAAGTGCATTGCGCAGGCGTAGAACCGTCGCAGATCAAAACCTCGTGCGCGAAGGGATAAATGATCTCGTCAGCGTCAGATTTCTTTCACTTCGAACACGGAGATCCACCTAAACAACTGATTCATATATGGTTTCCCAGAGCACCCGAGTTAGCAGAACCCGACCAACCGACGTCGCCGCGAAATCACCGTTCTACGGGAAAAAAATCTGCGCGTTAGAGAAGGACGGGTTGCGCCGCATCGTTGCTCTAGACTTTGGACCCACCCCCTCCCGATTGTACCCGTGCCACCGGAACTGCTCCCAGTTGCCGAACCCAAAACCGCCTCACCAAGCATTGGTTTGTGACAGCCGGGACAATCACGGTACAGTCGATTGTCCCGGCTAACTCTTTGATTAACTTCCTTTGTGACAGGGTGACAACGAGAACTGGGGTAGAACGACTGTTGGGAGAGAGCAGCCTTTTCTCCCTATTGAAGTTCTCAGCCGGGGTTAGTTGTCACAGTCGTCACAAGGTCGGTTTCATGAGTCCTTTCAACAGCATAGCCGTGACGGCACGTTGTACCTCTGTGACGTCTTATGTGATCAATAGCTCGGGTCAAAGGCCAAAACAGGCGTAGTTTGCGAGAAGGACACGTTTCTGGCGTCCATAGATGCGAACCGCATTCTTCGGTTCCTCCACACCGTCAAGCTGCTTCAGGGCCGTCTTGCATGCGCCGTCGGCCCATTTGCTGCCGCTGAACACCTTCGTCAACTGCGAGCTTGTTGAGCACCAAAGAGCGACACGCGACTTACGCTTTAAAACGTAGATGCCATACCGATCAAGGAACGAGACCGGATCCACCACACCGTCTATGCTTTTACCTTTGATAGCGGCAGTTATCAGCTCCTGCACACTCCGTTCCAAGCCATGATCCACCCTTACCAAACGGCTGAGCAAAAAATCGAGCGCTTGCTGACCTTCCGACTCCTCTTCTGCCTCGTCTGGATCGCCGATCAATACGCTTAACGGCTCCATCAAGTCCTCAAGACGAAGCTCGTCGATGTCGCCTTTGAAGAGCGCGAGATCCAGACCAGCGAGTATGGCAGCGGCAGTTTCAGCTTGGCGTGCATCCGCGCCCAGGGACATTGCGCGCGCTTTTATCTTAGCGACAGTCCGGTCCCAACGACTGCTCTGCTTGAGCATGTGGCCGCGGAATCTCGCCGAAAGATCTCGAAGCTTTTTGAGCAATTGTTCGAGTTTGAGCTGCGATTGCTCGGGATGCCCGGTCTTTGGCAGTGCGTTCAACTGCAGAATTGCAAAACGAGACCGGTCCTGCGGTTCAAGCTGGATGTGGTTGATCGACGTAACATAGGTCGCACCAACCATTCGAAATGAGACGGCCGAGTGATCAGCACTGCCGCGTGCGATGCGGCCCCCGGAACCGCCGGACATCGCACGAGCTAAAGCGATTAACGCCTTTTGCTTGGCGGAAGTCGTCGACGACCCGTCCGGCTCAAACTCGTCAATCAGTAGTGGCCGCGCTTGGTTGTTCCGCGCCTGCCGGAGGCCGGCGCTGGTGGCATCATTCCACGGCTCGCCGGAGAGATCCCCCAGAAGACAAGCAGCGGCTTCCAACAGGGTCGATTTCCCACTTCCGCGCTTGCCGATCACATACAAATGCGGCCGCCATTAAGGAAATCCGCCGAGACACGCCATCGCGACAAAGCCGAGCCAAATATCTGCATCGGCATCGCAATTCCAGCCCCAACCCTCGCGCAAGCTATGGAGAACATCATTCATGACGTTCGGCCGAAGGCCGCGTATATCGGGTTTCGAGATGCTTGGTGCCGCTATCATTATCCGCGGCGGTCGGCTTTTCGAGGGAGGCAATGACGTACCGTCAGGATAGACCAACTTATCCCCGCAATGTGCAACCGCCGCGTCATCTTCATCCCGCCAAACCCCAACTGACCGAATATCAAGGTTGCTTGGGTCGAAGATCCCTTTGATATTGCACTTCTCAATGATCCATTGGCCGGCTTTCTTGGTGCACCATTCGCCATTCCCGTCCGGAAACATCTCGCGACACTTCTTCTTGACTTCATCGGGCGCTCCAGAGAAGAGCGCGCGTACACCGCGGCCGGTTTCGAGCTTTTCCGCAGGAAGGTCGAGAAGCTGCCCGCATAACCTGATGAAGTAGTACTTCCCCTTTTTGTGGCCCAGCGGATGTACAAACTCCATGTCGTCAGAACTTTGGCCATCGGGATCTTCGTCATATGGATCTGCCAAAGAGACACTCTCTGCATTGTCAAACGCCTTCTTTACCAACGAGGTCTCTTGCTGATTGGCGAGATCTGAATGCTCGACTTGGCTTGACAGGGTTTTAGGCATTGCGACCTACCTCCAAGCGTTCGGCAATCCACGCCTGGATGTCGCAAACACGATACCGCACCGAACGACCCAAGCGCACGATGGCCGGCCCGTCGCCTCGCGCAACTGCAAGCTCGAGGAAGCGCCGCGGAATGCCAAATTCCTTTTCGACCTCATTGCGGCTCAATAGCCGCACTTCCTTTTCATTCTTCACCACTACTCTCCGTGACTTGAATTCAACGAGGTCGGCATCACATATCTCCGCTGGGGCATGGGATAGCTTCTCCCATTTGCGCAACGGCCCACCACCTTTTGAGACCAACACATGTAAACTGGCTCAGATGAATTTTTGAAGTCAACCGTCTCTTTCGCTGCACCCTAGCAGTTCGCCACGCAAAATCTGACATAAATACATGATATAAATGAATTATTTTCATGTCCAGATTCTGAGAATTTATTTTCCCCGTGCAGAGTATCTTTTTTCCAAGATTTTTGTCTGCACGTTATATCGTGCATTGCACTTTCTTAATGTGAATTGCACTTTTTAGCGTGCAACAATTAGATCAACAAATTGCAATTCTCAACCTTCTCGCAGGTGATTCGCACCAGACAAACCGAGGTATCATTCTGCTTTCGGTAATTGCTTACCATTGGGATTTGGCGATCATGCAGAGAGCCTGACAGTGAGTTCATTGCACACGACCTCCATCGACGGGCGCAACGCGTCCAGACTTGGCTTCACGTAGCGCTGCCCCGTGATCGACAGGGGTGTGTGATTGAGCAGTCTGCCGACGATCTCTTCAAGCACACCGGCCTCCATCGCGACAGTTGCAAAGGTGCGCCGATGCGCATGCGGGTTCCATTGGATCCGACATGGGTTGGTGACATGACCCGTGACTGATTTCGGCGACGGAAACACCCATTGCCGACCCAGACCCCGCATAGGCGCCAGGATCTCGTGATGTTTCTGCAGGATGGGGAGGTCGAAGCTCCTGCCGTTCTTGGTCATCGGCAGGTGAATATGATCTTCGTGGACGTTCTTCCACTCAAGGGTCAGAAGCTCGGTCTTTCGAAACCCTGTGAACAAAGCCAGTTCAAAGAACACCCTGTGAATGGGGTTCTCCAAACCCTCGATCGTGGTGCGCCACGCCCGCAGATCCTCGATGATGGTGCCGTTCGGCGCCTATTCATACCACTCGATGGCCATCGTCGGGCATTCCGGCAGATCATATGTACGGCGCGCATGGTTCCAGACGGTCCGGAAGTACCTCAGCGTGTGGTTGGCGGCAGACGGTATCTGTGCCATCTCACGATGCCGGTCGGCAGCCATTGGCTTGGTGATCTCGTCGAGTGGCAGGCGCAGCCAGTCCATCAGGTGCCGTTCAAACAGCTTGCGCAACCCCGTGCGATGGGACTCTGAGCGCAACTTGGGCCGCGCCAGATAGGCCTCCATGGCGTCCAGCAGTGCTGGCGCGCCGATCTGGATGCGTTTGCCAGCCCCCCTGCCCCATTCAAGAGCGAAGCCCAGAGCTGTCTGCCGCGCTGCTGCAGCCGAGATCACCGGGAAGCGGCCAATCAACACACGCCTGGTCTGGCCCCCAACGTCTTTCTGAAAGTACCATGTCTTCGACCGCTTGCCGACGAAGAGCACGAGGCCCTTGATCTCGCTATCCCAATACTTGTCGGTGCCGGTTTTTGTCGGCGGAAGTTTCTTTGCATAGGTCTCTGTAAGCTTCGGCATTTTGTCAGTTTTTTGTCGGGAGCTGCACGATACTCGGCGCAACTGGATGCAACTAGATGAAAGACATTATTGAGCTATATGAAACTATTAGCAACTGCACGAAGCTAGATGAAACTCAAGCAATTTGCTTGGAAGGCTCGTGTGATACCATTTCACCATGCCCGCACGCGCGTATTCGTGCATATTTGAAGGGGTTTTGAACTTCAAGATATGCACGGGAGCGAACATGGTATCTGGTGTGCTTCTGGACATCGCCGGTGCGCTCTCGGAGGGCGGCCTATCGCTGCACGGAGCGGTCAAAGCAGTGGAACGCCTGCGCGAAAGAGACCCCCATAGGTTTGTGGTCACAAGCACACCAAGCTGAGGCAGCAATGGAACGGCCGAATATGCTGCTGGAATGATACCGCAAACCGGGCTTCGGCGTTGCTTAACAGGATCTGGAGATCAGCATGACTTCGCGGCTTGCCAGCGCGCCAATTCTTGCTTGTCAGCATAGACCGCACCAGGCACCCGAGGCCGGGTGTCGGCCTGTATTATGCCAGAGATATTGGCGAAACATCGGCAGTTGACGTCATCCGCGTTTTCTCGACAGCAGTCCAGCTCCGCGCGGAAAACGGCCTCATATTGAGGACCAAAGGAACTTGTCGCGCTTCCAGACCCCCCGGTCGTCAATGCAGGGAAAAAGGAAACACCGAACACAATCAGACCGCCGGTCAAAATCACACCGAGATACAGGCGATAGTCTTGAGGCATAGCAGCGGCTCTCTTTTCGTTGATTAGCGCCCCTTCTAGGACTTAAGATTCGTCTGAAAATGGCTCCGAGCTTGCGGCCGCTCTTTGGCCGTCGAATGTCTGGCTCTACGCATGATTTGCTGAGCGGCGACGCTGGAGCCATCCACAGGTCCAGAAATGAGGTGTCACGAACAGCTGCACCGAAGCAAACCAAATCTACCTGCAATTCACTGCATTTTGTACTCTGGGCGGTACGCGGAACTTTGCCGCAACTGCGAGATGTTGTTTGAATGGGACCAAGCAGACGTGCCGCACAGCGAATTCGGAAAGGCCTCGGCGGCTTATTCGAACCATCCAATTCTTTCAATCTACAGACCGACGATTCCGACGGGCGCCCAATATGCCAGGTGTTTTGTGCGGTTATCCCCGCTAGCGTCGTCAAGCAAACCCACAACTACTCCCTGCAGTGCGCAGGCGCTGGACTGATGGCCATTTGCGAATATTGATCTCGAAAAGCGTGCCGACACAAAGGCCGAAGCATCCGAATAAACTGCCCGGTGCGTGACCATTACGGACCGCGCGACGGCATGAAAGAAACCGCTGGCCAACCCAGACAGCCCTTCATCGCGCGCGGATCGCCCGGCAGCCGTGTTGTATGCCGAAAGGATCACCAAGCGTGCTGACAAATCCAGTCTGGCCACTTCTGCCGCCGTCAAAAGACCGTCTTAATGCAGCCCCGCATGGGCGGGCGGCGTCATGACAAGGTCAGGTGCCACCGCGCTTGTTTCTCCAGCAACAACACCGTGTGTGGCAATGACCAGGAGGTTATAGTCGCGCAACTTCCCCGAGGCATCCAGCCTCTTCAGCGTCGTTTCCGATGCGGCCTCTTTGAGCAGCACGTCCGCCCGTTTAAACCCCACCGCCGCCTCGATCGCACGTAGCACGCAAGTCGTGGCCGGCAGACGTGACAATTTGCGTAGCTGATCCACGTCAGCAAGGCGAACGCCATCGACACGGTTCGCCGCGCGCAATGCTCGGCATCGCGCCAAGATTAGGGTGTAGCCTGCTAGGGCTTAACGCCGAAATCAGGGCATTCTAGCCGGATCATCGGCTACAAGAAGACAACAACGGGATCATGAAACCTCTTTCAGGAAGCTATTCACTTCGCTTGTAAACACGTCCAAGGCAGGTTCAGTCTCGACGAGAATGTGGTTGCGGCTTTCCAGTGGGACCAACCTCGCGTTGGGTATGTTCTGCGCCAAGAACAAGCCATCCTCCAGAGGAATGCGCTGGTCGTTTCGTGAGTGGAACACGATCGTCGGCGCTTTCACCTGTGAAAGCCGGTTGCGCACGTCGATGTGACCAAAGGCTTCTTGGAACATGGCCGCGTTTTTTGGTGACGTGGTTTGCCGTTGAAAGGCATCGAACCAGTTCAGGTCCTCGGGTCGGGCGTCAGGCATGAAAGTCTGAGAAAAGATATGTCGGTAAGCTGCGTTATCGGTACCCCACCCAAGTTCCGTGAGCGTCAGGACGGCCTCGCGCCGCGCCTGTTCTTCGGGCGATGCGCCGATGCGCCAGCCCGCCGCATAGCCGCTGACCAGGATCAGCGCGCTGACCCTTTCGGGATGGCGCACGGCATATTCGATGGAGACAGCGGCGCCTTGCGAAATGCCGATCAGTGGAAAGCGGTCGAGATCCAGCGCGTTGGCCACGGCCTCCAGATCTTCGACGAAGGCGTCGAAGCTCAGGTCTTTGACGTCCCAATCCGACAGGCCGCAGCCGCGTTCGTCGTAGCGGATGAAGGTGTGGTTGCGGGCTAATTCGGCAAAGGCGCGACCCCAGATCGGCACCGACCAGTCAAATTCCAGGTGCGTCAGCCAATTCGCGGCCTTGAGGATCGGCGGGCCAGAGCCGACCTTGGCATAGGCGATCCGCGTACCATCGCCGACCCGGCAGAAACCGATCTTTTGCGCCCGGAGCGCGCTGCTCGTCGCCTTGGTTTTCTGGGCGTGTTCGGCGGTGATTGCTGGCCGGTCGGGCGCCCGCTGTGGGCTGTGCGCAGGGGCGGCGTCAGGAGCGATCTCACGCAGGGTTCGGTCCCATTTGCGCCGCGCGCTGTCGGTGACGTCTGGATGTGCCAGCAGGGCCTTCAAGACTGCGATCCGCGTGTCCTGCAGATCCTCGCGCTCAGACAGCAGCCAGGATGTGAACTCGGTTCCACCAGCCCCTTCGAGACCTTCGAGAAAGACGTGCTCGAGATCGCGTGCAAGGCTTTCGAGATGTGCCACAGCGAGCGGTTCGGCGGCCTCCAGCGCCCCGCGGATGCGTTTGACGTCTACGTCCACGGACACCTCATCAAAGGCCACGCGTTCGCGGTCGGCGACGATGCGGCGCTGCTCGGGTGTGTCGACGATTGCGCGCAATTTGGTCAGCGCCCAGCGCAGCGACGCCCGGGGATCGTCGGGCAAATCCCAAAAGAGCTCACACAGCCGTTCGCGCCGATGCGGGCGACCGGTGGCAACCAGATAGGCAAAGAGCGCCCGCGCCTTGCGCGAGGCGGGAAAGGTGGCCGGCGCCCCGTCCACCCGAACTTCCAATTCGCCCAGCAGCGAAATCTCCAGCGTGCTCATGTGCTTGCTCGACCTAGAAAAGGTATGTGGCCCCATCGCCCTAGAGAGTTAGCCAGAGCCATGTGCGCAATTCAACGCATGCGTGCAGGATGGCGACGATTGGTGGCAACCGCGTTGGGATGTTGCCGGTCAATGCGGCGTGAGGTGCGCGCCTGAGCCTGCCGCAAAGGGCTTCGGAATTGTGTGCTCGGCATGTCAGCTGCGTTTCGACATGTAGGCCAGGTGATCGGAAAACCGGGCGGTATAGCGCTGCGTGCCCATATGGCCCACATCGGCATCCGCGAGGGCCCATACTGTGAACCCCGCCTGCGTGGCCTTCACGCAAAACGAAAAATCTTCGCTCATCCGCGCGCCGTCCGGCTTTGAAAGCGGGCCGAAGAAGTCATAAAGCGGCCCACCCTCGGGCAGGCTGGAGGCGATCTGCGCGACCTGCCCCCCCGACGCCAAGGCCTCCAGCACGTTTCGTTTGATCAACAGGCAGCCAGTCCCCAGGACAGTGGCCTTGCACCACCCGGACTGGACCGTGATCTGACTGGAGGAAAAGCCCACGACAAATTCCGAGCTTGCGGCACGCGCTTGTTCGGGGCGCACACCCTCGCGGATCAGCTGTGTGTAGCGGTCGAGATCCAGCTGCCGTTTGGGATAGATCGCGCCGGCCAGATCGTGACCCGCCTCCAACAGTCGCTGAAACACCGCGCGCGGCACATCCATATCGCTGTCGAGGAACAGGACATGGGTGCAGGCCGGGTCGGCCAGCGCCTCTGACGCGATGATGTTGCGGGCCTTGATGATGTCCGAGCCGTCGATCATCGCCAACGCGTACGCCGCCTTCAGGCGGGACAATTCAAGCGTCAGATTGGTCAGGCTGCGGGCATAGGCGGTGGTGACCGTGCCGCCGGCCGTGGGTGTTCCGATGATGATCTTCATGCGCCCTCACGGCAAAAACAACGCTTCGCTCTGCAAAATACAACGATGAATACAACGCTGGCTACAACGCAAGCCCTCCATATAGCGCGCAACACCGCATGGGTACGGATTCGCCGAAGAATTCGACCCGTGCGCTCAATTCGGACGGCCAGATGCCGTTCTTTATGCGGCATATGACAGAGTGAGCTTTGAACAATGGCACTGACCAACGATACTTTCACCTTCAGCGGTTCGATCGATGACTACGATATCGTCAAGACAGGCCCTGATACATGGACGGTTGCCGGTATCGACCCGGCGCTGGGGGTGGAGACGCTGACCGGCGTTGCCTTCATCCAGTTCGACGATACCGGGCCGCTGGACATCACCCAGTTCACCGACACGGTTGGCCAGACCGAGGCGACGGCGGTGACGCTGGAAGTGGGGCAGTCGATCACCAGCACCATCGACAGCGACGGCGATCTGGATTTCTTCGCCATCAATGCGGATGGGCTTGGCCGCTACCTTGTGACCATCGAGGGCGTCTCGACCGGGGGCGGCACGCTGGAAAACCCGGTTGGCGAGTTTGGCATCATCCCCGACTTTAGCGCCCCCGAGTTCGGCTTCTTTCCGGGCGAATTGTTCACGAACCGCGAAAACAACGAGCTTTTCTTTCCCGGGGCACCAGCAGACCCCTTAAACGAAGCCTTCGACTTCTCAGGGCGCGGCTTCGGGACGAATGCGGCTTTTGAACTCAATCGCGAGAGTTTCGGCGGTCAGGGATTCATTTCCGTCGGATCGCTGGGTGGCTTGGGCACCGGGACCTATACGATCACGCTGGAAGAACTTGCCTTTGATCAAGGAGAGATCGTCACCGTCGACGAGCCGCATACCGCCAGCCTGGCGCACGGGCTCGACACCGACATCACCTTGGTCAATCTCGAAGCGGGCAAGCACTACGTGATCGAGGTCGAAGGGGCTGCGGACTCGGCCACTCCGATGGGCGATGCGCAGATCTCTTTCGGAGCACGCGACAGCGACGTTCCGGAGTTCTTCCGCAGTGACGAGGCGCGCGCGCCCGGCGAGAGCACCCAGATGGTGGTGACCGGCAACCTCGATGGCCGCCATTTCATTCGTGTCCGTAGCGCCAGTGGCGAGGACCCCGGCGACTACACGCTGACCGTGACCGAGATCGAAGACGACTTCGGCACAACACGGAGCACCATGGGCGTTCTGGATCGCGGCGAAACGCTGTCGGGCAGCATGGACCTGCTGAGCGACATCGACGCCTTCACCGCGCAGGACAACGGCAGTTTCCCAAGCAGCAATGGTCGCTATGCCGCGCGGGTCGATGCCGTGGGCGACACGGGCGCGCCCTATGGCCAGTTTGAGATCGAGGCCGGGCATTTCGACAGTTTCCGGGCCGATGACGGCGGCGGCACAACGGATGACATCTTCGTCGGCAGCGGACAGGCCGCGACAGACTTTGTCACCTTCGAGCAAATCGATTTGGGCAACGGCTTTTCAGCCTCGCCCCGGGCCTTTGCGGTGCGCTTGGCGGACGATGTGAACACTGAGCTCGACTACACAGTCACGTTTCTGGAAAGCACCGACACCGCCGACGAGGCCGCGAATTTCATCGAGCTGTCTGAGACCGGCGCACCGCAGGTTCTGGACGGGCTCGGCGGTGACGACATTCTGATCGGGGCCGCGACCGATGACGACATTTCCGGCGGAACCGGACGAGACATCATCTCGGGCGGCGCTGGCAACGATTCCTTGACCGGCGGCCAGGACGCCGACCGCCTCGATGGCGGTGCTGGCAATGATGAGATTGACGGTGGCGCCGGCAATGACTTCATTCTTGGCGGCGAGGGCAGCGACATCCTCGACGGTGGCGCTGGCGTGGACACCGCGACTTACGCCGGCTCCGCGGCTGGCGTCACCGTTGGCCTTGATGGGTCCGCCGGAACTGGGGGCGACGCGGAGGGCGACCTTCTCTTCAACATCGAGAACCTGATCGGCTCGGGTTTCGATGACCGGCTGGAAGGTGACGGCGGCGCGAACCGGTTGCTTGGCGGCGCCGGCAACGACACGCTGAGCGGCGGCGCAGGTTTTGACGTGTTTGTGCTGCAAAACGGCGGCGGGCAGAACACGATCACCGACTACACTGTGCAGGTTTTGCCGGAGAACTTCGAGGCCACGCCGCTGCTCGGCAGCCCGATGTTCGCGGGCGACGTTCTGGACGTCTCCGGTCTAACGCCGCAGCAGCGAGAGGCCATGACGTTCACGGCAGACGGCGCGGGCAACACGGTCATCACGCTGACAGACGGGACCGCCTACACCTTGCTGGGGAACCCAGAGCATATCGTGCTGACGGCCACCGAGGCCAATGGCGATCAATCCACCAAGGTTTTGACCAACACCGGGCAAAGCGTCCTGGACGTCTTGATCACAGCGGATGGAAACGCATCGGTTGTGTATTTCGACGACAACGGGGTGCGCACAAAGGCAGTCACCGAGGATTTCGGCGACACGCAAGACTTCACAACCAAAACTGAAACCTTCGACGCGGCGGGCGGGTTGGTGAGCGAAACCATCGACTTTGACGATGGCAGCAGCACGACGACCACGTTTGTCGACGGTCAGCCGGCCCAACGGGTTGTCACCGAGGCCGATGGCACGGTCCGCGCGTTCACCCTCATCACGGGCACGGACGGCGATGACAGCCTTGTCGGCGGCAATGACAGCAACCTGCTCGACGGCGGTGCTGGTGACGATACTCTGGACGGCGGAACCGGCGACGATACGCTAAGCGGCGGCGCAGGGGCAGACCAGTTTGTCTTGCGGGCAGATGGCGCGCAGAACACGATCACAGACTACAATCCTGCAGAGGGCGATGTCCTCGATGGGTCCAGCCTGACGGACGCGCAGTGGGACACTGCGACCGTTGCCCCGGATGCGTCCGGCGCCCTACGGCTGACCCTTGAAGACGGTACGACCTATACGCTGGAAGGCAACACCGGGTTTGTGGTCTCGTTGGCAGAGGGACGGTCGGCTGAGGTTGTTTCCAACGACCTGGGTGACATCACCACGACGACCTTTGCCGCCGACGGGGTGCGCCAGAAAGTGGTCTTTGAGGATATCAGCGATTCGGCAAACTTTACCACGCAAACGCAGACCTTCGACGCGGCCGGGGATCTCGTGACCGAGACCTTCGACTTCGACGATGGAGGTCGCGAGACAACCACTTTTGAGGGAGGTGAACAGGTCCAATTGGAGATCATTGCGCCCGACGGCACTGTCCGCACGTTTGACTTCGTCACAGGCACAGTCACAGAGGAATCCCCCAACACTGGCACGGATGGCGATGACAACCTCGTTGGGAGCGATGGCGACGACACGCTCGATGGCGGCGACGGCGACGACACGCTGGACGGTGGTCTGGGCGATGACACCATCAACGGCGGCGCGGGCGATGACGAGATAGAGGGTGGCGCAGGCGATGACGACATCGACGGTGGCGAAGGGAACGATTTCGTTCTCGGAGAGGACGGCGACGACGAGATGCGGGGTGGCAGCGGCGACGACATCCTCCATGGGGGGGACGGGAATGACCGGCTAGCGTCAAGCCAGGGCAATGACCAGCAGTTTGGCGGCGCTGGAGATGACATTTTCGGCTACTTCCTGGACACCAGTCATGGCCTTTTTGGTGGCGAGGGCACCGATACGCTGGATATGAGCAGCAGATCGACGCACGACCTGACGGACGATACGATTGAAAGCATCGAAGTCCTTGAGGTCTTCGATGTTGGCGATCGCGTTGAAGTCACGTTGACAGCCGCGCAGCTCTTGGATTTCGAAGTCATCTCGCTGTTTCAATTCGAAGACACTGACACGCTGCAGTTCAATGTCGTGGGCGATGACACCGATGAAATCGACCTGTCCGGGCTGAACATTACCGGAACACCAGACATCGTCAGGTTCGACGTGATCGGCAGCGCAGAGGCCGAGACAATCACCGGTACGTCCTTTGACGACACGATCGACGGCGGTTCTGGCAACGACATCCTGCTTGGCGGCGAGGGCGGCGACTTTATGCAAGGTGGCGACGGCGCAGACGGCCTGTCGGGTGGGTTGGATAACGACTCGCTCTTGGGCGACGCCGGCAACGACACGCTGAACGGAGGCAATGGCGCCGACGAGATGCGAGGCGGCACCGGCGACGACACCTATACCATCGATGACGCGGGCGACGTGGTGGTGGAGAATGCCGGCGCAGGCACCGACCACATCAACGCGTCGATCAGCTACGAGATGTGGAGGCAGTCCCAACACACCGAGAGCCTCACCCTGACCGGCAACGCCGATATCAACGGCACCGGCAACGGTCAGGACAACACGATCACCGGCAATAGCGGCAACAACGTGCTGAACGGCGCCAATGGCAACGATACGCTGATCGGCGGTGCCGGCAACGACACGCTGAACGGCGGCAATGGCGCCGACGAGATGCGAGGCGGCACCGGCGACGACACCTACACGATCAATGACGCGGGCGACGTGGTGGTGGAGAATGCCGCCGAAGGCTCTGACCATATCAACGCGTCGATCACCTACGAGATGTGGAGGCAGTCCCAGCACACCGAGAGCCTCACCCTGACCGGCACTGCCGATATCAACGGCACCGGCAACGGTCAGGACAACACGATCACCGGCAACAGCGGCAACAACGTGCTGAACGGCGCTAATGGTAACGACACGCTGATCGGCAGAGCCGGCAACGACACGCTGAACGGCGGTGCCGGCTCAGATGAATTCGTCTTCGCCGATGGGTTCGGAAATGACACGATTTCGAGTTTCGATGCGACCGACAATGATGAGGTCATCAACCTCGCCGGGGTCACATCAATCACAAGCTGGACCGATCTGTCGAATCCCGCCAATGGACACCTCTACGCCAACGCGGCGGGCAACGTGGTCATCGACGATCTTGCCGGCAACACGATCACGCTCACGGGCGTTTCGGTGACCGACCTCGGCGCGGACGATTTCCTATTCTGATCGTCGCGTCACCGAGATCAGCTCAAAACTAAAGGCTTCCAGAAGCTGACCGATCGGGCGCCCCTTTTCGTGCGCCGGTGGGTCGGATCTTCGCTGAGTGTCAGTCCATGGCAACCAGTGCAATGACAGGCTCACTGGTGGCCATGGCAACGACCTGCTACCGGTGGCCTTGACGTGGATACGTATGTCTTTGCAGACACCACATTCGACGACGACGTTATCACCGATTTCATTCCCGCGGTGGACCGGCTGGAGATCGATGACGCGTTCTGGAGTGGCCGTCAGACCGCCGCCCATTTCGCCGGGTTAGAGCGCATCTCTATCGATCAGAACGGTGGCGACCCAACCGCCTTGACCCGCATTGAGATGCAGAAGCGCGTCAATCGTCGATGGGGTGCCCCATCTGAATTGGTCCACCGTTACATTTAGGAAACGGAGGGCTGAGAATGGCGAACAAGCGGCACAAGCCCGAGGAAATAGTTCAGAAGTTGCGGCAGGTTGATGTGCTTGTCGGTCAGGGGATGCAGCGCGTGGATGCGATCCAAGAAGTACGCATTACGGAGCAGACCTACTACCGGTGGCGTAAGCAATATGGCGGGATGGGGACCGACCAACCTAAGGGACCCAAGCGGCTTCAGAGTGAGGCAGCGAACGCGATCCGTCTGAGAGAGATGCCGAACAATGAGAGGCTCCGAAAGGCGGTCTCAGACCTGATCCTAGACAAGCTCATTCTGAAGGAATCCGCCCGGGGAGCGAGAGCCGTCTTGGCAGCGTTCCGATGGACCGTTTCAGGCCTGAACAGGCGGAGGCCCTGAGCCCCGCCCGCCGTACTACTGCCCGGCAGTTGATTGCGGAGCAATCGACAAGAGGGGGCTTGCATCGATCTGATCCGAAGCGAGATGAAGGGCAAGTCCATTGCGGCGGTTGCCAGTGGATTGCGCTACTGGTTCGAGCAACCACTGGCGACGGTTCCAGCCCAATGGACGGCGAGCGCTGGATTTGCCGGGTGTTGGGGCACCATCGTTCAACGCAAAGGTATCAGCCCAGAGGTCGAGAAGATGAAGACCGGCTTGTGTTGGACATGATCGAACTGGCGAAGCAATACGGCGGCTCCCACTGCCCAACAGGGCATTGCGGAGCAATGTCCCGAGAGGGGCTACAGCAGTTTTGCCGCACTTCTGAGAGACGCGGGCTGGCCCCCTCTCGGCAGATTTGGCCTTGCCAAATCGCCTGCCGGGCAAAAGGTCAGCGTCGGTCGTGTCGAAAGACTGTGGAGACGGGAGCGGGGTGAGGAGGATGAGCAAGGCGTCCAGTGGACGGCTTGCCCGACGAACGGTGCCACTGAAACAACCGAAGAGAGGAAGGCTCTGGCTGAACCCTCTCGGGACACTGCTCCGCAATACCCTGCCGGGCAGTGGAAAGCACTACAACACAAAACGGCCTCACAGTGCATTGGGCTACCGCCCGCCGGCACCCGAAACAATCGTCCCGATGGAAACCACGCCAACCATCCACTAACAATCAACCCGGACCAGTCAGATTAGGCTCCCGAGCAAAAGCTCCGCTTAAGAACTTGTTTTTGAGGTGGCTATGCGCAGGCGGGTCACGCAAACGGCAGGTTTTGGCCTGTCACGGCAGTTTCACATTATCGGGTGACAAGAACGCCGTTAGCGTTGAACAAAAATTTGACCAAATGGTCCAACGCGCGCATTCTGACTGAAATAGAATAAGACAACAGAGAGGATACATCATGACACGATCCATTTTATTGGCCAGCACCATGTTGGCGGGTCTCGTTTCCGCGGCGCAGGCTGACACGCTGCGTCTTTTGACTTGGGGCGGATATGCGCCTGACGACGTGGTCGAGATGTTCGAGCAACAGACCGGCCACACTGTCGAAGTGACGAAGTCCAACAATGAGGAAATGATCGCCAAGCTGCGTGCCACCGGTGGAGGTGGCTTTGACCTTGCCCAGCCCTCGCAAGACCGGGTCATGGGCCCGCAGATGGAGTTCGGCATCTACAAGCCGATGGATGTCTCGAAACTGAACCAGGACCTGTTCATCCCGTCGATGCTGCAAGCCACGATGGAGAACACCACTGTGAACGGCGACGTCTACGGCGTGCCGCATGTCTGGGGTACCTCTGGCCTTGTGATGAACACTGCCAAGGCAGGGGATGTTGTGGCAGATTACACCGACCTCTGTGACCCCGCGCTCGCCGGCAGCGTGTCTTACCGCCTGAAGCGTCCGACGCTGATCGGTTTTGCCTTCGCCATGGGTGAGGATCCCTTCGCAGCTTATGGTGACGAAGCGAAATACAAAGAGATCATGGGCATGGTCGAGGCCAAGCTGATCGAGTGCAAACCCAACGTCAAAACCTATTGGGGTGGCGGCGACGAGCTGATGAACCTCGTACGCTCGGGCGAGGTGACGGCGTCCATGGCGTGGGATACCGGTGGCTGGAAGCTGAACGACGACAACGCCGACATCACCTTTGTCGCGCCCACATCCGGTGCTTTGGGCTGGATCGACACCTTTGTCCTGCCCGCCAAGGGCCAGGCCGACGACGTGGCCTATGAGTGGATCAACTTCGTGATGCAGCCGGAAATTGCCGCCATGATCACGGCCGCGGCGGGCAACTTCACGGCCTCTGCCGGGGCAGACGAGTTTGCAGAAGACAGCTTGAAGGCCAAGTACCAGGCCAGCTTCCCGCAAGAGGACATCGACAACATCAAGTGGTATCCGCCGGTCCCCGCCGGGCTGGAGGCCATCGAGGGTGAAGTGCTCGACCGCGTTCAGGCCGCCAACTGACCATCCAGGCGGCAGCCTTCGGGGTGCCGCCGCTTTGTCTACGGATTTCGCATGACCCCTGATCTGGAATGCGTCGACCTCGTAAAGCGGTTCGACGACACGGCGGCTGTCGACAATGTCTCGTTTTCGGTGTCACCGGGCAGCTTCTTTTCCATTCTGGGGCCATCTGGCTGCGGCAAAACCACGATCATGCGGATGATCGCAGGGTTTCTCGACCCGACCTCGGGCGACATCAAAATCAAAGGCGGCTCGGTGCTGGATACCCCGCCAAACAAGCGCCCGGTGAACATGGTGTTCCAGCATCTTGCGTTGTTCCCGATGATGACCATCGCCGACAATATCGGCTACGGGCTGCGCCGCCGCGGCATGGCCAAGGACGACATCGCCCGCAAAGTGGGCGAAGCGCTGGATCGCATCGGCCTGCCGGGGATCGGCGAGCGCAAGGTGGACGAGCTCTCTGGCGGGCAAAAGCAGCGCGTGGCTATCGCCCGCTGCATGGTGCTGGAGCCGGACGTGTTGTTGCTGGACGAACCGCTGGGCGCGCTGGACCTGAAACTCCGCGAGCATATGAAGGTCGAGCTCAAGGCACTGCAGGCCGCGTTCGACACCACGTTCCTCTACATCACCCATGACCAGTCCGAGGCGCTGGTCATGTCCGATCAGATCGCCGTCATGAACGCCGGACGGTTCGAGCAAGTCGGCACCGGGCAAGACCTGTACTACCGGCCCGACACACCTTTTGTCGCCGGGTTCATCGGTGACTCGAACCGCTGGACAGGCCGGATTGAGCGGGCTGAGGGGGGCAAGATACAGTTGCGCACCGACACCGGTCTGGCGATGTTCGCCACCGGCGCGGCACTGTCGCAGGGCGACAGAGCCGAGATCTTTGTCCGCCCGGAATCGATCCGTCTTGCCGCAAGCGCCGAGGCACTGCCGGATTGTGAAAACCAGCTGAAAGGGATTGTCACCAGCCTCTTGTTCAACGGCGCCGCATCGCGCGTGTTGGTCCGCGACGACGTTGGTGAAACGCTGGAGGTTACCCTGCCGCAATCCGGGGAATTCGCCGCGCTTCAAAGCGGCGATACGGTGCATATCGGCTGGGGCAGCGCGCAGGCCACCTGCTTTGGGTCGGCCTGATGCGCCACGAATCCCGGATCGCGTTTATCCTTTTGCTGACACCGCTGATCCTGTGGCTAAGCTTGCTCATCGTCATTCCGCATATCGACATGCTGCTGATAAGCCTGCGGGAACGCATCAGTTTCGGCGTCTATGAGCGCAGCCTCGTGCAATACGAAAAAGCGCTGACCGAGCCGCTCTATCTGCGCACGTTCTGGCGCACAGCGGTGATGTCGGTGCTGGCCACACTGATCACGCTGCTGATCGCCTTTCCCGTGGCGTATTACATCGCGAAAATGGCGAAGGGGCGCTTGCAGCAGGTGCTTTTTATGCTGTGTCTGATCCCGTTTTACGTCTCCGAATTGGTGCGGACCTTTGGTTGGATGATCCTGCTGCGCGAGACCGGTCTCATATCGAACCTGCTGCAATGGACGGGTCTCGCCGATCAACCGGTCGAACTGCTCTATACCGACGCCACAATGATGGTCGGGCTGGTCTATACCTCGATGCTGTTCATGGTTGTGCCGCTGGTGACCACGCTTGAAAGCCTCGACGATAGCGTGATCGAAGCGGGTTATGATCTTGGCGGCAATGGCCTTTCCGTCCTGCGCGAAATCATCATCCCCCACGCCATGCCCGGCATCGTTTCGGGCTGTATCGTGGTCTTCATGCTGTCGCTGGGCAACTACCTGACCCCAACGATGCTAGGGGGCAAGGACAGTCTGTGGTTCACCGAGATGATCTACAACCAGTTCATCGTACGCTCGAACTGGGAGCTGGGGGCAGCGTTCGGCTTTATGCTCCTGGTGCTGTCTTCGGTGATCGTCTGGGGGATGCTATGGCTGACCGGTCGGACGCTGAAAGAGACGATGGGGTGACGCCATGATCCCGACGATCCCGCAATCCCGTGCCTTCCGCACCGTTTATGGCGGCTATGTCCTGCTGTTCTTCATCTACCTGGCGTTGCCGCTGACCGTTGTGGCCGTCTTTGCCTTCAACGACAGCCAATTCCCCTCGCTGCCATGGGAAGGGTTCACGTGGAATTGGTTCTTTGGTGACGCGCGGCCACAGATCGGTGTCTTTCACGAACGCGGCATCTTGCGCGCGGTGGGCACCTCGGCCTTTGTCGCGGTCTGCGTGGCGGTGCTGTCGGTCGGTGTTGGGACCACCAATGCCTTCCTCTTCAACCGCTATGAGTTCCGAGGCAAAGGGCTGCTTTATGTGCTGATGCTCTTGCCGCTGGTGATCCCCGGCATCGTGCTGGGCATCTCCATCCTTGTGTTCTCATCAACGCTGGCCAACGGCATCTGGGATCTGGCGCAGATGGATATCCAGGCGCTGAGACCCGGCTTGCTGCTGGTGATCCTCGGGCAGTTCAGTTTCATCACGACAATCGCCACGCTGGTGATCTCCGCGCGCTTGCAAAAGTTCGACCGGACGCTGGAAGAGGCCGCGCTGAACCTTGGGGCAGACCGATTGACCGCGGTGCGCACAATCACGCTCCCCTTCCTCGCGCCGGCGATCATCGGCGCGCTGGTTGTGGCCTTTCTGATGAGCTTTGAGAACTTCAACACAACGCTGATGCTGGTGGGCTCTGACGCTCCGCTGACCATCGCCATGTTCGACCGGCTGAAAGAAGGCTCAACCCCGCTGCTCAACGCCGTATCGCTGCTGTTGATGCTGGGGTCGTCGCTGCTGGCGTTGCTGGTGATCCTGTTCCAGCGCCGCCCGTGAAAGCTGCCGCGCGACATACAGTGGCGCAAGAGGCCAGTTTATCCTGCAGCTGATGCGATTGTGAGCCGACCGAAGCTCTCGTTCAGTTGTTCTGAACCGCCGAGACAGAGATCTCTGTATCAGGATTCAGATCCTCGTTCGGATCGGTGAGAAAGCCGCCGGGGAAAGACACGCTAAACGGCTCCCCTTCAACATCCAGGCAAAGCTCATGGTTGTTGTCGTTGTCCATCAGGTCGCCGACGGCCATGGGCGTAACCTGGACCACCGTGCCGTGTGGCTGGCGGAGCGTGACGCGGTAGCGCTTTGTTTCATTCTCATCAATTTCATCGCCCCCGGGTTTGGTGATCCCGCCAACCCAGACCGCGCGAACGATGCCGCGCAGTCCGGATCGCGGGCAATCACCCTCTTGCACAAGGCTTCAGTGGTTTGGCGGCAGGTCTTCGGCGAGGATCATCGTCGGGCCGCTGGCCAAGGGAATAACCTCTGCCACCGTACCTTTGAAGTTCAGCGACCCGTCGAGCGACATCACATCCCCCACGATCTCCACCCTTGCCGGGGGATCGTCTGCCGATCCGTACTGGCCAACAACAAGGGCGGTGCGCAGCTCGCCAAAGTCGTCAGCAGGCCGAAGCGTGACGCAGCCGACGCGCCCCGTATCCCCCGAGGCGCGTATGACCCGGAAATCCTCGGGGTCGAGCGTGTCGGAGTCGACCTCGTGAGAGAAGATAACCGGCATGCCATCGCGCCCGGACACGCCTTGGCAGACCAAAGCGGTGCGCACCGCGATCTGGCGCGAAACGTCGAGACCGAAAAAGGCGGAAAGGAGCGATGGGGTATCCTGCGCCATCGCGATTGTTGGAACAAGGGCCATCAGGGCAATTGCGGCGGTGACTTCTTTGAACATGTTTTCTCTCCCGCTTGTCACCCTATCCGCTCCGATGGGCAGGGTATGCGGATGGTTCAAAGCGTCAAGCGTTTGAACTGTTCAGGCCAACGTCCTTCGGTGAGGTGATCTTCACGATGCCCAGGATTCAGAGCAACGCCACAAGCAGTGCCTTGGTGTTCTCCTCCGTCATTTCGACCGGATTACCGCCAACTGAGGGATCTCGCAGCGCAGAGGCGACCAGCGCATCGATATCGGGATCGGAAACGCCCAGGTCGGTCAGCGTCTTCGGGATGCCAAGGCTATTGTTGAGGTCGTCCACGAACGCCCGGAACCCGGCAAAACCGCCCTCGATCCCCAAATACGCCGCCGTGGCATCGAAACGCCCGGCGATGGCAGGCGCGTTGAACTTCAGCACTTCGGGCATGCAGACGGCATTTGTCGTGCCGTGATGCGTATGGTGCACAGCGCCAATCGGGTGGGACAAGGCGTGAATGGCGCCAAGACCCTTTTGGAACGCGGTCGCGCCCATGGCTGCCGCGCTCATCATATTGGCGCGCGCCTCCAAGTCAGCGCCGGCCGCATAGGCCCGCGGCAGGTAGTCTTTCACAAGGCGCATCCCCTCCAGCGCGATGCCCTGGCTCATTGGATGGTAGTGCGGTGAGGAATAGGCCTCGACGCAATGGGCAAAGGCATCCAGCCCGGTTCCCGCCGTGATGGCTTTGGGCATGCCCACGGTCAATTCCGGGTCACAGATGACAATTGCCGGCAGCATTTTGGGGTGAAAGATAATCTTTTTCTCGTTCGTATCGGCGTTGGTCAGCACCCCCGCGCGGCCCACCTCTGAGCCTGTTCCGGCCGTTGTCGGCACGGCGACGATCGGGTGAATGCCGTCTGGATCGGCACGGGTCCACCAATCGCCCACGTCCTCAAAATCCCAGACCGGCCGGGTTTGCCCCGCCATGAAGGAGATGCATTTGCCCAGATCGAGCGCGGAGCCACCGCCAAAGGCGACCACCCCGTCGAACCCGCCGTCGCGGTACATCTGCAACCCATCGGTCAGGTTGCCGCCGTTTGGGTTTGGATCGACGTTGGAAAAGAGGGCGCGCCCTAGGCCTTGAGCTTCCAAAAGGTCCAGCGTCCGACGTGTGATCTGCATGTCAGCAAGGCCGCGATCGGTGACCAGAAGCGGACGGTTGATCCCAGCCGCCATACAGGCGTCGCCAATCTCCGAAATCCGGCCAGCTCCGAAACGGATTGTCGTCGGATAACTCCAGTTCGCCGTGAGTGTCATGTCAGGCCTTTCGCAGGTGGTAGGATTTCGGACGGGTGAGCGCCTGGTAGCCCAGATGCGACAAGCCCGCGCCCCGGCCCGTATCCTTGCAGCCAGTCCAGCACAGCGCCGGATCGAGGTAGTCGCAGCGGTTCATGAACACCGTGCCGGTCTCAAGCCGGTCGCCGATCTCCTCAGCCTGAGACGCGTCGCGCGTCCAGACGCTGGCGGTAAGGCCAAAGCGGCTGTCATTCATCAGACGCACCGCCTCATCGTCACCGTCCACGGGCATGATGCCAACCACGGGTCCAAAGCTTTCGTCGCGCATTACCCGCATGTCATGGGTGACACCGGTCAGGACTTGTGGAGTGACGTAGGTCCCCGCACCGTCATCGGCGGGCATCCTGGCCACATGCGCGGTTGCACCGTCAGCTATCGCCTCGTCGATCTGCGCGCGCACCTCGCGGGCAAACCGGATATGCGCCATCGGTCCCATCGTGGTATCCGCATCGAGTGGGTTGCCAAGGACCTGCGCATTGGCCCAGGCGACGGCCTTTTCGGTGAAGTCGTCATAGAGCGCCCGGTCGACATAGATCCGCTCGATCCCGCAGCAACACTGCCCGCTGTTGAACATCGCCCCGTCCATAAGCGTATCGACCGCGGCGTCGAGATCGGCATCAGCACGGACATAGCCCGGGTCCTTACCCCCCAGCTCGGTCGCGACGGGGATGAAGGTGCCTGCGGCGGCGCGTTCCATAGCCTGCCCACCGCCGACAGAGCCTGTGAAGTTCACGAAATCCACCTGCCGTTCCGCGATCAGCGCGGTTGTCGTGTCGTGATCCAGTACCACGTTGCGCATCACCGCCTCGGGCACACCTGCGGCCTGAAACGCCTCGGCCAGCCGTTCGCCCACCTGCAGTGTTTGCCGCGCGTGTTTGAGTATGACGGCGTTACCCGCAATCAAGGCAGGCGCAATCGCGTTGATCGCGGTCATGTACGGGTAGTTCCAGGGGGCGACGACCAGCACGGTGCCCCAAGGCACCCGCTTGATCAGGCGCCGGAACGTGGCGCTGTCTTCGATCTCGTCCGGGGCAAGCGCGTCAGCCGCGATACCGGCCATGTAGGTCACTCGTTCCGAAAACCCGCCATATTCGCCGCCATAGCGCACCGGGCGGCCCATCTGGTGGGCCAGTTCAGTCGCCATGCGATCTGTGGTCTCACCGACGATGCGGTTGGCCTCCAGAACGCGGTCGATCCGCTCCTGAAGCGGGCGCGCCGCCCACTCGGCCTGCGCCGCGCGTGTTTCCTTTGCCGCCGCAAGGGCCGCGTTCCGATCCATTACCTCGCGAGTGAGGTAGACGGAGCCGTCAATTGGCGAAATGAGGTCGATCGTTGCCATCGTCACGCCCTTTCGAAACCGCGGGCGATTTCGTAATCGGTCACCACCGCATCGAACGCCTCTTGCTCGACCTCTGCCGCGCGGGTGTAGTGATCGACCACCCAGTCCCCCATGCGTTTGCGCAGCATGGCCGAGTTGCGAAGCGTTTCCGTGGCTTCGCGCAGCGTGTGCGGGAACTCTGCAATCTCATCCATCGCGTAGACATCGCCGCTGGTGGGCGGCGACAGATCGAGCCCCTCCTCGATGCCCGACAGTCCCGCGGCGAGTTGCCCAGCGCAGGCCAGGTAGGGGTTGATGTCGGACCCAGGCATGCGGCACTCGATCCGCACACCCTTGGTGCCGTCGCCGACCAACCGATATGCGGCCGTGCGATTGTCGACCGACCACGCAATCTTGGTGGGTGCAAAGGTGCCCGGCAGGAAGCGTTTGTAGCTGTTCACATAGGGCGCCATGAAAAACGTGATGTCCGGGGAATACTTCAGCAACCCGGCGACATAGGCCCGCATGGTGGATGACATCGCAAGCTCGGCGTCGCCATCGAAGAAAGCGTTCCCACCGGCGCCATCCGCCAGAGATTGATGGATATGGGCGGCGGATCCAACCTTGTCATGGCGCCATTTGGCGATGAAGCTCGCGGCGTGGCCGCGGCTGTCGGCGATCTCTTTCACAGCCTGCTTGGCGATGACGTGGTGATCTGCCGCCAGCACGGCGTCGGCGTAGCGGATGTTGAGCTCTTCCTGCCCCGTCTCGGCCTCGCCTTTCGAATTTTCGACAGGCACCCCGGCGGCGACCAGCAGGTTCCGCACCGGCCGCATCACGTGCTCTTCCTTGGAGGTCTGCAGGATGTGGTAATCCTCGTTATAGCCCGAGATCGGCGCGAGGTTGCGAAAGCCTCCGCGACGAATCTCGTCAAAGCTGGCCTCGAAAAGGAAGAACTCCAGCTCGGTCGCCATCATGGGCGTAAACCCAAGCTTTTGCGCCCGCGCGACCTGCGCTTTCAGGATTTGCCGGGGCGAATGCGCCACCGGCTTATGCGTATGGTGGTCGATGAGATCGCAGAGCACCATCGCCGTGCCGTCAAGCCACGGCACGCGCCGCAGCGTCGACAGATCCGGGCGCATGACATAGTCGCCATAGCCGGACTCCCAACTGGTTGAGGCATAGCCGTCAGGCGTTGCCATCTCGATATCGGTGGCCAGAAGATAGTTGCAGCAATGGGTCTCTTCATGCGCGCTCTCGATGAAGTTCGAGACGTGAAACCGCTTGCCCATGAGCCGGCCCTGCATATCAACCATGCACACCAGGACAGTATCCAGCTCACCGCTTTTGGCGGCCTCTTGCAGGGCATCGAAAGGTAGGTTGGCGGTCATTTTGGTTTCTCCCGGGCCATGCGCGCGCCCCCTTTACAGAGGGGGCGCGAGGTTTTGTCTTATTCGAAGTTGTAGGGCACGCCGGCCTGGTTGATGACGCTGTTGTATTCACGGAAGATGCCGACGATCTTTTCGTGCACTTCGCCTTCCTGCGCGATCTCGTCCCAGAACACCTTGGCCGCGTTCTCAACCTCGGCCCATTCCGAGGGCGGCACCGAGCGCAGCTCAAGCTTGTCGCCATTGGCGCGCAAAGCCGCTTCGCCGCCCCAATACCACTGGTTGCGGTAGGTATGGCCAGCCTCGATCCCGGCCATCACAACCGATTTCAGGTGATCGGGAAGCTCGTTCCAGCGTTCCTGGTTGGCAAACCAAGACCCGATCCATGCGCCCGAAATATTGTTGGTCAGGAAGTAGTCGGTCACGTCGGCCCACCCGACGGTGTAATCCTCGGTGATCCCGGACCATGCCATACCGTCAAGCTCACCCGTCTGCACGGCGACCTCGGCATCTTCGTAAGGAATGTTCACCGGAATCACGCCAAATTGCGCCAGGAAGCGGCCTGCCGTTGGGAAGGTGTAGAGCTTCAACCCGTTGAGATCGGCGACCGACGTGATTTCCTTTTTGGTGTTGAAGTTGCACGGATCCTGCCCAGCGGCCGACAGCCACTGAACGCCGACCTTGGCGTATTCCTCACGCCAGATATCGGCCAAGCCGTACTGATTGAAGAGCACCGGCACATCCAGGATGTGTTTGGTCGCGAACGGAAAGTAGCCGCCGAACACGCGCAATGGTGTCGGAGAGGCCATGGAGTCGTCGTCCGAATGCACCCCATCGATGGTGCCGCGCTGCAGCGCTTGGAAGAGCTCGCCCGTTGGAACAATTTGGTCGGCAAAGAACAGCTCGATCTCCAACTCGCCATTGGCATTTGCGTTGATGTAATCGATGGCGGGCTTGGTCACATGCTCGCCCAAGGCCCCGCCGGCATAGGTCTGAAACCGCCAGCGAATGGGCTGCTGGGCATGCACAATGGCCGGCGCCGCCAGCGTGGCCGGTGCTGCCAGCGCGGCACCTTTGAGAAATCTGCGTCTTGAAGTGGTCATGTCGTCTTCTCCTGTTGGTCGAAGTCAAATCAGCGCCGGTTGACCCGGCCCGCTCTTTTTGTGCTCAATTTCCGTACACAATACCTGGAAGCCACAATGCAATTTCGGGGAACGCCATCACCAGCCCCAAGGCCAAAGCCATCACCCCGACAAAGGGTATGATGGACCGGTAGATATCGCCAATAGTGATTTCGGGTGGTGCCATCGCCCGCATCAGGAACAGGTTGTACCCAAAAGGCGGGGTCATGTAGGCGATCTGGCAGGTGATCGTGTAAAGCACGCCGTACCAGATCAGATCGAACCCAAGCGCGCCCACTAGCGGCACATAAAGCGGCGCAACGATCACCAGCATCGCCGTATCGTCAAGGAACGTGCCCATGACGAGAAAGCTGAGCTGCATCAGGATCAGGATGATCCACGGGTTCAACCCAAGCTGAACCGTGAACAGGTTTTCAATCGCCTTCACTGCTCCCAAACCGTCAAAGACCGCGCCAAAGGCCAGCGCGGCGAGGATGATCCACATGAACATGCAGGTGATGCCAAGCGTCTGCTTGACCGAGGTTTCGAACACCTGCCAGGTCATGCGGCGTTTCAGCACCGCGGCGAGGAAGGCCGCGATGGCCCCCAAGGCCGAGCTTTCCACCAGCGAGGTCCAGCCATTGACGAAGGGCACCATCATGACGGCAAAGATACCCAGCGGCAAAAGACCCGCGCCAAGCAGACGGATCTTTTCGCTCCAGGTGATCTCGGCACGTTCTTCGGCGCTCATCACCGGGCCGAGTGATGGGTTCAGCCGGCAGCGAATCGCGATGTAAATGACGAACAGGGCTGCCATCATCAGACCGGGGACGACCCCGGCCAGCCAAAGCTGGCCCACCGGCTGACGCGCGATCATCGCGTAGAGCACCAGAACGACTGAGGGTGGGACAAGGATCCCCAATGACGACCCGGCCTGTATAACCCCGGTCACCATACGTTTGTCATAACTGCGCCTGAGCAGTTCCGGCAAAGCGATGGTGGCGCCGATGGCCATGCCTGCAACCGAAAGGCCGTTCATCGCTGAAATCAGGACCATCAAGCCGATTGTGCCAATGGCCAGCCCGCCCGAAAGCCCGCCCATCCAGACGTGAAACATCCGGTAGAGATCGTCGGCAATCCTCGATTCAGACAGGATGTAGCCCATGAAGATGAACATCGGCAGCGTCAAAAGCGGGTACCAGCGCATCACCTTGATCGCGGCAGCGAAGCCAAGGTCATACCCGCCGCGATCCCCCCAGAGAAAGAACGCCGCGATCACAGCCACAAAGCCAATCGCACCAAAAACCCGCTGGCCGGTCAGCAGCATCAGCATCATGGTCGAGAACATCAGCGCCGCGATCAGCTCGTAACTCATCCGCGCCGGCCCCCGTCGAGGTCTTCCGGGGCCATGTGCACAGGCTCGTCATCCTTCGGCCCCATGTCATGGCCTTGCAGGCGCAGGATGTCTTTGAACAGTTCCGAAATGGCCTGCAGCAACATCAGGAGGATGCCAATCACCATGATCGTCTTGATCGGCCAGATATAGGGGCGCCAGGCCGAGGGCGATCGCTCTCCCCCGTATTGGAACGAATACATCAGGCTGTCCCAGCCTCCCCAAAGCAGGAACGCCAGATAGGTGATGAGAAAGAGCACCGTGAGGGCATCAATCTGGCTCTTCTTGCGGTCGGACCATTCGCCATAAAGCAGGTCCATACGCACATTCGCCCCCATCTGCATCGCATAGGGACCGCCGAGCATATAGTAAGCAACCATCGCAAACTGCGCCATCTCAAGCGTCCAGAGCGACGGCACAAAGAACGTCTTGGAGATCGAGGAATAGAGCAGGATCCCCATGAGGACAAAGATGCCATACATGACAATCCGACCCAACATCCGGTTGCTGCGATCCACCCAGTGAACATAGGCCTTCATCACACCGGTCACGGGGCGATCACCTTTGGACTGCGCGCGGCGAATGGCAGGACGGAAATGAGTGTTCTGGGAATTGCTGCCCAGATTGGCGATTTGGCGGTCGCCAAAATGGCGCGGGTGATCCGGTTATCTGGTTCGCGCTGGTAAACAGCCCCAGAACTCAGTTGTTGGCTTACCCGCGTTGGTAAGTTGCCTCGCACTCTTGGCTGCATTGATGAACCAATTGTGCGGACAACGGATTGCGGTGCCAAGTCGCTGCACGGCACCCTGATACCCTGACTTACGCGGAGGTAGCTCAAACCCGCGTCGATCAGGTCTTTGGCATGTGCATGCCTACTGGGCATCAAAGCGATACCGTACGGTTTAGCGCCCGCAACGGAGTGCCGACAATGTGCGTCCGAGTTTACCACAATGGCATCAGATGCCCCTGCGTTCTAACTGTCAAGCGCGAGCCCTTCGCAGGTGTTCCTGCGCTATAGTGAGCAGCCTTTCCTTTGTGCGTTATCGCCAACATAAAGCCCCGCGATTTGAGCGTCTCAGGGTTTTCGGAGGGCGGCAGGTCCAGCGAAGAACGCCAAATTGCCGCCATCGCAATCGCATTCGCAAGTTGGAAGTCTGGCTGCGGTTCAAAACACAGATACACAAGTGTAAGCATCGCCAGCTTTCATGCCGCTACTTAGAGATGCCCGACGAGATGGCTGATCTTGAACGAAACTTTTGGCGCAGACTGAGCGATCTTCCCGCCATTAGGAGACCGGCAGTCTTCCAGCAGAGGACCAAAATCCGGGCGAACACAACCATTCGGTAGGCGAGGACTTGCGGATCTTGTGATGCAGCGTAGCTGATTAACCGCCAGCGTTATCGTTCATGCCGCGCCATGATCGCAGAGACGTCCTTTAGTCCCTGATTGTTGGACAACTCCGCGGGGGCGAGGCGGAGTCGGCGGCGCCAGTTGGGGTGTTGATGGACTGTTCCAGGCAGATTGGGCTGTTCGCCCTCACCGAGGATATCCTCGATCTGGACCGCGGCCAGCCGGGCACTGCTGCGAGCGAGGAAGTCGATCATTCCCGACATCGAGCCGCTGGTGTCGCCGCTGGCTTTGTCGAACCCTGCGACCTCGCCATCACGGTGTGTACGGGCATCCTCAGCCGCCTCCGGCGTCATGTCGCCCACCCGCTGTCGCCAATCGATATCGCGACCGGCACGCCATCCCCGCCAGAGCGGCAGGTCATGTGAGCCGAAGCTGGCAATGGCGTTTTGCGGATAGTTTTCCGGCGCAAGAAAGCGGCCATCCCCGCCCCAGTCACGCTCGAACATGGCCACGCGGCACCCCAGGATGCCCGATTGATCCATATCCTCACGCAGCCTATCCGGAACCACACCCAGATCTTCGCCGATGATCACCGCACCCGCCCGCGCTGCTTCGATCCGGGCTACCGCCAGCAGAGCGGCTTTGGGCATGGTCACATAGACGCCAGGCAGGCCCTCGGGCACCCAAAAAGCGCGGTCAAAGCCCAGGATGTGGTCGATCCGCAAGATGCCGGAAAAGCGCAGTTGGTGGCGCAGGATATGGGCGATGGGTGCAAAACCGCGCGCGCTCAGCACGTCGGGGCGCATCGGCGCAAGGTTCCAGACCTGCGCCTGCGGGGAAAAGCCGTCTGGCGGCGCGCCTTGCGAAACGCCGCGCGCAAAGAGATCGGGATCAGCCCAGGTTTCGGCCCCATGCGGATGTGTGCCGACCGCGAGGTCGAGATAAAGCCCGTGCGCCATACCGGCCGCGAGGGCGACAGTCTGGGCTGCCGCCAACTGGCATTCGGCCTGCCATTGCAGCCAGGCGTGAAAGGTGATCTCTGAAGCGTTGGCGGCGGCGAACTCGGCGACGGCGTCGCTGGTGGCGTCTTGCAGGTCTGCGGCCCAGTCCCGCCAATAGGGGCCTTGCACGGCAGAAAGCGCCTGATGCGTTGCAAAGACCTGCAGGCTGTCGCCTTGTTCGGTCCACCAGCGCTGAAACACCGGGTCTTCGCTGGCTTGCGTTTGGGTATATGCGGTCTCCAGAGCCCGTTTCTGTGCCGCCAAAGCCGATGGGTAATCGATCAGCGGCCCATCTGCGGCGGGCTCGGCACCGTCGGCCGCCACATGCATCGTGGCGAACCATTGCCGGCTGGTGGGGGAATAGGGGCTGAAGGCCTGCGGGTCTTCGGCAAAGCCGGCATGCACCGGGTTAATACCGAGGAACCCGGCGCCGTGGCGCCCCAGCGTCTCTGCCATGGCAGCAAGATCGGCGTAATCCCCGACGCCCCCACGCCCGACGGGTCGCATGCCGTAAAGCGGGGCCATCACCCCCCATCCGCGCCGGACGGGGGGAAGGCGTTCCGGGGCCGAGAGGATCGCCATGCGGACACCGCCCACCATCAGCCAGTGATACCCCATCGGCAGGGGGGCGAGGTCAATACGACCCTCGGCGCGGCCGTTTTGCGTGGTGCCGTCTTCGCAAGTCAGCTGCCAGTCAGTCGCGCCACTGGTGATCGGGACTGAGACCGGTTGGTCTGCGGTCACCACCATCCACTCTGGTACCGGGCGGGCCGCGCGGGTCTGTTGCAAGGCGACGAGGCTGTCGGAGGCGGCCTGGTCGTTCTCAGCAGAAATGCCAAGTGCGGCTAACACGGCCTGCAGGCTTTCTGGAGGTGCCTCATGCTCGCGGCCGGCGCCATCCCGGTAGCGCCAGACCAGACCACTAGCCTCGGCCAGCGCCTCAAGCGCACCGATCACGCCCGCGCCTCAAGCACCAGAACAACAACCGAGTCCTTGGAAACCGGCAGCGTTTTCTCCGTCGAGCGGTCTGGCGGACGTTCGGGCGCATCCGTGTCAACGTGGCGGACCCAGACCTGCCCCTCAGCAGGCGGCGGCAGAACGGCATCGACCGCGCCCCCCGCATTGAACACCATCAGAATCGCATCCTCGCGCGCGGCGTATTCGGGGGTTCCGCGCGCAGTGCGCAGCTCAGCGATCACGGTCCTCAGGCCCGGCTCTTGCCAGTCTTCGCTGGTCATCGGACCGCCACCAACCCGGTGCCAGAAGAGATCGGCGATGCCGTCCGTACCGCGCGCCTGGCTGTGCAGAAAGAGGTTCTGCCGCAGGATCGGGTGCGCCTTGCGAAAGGCGATCATCCGTCGCGTGAAGGCGAGGAATTCGTGATCGGCCGCTTGCCAGTCCAGCCAGGTGATCTCGTTATCCTGGCAATAGGCGTTGTTGTTGCCTTGCTGGGAATTGCCCAGCTCATCCCCGGCCAGCAGCATCGGCGTGCCCTGCGACAGCAAGAGCGTCGCCATCATGTTGCGTTTGCGCCGGGCGCGGGCCTTGAGGATGTCGGGGTCGCGGGTCAGCCCTTCAGCGCCCATATTGTCGGAAAAGTTCTCATCATGGCCGTCGCGGTTGTCTTCCTTGTTGGCGTCGTTGTGCTTTTGCGCATAGCTCACCACGTCTTCGAGGGTGAAGCCGTCATGCGACGTCACAAAGTTGACGCTCGATACGGCGGGACGGCCGGAATGATCGAATTGCGAGGCCGAGCCGACAAGACGCTCGGCCAGATCAGGCCCCTGCCCAGCATCGCCGCGCCAGAAGCGGCGCACGCCATCGCGGAACTTGTCGTTCCATTCGCTGAAGGGCGGCGGGAAGGCCCCCAGCTGGTAGCCACCGGGACCAACATCCCAGGGTTCGGCAATCAGTTTGACGCCGGAGAGAACCGGGTCTTGCCGCAGGGCATCAAAGAACGCCGCGCCGGATTCGAACCCCTGTTCGGTGCGTCCCAGGGTGGTGCAGAGATCAAAGCGAAAGCCGTCCACATGCATGACCTCGACCCAGTAGCGCAGCGAGTCCATCACCATGCGCAGCACCATCGGATGATCCACGTTCAACGTGTTGCCGGTGCCGGTGTCGTTCACGTAATAGCGCGGATTGTCATTCTCGAGCCGGTAATAGCTGCGATTGTCGAGCCCGCGAAAGGCCAGAGTC
>JAAUYB010050521.1_pt1 | contig 52059 bp, 40 predicted proteins | sample 7278071 | NCBI WGS metagenome assembly JAAUYB01 (sample SAMN14350121, study PRJNA611818) | marine sediment metagenome | isolation source: surface marine sediment (1.8m) | place: French Polynesia: Moorea | collected 2018-08
CTAACGCGACGGCCGGGGACTAGCGGGAGCGTATCCGGTTAGGGATACGCGGCTAAGAGTGGATTCAGTTCTGAGGAGGAAAGGTCAGCATGCTCCAGCAAATTAAAGCTTATCAGCGGCCTCGTAGAATTCAATTCAACGAGGAGGAGCTAACCGAAAACTTCGGCGCGTTTGTCGGCGAACCGTTCGAGCGCGGCTTCGGGATCACTATTGGCAACGCCTTGCGGCGTACCTTGTTGAGCTCCGTCGAGGGGGCCGCTATTACCGCGGTCAAGATTGAAGGCGTTCTCCACGAGTTCACCTCTATTCCCGGTGTGGTTGAAGATGTTACCGACATCATCCTCAACATGAAAACCATCCCCATCAAGATGCACATCAAGGAGCCCCAGCGTCTGACCTTGGATGTCAGCGGCCCCGGTAAGGTGACTTCCGCCGATATTGTTACCACCGCCGATGTCGAGATCCTGGACAGGGAAATCCACATCGCCACCCTGGGCGAGAACGGTCACCTCCGCATGGAGATGAATACCGAGATCAATCGCGGCTATGTGGTCGCCGAGGAAAACTACAAGGAAGATTTCGAAATCGGTTTCATTCCCCTTGACTCCTCGCACAGCCCCATCCAAACGGTTAAGTACACGGTCGGCTCGTCTCGTATCGGTCAGCATGCCACCTATGACAAGCTGACTCTGGAGATCACCACCAACGGTTCTATTTCTCCGAAAGATGCCCTGGCCTACGCCGCCAGCATGTTGCGCGATCAACTGGCCATTTTCGTTCACTTCGAAAATGTTCCTGAGGATGCGCCCAACACCGAAAAAGATGAGGAAAAAGAGCGTCTGCGCGAATTGCTTGAACGCACGGTCGACGAGCTGGAGCTTTCCGTTCGCTCTCACAACTGCCTCAAGAACGCCAATATCAGGACGATCGGTGAACTGGTCCAGAAGACCGAATCCGAGATCCTCAAGACCAAGAACTTCGGGCGCAAGTCGCTCAACGAGATCAAAGAAATCTTGCAGCAGATGGGCCTGACCCTGGGCATGCAGATCGATCTGGAAAGCTTGAAAAAATAGGTAGGATTTAAACCATGCGACATAAAAAAGCGAACCGGAAGTTAAGCCGGAATACGAACCAACGTCGCGCACTGCTCAAGGGCCTTGCCATCTCGTTGTTCGAGCACGGTCGTATCACCACGACCTTGCCGAAGGCCAAAGAACTGCGCAAGTACGCCGAACGACTGGTGACCATCGCCAGGAAGGGAGACGCCAACGCGCATCGCTTGGTTTTTGCCCGCCTGCAAAATAAGAACATCACCAAGAAGCTGCTGACCGAATACGGTCCCAAGTACTCGGAACGACCCGGCGGCTACACCCGCATCATCAAGCGCGGTCGCCGCCTGGGCGACAACGCCGAGATGGCCTACATCGAAATGGTCGACATGGATCACTTCGTTGCCGAGGCCGCTGAAAGCGGTGAAGAATAAGCCTAAAGGGGCCCCGGCAACGGGGCCTTTTTTGATTCAGAACCGAAATCAGGAGGTTGCCGTGCGGATCGCCCTGTTCTCGACCGGTGAGGGAAGTTCCTATTGCCTGGACAATTTCGGCACCTACGCGGATCTCTTTATCGATCTTCTGGGCGAGCCGGGTAACTGCTTTGACGTTTTCGATAACCAGGCGCATGATTTCCCCGACTCCTTTGAAGCTTACGATGCCGTGGTGCTGACCGGTAGCGCCGAGGACGCCCACGCCGACAAGCCCTGGATTCACCGGCTCAACGCGTCTATCCGACATGCCGATGAAGCGGGCTGCCGCATTCTGGGTGTCTGTTTCGGACACCAGGCCGTCGCCAATGCCCTGGGCGGTCGCAGTGGACGCAATACCGAGGGCTGGGAACTGGGCCTGTGGGCGCTCGACCTGAACGAGGACTTCTATCGTCAGCCCTATGCACAAGGCATCACCGCTCCGCTGAAAATCTTGGAGATCCACCAGGACCATGTCATCGAACCGCCCCCCGGCGCAGTCGTCCTGGCTTCCACCCCCTCCACCCCGGTGCAGATGTTCGCAATCGGCGATCGAATACTTTGCCTGCAAGGGCATCCCGAGTTTGAAACCGATATTGTTCGCGACCTTGTCGAGACCCGTGTCGAAAGCGGCGTCATTTCCGAGGAACTGGGACGGGCATCCCTGGAAAGCATGAGCGAGGAGCCGGATCGCGAGGCCCTGCAAACCATGCTCAAATGCTTCCTCTACGGGCCGCCGCAATAACGCGGATCTGTATTTAGCGCATCTTAAAGACCTCATTCGGCGATTTATATTCTGAAAGCGTCTTATTCAACTTCGAGGTCTCTATGCAATTATTATCTGTAAGAATACTCTTCTCTCTTCTCTTGCTTCCCGGTGTTGCCCTTTTTGCCACGGATGCTGAGGACCGTGCGGTTTTCATTCGCGATCATTACAGCAAGTTCGAGGCGCGTATACCAGCCCGAGACGGCACTCACTTGTACACAACCATTTACACGCCCAACTGGGAAGGCGGTCCCTGGCCGATCATCATGATCCGCACCCCTTATTCGGCCGGTCCTTACGGCGCCGATAAATATAAGGCATGGCTGGGCCCCAATCCCGAATTGGAGAAAGACGGCTATATCTTTGTCTTTCAAGATGTTCGCGGTCGCTATATGTCCGAGGGCAAGTTCCGCAATATGACCCCCCACAAAAGCGACCTGAAGACCAATGAAAGCACCGACACCTATGACACCATCGACTGGCTGGTCAAGAACCTGCCCAATAACAACAACAAGGTGGCCCAGTGGGGCGTCAGCTATCCCGGTTTCTACACCGCCGCCGGCATGATCGATTCTCATCCCAGCCTGGTGCTGGCTTCTCCCCAAGCACCCATTGCCGATTGGTTTTGGGACGATATGCATCACAACGGCGCTTTTTGTCTGAACCTGGCCTTCAATTTCTTCTCCTCGTTCGGCGTCGCCAGACCTGAACCCACCACCGAACGGGTCGAGCGCTTCGAGCACGGCACACCGGACGGCTACCAGTTCTTTATGGACCTGGGCCCGTTGTCCAATGTCAACAAGAACTATTTCAACGGTGAGATCGATTTCTGGAACCAGTTCATCGAGCATCCCAACTATGACGACTTCTGGCAGAGCCGCAACATTCTGCCTCACCTGCGCAATGTGAATTGCGCCGTGTTGACCGTGGTCGGCCACTACGACGCCGAGGATCTGTACGGCCCCTGGAATATCTACAAGGAAGTGGAAAAGAACAACAAGCAGACCAATAACCGTGTCGTGGTGGGCCCCTGGAGTCACGGAGCCTGGGTGCGTCGGGACGGCGATCGCCTGGGCGACAGCTACTTCGGCCAGAAGTCCGGCCCCTGGTATAACGAACATGTTCTGACACCCACCTTCAGGCATCACCTGAAGGGTGGACCCGCGCCCAAACTGCCCGAGGCCCTGATCTTCGAAACCGGCGCCAATCGCTGGCGACAATTCGATCAGTGGCCTCCTAAGGGCATTGAAACCCGCGATCTCTACCTGGCCGCCGCCGACGGCCTTTCCTGGGAGAAGCCCACCACAAAAACCGGTTACAGCGAGTTCGTCAGCGACCCGGGCAACCCGGTACCCAACACGGCAACCATCGGCACCTCCTGGGGGCGCGATTTCATGGCCGAGGATCAACGCTTTGCCTCAAGGCGCCCCGATGTGTTGGTCTTTCAATCCGAGGTCTTGACCGAGGACGTTACCATTGCGGGCCCGATCGATGTGGACCTATGGGTCTCCACGGACAAAACGGCGGCCGATTGGATCGTCAAGGTGGTCGATGTCTACCCGGGCGGCGAACCCGCCCTGAAACTACCGGGTGAAATGGACGAGGACGGGGAACAAAAAGAAATCGAACGCGGCCACGCCCAGATCCTCATTCGCTATGAAGCCATTCGCGGGCGCTTCCGCAATAGTTTCGAAAAGCCGGAACCCTTCGAGCCCGGCAAACCCACCAAGGTAAGCCTACGCCTGATGGACGTGTTGCACAACTTCCAGCGAGGCCACCGCATCATGATCCAGGTGCAAAGCAGCTTCTTCCCCTTCATCGATCGCAATCCGCAAAACTATGTGGACAACATCTTCAAGGCAGAAGAAAAAGACTTCACCAAGGCAACGCACCGGGTCTATTTCGACAAAAAGCATCCCAGTAAACTGCGCGTGGGCATTCTGACCGACAAGTTCTGATCCACGCTCCGACGGCTTGACCGGGTCCCATCGGGCCCGGCGCCTATCGGCAATCCAGCAGGTCCGTCATGCTCCAAATGCGGGCGATCGAAAAGCCTGAAGCGTCGAGGTCCGCACGGATATCGGCCTCGTAATCGTTACTGCTGATGAGGATGTAAAGCCGATCCATGGTCGCCAACCGGTCCGGCGACACGACCGGGCGTCCGCCCAGCCGGGTTCCCCACAGCTCCGGGTTGCGATCGACATAGCAGGCGATTTTTTGCGACGGGAAAAACGGGGCGATCAATTCCCGCGCCATGCCGCCGGCGCCCCATACCACCAGTTCGGCGTCCGGTGGAAGCTCCAATCTGCCGTCCAGTTCGCTGCCCGAGGCCGCCGGCGGCATCGGGCGACGCGCCAATACCCGCATGGAATCCGGATAGCGCAAGGTCTCGTAGGCGTTGCCGGCCCATTGAAAGACCACCAATCCGGCATTGGCCAGGAGTTGGGTCAAGGAGGTTATGGTGAAGCTGTGCAAATGGCCCGGGTTGGTGTCATAGGGTAAAAACGGATGTCCCGACCGATGCGGCACCTCTACAAATAAGACGCCGCCGTCGCACATTAGATCGGCCAAACCCCCGACCTCCCGTTGAATATCATCCAGATGCTCGATTACATGTGAAGCGATGACCAGGTCCCAGGCGCCGCGTTCTACCGTGGCCCATTCGGTATGAACCCGGTCGAGACCTTCCGCAGCAGCGGCGGCAGGAGATATCTCCAAACCCTCGTACCGTCTGACCTGAACCCTGGCGCGCAGGGCTCCGGCCAGGGCTCCGTCTGCGCAACCAAGCTCGAAGACGGTTGAGTCGGGCCGAAGCGCCGAACGCAAAAATGAGATCTGACCGTAGGTGCGCTCGGCAGTGTAGCCGCCGATGATGGATTGCTTCCGATAATCCGGCTGCCGCGCTTCCAGACGGGAGAGATGCCCGCAAACACGACAGAAACAACGAGACCCGTCGGCCAGATCGATCTTTTGCACGCGTTCGGACAGACATGCCGGACAGGGTTTCATCGCATTCCTCCTATGTGGTCATGGTACCATGGCTGAAAACTTGCCGGGAGTGATACCATGTTGGCCGGCTTCGCCCCAATCGACAGTTTTCCCCATAACCGCCGCGACCCCGACCTGATGATGCGCCGGGATTGCCCGGTCTGCCGTTTGCGACACGAGGATGTGGTGGTTGAATTCCCGGATTTTCAGTTCTTCACCGACAGCGCCGAGCAACCCAAGATCGTCCATATCCAACAGGTTCACTGCCGTCATTGCCACGCCTATTATATGAATCCCTGTTACAGTCCGGAGGGTTTCGCCGTGCTCTTCGCCCAGGCGGGCATGACCTACGGCGCCAGCGAAATGCGCAAGCAGGAACAGTTGGGCTGGCTGCGCGCGCGCGACCTGCTGCGTCCGGGCTCCCTGCTGATGGACGTGGGCTGCTACACCGGCGATTTCATCAGCGTACTGCCCGATGAGGTGAAGGCGGTGGGCGTAGACATCGATCCGGCGATCATCGAGCGCGCTCGCAAGGCCGTCACCGGACCCAACAGACGCTTCCTAGCCGCTGACCTGACCGGTTTCAGCTTCGACGAAAGAGTAGACACTTTCACCATGTTCCACGTGCTGGAACACCTGCCACACCCACGCGCCGTTCTGGAGCAACTACGACGCATTGCTCGACCTGAAACCCGTTTGGTGGTAGAAGTGCCCCTGCTGGAAAAGGGAAAAACCAACGATATCAACGGTTACTTGACGGTCTCGCACCTGACTCACTTCAGCCTCCGCACCCTGGAAATCTGCCTGGAAACCGAGGGCTGGCAGATCGTCGATCGCACCGATCAACCCGATTACAACGGTTATCGGGTCCTGGCCAAACCCGCCGATCCATTCCGAAGCGACGATGACAAAGACCCGAGACAACCCTACAACCGAGGCGATGCCGGCGATTTGGACCGTTTACACGACTATTTGATCCATTGGTATCGCCAACGCGACAAGGCGGAAGAGCGTCTGGATGCGGTACCGCCGGCGGGCCGATGCGTATTATGGGGCGCGGGCTTCCACACCGAACTGATCTACAACCTGACCCGCTTTTTTTCCAATTCCCCCGAGCGCCGTTATCTGCTGGTGGACAGCGACCCGACCAAGCAGGGCAGAACCTGGCGAGGCGTGCCCATCGTCGACTCATCCGAATTGGAGAATCTGGATTGGACACAAACCAACCTGCTGTTATCCAGTTACGGCAGCCAGGAGGTCATGACTAACCTGGCGTTGGAAATGGGTGTTCCCGAGGAAAAGATCTTTCGCATCTACGATACCATACGTCGCTACTGATGCGTCAAAGCGGATAAGCCGGGGGAATTTTCAGGTTGTCACATGAGTTTTCGACGCAGAGCGTTGAGTCGTTCCTTTTCATCGGCCGTACGCTTTAGCCCATGCAGCAGAACATTGGCCGCTTCCACTTCACCGCACATGATATTGATTGAGTCGGTTCATGAGGGATTGCCTGATGTTATCCGGAAGGAAGGCCGCCTTCAAGGCATTGCGGGCACAAGCCAGGAATTCGGTATCACCCCATCCGAAGGTATCCGCCAACATCTGGTATTGTAGGTTTTGGGTGATCAAGGGCAGGGTACGGCCGTCCGTGTTGATGCTCAGGGGAACGCCCGCACGATACAGCTTGTCGATAGGGTGGTCTTCCAAGCGGTCGTAAACGTCGATCATGACATTACAGGCCGGGCAGACCTCCAGGTGAATGTTGTTTTCGGCCAGGTGGTTCACCAGACGAGGGTCCTCGATCGAGCGTACGCCGTGACCGATGCGTATGGGCGCCAGGCGGTCCAGGGTTTCCCAAACACTTTCCGGTCCCTTGGCTTCACCCGCGTGGGCGGTCCGGAAAAGTCCGTGTTCCCTCGCGTAGCGAAAGGCGGCGACTTGCGGCTCGATGGGAAACCCCGCCTCATCCGCGGCAAGGTCCAGGGCCGCTACTCGCGTGCCTTGGAACAAGTGAACCAGCTTCGCCGTTTCCATGGCGGCCTCGGCGGTGAAATGGCGCAGGGTGCACAGGATCAGTCGCGATTCGATACCCGTATTTGCGGATTCCAGGTCGAAGGCCTCATTGACGATGCGCACGACATCTTCCGGCGACAAACCTTGTTGCTGGTGTTGGTGCGGCGCAAACCTGATCTCGGCATAGATTACATTGTCCGCCTGCAACTGTGTGAACAGGTCTGTCACCGTCGCGCGCAGGGCATCCTCCGTTTGCATCAGGTTCATCTGGTTGGGAACCCGGCGCAGGAAGTCGGCGAGATCACTACACTTTTCAGGTAGGGCCACGTCTCGGAGAAAAGTCGCGCGATCCACCTCGGGATTCAGGCGATGAATCAGGTCGTAGCTCAGTGAGCAGTCCAGGTGCAGGTGAAGTTCCGTTTTGGGAAGCGCGGCAATATCCATCAATCTGCTCCGAGCGGGGAAGCCAGTGCTAAAGGTCCGATGACCTGCTCGGCAATCTCGACCAGTTTCGATCCTTTCGACAATTCCAGCACGGCGGTAATGTCGGGCGCCATCTCGCGGTCGGTGTCCATATAGTCCACGTTTTCGCGAAGGGCCGCCATGACGGCGGCGACGGCCGGCGACGATTTATGGGCTCTGGCTCGCACCTCGTCGGCATGGGTCTTGAGGCGTTTGCGATCGGTTTCGGGTACGTCATTCAACCAGTCGTCATGACCCCAGAAGGTGCCGTCCAGCGTCTTGGTGCGAATATCGATCGCCTGGCCCGCGGTGTATATTTCCAGGGCCAGAACCCGGCGCAGGTCGTCCAACATGGCGTAGACGTGGCGACCCTCGGTAGCGCCCATACTGACGTGGTCCTCCTGGTTGGCGGAGGTGGGTATAGAGTATACGGAAGCGGGCATGGCCCTGGAAGCCAGATCGTTGACCAGTGAGGCGGAAGTATATTGCACGATCATGAAACCGCTGTCGGTGTTGTCGTCATTGCGGACCAGGAACGGGGGCAGGCCGTCGCTGGTGGCGGGATCGACCAATTTGTTGGCGCGGCGTTCCGAAATAGAGGCCAGGGTGGGAATGGCCGTCTTCAGGAAGGACAATGCCAAAGCCAGGGGCATGCCGTGGAAGTTACCGGCCGAAATCACATCACCCTCGCCCTCATCGCCTCGCGGCAACACGATGGGGTTGTCGGTCACCGCGTTCATTTCACGGGTCATGACCTGTTGAACGTGTTGCAGGGTGTCCTTTACCGCGCCGTGAACCTGGGGAACGCAACGGACACAATAACTGTCCTGGGGTTTGAAAGCCTTGCCGCCCTCGATGCGGTCCATCTCGCGGTTCCAGGTCCAGCCGCCCAGGCTTTTGGGAATTTCCTCGTAGGGAATATCCACCAGGTCGGAGCCCTTGACCAGGCGACGGAGGTTCTCGGCCGTCGCCATTTGACCCGGATGGTGACGCAACTCGTGAATCTCGGCTCTCAGGGCGTCGGCGCGTCCGGCCAGGCCTTCCATGGTCATGGCGGCGGCGATATCGGCCAGCTTGACCATATTGCCCATATGATGCAGGGTGAGGACACCGTAAGCCAGCATGAGCGCCGTACCGTTATTCAGCGCAAGCCCTTCTTTATGAGCCAGGTTGACCGGTTCGATTCCGGCGGCTTTCATGGCCTGAGCGCCGGGTATCAGCTTGCCCTTGTAATAGGCTTGACCACCGCCGATAAGGACCATTGCCATGTGAGATAAAGGAGCCAGATCACCGCTGGCGCCCACGGAACCCTTCTCGGGAATCCAAGGCAGCACGCCCGCGTTGAGCATTTGCGCCAACTTGCGCACGGTGGTCAGGCGAATACCGGAATGACCTTGGATCAGGGTGTTGATGCGGATGGCCATCAGGGCGCGCACTATGGTCTCATCCAGCGGCTTGCCGACGCCTACCGCGTGCGTGATCAGCAGGTTGCGTTGCAGCATGCGCGCCTTTTCCGGATCGGGCAGCAGTTTATCCGCGTTGTTGCCGAATCCGGTAGTGACGCCGTAGACCACCTCGCCGTCAGCCACCTTCTTGGAGACGACACGGGCGGCCCTGGTGACGGCTTTTTCGGCTTCGGGCGACAGGGTGATTTCGGCGCCTCGACAGATCTCGATCACCTGGGCGCAGGTCAGCGAGTGACCGTCCAACTCGATTATCTTCATGCTAAACGCTCCTCGATGACGGCGGCCAGATCCGCGCGATTTACCTCGACCTGATCTCCGGTGTGCAGGTCTTTCAGGGTTACCGTTCCCTTGGCGGCCTCGGTTTCGCCCATGATGACGGCAAAGCGAATGCCGGAGCGATCGGCATACCTCATCTGCTTGGCGAACTTCCCGCCGCCGTAATAGACCTCGGTGTTCAGGCCCGTCTCGCGTAACTCGGAAGCCAGGGCCAGGTATTCGGCGGATAGTTTCAGGTCCATGCGGGTGACCAGTACACGCGTGGTGCTTGTTTCCTGCTTGATCAGGCTCGCTTGTTGCAACTGATAGAACAGTCGCGTCGCGCCGATAGAGATGCCCACTCCCGGCAGTTTGGACTTGGAATAGAACCCGGCCAGGTTCTCGTAACGACCGCCGGAGCAGACACTGCCCACCTTGGGATAGTCGTCCAAAAGCGTTTCATAAACGGTACCCGTATAGTAGTCCAGGCCCCTGGCGATGGACAAGTTCACGGCGCAAAAAGCCTCGGGCACGCCCGAATGGCTGATACCGTCCACCAATCGTTTCAATTCGTCAAGGCCGGTTTGGAAGGTTTCGTCGTCGATATTCATGGCGGTCAGGGCGTTCAGTTTTTCGCTGTTGCTGCCCTCTAATTGAATGAGACCCAGGATCTTGTCCACAATCTCGGCCGACAACCCGAACGTTTCCCCGGTGAGGGTTTCCACCACGTAGTCCATACCGCGTTTGTCCAGTTTGTCGATCTCGCGCATGACACCCGCGGCGGCTTCCGGTTCGATGCCCAGTGAAGCGAAGAATCCGCTGAGCAGCTTGCGGTTGTTGATGTGGATGGTGAACTTGCCGAAATCCAGCTCTTTAAAGAGATGGTAGATGACCACGGGAATCTCGGCATCATACTCCAGAGGCAGGTTGTCTTTGCCGATCACGTCGATATCGCACTGGTAGAATTCGCGGTAGCGGCCGCGCTGAGCCGACTCGCCGCGGTAGACGCGCTGCATCTGGTAGCGTCGAAAGGGGAAGATGAGCTTCTTTTCGTGCTCGGCGACATATCGAGCCAGGGGCACGGTCAGATCGAAACGGAGGCAGAATTCGATATCGCGTTCCAGGTCATGTGCGCCCTTGGACTGGGCATAATATACCTGGCGCTCGGTTTCGCCCCCGCTTTTGGTCAAAAGGATCCGCTTGTATTCCATGACCGGCGTTTCGACGGGCAGGAACCCGAACCGCTCGTAGGATCTGCGAATGGTGTCCAACATGCGCTGAAAGGCAATCTGGTCACGAGGTAACAATTCCATGGCGCCTGGCATGGTTTTCGGCGTAATCAATTCCATGACGATACTCCCTCCCTTGGCAACGCTTCAAATGCTCGCAAGGATAACGCATGACTATAACCGATTGTCCAGGACGGGAGCAATAAACAGGTGACTTCCGACAGCAAGTTGAGCCCGGTTCCCCAGCCGATTACCGAATCTTGCTCACGATAGGCAAGGAGTGACCGTGTTACAATGCGTTGATTCTTTCGAGGACCAGGTTCCAGCGGAAAGTAATAACCGGCCCCCTGCCTTTACGCTTACAAAATACAACGCATAAGGACACCTCATGAATTTACCAACCTTTGCTCGCCGGACACTTAGCACCGGTTTTGCCACGATTTGCCTTTTGATGACAGTGCCCGCCATACTGCCGGCCGTTGCTCAGGACGAGGAAGAGAGTGATGTTTTGGAAGAAATCACCGTCACGGCCCGCAAGCGTTCCGTGGATATTCAGAAGGCGCCGATTGCTGTCTCGTCCGTAGGTGCCGATGTTATGGAGCAGTCCGCCGTTGTCAAACTGGACGATTTCAATACCTACGTACCCGGCCTGACCATCGCCAAGAACGACGGCGCCGGTCGCGTGGTGGCCATTCGCGGCGTGGGATGGGAAACCGCCCAAAACCTGGGCACCCAGCCCGGCGTCCTGGTATACATCGACGGAGTCTACCTGGCCAACCCCCTGGCCATGGGCTTGGATCTGGGTGAGATCGAGCGTGTGGAAGTATTGCGCGGGCCGCAGGGCACCGAGTTCGGCCAGAGCGCCACCGGCGGCGCCGTCAATATCATTACCAAAAAGGCGCGACCCGGCGAGCAAGGCGGCTCGTTGGATGTACAGGCCGGCACCTACAGCTACTACAAAGGCCGCGCTTCCCTCCAGGTTGCGCCCGGCGAACGTAGCGGGTTGCATGTGTCGGTGCAGAAAGGTGTGCGCGACGGTTTTGCCGAAATCAAGGGCGGCGCCCTGGACGGCTACGAACTGGACGATTACGATGCGACCACCGCGCACCTTTCCTTTACGTGGACTCCCAAATCTAATGTGGGTGTCACCCTGTCCGGGTTCTGGCAGGATTCCGACCAGAACGGCGCCGCGCAACGACATCTCGACGACCCCAATCCCGATCCCCGCGAACTGACCCAAGACTATCCCAGCACCTTTGCCCTGACCAATACCAGCCTGTCCGCGATCATCGACTGGCGTTTGCCGTCCGGTCTCACCTTCAAATCCCTGACCGGTTGGCAGAAGTTGGAAAAGGACCAGACCGTGGACGGCGACCGGCTGACGACGGATCTGGTCAGCGTCAACCTGACCGGTTTCTTCGCCAACAATTTCGACATCCTGCCCTACTGGATCAACGACAGCGATGCCTTCAGCCAGGAGTTCAACTTAACCTCGCGGACGGATAAGTTGGACTGGGTGGTGGGCCTGTATTACCTGGACCACGAAAACTTCAACGACTTCCTGGAAGCCGTGGCGCCCGGCACGCCGGAAGACTATGCCGACCAACTGGCGAACCCCGGCCCGGATACCCTGCCGCCCTTCCAACCGCCCCTGGAATTCGTGGAGACCCGTAAGCTGACCCGTGAAGACAGCGCCGTTTACGGCCAAATGACCTATCGCATTTCCGACCGCACCGCTTTAACTCTGGGCGGTCGTTACCAAAGAGACGAATCCACCGATGATTCCACCCAGTTCTGGTTCACTGAAAGCCTTCAGGTGTTGGAAGACGAGGCCTTTACCTGGAAGCTGGGTCTGGACTTCGACGTCAACGATACGCAACTGGTCTACGCGCTGTTGTCCACTGGGTGGAAGAACGGGGGCAACAATCCCGGTGCTCTGAGCGGCGCCCTGGATACTCCCCCTCAGTTCGAGCCGGAAGAGGTGACCGCCCTGGAGATAGGGGTCAAAAATACCCTGGCGGGTGATCGGGCGCGCTTCAATGTGACGGGTTTCTACTACGATTACGAAAACTACCAGTTCGTCCAGGAAGATCCCGTACCCTTCGCGGGCGGTGCGGGCAATATTCCCTCGCTGACCATCTTCGGCGTGGAAGGCGAGTGGAACTGGTTGATCGACGAGCGCTGGCGTTTGGACGGGTTCTTCAGCCTGTCGGACGGTGAGGTCGACAGCGACCTGGCCGTTCTGGACACGGTGGATTTCCTGAATTCCGGCTTCGGCCGCTTCACCGAGACGGGGGTGGCCGACCGTGCGAGCCTACGTGTCAACCTGCGCGGCAATGTTCCGCCCAAACTGGTAGAGGAAAGCGGCCGCATTGCCTTGAGCTATAACCGGCCCTTCGGCGGCAACAGCCTGTTCATCGGACGCGTGGACGTGCAGCATCGAGGCGAGTTCCAATACCGCGTATTCAATCATCCCGACGTGGACACGGTGCCGGATTACACCATCGCCAACCTGTACTTCGAAGCGGATTTCGGCAACATGCCGCTGGAGGTATCCCTTAGCGTCACCAACCTGACGGACGAGGACGGCGTCAACTCGCGTTTCAGCAACCCGTACGGATTGCACACCACCAGCGACGAGTTGATTCCGCCGCGCCAGGTCATCGCCCGCTTCCGCTACAGTTTCTAGGCAAGTAGCGTGAGCAAGGCCGGGCACGGAACGATCACGGCCGGAACCGGGAAGGTCGCGGTTATGAGCGGGTGCTTATAGGCGCGGCCCGGTTTTGCTCGCGTCGGACGGGAAAAAAGAAAACGAAAGTATAATCCCGGCTTCCGAAGGCCGATGTTTCGCCCCGGTCCTGACCATCGGTCAACACCCAAAATGGGCGTACCCTTCAAAAAGCAACATCTTTCCACGATTCCTGCTTTTCCTGCTCACATGTGCGAGCTTTTACAAGGGGTCCGCCCTTTTGGAGTCTAGGGTACTTTCAGAGCCCTGGCGATGACCGATCCCATGTGGGTGGGGTGTTTGTCATTTTGGTGCTTCTTGGCTTCAACGGCCCATTTCTCCAGCACGACCTTGTCTTTTTGGAACAACATCATGTGGGTGGAGCCACCGAATTCAAAGTGGCCGATCTCCGTGCCCCGATCAATCGAAAGGGGCGCCGCCCCTTCGTCGATCTGGAATCCCGGGCGAATGACGCAGGTGGAAACCTCCACCATGCCCACGCAAACCAGGCCCACGTATCCGCAGGTTTCGTGTTCGAAGAGGAAGATGGCACGGGCCGCTACTTGAGGTAGGTAGGGCTGAGATTCGGTGCCTTCCCAGGTGCCCGGGTCCTCCCCTTGGAGGGGGCGTTGGGCGAAGTAGGTGCCGGGCTCCACCCAGCTGCGCACCAGTTTACCCGTGAGCGGCGCGTTCCAGCGATGGTAGTGGGTGGCCGACAGGAATCCCTGGTAGGCCTGGCCCCCCTGGAATAGTTTCGCGTATTGGCGGCGGCCGCCGAAAATGTCCAGCAGGGAGTAGTCGATGGTTTTCAACCAGAAATTAGACTCGAAAGACAGGGTCGGCCGGTAGGCCCAGGGGGTGGTTTCGCAGCCGATGTTAATGTCGGTGACGGGGTTTCCCTTGAACGGACGGGCACCGGGCACGAATTTGCGGATGAAAAACGAGTTCCAGGAATCGAAACCGTAACCGGGCAAATGTTTGTCGTGTCTCATCTGATGCCAAACCCCGGCATGGTGTGCCCTTTTTGAAATCCAGGAGCCCTTTTTGTCGGGTTCCTCGATGTCCAGTTTGTCCAGGGAAAACGGGCTTTTGAGAAAGGTATTCCAGGCGTCCAACACTTTTTTGAATTGCTCGTTGAAGGTTGTGTCGTGAAACAGGGCCGCACCCGCTTCGGTGCCCATACCCACGGCCAGAAAGCCGTTGATGGGGGTACCCACCATAGCGGTTTCGTTGAAGCCGGGCGAGGTCGTGATGATTTCGTTGATGGTCTCGAAAAAACTGTCGTAGCCGTCGATCCAGAGGGTGTCCCCGTCTTTGTACTTGATACCCGCCTCGGTTTTGCGGTTGAGATCGGCCACAAAGGCATTGGCCTGCTCGATCATGCTGTTGACCCACATGCGGTAGACCGCGTGGGTGGTTACCCACTCCTTGAATTCGGCCATTACGGGGGTCAACGGCTGCAGGGTGCCCGCCTCCCGTTTGGCTTCGATCTCCTCACGCAGGGGGATGAGAAATTTAGCCGTAGCCCACAGGCGGTTGGGCACCCAAAACCCCATTTGGATGGGGCCGTCTTCTTCCAGGGTCAGTAGGTTTTTATTGGCCAGAGCCTGTTCATCTGCAATGGTCATGCGGTACTCCTCTCGGTGACATCTTTTGCATCCCTGTTTCTCGGAAGGAGCGGCTTGGGCTCGCCGCGACACGCGACAAACGCGCCCAAACGCTACTGTTCCCGGGAAATGAATAGGTAAATTATGGTTGTGGTGAGGACAGTGTACCACGGGTTTCCCGGAAAACGGGTATTGGAGCAAAAGAAAAGCCCAAACCGCCGGAAACGACTTGGGCTGAAGGAGAATTCAAGAAGAGGGGCCTCGGGGTCACCAGGGGCGGCAGCCCCAAACCATCGCCTTATGCTGTGCAAGTTGAAGCTTACGAGCGGCGCCGTTCTTAATTAAGAGCAAACTACTTGCAACTTGAAGCTTGCATTGACATTGCTTTGTGATGTGTTGAGAATGGGTTGAGACATCGAAGCATTCATTACCGAGGATGTGATCCGTGGGAAGTGTTACCGAGCAAACCGTTACCGGAGATAATGACCCGGAAATTGAACCCATGGCATATTTCAGGCATTATTTGTACTGTGATAAATGCGGCTCCTTCCGGATCGAACGGTGGATCGAGCCGGCCGATCATCCCCGGCTTTTGAGGATTCGGGAACGTCTTGTTACCGTTTCAGCCTTTTTACTCGTGCTGACGCTCATTTTGGCGACGATAACGCTTGTTTCGTTTGCCTGGACGGTTGTATTCGGGGGAGGTCTCGATTTCGACTTGCTTGCGCTTATACCAACGGGCGTGAGCCTGATCGCGCTTATCCTCGTCATGCGGTCTTCGACTCATATCGACTCGAAGATTCAGTACCGCGGCGCATTTTGCGGACAATGCAATGAGAAGTATGAGAACGGGAGCCCTTTCTTCACGGATCTGAAAATTAACCCGCGAAACTACACCATGGAAGACGTCCCCCTCCCGCGCAATCAAGCCTACTGGGTTCGAGGGGAAAACGTAAAAAAATAAAGCCCCAAACCCTTGAAGTTATAACTTGCTAGCGTAAAACGAAATTATGTCTTGGTTGAATATAAGTTCCTTTTTCGGGAGTAGTTTCGGAAACGGTTTAGATGAAGGCACTTGCCAAGTCCGATGTGATGAGGTTGAAGCCCCTGTCACATTAACTTCCAAGAGTGCCTCGTTCGCTTGTTCAAGCGAATGAAAGTGCTCTTTCGCCAAATTACCGGCGAACCGATTGACTGTCTTAGGGGGTTGGTTGGGCATCCGGGATAAACTCAGATAATTTGATTTGGCTGACCAGGATATCTTGGTATCATTCCCGGCTGTGGTCGCGGAGACCGCAGAGGTCGCGGAGGTCGCGGAGGTCGCATTGGAAAGCTCGGGAGACTTTGGGAAGCAAGGGTTCCCGTGAGTGACTACGGGAAAAATTCCTCTCCGTAGTCGTATCGTAGTCGTCTGGGGCGATAGTGGTTGTGGTGGAATGGGGCTGGTTGGGGAGATCTGATAAGAACTGACAGTCTTCTTCGGCTAGGGTCTAGGCAGTTCGGGAGGGCAGCTTCACCATTATTGGCATACAACCATTAGATGAGGTACTTAAGCCTCTGTTCTAATACCAGTTCGGAATCAGGGTGCCACCATCGGTTTGTGTGAAATCCGCCAAGGTCGTCTCTCGGATGATGAGCCGCAAGGTTTCCCGCCAGGGGTGCATGCATTCCTCCGCGAGATAGTCCTTGGCCTGTACCAAGAGGTCTACGTGACTCGGTTTGCCGAGCTTACCGAGAACAGCGAGCATGATTTTTTGCGTGGACGTCTGCTGAGAATGGAGAATCGGCCCAGCATGCTCCAGCAGGAGATCGGGATCGGTCTCGGCGAAAATGCGGATGGCCCGCTGGCGAATATCATGCTCGTGATGGGAAAGGAAGGTCGCCTTTTGGTCCGAGTCAAGCCGGTGCATCTGTCTTGCCTGTTGCAACCCGGCGAGGAGTTCCGGCGTCCATCGGGACAAACGTTCTCCATCGGCCATCGCTTTCAAAAAGATGTTTCCGGCTCGATCGGGATCGTGACGCGCAATGGCTTGAACCAGAAGCGGCGAGACATCACTTTCGAAGGTGGTGGGATCCGCTTCGAACCATGTTATGAGCCGTGGCACGACATCGGGTGCGGCCTTTTCGGCGGTTGCCAATCTGGCGATCAGGCTCCGGTGTGCCTTCCTGCGAAACACGGCTCGGTGCCTGATCTGATGATAGCGTTCAAAGTCTCCGAGCTTGGGCCGCAATTCCTCAAGAAAACCCAGGCAGGCCTCGAATTCGTCGACCAGTTTTTTAAAGTCAACCCATCCGGGATGTTTCTCGCGGGCCTTCATGTCCATGGAAAGAACACCCCGAAGATCGATTACGGCTTTTTCCCAGAACGGGATAAAGACATCCACCAAAAACGTGGTCCGTTGTTTCACGGAGGAATTATCGAATAGCAGAGCGAGAGATTCTTCACCAAGACGTTGCTGAAAGTTCTTCAAGGCCGACAATATGGCGGGCAGGCGGAAAAATACCCGGTTGTTTTCGCTTTCTCTGGAAAGGAGTTTCTCGTCGGCAAGCCACGTTTCCATCCAGTTTTGGATGGAATCTGACAGCTGCTTGCACTGTTCAGCCAAGGTGTCGTGAAAGTTGCCGAAAATTTTGCCGAAATGTTCATTCAGCCCAGTCGAGTCCCCGTGCAACGAATCATAGGAATCGTGTTCCGACACCCATTGCTTACTTTGGGGCAGAGTCATGGCCTGAAATGCGACTTGATCTTGCAGCCCAAGCGCTTGGACAAAGGTATCGTAGAGAGCCAGCCAGACTACGGGTTCCGCAACACCTTGAAGCAATTGAACAAAAGACTCCAGAGAAAGGTTGTCCGTGGACCCTGATTCTTCCAGAAGCCCTAACCAGGATTCGAGTTTTTCCCGCTCGGGCGAAGGCCGAATCGGCCTTTTTTCTCGGAATGCCTGCCAGGCCTCCACGATGCCTTCTTCCGCGGCGGCTTGAACTAGGAAGACCGCGTTAAAACGAACATGTTTGCGTTCATCGTCGAGAGATTCGAACAGAACCGGCCAATGTTGGGAACCAACCAAATCGCAGGCCATTTCGAAATACGCACCCATGGGTCTGGGAAGGACCTTGATGTCCGCCCACAAGGCCTCGAACAGGCCGTCCGGTTTGCGCGCTGTCAAGAAGGGGTCCAGCAAGGCCTTCTTTTGTTCTAAATACGAATCGTCTTCTGCCGACCTCTTTTTCGCCCGCTTGAAAAGGATGACCATATCCTCGTCGGAAATGCCCGGCACATGCTGGAATAACGGCGCAATGATGGTCGGTTCAGGCGTGAGATCTTGATCGATCACCTTTTGCAAATAGGTTTTCATACACGCTTGACCTTCCTTGGATCGACCGAGCAAGGCGATTAATTTCTCGAGATAGGTGGGTTGCTGCCATTCTTGGTCGTCGATGTCGCCATCGATCCGTTCCCATTTGCGCACCAAGGGACCCATTTCAACGTCCTCCAGTACCGAGAGCCAATCCAGGAACGCGGCTTTGAGCTCGAAATCCTGGGTCTCGTAGAGATATCGCGCGATCAGATCGGGCGCCGGGGGGATCCGGTTCGCGGCGAACCAGGCCATAACGGCCGCCCGCATGCCGATGCTCTCACCGGAGGCCATCAGCAAAGCGTGCAGGGCATCCTGCAATTCGGCCATCAGTTCCGCGGGTAAGAGACGACTGGGACAGGCGGCGAGTTCCTTAGTCAGGGCAGTTCGCAAAGTGGCGGGCCGCAACGCCAACAAAGCCCGTGCAAAAAAAACGACCGGCGATTCGGATAAAGTGACGCGATACATGTCCGACCACCAGGACCAGGGGAAGCCCACACTCATCGCGGAGAGGATCACCGCCTGCAAACGGTCCCTAGTCCAAACCAATTTGTGTCGAAGCCGGAAACAGGCGGCCAAATCCTGCAAGGGAAGAAAATAGTACTGGTTGGCATGGGCATGGTCCAAACGGTGGGCCAATTGCAACACTTGTACATCTTCTCCCAGGTATTCGCGAACCTTGGCGGCGAGCAGGTCGTGGATGAACTCGTAGGTTTCCCTGTCCTTGTCGAAGCGCAAGATCTTTTCCCGAACCAACGATTGCAGTATGAGATCCAACTCGTCGGGTTCGACTTCCGCCTGAAATTTGCGCCTCAATTGATCGCGGGATAGGGTGCGCTTGGTGCCGGTGGGAATGGCGAGATCGGCCAGCAAGGGTTCGATTACGGGTCGATCCTTTTTGGAAAACCGGAAGAAAACGCTATCGAAATACTTGGTGATCATGCCCTTCGCACAGCCGGCTTCGCGATACACATCAATGGTGATGCGGGCTTTACCGGCGTCTTCCACCTGTTTGAACAGCCCGTGGCATATGATTTGGAGATAGGGGAGAAACGGCTCACGCGTGTGGGAATCGGCGTCGTTAATATTGCAAAGATCTTCATAGAGTTGTTTGACCCACGCCTCATCATAGGAAAAAGAGACATGAGACAAAGGTTTGGTAACCGCTTCGACGAAGCCTTTCTCATCGAGCCGGCCTAAACCCAGCGATAGATCCCACAAATCCTTATGATCGCGGCGGTAAGTGTCCAAGTAAAATAGGAAATCCGCCCGAATCGCGAACAGAAATCTGATTGGATCACGATCGTTCAAAGGGGCCAAAACCTCCCTAAAGAAGGTGTTCCGGTCCACGTCCCCGAAGTGCTGGGTGAAGACCTCCTCGAACTGATCGAGCACTATGACAATTTTTTTGTTGCGGTTGCGCAGATGCTTTTTCAAGGCCGAGATAAATATCGGAAGGGGCCGTTCGTCGGCGAGTTCGGGCCAGTCGTCGCCCAATTCACCTCGCAATACTTTTTTCAGGCGTGACAGCAGCGGCGCATAGGATCGTTCATAAATCACCTTTACACCGTCGATTGCTTCCAACTCGGGAATGAGGGCGGCCTTGATCAAGGACGTCTTGCCCGCACCGGATTCGCCGAACAGCAGGGTGGATCGGCTGTCCAAAACACGATTGTAGAGTGTCTTGGCGACCTCTTCACGGCCGAAAAAAACAGCTCGGTCACTAACCTGGAAATAGTCCAGGTTTTTGAAAGGATTCCGTGATCTTGCAATAGGGTTCATGAAGTTATCCGTCAACTCGTGCCATTCAGTGTAACTTATGCCGTTGGCCGGTGGTCAAGGGCTTGATGATTTGCTGTATTTTATCATGCTCGGCATGACAGATACGAGCCATCATCGCGCCCATGCTCTCCCTGAAAAGGTCATCCAAATCTGCGGTAAGGAATTCCTGCCGTTTGGCCAGGAAATGGAACACTTCCTCGTCGCCCCAGGTTTTCAGGCATTCCAGTAGCGTGTGGAGGCCACGTTCGTCACAAGAGGCGACCAAGCTCTCCAGGTGCCGCGCCAGCAAGTCGGGATTTTGGTGTGTGGTCCACTGAATCGCGGCCTGGCGGACTTCGTGATCGGCATGGAACAGATATTTCTCCGGTTTAGGTAGTAGTTGTTGGTGACCCATGCGGTCCAGCGCACGGATGTATTCGGCCTCTCGTTCAGAGGAGTAGGGACTGTCGAGAAGTTCGGCCAAACGCCCGGCAAGTGTGGGATTAGGCCGGTGGGAAAGGGCTTGGAGAATGAGGTCTGAGTCTCCCTCGAATATGTCTCCTAAACGCTCATCGAGAAACGGCAGAAGACTCTCTTGCCAGCACGTAGGTATGTGGGGTTCACGTGCCAATCGTTGAAATAAGACGGATCGCAATTCCTCCACGGCCAGGCAGGCTTGGTAGACCAAGCGGCTTTCTTGATGTTCCTCCAGAAAGGTAAGCAGCTCAGGGAATTGGCCGGCGTACTCGGCCAGAAGATCACACCAAGCCGATATATTTTTTGTCCATGGAAAATGAGCAGGCAGCAAAGGTGCCAATGCGTTCAGTTTCTCCACGAGATTGCCCTCGAACAGGGGGCGTCGCATCAGAAATTCCTGAAATCGCCACAGGAAATCCGGGGCAGTTTCTCTTGATTCGGCCAGGTAAAGCAAATCAGCCAGGAACTGTTCAGCTTGTTTCGTGGTGGCAGTGAAAATTGCAAAAATCTCTGTCACATTTCCGTTATCCGCAATGTCTTTTGATGGTTGCTCACTCCACATGATACGCCAATCTTTTAGAAATTGAACGTAAGTCTCGAGCCATTCTCGGTAATCGGCCAAGCGTTCATCGTAGGCAAAGTAGATAGTAATTTCATTGAGAATATCACCTTCGTTCGCTTCTGGATTGCTACCGAAAAGCGTATCCCGCCAGTGCCGCACATTGGTAAATTGAGAATCATCCAGTGTCTTGCGATACTGGGTTATAAGGGTCTCCAAAACGGGCCAATAGACAAGATGAAGCCGCTTCAGGTCGATTCCGGGTTGGTCACAAAGGCTTTTCAGCGTTTCAGCAAGCAGAAAGATTTCGCCTGTCTCGAAGTTGCCAACGGTCCGCAACCGCTTAAAACCCCATGCAACGTCCAGGGATGCGCGGCAAATGGTGTGCAGTGTCCGAAACGCCAAGGAATGCCCCATTCCCTGGCGTCGACCGAGGATGTCGTGCAATGCTGATTTATCGGGATGGCAGAGGAGAAGTTGGAAGGCATCATACTGTATCCGCCATACGTCATGATCCAGGTCTTCGACAAGGGGATCTTCATTGGCCGGTCCCAGCAATTTGGCAAGGGCGTTCTTCACATTTCGATCATCAGGAATGGTGATCCTTTCTTTACGTACCTGCTCCCAAAGGGCCGTTAACCAATGGGGTTGGCCATAGACTTGCAACAAAGGCAAGGTCTCATGCCAAAAGCCGGCCGGACCGGTTTTCGGCAGATACTCCCTTGCGTGATCAATCATGTGATGAAACAAGGAGTCCAGGTCACCGGGATCCAACCGCGGTAGGTTGCGGGCGATGTCTAAAATGAATCTTACCGGTAACGCTGGTTTCCCCTCGGAATCGATAAGATGTTTCCATGTGTTTGTCAGTGATTTCCGGCCGGCCTCGGTTCGACCCAACGCATCGGCCAAGGAGCTGGTAAAGGCTTCATCCGCGAGATCGGCATCCATGATGATCTGGTTTAGTTCGTTGAAAGCGTTGTTGATTGAATCCCATTTCTGGATAAGACGACCGTTTTCGACGTGCCCGGTCGCCGCGATCCAATCGAGAAAAGAACGTTTCAAAGGAGGAGGTGTGCGCTGGGAAAGATAGGCTGTGAAATCGAGATCCCGCGGCGGTACTTTCCATGCGGTGAACAACCCAAGCAAGGCCAGGCGCAAATCCATCCCATGGTGGGGATTGGTTTCCAGGGGTTGGACCTCGTCAAGAAAAGATTGCAGCAGGTCGAGGGGAAGGTCCGTGGAGGGTCTTGCCGCCAGGAGGCGCACCAATTCAACGCGCATTTTTGGTTGGTCGATGTGCTGAAACGAAGACACGAGAAATTGGGTAAAACCCGCGTTGCCTAAACAGACACAAAGGGCCTCGCGCCACCAATCGACGGGAAAGCGTCGGGCAGCCGCGCATAAGAAGGCAGTTTTCAAGCGTTGGTTCGTCCAGTTCATGGCATGCCGGACGCGGAAACAATGACCCACGTCCTCGATGGACAGATCGAAGCGCTGCTTTTGCCAGGCGTAGTCTAGATCCTGCCGCAACTTGGCAAGCCACACGTGGTGTTCCAAATTGGCCGCGACACGCTTGGCCAGAAGATCATGGACCAGTTCATAGGTACCCAGATCGGCATCCTGCCGCACGATTTTTTTGCCGATCAGGCTCTTCAGCGTGCCTTCCGCGCGACGCCGGTCCCGGTCCGCTTGGGGAAACGGTTCCAGCAGTTCTTCCCGAGGGAGGATGCGGCGGGTGCCATCTGGATGGGCGAGGTTGGCTAAAATGCGTTCGACCCATAAACGTTCGTTCTCGAACCCCCGGAAAACCTCGCGAAAGAACCGATCGACAATGGCCTCGACACCGCCCATTTCATGGTATAACGCTAGGGTGATCGCCTGGTCCCGTGCCATTCCTTGTTGGAATAGTTCATAGCAAGTCATCTGTAAAAATGGCAGAAAGGGTTCCTGACCGGGGGACTCGTCCATGTCAGGCACCGCGCGTAAATCCCTGTAAATCTCACCGACCACCGCTTCTTCGAACGGCATTTGTTTTAGGCGCAGGGGTTCGGCGATGGCCGCGATGGCCCCGTCCTTGTCCAGACGGGTCAAGCGAATCGATTTGTTCCACAACTCCTCGTGATCGGCGCGATACGGGTAGAGGTGCGTGAAATAATCGGCCCGCATCACGAAGAGGAAATGGATGTCGGGATAACTGTTGAGTGGGCGGATGACATCGTCGAAAAAGGCATCGCGTTCTTCAGGTGCGATTTTATGGGTGAATATTTCCTCGAATTGATCCAGAACAATTACTAATTTACGGTCTTGGCCGGCGTTCAACTTGGAAAGGACCCGATCAAAGGGGACCGCGGCCTGTTGGGTAGTGGCTTGGAAAAATATCGAGAGATCGACGCCGGTTTCCCGTTCTAGTTTATGAGTCATGCGGCGCAGCAACGGCCCGTAGTAGCGCTCGTAAACGACGATCGCGCCCGCTTCTTCGCGCAGTGCCGGAATAAGAGCGGCGTTCACCAACGAGGTTTTCCCCGAACCGGATTCGCCGAACAGCAGGTTGGTCTTGCGGCTGACGACATGGCCGAGTATTTCTTTTGTTATTTCCTCACGGCCGAAAAAGTAAGGTGCATCCCGCTCTGTAAAAAAATCGAGGTGTTTGAAGGGGTTCTTGCGTTTCATGGGTCACTCGACGGGAGGTGGGATCGGTTTCGGTTCGGATGACCGATGGTCGGCTCATGGGGAAGCGCCGTGGGTCCGTGGATCGCCGGCGAATTTACTCGGAAAAGGACGGTCTTCTTGTCATAAAATAGTACACACCGCAAGGCGTTCCAATCAAGTGTAAATAACCGGGACACTCGGTTCGGAAACGAAGGATAAACAAGGATGGCGACGCAACAAATTTTGCCGTTGGAATATAAAAAAATCGTGTTGGCATTTGGATCGGGTGCCACCCCCCGTTCATTCACGGTCCATGCCCAGGTGGACTTCGATGACGAATGGTCTCATTTTACACTTCCTCCAGACGGCCATGAATTTTGGGGACCACTGAAAAAGGTGGCCGCGGTATTGGCTCGGACCGTATCCAAACGTGGTGCACCAGGGTTGGGTTCGATTCAACCACAAACGGTGCCGAGGGAATTCTGGCCCGAGTACCAGATTTTTGGTGAAAGTCTTGGCAGAACGGTATTTGACAGAAAACTCCAACGCTTCATCGAATGCCAGTACGGCCGTCTTTGCGCTCCTCCCGAAACTGGTTGCTGCCTAAGACTTCAATTCGCGAAAGATGTCGGCGGACTGGCCAACCTCCCTTGGGAGCTATTGTTACTCCCCGATTGGGATGGCTTTCCCGCGCTGGACCCGCTCATGCCCATCGTCAGAGAGGCGACTCAAGGCGGTGCCTCTTTTCGCAATCACCCAGCCATCGAGCCGCTGCACGTGTTGGTGGTTTATTACTCTCCGAAGTACTTAGAAAAATTGGGTTTGTCTGAGGAAGCGCAACGGATGGAAGATGCTTTGGACGGGCTTGCCCCCATCCGAGTCCATTTCCTGGAAGGGCCTAGCCTTGCCGAGTTGCGCCATGCCTTGGTCCGGTGGCCGATCCGGGCCTTGCATTTCATGGGACACGGCGCATTTGATAAGCTTTCCGGGATGGGGGAGCTGTATTTTAAATCGGCCGGCGAGGAGGCGGTGGATGCAGGGAGTATCGCCAGTTGTCTGGAAGGAACGACGGTTCGGCTGGTGGTCCTCAACGCATGCCAATACGCCGCGGCCGGACTCAATGATAACCCCTTTGCCAACGTGGCCAAGGCCCTGCACACTGCCGGTGTGAGAAGCGTCGTGGGCATGCAGTATCCGGTTCCGGACCGGTTAGCGCTGATATTTACCGAAACGCTTTATTCCCAATTAGCCGACGGGATACCCCTGGAAGCAGCCCTGTGCGAGGTTCGCCGCGTGATGAAAATAACCAACCCCAAGATCCCGTTTTGGGCCGCGCCGGTCTTATACGGAACGGGCGGACCCTTGCTGCGGCCGGCCGAAAACCCGGCCTTTCAGGACGCGACGGCACCTGAATTGGTAAGAAAGCAAGGTCACCTGTATCGCTTGGCCAATGAGTTGCACTTAGGAAGCGCTACACTCAAGGAACCGAGAGGGCAAAAACCCCGGGAATTTGCTCGACGTGTGCTCGTCTTCCTGAGGGAATTTGCCAGGAACGGCACGCTTTATTTCCAGGACAATGGGCTCGTAGCCACAATCAAATGCACCGAACTGAGCGAGATGGTCAGCCGATGTGGCTCTCAGGCGTTTTTTCGCCAAGCGGCCCTGTTTCTCGGGCATACCATAGTGGTTTTACCCCCCATCCAAGACCTGGCTCGGCAGGATAGCGATTCCCTGATCGACTCAGGTTGGCTGGATGTATTTATGGCTGAACTTTTTGGCTTCGCGGAGGCGGGGGAGCAGGGGCATCTGCTTTTTCTCCCCGAATCTCTAGGTGACCCACCCTCTTTTCAACTGGGTGTCTTACCCCTCGAACAACTGCACACCCGCGATCCTGGCGTGGGCCGCTTCCAGTATCGCCGGGGCCGAGGCTACCGATACGCGGGCACTTTGGTGATCAAATTGCCGCGTGGGGGTGGGCACGGCTATCAAGCCATTCGTCAAGCCAGGATGCAATCCGCCCAAACTTTTAAAGCAATGGTGGCGAGCTTTGCCGACATATTCGGGGAAAAGGCCCGGCAACCTCCAACCGCGAGAAGTCTGCGACAATTGCAAGCCCATCTTGCCACTTTCGATGAACAGTTCGCCGATCCCGGTTCGACGGGTCATCACGAGGACGTGGTGTTGCCCATCGCTTTTTTTGGCGACACCCACCGGGGTATTTCACTAAACACGTTCTATCAGTCGTTGGGAGAAAGTGAGTACTTTAACTTTTATCCCGTCGGCGGTCCCTTCCCGGAAAGCGTCAGGCGCGTCCCATTCTACTTGAGACGTTGCCTGGAGGAATAAGGGGCTCTGGAACCAAAGTATACCAACTTGCGTGCGAAATGGTAAATTTGTCCCAACTATTCAATCGCCCGTCGCTATCGCTCCGGGCTCCATGGGCTTTTCCCACCATCCCACACTTTCCGGTGGTCGGTGCGGGTTCTCAGGCCGGTCGGCCATACGGTTTCCAAACCAAACTGGCTGTACCTCTAAATGCACGCCTTGTGGCATGGCTCTCCAACCGTGGTTTATAGTCTAAACGGCGCAGCCATAGACTTGCGGTTCAATGTCGCCCAATTAATGCCAAAACGGTCTCTTACTTGTTTGACTGCAATCACCCCAGCACAAACTGTTGACGAGCAATTGCACATACCGTTTTCCTGGGCTTGAGTAAAGGTTCCCTCAAGGATGCGATGCATTCTCGTGCTCGCATTGGTCAGCCCAGATTAGCCGCGCCAAACTTTTCTCGCAAAAAGGCCTCGCCATGTTTGATCGTACGGACAGCAAAGGAAAGACTCGTACCAAAAATCTCAGCCGTTTCTTCAAAGGTGTAACCCCCGAAATAATAGGCTTCCAACATGCTTGAGGCGCGTCGGTTAGTTCGCTCCCATTCGTCGAGAAAGCGATGGAGGGTTAGTACCTTGACATCTTTGGTTTCGCTGTCTCTGTTTTCGCGGGGCTTCACTTTTAATGTGCACTTTGGATTTTTCTCGAATTTCCAGGAACCTCGGGGAACATCCAGCAGGTAATCGTTGAGGTCCAGACAGACGATACGGGCCAAACCGGTGTAGATTTCCGACAGGGTCGTCCGCTCCTGCGGTCGGAATTCGGCATTGATGAGCGTTTCCTTCAACAACTCCCCGATCACGGTTCTAGCAGTCTCCTCGCCCAACCAGCGCGACACATCCGTGGTGCGTTCAATCATGAAAACGACTTGCTCGTGCAAATCTGGAAAGTATTGACCGAGATCCGCCGGCCGGCCGCGGATGAAGGCCGTGACCATGTCTTTTTTCTTGTCTTCCGATACCATGAGTTCCTCCTTTTTTACGATTCAGTGTTGATACAGTGGCTGATCATCCAGTCCACGGGGATGTTGGCCACCACCATTTTTCTGTCGATAAAAATCTCTCCAAGCATCTATCACTTGCTGTTTCATGTGGATACGGGCCCAGGTCAAGAAGCCGCCTTCACCCTTGAATGGTGTTTTTTTCCGCTTGTGCAGCTCTATGAACAGGTCGTGAACCAGGTCTTCCTCGCACAAGCCCAGGAAGGCGGGTATCCCCTGATAAACACTGGCCGCTATCTTTTTCAGCTCAGGGTAGTGGTCCCGAAGCAATCGAGAGATGTTCAGTGCTTTTCGTGACGTGTCTTCTTTTCTCATTTTATTGCCTCCGTTTTCAAAGCGAGAGTACCACTATCTATTGAAACCGATATACGGGAATTTTTTTTTCACTAAAAACAGATTTTTTCCCATCATGTCCACGCCGGACGATTTTGGAGGTTTAGTTCTCGCGGTCCGCACGCATGGTGAATGGTAAGTGGGAAAGCATGGCTTAGACGTGTCCATATCCGTTCCACGGTCAGGACCAAGTTGACAGTTTCCGAAAAACCACGCACTATGGTGTTTCATCATTCCGTGCTGATGTCGCCCAGGATATCGGGGGACAACAGAAACTCGCAGGCTGTGCGGTCATTTGGATTTGCCGTACTTGCCGGCCGCGGTATCGAGAAGTTCCGGCATGATGCTGCTACCCGGTGGGGTTGGGTCCCGGGGCCCTTTTGGAATGGAAGAAGCGCGAGCCCGTACGCTGCTCGGCGATGCATCTCATCGCGAACGCTTCCCTGGCATTCAGAACTCAGCCACGTTTACCTGGCTTTGCTCCCACTGCCGGTACCGCCACCGCCACCAGCTCCGCCGCCGGAGCCCGTGCCGTTGTCGTCACCACCCACACCACCTTTCTGTAGCAAGGTCATGGTTCACCTCTCAGTTTGAAATCAACCCGGAATGCTTTCGAGCACGCCAAGTTCGAGAAATGAACCGGGGTTTGTCGGCGGATTTTTCAGTGGTCGGGAAATTTCCTTATTTTTTTCAGTATCAGGGGCTCGGCAGCGCCAATCCCGCCCGCTGAAATAAAGCCTCGATTTCCTTCAGGTCAGAGCCGCCGCTCACCTTCAAAACGCGGTGGCCGGCGGTCAGATAGTCTTCACCCGTCTCCCTATGATCAAGCAGGATCAAGGCGAAGCCCAGGTATCCCCGCCACAGGGCCGCCGTGGCGACGTCATCGGGGTATGTGTTTCTCAACCTCATCAAAACCTCTTGCATCCCGTCGGCGGCCTCCAGGTGACGACCACGGGCCAGGTCGTTCCGGGCCAGGTTAAAACGAGTCGAGAGCGTGTAGAAATGATCGGCGCCCAGATTCCCCTCGCCGGCCGCCAGCACAGCGCGCAACACCGTTTCGGCCTCGTCAAACTCGTGCTTTCTAGTGAGGGCCATACCGAGATTGAGGCCAAAAACGATCACATTGGAGTTGCTTGCACCCCACTCGGCCATGCCTGTCGCGCGGATCTCGCGAAAGGTGGCGACCGCGGCCTCGGTCCTGCCCAGTTCCAGCAGGGTCAGGGCCAAGTTGTTTCTGGCCCACAATGTCCGGCGATGATTTGTTCCCAAACTGTTGCCGTACCGTTCGATGGCCCGTGAAAAGTAGTCTTCCGCTTCTTGGTAGGCACCCAACCGATAGAGCTGCCAACCGATATTATGCAGGGATTGAGCGGTATCGGGATGGTTTTCTCCCAACTTACGCCGGCGAATATCGAGCACGCGCCGGTGATACTCCTGCGCACGCTGATGATCGCCCATGCCGCCATATGTGGTCGCCGAATGAGTCAGCGTATGGAGCACGTCGGGGTGGTCGGGTCCGTACTTTTCGGTCCTGACCCTCAATAGATCCTCGTGAACCGAAATGGCCTGTTTGTAACGCTTCATACCCTGATAGGCGAGACCCAGCCCACTTCGGGTATCCAAAATCCTGAAGTCATCCGGTGCAAAAACCGCCGCCTGCCGTTCCAAAAGACGAAGGTAACCGTCGATGGCTTCTCGGTAACGTCCTCGCTCCCGAAGAAGATGAAGGGAAAGACGTTGATGTTCCAACTCAAGCCGGTGCGCCAATTGGATGTCATCATTTGGTCCGAGATCGTGGCGGATCGATTCAAGTTCCGCCAAAAACTGTTCACATTTCACACGGTCTTGGAGGATGAAGTGAAAATTGGCCAAGTCGAAAAGCGCGTTCATGACGGCAGTGCGTCTCACACCTTCTATGGTGCCGGCACGTAGTAAAGCATTGTTGAATTGGTAGGACGCTTTGTCATGAAGACCCATATCAAGGTAGGAATAGGCCAAGGTACGGATGAGGCGCAACTGGATGTTTGGCTTGCTCTTGAACAAAGTACCAATTTGACCCTCTATCTCGGCAAGAACCTCCACCACCTTGACATCGGGATTCTTGACATGGGGATTTGGCGCTGCCATCATTCGAAACAGAACCTGGTTTAGAGCATGAAGTTCATCGGCCTGAGCTTGGGATTGTTCGGCGGCTCGTGCCAGTTGATTTTTTGCTTTGCTCATTCGATACAAACTGTAGGTGGTCGCGATAATGCCGGCCGCGACTGCCAGCAGGACAACGAAAGCCCCCATAACAGCGGCTCGATGACGCTGGAAAAACAGTCTCAACTGGTATAGGCGGCTCGGCGGCCCGGCTGATACGGGCTTTCGCAGCAGAAATCTTTCCAAGTCAGCCGCAAACTCCCTTGCCGTGGCATATCTGCGCGAGCGGGCCTTGGCCAATGCCTTTGCGGTGATCCAATCCAGTTCGCCTCGCAGCATTTTCCCCCATGGAGGGTGACTGGCTGGACTTGAACTCTCCCCTAAGACACGAGCACTTGGGGGAAGAGGCTCCTTTTCACGAATTTGGACAAGAATTCGATCCAATGGCAATGCTTCCATTTGGCCGTGGGGGACGCAACCGGTCAACAGTTCATAGAGCACCGCCCCCAGCCCATAAATATCAGCACGAGTGTCCACATCAACTGAGGGACCTTCGGTCTGTTCGGGACTGATATAAGCCAGGGTCCCCAAGATCGTGCCTTGACCCGTATTAAAGGTATAGTCACCAAGAGGAAGACCGGAAATGGCTTTAGCAATGCCGAAATCAATGATTTTTGCAACCACGCCGGCTCCCTGGCGACAGACCAAGATGTTTGAGGGCTTGAGATCACGATGGATGATTCCCTTCTGATGAGCATGTTGGATGCCCTCACAAACCTGGATCATCAATAACACGCGATCCCTGAGGCTCAGGTTCTCTTCCCGGCAAAAGGCGGTAATTGGCTTCCCTGGAAAAAACTCCATCGTGAAAAAAGGTCGGCCCTGATTATCTAACCCAGCGTCGAAGATATGTGCTACGTTGTTGTGACTTAGCCTTGCCAGAGCCTGGTACTCACTTTGAAAACGCGCATTGGATTCTCTGGTTGTCAAACCATCTTTCATCAGTTTGAGCGCGACTTTCCGTTTGACCGGTTCGTGTTGGTAGCATAGGTATACATCCCCCATGCCTCCAGAACCCAGTTTGTCGAGCACCTTATAGGGTCCGATCGATTTGGGCAATCCTTGGAAATGGACGGCCCAGTCAAATAAAGCTTCAAGTAGAGGTTTCTCGAGAAAGTCGTCTAATTCGTTGTTGGTGTTAAGCAGGCCAAGTGCCTGTTTGGTCAGATCCGGCTTGGCCAAAAAGGCTGTCTCAATATAAGAGACCCGATCGTCCTGGGTCATGCTCAAGGCATGTAGTAATATTTCCTCGAGGGTGATCCTGTTTTCGCTTTTCATGCTTTCGGTCCCCTTTGCTTTTTGTTGAGAGACAATTATCTTAGGTCTCCCGTGTTGAATTGCATCGAAAATCTAACCACTTCACCCCACGTATTGCATTGAAAAATGACCCATCTTAGGCGTCAATTATGACTCAGTTTTTCTTTACGGTGAAAAATTTCTCTCTCTGCATAGATGGTTGTCTATATTAATAGCTGTCGTTGCCGGTTTTCGCGATGTGGCAATGGTGGGTTAGACGGCTCAACAGAGCAGTGGTCACCTTGGCATCACTAAATATATTGGCCCATTCACTATAGCCAAGGTTTGTTGTAATCATACCACTGGTATACTCCTTACTGACCAAATGAAAAAGTAGAGCTCCTCCTGCCTGGCTGGAGGACAAGCATCCAAGCTCATCAAGGATCACAAAATCCTTGTTGAATAGCTGTCTGGCCAGCCTCCCCGCTTTTCCCGAACGCTTCTCGTGTTCCAAGGTGTTGACCAGCTCAACGGTGGAAAGGAAACGAACCTGTCGACGATATCGTTGTATCGCTTCGATACCGATCGAAGACCGGATAGTGGGTGTACACTGGTATTGGTTCGCTTCCCTTGCCTCCCTTGATCTGATAGTGATCCATGGCGAAATCGAAGACCACACGAAACTTTTTGAAGGCATTGGTTCCTATTATCGCTGCTTTCTTGGTGACCTTGCGATAATGATTAGCAACCATGGTTTCGGTGATGTCAATAAGGTGCGTATCCTTCCACTCACTCAAATACTATCGAAATTCTTTTCGATAGTCGTACTTGGTTCGGAGAGGTCTTCATCATTGACCGTGAGGTAGGCGCTCATCGTTTGATTAACCGTGATCGCAAGATCGGCGATGCGAGTTTGTTCTTGACGATCAAAAGATTCGGCTTGTCGCTTCTCTTCACGGGGAACAATGCCCTTGGAAAGCTTGCCAAGCATTTCAAGGGCGGTAGTTCGAGCTTGTTCACAACTCATGACCGGAAACCGGCCGAGAGTGGCGCGTTTCCCGTTCAAGCGTTTCTCTACATAGAAGCTCTTGACGGTTTTTCCGACCCGAATCCAAAACCTTCCAGACTGTCATCAACGAAGTACTTGACCATCGCAGATCAAAACCAGGAACGCTGCCGGTTCCCATTGACGGGAACCCGTTGGTAGTCAACACGCTTCCTCCTTTCTCGATTCTGGAGGCGTGTTATGCCGTGCAAGTTGCCACTTGCAGCTTGCAGCTTGTCACATGCCGATGGTGTGGTAGCCGGCGTCCACGTGGATGGTTTCGCCGGTGACGGCCGTGGACAGATCACTCAGCAGGAAGGCGCTTACCTTGGCGACATCCTCCTGGCTCACGTTGCGACGCAACGGGTTGCGTTCGCGAACGTCGTCCAGAATGGACTTCAAGCCGGCTACCGCGGATGCGGCCAGGGTCTTGATCGGGCCGGGCGATACGATGTTGACGCGGATTCCGTGGGGGCCGAGGTTGTGGGCCAGGTAGCGAGCCGACATTTCCAGGGAGGCCTTGGCGACGCCCATCACGTTGTAGTTTTGAACCACGCGCTCTCCGCCCAGGTAAGACATACAGATGATGCTGCCGCCGTCTTTCATCAAGTCTTTTGCATGCCGGGCCAGTTGGGTCAGGGAAAAGGCCGAGATTTCCTGGGCCATGAGCCAGCCGTCGCGGGAAGTGTCCACATAATCGCCCTTCAGGTCTTCCTGGTTGGCGAAGGCAATGGAGTGGACCAGGCCGTCCAGCCGTTCCCACCGTTTGCCGATCTCGGCGAACAGGCCGGCGACCTCTTCTTCCACGGTGACGTCGCAAGGGAGCAGCAGGGTTCCCTCGCCAAAATCTTTTGCCAGCTTTTCAGCATTGCGACGCAGGCGTTCGTTCTGGAAGGTGAGGCAAATATTGGCGCCTTGTTCATTACAGAATTTGGCAATAGCGTAAGCGATGGAGCGGTGGTTGGCAATGCCCAGCACCAAAATGTTTTTGTCCTTGAGAATCAAAGCGGTACCTCCTATGAATTCGATAAACGCCAGGTGCGAGTACGCTAAGAACCGGCGGCTTTCTTTTTCTCTTCTTTCATTTGACGGGCGCGTTCGCGGATGGTCCCGGCCAGACCTTCCTTGACGGTCTGGCGGGCCCTGCCCAAAGCCAGGCTGTCCTTGGGCACGTCGTCGGTAATACAACTGCCGGCGGCGACAAATGCGCCGTCAGCCAGGTTGACCGGCGCCACGAGTGCACTGTTGGAGCCGATAAAGACGCCGTCTCCCAGTTTGGTGAGGTGCTTGTTGAAGCCGTCGTAATTGCAGGTGATAGTGCCCGCGCCCACGTTGCACTCCTTACCGATTTGCGTGTCGCCCAGGTAGGTCAGGTGACTTGCCTTGGAGCCTTCGCCCAAAGAAGCCTTTTTGGTTTCGACGAAGTTGCCTACTCTTACATTGTCGCCGAAGACGGAACCGGGTCGGACATGGGCGAACGGCCCGATGTTGACGTCGGCGCCTACCTCGGCCTCGTCCAGGACGCAATAGGGCTTGATCAGGGTGCCGGTCCCGATTCGGCAGTCACGGAGATGAGCGCCCATGCCGATGCGAACACCCGCGGCGATCCGGGTAGCGCCGCCGAGATAGACATTGGGTTCGATGATGACGCCGGGCGCAAGGGAGACACCGTCCTCGATCCAGGTAGTTTCAGGGGCCAGGATCAGGACACCGGCATCCATGGCTTTGGATGCGTTGGCCAGGAAGGCTTCGCGATTACATGCCGCCAGGGAGGCGCCGCAACGTACCGAGGTCGGTGCGGGCCGTGCACTGAAGGTCGCGGCGTCGGCCGACACGTCCGCGAACCCGGCCCCCTCCGGCCAATCGGAATGAAAAGCAAGGCCCTCGTCCTTTCCCGCGGGCCAAACGGCGCTGCCATGTTCGCGGCCAAAGGTCAGGAAGGCGTCGATATCTTGGGGCGTGATAAGGGGAAACAAGCCCTCCATCCACAGGACTTCCCCCCTGAAACCGGGATTCTCGCCCTGCTTCCCGAAAAACGGCGCGACGTCCAAATGGGCCGCGGCCGCCAGGATTCGTTCCCGTGGGGGGACGCCCGCAACCGGGGCTTCCGTAAAAGGCAGGCTGGTACTACAGCATACACGCATGTTCCCCTCCCGGGGCTGCCGGTTACGGACCCCGCACGATCAAGCCCGTGAAACGATCGTCAGATGATTTCGGAACGCAAGAAGAGAAATTCGTCTTCTTTGAGGACTTCCGCGAAAGACGGCGAGTTCAAAGCGTAACCCGCGTTGTCTTCGTTTTTGTCGACCGCTCTCTGCAGCAGGTTGACCGCCTCGTGTTTTTTGCCCTGCTCGATGCGGATCTCGGCGAGCAAATATTGTCTGGCGTCTTCCGAGATGGAAAGATTCTCGATAACCGCCTCTGCTTTATCGAACTCTTGACGATTGAGGTGGTAGGAAACCATCTTCAGGGAGGCCGCTTCCTGTTCTTCTGCCGGGTTCTGGAAATCCTTGACGATCTTGTGGAACTGTTCGAATCTGGTCCTTTGCCAGATGGGTAGGGAATCGTCGGCCAGCAGTTTGCCAAATGCTTCCGCCGCTTTCTCGAATTTTCTTTCGTGGTAAAACTTAAACGCGTGGTTGACAGTCTTTTTATCCGGCATATTCACCTTACTCCATGGGTCCCGGTTTGGGATATTCCGCACATGCGGCCCCGTATTCTATTACACATCCTGGTGCGGGGTCAACCGAGTCACCGTTTTTTGACATTGCAGATCCAAAAGATGTCCTGTAAAATTTGCCGGCTCGACGGGTATGGTACATTCTGTACGGGGGTTTGAGGCATGGCAGATTACCTGAAGCGTTACATACATGAGGACGGACAATTCAAAATCGCCGTTGTCAGTTTGACCGGGGTGGGGCGAGATCTCTTCCAAACACTGTCCCCGTCACCCGGGGTTTTGCAACTGGTGACCAATGCCGCGGGCGGCGCCGCGTTGCTGGCCTCCAATCTCAAGGACCAGGGGATCATCAATATCAAGTTCGACGGCGACGGCCCCTTGGGTTCCGTGACCGCCGAGGCCAACACCCTGGGCGAAGTACGGTCGACCGCACAAATCCCCGATCTGGTGGTGGAAGGGCCCGGCGGCCTGTTCACCCGTTCCTTGGGTAACGGTAAGATTACCGTCAGTCAGCGTACCTCGAAAAGCGATCAGGTCTTCCGCAGCGTGGTTTCCTTTGTCGAAGGTGAGATGGCCCTGAACCTGGCCAATTACCTGCTGCAAAGCGAACAAGTGGCTTCCGGCATCAAGATCGGTACCAAACTCGACCCTGAGAAAGGGGTGGCAGGCGCCGGCGGCGTCCTGATTCAGGCCCTCCCCGGAGCGAACGAGAACCTGCTGTTCATTATCGAAGACCGTTTATCGACCCTGCCGCCCGTTGGAGACCTGTTCGCGGGCGAGGACGGTCACGCCAGGGTTGCCGAGTATTTGTTCGACGACATGCCGGTGAAGTGGCTGGAGACTACCGAGATCAACTACAAGTGCAATTGCAGTCGCACCCGCATTCTCCAATCCCTGGCCTCTTTACCCGTCAAGGACCTGGCCGAGATGCATGGAGACGGCGAAACTTTATCTCTTAATTGTTCCTTTTGTACGACCGGTTACGCGGTAACCGTGGAAGACCTTGCCGCGATTTTGGAACTCAAGGCCGAAGCTGAAAAGGGCGATTGACCCGATCAGGATCGGCGGAAAAGCGCAATGCCTCCGAACAGTCCGCCGCCGAAGAAAACCCCCTCGCCGAAGGCTTCCAGATAATGGAGCACCGATCGAGCCGTATTGGAGAAATTGGCGGTCAAAAAGGAATCGAAGTCGGGTAGGACCTGGAAGCTGGTAATCAATCCGGCCAGGCTGTCGGCCAGCAGCCGATGACCCGAGGCGACCAGACCCAAGGCCACCAACCCGCCCAGAAGGGCCGCGCCCGCGGGCGATCGCCAGGTGATGCCCGGATGATGTCCTCGCTCGGCCAGGGTTGCGCCTAAACAGGCGGCGGCGCCCATGGAAGCCGCCTCGGGAGCGCCGGTCAAGGACAATGCGCCCATGCCCATCACGGTCTCGGAAATCGCGTTGGCGACAGTGGTAAAGACCACGCCGATAGCGCCCCCGCCCGCGGCCGCGCCGATCACCTGCCAGAGCCGACTATGTCGGTAGGCTATCGTGCCCACCGCGACCATGCCCGTGCTGACCGCAATACCGGCCAGGAACCCCGCAATCAGCCCCGACCCGGAAAAGGCGATGAGTACGGCGCGATGGTTGGAGGTAAGACCGGGTTGAAAATAGACGACCACGGCGCCCAGAATCAAGCCGATCGACAAACCGGCGAGAGAGGTGCCGACGGTGCCGCCGACCACCTGGCGGCTTAATTCCGTCCAGTGGCGGCGCAAACGAACCCAGGCCAGGCAGACCACGATAAAAACCCCGACCACGGGCGACCGGCTCCACAGACTGAAGCTGCCGCGATCATAGTCACGAATCATGGCCAGGCTGACCAGGTAGCGCCAACCGTGGTCCCGGAAGCCGCGTCGAGAACCACGCTCGGCCAGAAGATCGGGGGTTTCCACGCCCCATTGTTGCGCCAGCAGAAGGCTCGCCTCCCGGCGGACGGCGATCACCGGATCATCCAGGGCGATCATGCGTAGGTCGTCCAATACGTCTTCGCGTTCCGCCAATTTAGCGGAGGCCACCGCAACTCTTCTTATTTCCGGGTCTGTTTCTTTGGTCGCCTGCCGCCACAGGTCCAAGAATCGAGGACAGGCGCGCGCCGCGGATTCGGGCACGGGGTCTCCGTGATGCAAGCAACTCTTGACGATCAGGGCTGCCGTCGGCTCGTCCAGGTAGGGCATATCGGTGCAGTCCAAGACAAGGCGGAGGCTTTCCCGGCTCATATGGAAGCCGTGGGCTTCATATGCTTCCATGGCCCGGCGCAGAACCTCGCGCACGCGCCGACGGCGGCGCATGGCGTCGGTCATCCAACCGGAAACCGCGGGCACCAGGTATTCATGAACCAGGCAGACCACGCGTCGCCCGTCCTCTTTTCCGATATGAAGGACACGAGCCGAGGCCAGTTCCTCCAAGATGGGCGATAGATCCACGCCACCGGTTTCCGCGTGAACTTGCCGGATCAGCCAATCGACCGCGAGTACCCGGCGTTCGCTTTCCTCGGTAATCAACAGGGACATCGCCCGCCTGGCCGCACTCAGGTCAGCGGATGAAAACCGGCGTAACACACGGTCCAAATAGTCTTGGAGAATCCCGCCGGTACTGCCCAGACGGCGATAGGCTTCCAGGGTGAAAGCGCCGTCGGCGTCGCGACGATCGAAAAGCTGGTCACAGACGATTTGCAATGCTGGCAGGTCGACTCCCCCGGCCCCCGTAAGGTCGTCCAGAATACGATCCAAGAGACCTTCTTCAAAACGGCAACCCACCTTCAGGGCAGGCTCCGAGGCGGCCTGGCGGGCCTTGTCGCGGTCCAGTAACTCCAGGCGGAGTTCATGGTGGAAGATGTTGGGGTAGATTTCCTTGAACCGACTCATCTCGGCGAGATAATCCTCTCGCAGGACAAAGCAGCAGTGAAGGCGGACGGCCAGGGGAGAATTGACCAGGTGGACCAGGGCTTGTTCCAGCGAGGCGGTACCGCCCTCACGAATAAACCATTCCTCGAACTGGTCGCAGCATAGAAACAACTCGGGAACTACCGGCAATGCGGTCAGGGCCTCGGCCAGGCGTGCGGGTTCGCTTTCAGGGTCCATATCCAGGTATTCGGCGACGGCTCCGATCATAGCGGCATGGGGATCGCGACGACCCTGAACCCGACAGACCACATGGCCCGATGTACGCAGACGGGGCACCATACCGGCAGCCAGAAAGGAGGATTTTCCCACTCCCGAACGACCGTAAACCAAAAAAGTGGGATGCGCGGCCAACTGCGAACAAACCGTCTCGATTTCGACATTTCGTCCCTGGAAATCGGCGGCGTCGTCCTCGCCGAAACTCTCCAGGAATTTGTAAGGCCGCTTGGGAAATATGGAAACCGGTGAGGAATCATCGGCTGCTTTTCGACGATGGTGAATGCGGGCCACAAATTGGTAACCACGTTTTGGCAGGGTTTTGATGTAACGCGGATTGCCCGCGCTGTCACCCAACTTTTTACGGATGTCCTTGATGCACTGGGTCAGGGCGGCATCGGTGACGTGAACATCGCCCCAGACGCGGTCAAACAATTCCTGTTTGCTGACCACGGTCCCCGCGGAGCCGGCCAGGATAATCAACACGTCCAGGTATTTGGCATTGAGGGCTACTTCGGAGCCGTTTCTGAGCAGAACCCGGTTACCTGTATCCAGGAAGAAATCATCGAACCCGAGGCCGTTTCGATCCTGTATGGCGTTTGCGGTCATGTAGCTGTCAACCCTTGTATCACCAGCGTTGCCGCACTACAGAATAACACATCTCAGCTTTTTCTCACGGCCCTCTCATGTGTCCATGTCCAATCGGCGCTAAATTACAGGACAGCGCACGCGGAATAAATCGATTGGGAGTTACCATGCCGGCAAATAAAGCAAATCACGTCGCTGTCATCATGGACGGAAACGGACGCTGGGCCAAAGCTCGCGGTTTGGATCGCACCGAGGGTCACAGACAGGGCGTGGAGGTTGCCGCCAAGGTGGTGGACGCCGCCATCGAGTTGGGTATCCAAAGCATCACCTTGTACGCCTTTTCCTGCGATAACTGGAAACGGCCGGAATCGGAAGTGAGCACATTGATGGGCCTGATGCACGAATTCCTGCTGGACGAAACGCCGCGTTGCCTGGAGAAGGGCGTACGCTTGAACGTTATCGGCCGGCGGGATAGACTGCGCCCGGAAATACAGGATGCAATCGAGCGAGCGGAAGCCTTGACGGAAGGCCAGGATAAGCTGGTTGCCCGAGTGGCGATCGATTACTCGGCGAGGGATGTCCTGACCCGAGCGGCTGCCATGTACGAGGGCGCCTCGGACGACCGCGACGCCTTCAATGCCTGCTTGTCTCGCGCGATGAACGCCGACGAACCCATGCCGCCCATCGATCTGCTCATTCGTACCAGCGGAGAGCAGCGCCTGAGCGATTTCCTACTATGGGAAGCGGCCTATGCGGAACTGCTGTTCGTGGAAAAAAACTGGCCCGATTTTACCCCGGAAGATCTGGCCGAGGCGGTCAAGGAGTTCGAGGGTCGCGGCCGCCGTTTCGGCGCGGTAGCCCCCGAACCGGCCGCCCTGGTTTAATCCTTTGGTCTAAGCATCAACGGTAGGAAGCCGGGAAGGAAGGCGACGAGCCAGGCCGCGAAGAAGATGAAGTAATTATTTCCCTCGGCCGGCGGGTTGGTCCACAGAAAGTAGATCGGTGTAAACCCCGCGCCGGAGAGAATCGCGGCCAGAACGCCCCTTAACACGACCGATTTGGGCGGCGTTTGCTCGCGGCGCAGTTTGCGGTCCCAAAGGGCGAAAGCAATCCATAACCCCATCCAACAGACGAACATGGACGCCAGACCGATCAGGTAGTAAAGCGGGTAGAAGGCGCCGGAGATCAGGGTGCCGATGACCAGGGTTCCCAGAATGCCTTTGATCGGGGAACGTGCGGCCCAACCCAGCACCGCCCCGATACAAGCACACATCACCGCCCCGTGGATCAGACCGTAGATCACCTGGTGTTTGGGGATGAACATAGCCCATACCCAGTCCCCGAATGTGCTGATCAAGGCAAGAAAAACCGCGCCCGCCAGGGCATGTGCGAATCCAGTCCACTGATTCATTGAACCCCCTCCGTCTCGCATTAAGACGGGCGCCTTCAATTTGAAGGTGCGAAGGGGGACTGAATCTCGCCGCAAATTTCAGGGGACACAGTCCAACTTATTGTCGAAATGTATCTGTTACTTTGTCATTACGCGAATAGTCTCGGCTCACCATCGATTATTTGCGTCCATTTACCCCCCGGTGGGTTTCCCGCCGGAGATATCTTGCGAAATCTCTGAAGAAGGGTTCCACCAGTTGATAGGCGGCCAGCAGGTCCGCCTCGTCTTTCAGGGGATCGTGCCAGCGCATCTTCGGCGAGGTGTGAAGCTCATCGTTGCCGATCAAGCTGAACGAAAGACTTTGGCGGAAGTGGCAGGGGCTGCACTCCACGGCTCCTTCCAGCACCAGGCCGGGGATGATGGGATGACCGTCCAAGACATCCGGCAGGCAGTAGCGGAAGTTCAGGAAGAAGCGGCCCCGTTGAAAGGTAAGCCCGGCCCCTGCATAAATACGCCCTTTATTGGGCAGGCTCACCTGGAACCCGTTACTATCCAGTCTGACCGACAGCTTGCCGTAATCTTCACCTAAAAGGCGGAGCCGGCCCGACATATGGCATACGGCGGTGTTTCGGTCCATGGTCAGGGCAACCGCCGGGCCCGAGTGATTTTTTTCTCCCAATAGCGATAGGAAGGTGGTACGACCGGCATCGATGTACATCGGTGAAGCCGATCCGTAAAGCCGGCAACCGTTGCTGTCATGGGCGCCTGCCATTTGAACATGCCAACCCCAAAGGTCCAGGACAGCCTGGATATGTAACGCCGAAATGGTGATCCCGTTTCCGGCCAGATCGGCACGCACATCTTTAAAGCAGGCATCCGGTAACTTGGGTCGATAGTTAATCCCCCCCTGCTGAAACAAGGGCATCAATTGAGCAACCTTGATACTATCGATCGAACCCTCGTAAAGGCTTTGACGTAAGCTGTATTTGTTGCGACGGACACGGTCATCTTCATTCTGTTTGCTCTGCCGGTGAAGCGCCGATTCGGCGGAGGGGAGAGCAGAGGAATAGACGGGCGGCCCGAAAAGAAACCTTTCTCCATTCATCATGTCCTCCAGAAGTCGTCAGCACTTGTAGTTGTGGGGATAGCCGGGGCAAGCACGACCCGATCGAGCGATGAAACCGTGGACGGCTTCTATAAGATATGGCGGAAAAGAGCCCACAAAAGGGCAAGGATTTCTGCAAAAAGTAACTAATTTTAGCGCTATCTGAAAATAGTTGAGCTTTTTTGACCTTTTAGTCCGCTATGAAAGGTTGAAAGCTAACGGTTTTTGAAAAAAGGGAGGACGGCCATGACACGCGAAGAATGGATAGTAATCCAACCCGTGTTGGCCGCGGTCATCGAAGGAAATCTGACGCAAGATCAGGCCATGGAACGGGTCCGGGAACAGCATTCCCACCTGGAGGAGACTTTTCGAAGTCTGTTGCATGCCTGGGGCGCCACCGGATCATTCATGGAGAAGATTCCCGAAAGACTGCGGCTGTCGATTACCGATGAGGAGGAAAAAGACTGATGTAACAGAGTTTGGACGGTATCAATTTCGTCCGGCAAATTGGTGATAAACCGCCAGGGTAAGCTTCGCGGTTTGTCGATTATCACGCCCTGACAGAACAGCCCGGCGGCCCTTTTCCCCTAAGGACCGTCGGAGTTCCGGTTCATCCATCATCCGTTGCAGCCCCGTAACGAGCGCTTCATGGTCTTCCGGTTTGACCAGGATACCGCCGCCGGTTTCCGCGATCAATTCGGGGAATGCGCCGTGGTCGGGTTGTACCACGGGGACGCCGTGGGCCATGGCCTCCAATAGCGACAGGCCCTTGGGCTCGCGGTAGGGAGACGGCATGGACAACACGTGGATGCCGTTAAGCAGGTCCATTTTGCCGGCGCGATCCACCTCACCCATATGTTCCACGCGATCGGCCAGTCCGGCCCGAATCAGTTTTTGGCGTTGTTCGTCTTCATAACCCCGGTCTTTCGGAGCCAGATAGCCGGCAATGCGCAGGCGAACCTTCTCCTTGCCCACGCGCTCGGCCAGGGTGATGAAGGCATCTACCAGCAGGTGCAGGCCCTTTTCCGGGGCGCGTCGCGCCAGAAAGCCGATGGTGAAGGGCTCTTCCTTGTTCGGATCGGAGCCCGGACCGTGATCCTCCAGTTCGATGCCCAGGGGAACCACATGAATCTTTTCCCGATCGATGCCGAGGTAACCCGGCATGTAGTCGCGGTAATACTCGCTGTGGACGATAAAACCGTCGATATCGGCACACTTGCGTTTCAAAGCTTCGAAAGCCTGCTTTTTATAGGGTTCGATCAAGTCATCCAGGAAAATGTCCTCACCCTGAAGTGAGCAGATGACCGGTACGTTCAGTTCTTCCTTCATGCGACCGGCAAAACCGGCGAACATGGCGTTGGTCAGTTGGACCACATCCGGTTTGAGGTCGTCCCGCAGCCAGGCCACCATTTTTTCTACTTCCTCGCGGAGATTGCCCTCGTCACCGCGAATCACGGCCACGGCCAACTTGCCCAGGTCGCGAGCATCGGTAGAGACGGTCAGCTTGGACACCCATTTCAATAAGGCAGGGCTTTCCAACATCTTGTGTACGAACTTGGGCATCTTGCCCCAGAAGGAAAACTTCTGTTGAAGATAGACATTGATGCCCGTCAAAAACACCTTGTCGTGACTGACGTCTTCCTCATCGGTGCGAATGGGTGTGTAACAGGGGATCAACACCACATCTACACCCCTCTGCTGCAAGGTTCGGGCGGTGGTGTTGTCGTGCAAGCAGCTCCCACAGTACATGCCCGCGGCGCCGGCGGTGATATAAGCGATCTTCATTGGAACTCCAAAAGGTCGGCAAACCCATTCGGTAGGAGAGTCGCGTTATCGTGTAGACAAGTTGCATGGTGTGGGCAATTACGGCCGGTCGTTGTCGGACCAGGGCCTGTCCTCGATGTCATCCTTGGGCCTGATGATCTGGAAGTTGGGGGGAATGCTGAAGAACTTGTCGTCAAAGACAGCCCGTTCGATGCCGACAATGGTGCTGGTCGTGGTGATGGGGATATCGTCATGCATGATGGTGCTGACCGTGCGGATGGGCAGGCCCTCCAGCTCATCGAAGATCTTCCTGATGACCTGCTTCACATCCAGGGGCGGTTCGATACCGAGGGCGGCCATCCAGACCTGCCGGATACTCTTTTTGTCCGCTTTGATTTGTCCGCGGTCCATCAATTTAAGGTAACGGGTGGCCCAGATGGTGGTTTTGACCGGTTGGTCCTTGATGGCCGTGACCTCGTATTCATAGCAGGTATAGCCCTCGATCTGTGCACTGCGGCCGGTTTTTCTGAGAATGGGGCCGCCCCTTTCCAGGCGGTTGTCAACGTGTTCGGCGATCCAGTAGAGCGGCTTCCTCGAAGAGCGTTCCTTGAAGGTATTGGGTCTGGCCAGGAAGTATCGCTTCTTCGCGAGGTCGATGACATACAGGGTTTTCAGGTCCATATTGTAGATGAGCCGTTGCCCGCTGTCGGGGAAATCGATGCGCACGCGTTGCTTGCCCAGGTAGACGGATCGGGAATACTGATGAGTGGTCTGACCGTCGATCGTTGTCACGACCTTTTCTTCTAAGTAAAGGACGGAACGCTCGACGGCCGGGAACATGCTGAGAATCAATAGCAACATTCAAAGCTCCCTGTTCCGATGAAACAGGTACGGCCTCATTTGGATTCCAGGACAAAGCCGGTCTCGGAAAGTAACAGCTCGCCGTTGGTCAGCTCTATCTCGAAACGAAGTTTGTAGTTACCGGGTTCCAATAGGCGTGTATCCAGGATGGGGTGGAGCAAGACGCTGCGTTGGTTGGTTTCGGTCATCTCCTCGGTGTACAGGTCCCAGGATTGAACCGTTTCATCACCGACCAGCGCTTGAATCTCGATGTACTCCACCGTGTCCAGGTTATCCAGGTTCAACAACTCAACAACCGGGTACAGGCGGTCTCCGCGTTCGAAGGACATGGACAATTCCAGGTTATAGGGCGTGCCTTTGATGCTGAAGCGAGCGAATTCCGGGTTGACGTCCGGGTCCATCAAAACCAGGTCCGAAAGGCGGATTCGACTGTTGTCCGGCTGAGGCACTTCCAGTTTACTTTCGAAGTAGGAAATCTTGCCGGTATTGCTGTCGGTCAGTTGCGCCTTCAGGGTGTAGAGGTCACCGCTTACAATAACGGCAAACTCCTCGGAATAGGTTCGTTTGGGATCGTCGATAATGCGGCGGCTGGGGACGGCCATACTGTTGGTTATGCTGTCGCCGGCAACGGCCTCGCCGCGGGAGTTGATCACGGTGTAGTCGATCTGGAACGGCGCCACATATTGGTTGTCCTGGAATTGGAAGCCCAATTTGTTGAGCGGAAAACCGATACGGCCGATGATCAGGCTGCGATCGCTGCCGCTTTTGAAATAACCCATGCGACCCGTTACTTTCATGGAATTACCCGCCGAGGCATCGAAGGAAACCAGGGCGGTTGCCGCATTGGGTTCGGTAGTGGTCGGTACGGCCAGTTCCGTTTCGTCGATTTCGGGAACCTTGGAAGCTTCCGGCAGGGCGCGTGTCTCCAACTCTTCCACGGCCACGGTATCGCCCAGGGAAACAGTTTCGGCCTGAGTGCGTCCCGGCGTACCGGTAGTGCTGATGGCGCCTGCTTCTATTTCGCGTGTTTCGACCTTGCGCTGTTCCGGGGGTTTGCCCAGTTCGCGTGCTTCTTCAAGGGGGTCGTCCACGGGGGGAGGCTTGGTTGCCGCCGTGCCGGTCGCCGCCTTTTCGCCGGCCTTATCCTTGGATTTACGGCCGCGAACCACCATGTTCTGGCGCTCTTTACGCTTTTCCGCGAAGGTGGCCAGGTATTGGTAGTCGTCCTGTTCCGTCACATTGACCGGCGGTTCGTCCAATTCGGGGTGTTCGATGAGTTTGTTTTTGAGGTCGCGCAGCCAGAAATCGGAGATACGATCGGTTACCGCCGCGTAATCGCCGAAGGAGTTGACCGGGATGAACTGCACCTTCAATTGCCGACGCTTATAGTTGAAACCCGGTTCTTTATATATCCAAAGCTCGGGGGGATATTCGAAGAAGGGATTGCGATAACCCGGGCCCAGCAGCGACCAGTCTACGAAGTTGCGCTTGATCTCGGGCTTGCCCAACAAGAGGAAGAGGGAACCTCGGGTGAATTCCTGATAAGGCCGGCGTCGCGTTTCATAGTGAGTCAGTACATAGTCGTAGCGAGCCAGGTACTCCTTGCGGAAGGGGTTGACATTATCGTCCAGGTCAGGATCGCGCTTCGCCCAGAACAGGCGTATGAAGCGGCGGCGATCTTCATGGGTCTTCATTTTTTTTCGAAAGGCTTTGCGTTCTTTTGCGGTGATGATGGGATCGACCATCCGGAGCCACTCACGTTCCTCCGCGTTCAGCTTGTCGCGGGCCGAAAGACTGCCGCACGCCAGGACCGTAATAATGACAAGACCTAGCCACCTGGCTTTCATGTAACCACCTCCGGGTTGTCAGCACCATCAATCCACGGCAAAGGGCTGTACATGGCAGGCCGCGGATTGTTCTCGCATCAGGCACTTAAACGTTATTTTAGCAACGTTTTCTTCCCTTGTGAATCTTTGCCCCGTTTTACTGACAATTTAGGTCGGTGGATCGGCGCGACGGCGAACCCTCGCCGGACCAACTGCCTTCTGAGTCGTAAGAACATAGAAAGATCAAAAGGCGAATCCATGAGACCGGTGGGGATTTCTACTCAAAACGGGGAAAACTGCTCTGCGTTGCCGGCGATTTTCGTCCTATCGGCTGCCGAGACCCGTGTCGATTATGGCCGGCATCGAACTTGAAAGACAACCGGTTATCGAGGCTTTAGCGTCTTGACATCATAATCGATTTAGGAGGGTAGTATGCAACACATGATTGCCTGTGAAGATTTCGAGCTTACCCCCGCGATCCGGGAACATGTGGAAGCCAACGTAGCCGCAATAACGGAGGCCCTGCCCAAGAACGAACAAGTGAGGGTATTCCTCTCGCATCCCAGCAAGCGCGAATTTACCGCCCTGTTCAAAGTCCACGCCTGGCACAGGGAAATCGTGGCCACCGACACCAGCGATAACCTTTACAAGGCCGTCAACAAGGCGCGCTCTAACATGATCCGCAAGGTTCATGATTTGAAGGAACGCAAGGTCGGCGCTCGGCACAACCCGGGTCCCACCATCGGTGAATTCGTCTAGGCTGTAGGCAAACCGCCCGCGCCGTCAGACCGTTTTGGTGCTTACGGTGCGGGTCAGGTCGTAGTGACCGAAGGGGTCCAGGCCCTGAAGGTCCCTGCGCAGCATATCCAGGGCGACCGCCGCCGAGATGGTGCGGATGCGGGTTCGTCCCCAGTTGGGCGCGCGGAGCATCTGCACATGGACCTTGTCGGGCGTCGCCAGGCCGAAAGCAACCGTACCCACGGGCTTTTCCTCGCTGCCGCCTTCCGGTCCCGCAACGCCGGTGACCGAAAGGGCGTGACTGACGCCTGCCGTCTTTTGCGCGCCGCGCGCCATGGCCTCGGCCACCTCGGCCGATACCGCACCGTGTCGTTCGATCAGCTCGGGCGGCACGCCGATCGATTCGATCTTGGCCTCGTTACTATAGGTCACGAAACCGCGCTCGAAGTAGGCGGAACTGCCCGCCACGTGCACCAACTGCTCGGCAATCATGCCGCCGGTGCAGGATTCGGCCAAAGCCAGAGTATGATTACGGGCAATCATGGCGTCTTGAATTTCCTGTTGCAGGCTGCCGTCGCCCTCGTAGATCATACGGTCAGCCACCCGTTCGCGAATCGCATCGGCCACCCGGTCCATCTCCACCGTCAGGGTTTCCTCGGATTTGCTGAGGCCCATGATCTTGATTTCGATCGTGGGCAGGTGGGCGCGGAAACCCAGCTTCACCGTATCGGGCAGGGAAATGTCACGCAACAGACCGTCCAGGCGCGATTCCGCGATACCGAAGCAGTGCAGGCGTCGCAAGCGGCAGACGGTCTCGATGTGAAACCGCTTTTTGATATCGGGGATGATTTCGTGGGTCATCATGCGTTTGAATTCATAGGGAACGCCGGGTGTAAAGTACAGCAGGGCGTCATTTAACTGAATCATGAACCCGCAGGCGGTGCCCACCGGATTGTCGATAATCTCCGCCGACGGCGGCAGCATGGCCTGTTTCAGGTTCTCGGGGTTCAACTTACGACCGGATTTCTCGAACATCTCTTCCAAGCGTTCCACCCATTCCCGGCGCCGCACCAACGACTCGCCCAGGGCTTGGGCCGCGATCTCGGCGGAAAGGTCGTCCACCGTGGGGCCCAAACCGCCGTTGACAATGATCACCTCGGCCTTTTGACTGCGCTCTTGGAAAACGGCGAGCAGATCCTCGCGACGGTCGCCGACGGTAGATCGCCGGGAGACCTGAAGCCCATGCTCTTCCAGAAGTTGGCAGACCCAACTGGAGTTGGTGTCGGTGATCTGACCCGACAAGACCTCTTCACCGGTGCTGATGATCTCTATCTTCACGGCCGTCCTCCCTTGGACTCAGTCCAGTCTGATGTTTTTGAACGTGGGATTTTCCCGATCCTTGGCGCTGAGAACGGGCTCGTCCTTGCCGGGCCAGTCAATGGCCAGATCGGGATCGTTCCAAAGAAGCCCGCGATCATCGGGCGGCGAGTAGAAATCGGTACATTTGTACTGGATTTCCGCGGTTTCCGAGAGTACCTGGAACCCGTGGGCAAAACCCTTGGGCACAAACAACTGGTGCATATTCTCAGCGGTCAGGAATTCGCCGACCCATTGGCCGTAGGTCGGCGAGTCGGGGCGAATATCCACGGCCACGTCCCAGACTTCGCCTTGCGTGCAGCGCACCAGTTTATCCTGGGCCTTGTTCACTTGATAATGCAGGCCGCGCAAGGTGCCCTTGACCGAACGGGAGTGATTGTCCTGCACGAAATCACAGGGAATGCCGGCCTCCTGAAAGCGCTGTTGATTGAACGATTCGAGAAAAAAGCCGCGATGATCGCGAAAGACCTTGGGAATAATGAGGCGAACGCCCTCGATATGATAGGTTCTGACTTCCACGCGAAACCCCCGCAAACTTCAATGCCAGGGGCATTATAGCGACAATGAAGGGGAACTTCCACGACATCGCCGCGGTGAACCGAAGATCCCCCCGCCGATATCTTCAGCCCGTATCTCTCGAACTCCTGCTGAAAAAGGACTCCATTTGATGAGAAAGATGACGGCTTCTCAGCGGCCGCTCCGTCCGGCAAGGATTTTCCGATAGAGTGCGTCCAACCGGGCGGTTAAACCGGGTAGGGTGAAATGCTGCCGAACACGGGCAGCCGCGTCGGCGCCCCCGGACTTCCGAAACGACCGGTCCGTAATTATTCGGTGTAGTTGGGCGGCCAGGGAGGCGGACGTTGCTTCTGCCGGCAGGCCGGTTTTTTCATGAACCACGATGTCCCGGGGACCCCAGGCATTCAGGGCCACCACCGGCAGTCCAAGCGCCATGGCTTCAACGGCCAGTAAACCGAAGGGCTCATACAAGGACGGCATGAGTAAAAGATCGCCGGCGGCAAGCGCCGAAGCGGTTTTTTCCGGGGATAACCAGCCCAGGGTTACCGTACGTGTTTCCAATTCCGGCGGTATGGCCGGGCATGCCTCTGAAAAACCGATCAGCAGCAGCCTGAAATCCACCTGGGGCGCCTATAATGGAAAATGGAACCGCCCGTTCGGGATCAGGGGTCTGAAAATCCGGAATCCGGCACTTCAAATCGGCGCCACCAACGTGCCTCCCGGTATTACCCTCGGACTGAGCGGCCAGGTTGACATTGCCGGTACATTGGATGCAAAACTGGCCGTTCTTTTAGATGCTGACGAGCCCATCTTGGATATTTACAGCAAAAGCGGCCTTTCCCTTTCCCGAATGATCCGCGTGTTGACACGAGTAGATGACGGAAACCTGTTGGATGCGGACGTAGAAAACAGAAGTCTAGTTGTCTATATGCATGAAAATAAATCACCTAAAAAAGTCAACACCTAAAAAGTCACCCTATAGGCGACAAAGCGATTGTAAATATATTTTTATACTAGAGGCCCTTTGTTTTACAAAGCGTCTTACCTCGCCGTCGGCTTCAAGGGTCGCGCCGATTAAAGATCAAAAAGAGAAACGCAGTTTCTCACAGCCCGTGCGGCTGGAGCACAAACAGAAAAGGATGCTCCCTGCTGTTTATCCTCTATCTCGGTGCCAACCCTGTTCTGTGGGCAGGTCATACCGACCACCACCTAAATGGGATGGCTCCGGTGTCCTGGCTCCGGTGTGCGGGGCGTTGCGGGGTGCCCCCGCAGAGGGGGTGGCGGAAAAGCTTGCTTTGGAGCCAGGGGGAGACTTCCCCCTCCACTCCGGTGTCTTGGCTCCGGTGTCCATCACCCCGGCTCTTAGCTTCCGAGGCGTTACAAGAACACGGGAAATTTTATTCAGGCCAGTCGAAATACTCTAAGAAAATAGTCCATTTTCGGTATTTCCGGCGTTTAAAATCTTCAAGCAGACCTTGAGCTCTTTCATAGGGAGAGCCATTTGTTACCCTCCATCTTTCGAGAGTAGAAACTGTGATTTTACTATTGTGGAGCACAACTAATTGGTCGTTAACTATTCCAGCAATTTGACCATAAGTTATTTGTTTTTTAATGAATTCACCCTTGGAGTTTAGGAAATCTATTTCGATCCGAGACCCAATATAAAGGGACATATTAAGGCTTGGTGCCCTGACACCGATTTCTCTACACACTACAAAGCCATTCTTCATTGAGCCAAAAAATACTGGTGCTGGAGCTTTAAGTTGTTCTTGTTTCCGAATAAAAGCCCTGTTTTTGTGATAGTAAGTCGTGTTTGTTTTTCCTGAGATAGTCGGATTAGGGAGAGAGAAGTAAGGGTAATTGCCCGCAATAGAATTGTCAGCACTCTCTTTATCAAATTTAGGACCAATTGCAAAAATTCGATTAGGCTCACCACTCCATAAAGCAAGTAACCAGCCGTTCTTTTCGGCGACCCAAACTTTGCGGCCATTGACATGTGAGGGTTTGCGAAATAGGAGTTCCCCCGAACTGAAATCCCGCAAAAGCTTTTGATAGGGTACCGAAGGGTTGGGCATCATTACGCCCAGGGTTATATCTTTAGCTGGGGTTTGAATTTGAAAATAATTTTCGGATCGAGAGTCTACTAATTTAAGACTAGAATCAAAAATAAATAGCCCTTTAACATCTGAGATGAAATACTTATCTTCACTTTTGGCTATTGCAAGAATATCAGAAAAGGGGCCATGTATAATTCTTAGTTCGGCGTCACTCTCTATAATAAAGACAGTTTTCTTTCCTGCTATCAAGAGCGAGTCTTCGTTGATCCAAGGGTTGCCAGTTCTCCATTGTCCAAATTCGGAACTCAATTCACCTTCAATAGTTTGGAGCATAAAAAGGGCAAGAGCTGGAATAATCATTTACAAGCCTATGTTTCAAAGTTCATGGCACCAGCCGGACGGGCTGGAGCAAGGTTCATCAGGATAAATCTCTAATCTCAATTTTCCACCCGCAGTGTCCGAGTTCACATTGAGACAGCTAATCAGGAGTACAAAAGTTAAAATCACCTTACATGGCTTCGTCATCTTTCCTCCTCGGGATTATAATCCCATACTTCAAGTATGGTGTCAGTCGACACCATTGTTAAACCCAGAAAATCAAACAAACTAGGTAAAGTTTCTCCACGATACCAAACGATATCATCCGCCCGATCACCAATGTTTATCGCATAATTATCAGGATAATTTTCCAACAATCGCTCTAAAAGCTCACCAATGGGTACTTTGAAATTTATTGTACTGTCATAGAACTGAGGGTATAGACGAAACGGCTCTTCCTCAAGTATCTGTCTAAGATCATCAAGGTCTTGCCAGGGTGGGAAAGCGCCATAAACATTACCAGCTCCAGGATTAATTCCTAGTTCCAGGAATTCAGCTAAACTCTCCCAGTTACCTCTGCCAGATTGTGGATAGATAATTGATTTTGGCCCAGCTGATTCGGGAAAAATGCCAAAATAGCTTAGTCTTGGGCGGTGGTATTGGTGTACCCCGCCAGAAGAATTTAGCAAAGTAAGCTTGTACTGATCAATTTGAACAACCGTGCCTGCTGAACCACTTTCCGTCACGACCCGGGAGCCCATTTTGATTGAAAGATAGGACTCGTCATGAGTTATTATCCACATGGGTTCATTTAGATAAGGAAATACGCCAATGATATTTATTGAGTTTACGGGCAAATATGAAGGGCTTAACTCTGAAATCAAGTGGGCAATTTCGTCACGAATTGGATGAATTTCAAGGCTGGTTTCAGCTACAAAGTCAAGTTTCGTATCATCTATCAACGCTCCAAGTTCATCAGATAAATGGATCATCGTTTGGGTTTCAGTTGTCGTTCGATTTAGCAGAAGTAAACCTTCAACATCTCCATTATTAAACAATTTTTCTGCAATAGACATAGAATCTTTTGATGGTTGCTTAAAGACTAAGAAACAGAAACTAGAAATAAAAACAAACAACAAACCGACTTGTATTGTTAAAAAGTGCTTCTTGAAAAAGGTTTGCTTATTGCCTACCCTTCTGGTAACATCTCCGTAGTAGTGAGTGGGATACTTAGTATTAGCATGAATTATCGCATTACTGGAATTAATATATTGTTTGCCATCAACCTTTTCTACAACAGCTGAAGAATGCTTTTTCAATGAAGATCTAAGCATTTTCTCCATCTCTTTAACGGGGCTAGCATAGGATTTGTACCAGTCAAAGTGTTGATTCGCAATTAAAGCAGCATTCCTAAAAGTGATCAATTCTCCAGGTTTCAGAAGACGAATTACCTGAATGTACCTTGGCGCAGACATTTTGGCTCCTTACAAATATTTTACATTACACCTCTCCTCTTATGCAAGTCTTTCCTTAACGCTTGAGAAAACTGACCCACTTGTGCTGGGAAAAACTGACCCACCGAGTGCGCACTTGTTCCGGTCTCTACCCATGGGGGGCGTGTGGTTCAAAACTTCGCGCA
>JAAUYB010078651.1_pt1 | contig 51959 bp, 43 predicted proteins | sample 7278071 | NCBI WGS metagenome assembly JAAUYB01 (sample SAMN14350121, study PRJNA611818) | marine sediment metagenome | isolation source: surface marine sediment (1.8m) | place: French Polynesia: Moorea | collected 2018-08
TCAGACCACCGGCGGCCTTGTAAGCCCCATTCGGGGTGCGACCCGTACCACCATGTGGTTATATCCGATAGCCTGGGGTTGTCCGCCGGGGACATCGTCCGAGGCTTGCGAAGATGTGGCCCTGGCGGGCTACCCCAGGCGGTCTACCGGTCGATTTATATGCTCCGGTGGATTACCCCGGTGTTCGTCGGTCAATTAAATACCCCGGCGGAATCACCGGACGGTCCGCCGTTTAATCCATATGGGGTAACCCTGGCGGTTCGCCGGTCGTTAAACGCCCCGGCGGATCACCCCGGTGTTCGCCGGTTAATCCGTATGGGATGACCCGGGCCGGGGGTCTGCCCGGGGTAGGCCGCCGGGGTCACAATCGTTTCGAATCATGGATACGGAACCGAAACGTTCGACGTTGCAGGCCACATGAATATCGTGGGTGACCCGGGCCGCCAACCCCGGTCTAATCGATGGAACCCCATACGGGGTACGGCCCCTGTCGGTTCATTTAAATGCCCCGGAGGACTACCCTCGGCGGTCGGCTCTTGTGTTGTCGCCTTTCGCGACTCCCGGCCTAATCCGCATCCCAGGTTTTACAGATCACACAAGCATTGACGCCGCCTACGCCCATGTTGATCTTACCCGCGTAGCTGCCTTCGAAGTCCTGGCCTTCATGGGTGATGAGGCTGTTTCTATAGAGTTGAATCGCCTCGTGGATTTCCTCGTGGTTCAGGTCTACCGGGTAGATGTGACCGGTGGAAATGCCCAGGTGTTGCGCGGTCAATTCCCAGCCGCCGCAGACCGACATGCCGTGTCCGAAGCTGCCCTTACGGGCGGTAAACGAGGTGCCCTCCGGGAAAACCGCCAAGGCGTTTTGCAGTTCGGTCCAGTCGCCGGGGGTTGCGGTTGCGTGCATATCCCAGGTGTCGATGCGGTCGGGGGCGACGTCGGCCTGTCCCAGCGCCTTGTGAATGGCGGCCTGGGGGCCTTCCTTGTTGGGCGTAATGATGTGGTGCGCGTCGGAGGTCAGGCCGATGCCCGCGATTTCCAGGCCCAGCGGTTTCATGCCCAGTCCGGTCAGGTACTCGTAGTCACCCACGATCCAAATGCAGGAACCGCCCGCGATATGGGTGCCGCGCAGGCCCGTGAAGGGTTTGCTGACCTCGTCCACATGCGAGATCACCTTGGCGTCGTTGAAGGCGCTGACGGTCAGTTCGTGGGGCTTGGGATCGGTGGTGCCCACCACGCATACCTTGGCGTCGCCCAGGCGGATGGCGTTTTCGGCCATTTTCAATGAGGTCACGAAGCCGGAGCAGGCGGCTACCGGGGCCAGGTTGGGTCCGGTGATCTTGCCGACCATACCGATCTGGGCCGCGGGGATGTTGTGGATGTTCCAGAGCAGGTTCGAACTGACCGACGACCAGGGCGGTTTGGGGCAGGCGTAGGTCTTGTTCAGCTTGCGGCGGGCGCCCACTTTCTTGCGGATGAGGTGCCCCTTGTTGGCGTCGATATCGCCTTCCAGGCTCTCACCCTCGATGCGGCGCAGTTCGCCCAAGTACTGCTTCAGTTTGTCGCTGTGGGTAGCCCAAAAGGCCTGCCAGGCCTCCAAGACGTCCTCGTAATTATCGTCATCCGGGTCGATGTCGGCGGGGTCGGGTAACGGTGCGCCCAGTTGCTCGCGAATGACCGCTCTTTTGACCGGGTCGGCGTCCAGGTATTGGGCCATGGTGTTGTTGTTCTCCGGCTTGCACCAAAAGCGGTTCCAGCGCCGCCACGACTTGTAGTAGCTGATCGAGTTGTCGTACTGGACGGGGTACTCGCCGATGCCGGTGCCCACGTAGACATGAGCCTCGCTGCCCAAATCCTGCAAAAGCTTGTGCATGCCCTGGTTCTGGCCCAAGGCCTGGATGAAGGCGCCGACGGCGTACTTGACCATAGAGCCCATTTTCGAGTCCAACTGGGAGAATTTGCGCGGTTCGTGGTGTTCGTCGATCCAGGGTTTGTAATCGGCAAAATCGAATTTCGGGTTGCCCACCATGAAGTTGTTGGGACCGAATCCTTCAAAAGGGGTCAGCATGGACGCCGGTTTGGAAAGGTTCTGTTCGAACTCGTCGATATCGGCCGCTCCCGGAGCCACCAATCCCCAGCCGAAAATGCCGATCCGCTTTTTGTTTTCTTGCATAAACCCTTCCCCCTTGTTGCGGGCGTCTTCCGGTAAATGATTCATAGACGCCCCGGCTTAGGATACACCACACCGTAGGCGAATCTAAAACTAAGCCGCCGGCAAGTCAAGCGGTTATTGTAGCGTCGATTGGCAGCGGGTTGAATAGGACGCCGCAAAGGGGTGTCGCAGGATTGTGTTTCCAGCGCCCCCGGCGGTGACTTTCCAGGTTCCTGAGCCGGCTTATTTTTCAGGTGGGGTCAATGACAGCGGCTCGGGTGAGGTGAAAGTGCCGGCCGGGAGACTTTCCAGGACGGCGACATCCGTATGCTTCCATTTACCGCGATCGGCCGACAGCTTGATGCCGCCATGGTCCTTCCAGTCCGCCCAGGGGTTGATGAAGCGGGGTTTTTCGTCTTCTGCTTTCGTAAAGAAGGCCCACTGGGTGACCAGGCGGGACTCCTTGTCTACGAAGACCTCGTATTTGTTTTCCGGGGTCACGCCCACTTCGTTGAAGGTGAGCGTCAGAACATCGGCCGCGCGACCGTCCTCGGTTTTTCCCTCGCGGGTATAGCTGAGGTTCACCCCCGGATCGCGCAGTTTGTAGGGCATCACCAACCAGTAGGAGTCGTTGATCCATGCCTCGTAGCCGTATTTCAGTTTTTCGGCCAGGAGATCGGTATCGGTAATCTCGGCGCCGTCCTGCCAGGCCTTGCCCTCTTTGGTGTTGAGGTTCATCAGCACCACCAGGCCCTTGCCGTCTTCAACGCGAATATCGCCCTTGTGTTTGTCCCAGACATGGAAGCGCCTGCCGAAGAAGCGCCAGGTGATGTAACGGGTCTGTTCGTAGGCTTGCGCGCCGCCCATGGCTTCCATGACCTCGGCGGCAATGGCCGCTGCCTTCTCGTCGGCTTTGCCCAACTCGCCGGCCGTTAGGACCGAACCTGTCGCAATCAGTAAAACCAAACACAAAACACGCATGACGGGCTCCTTGCAGACAAAATCCCCATGATTATACACAAGACCTGGCTGATCCGGCGTGAGAGCTTGTTCAAGTTTTACAGGTCGGCCCGACGTAGATCGAGAACGACCTGCTGATCTTGCAGTAAGGTCCGTGGTTCATCCTATCGGTGCATGCGGTGAAATAAGGAAAGCATGGTTCCTTTCCCCGTGATCAAACCGTCCTCCGTTCTGGAGGCGAAACCATTCCCGGGCATCGGAGTTGTCGGTCTAAAAAACACAACATGCTTCCCGGGAACAGGTCCACCTGAACCTTGGAAAGCGGTTTTTGGACCGGAACGGAGCTCGTCGGAAAGTCAAAACAGGGCATCAATCTCCGAGAACGGGTACTCCCGAGGAAAATTTGACAACTTCCGGCCGAGATTCGCGGTGACCCGCGTCATGGACATCGGCCCTATTCTCCAAACAACAACCGAAGGTGACAAAAAGTTGGGCACTTTTCCCGGGAATAGGTACGGTCGGCGAAGTGCCGGGTGGTCCTGTTCCGGGAACGGAACCACCTTCACGGGCGCCAACCGGTCCTGTTCCCGGGATTGATACTACCCTCGGTGCTTTCAGGTAGACCTGTTCCCGAGCGTCGATCCCCCGAAGAGGTCAAAAATAGACCTTTTTACTGGAAAAGTTTAACAAATTTTCGATGTGCAGGCACTAAGCAACCTCTAGGGGTGATTTAACAAAAATACAACCCGGTTTCACTTCAGGTACCGTTTTTCCATTCCCTCCGTGGGAGCTCAGGTCAGATGATCGGCTCACTTGGGTGTCCCGTTGTCTGTCCAGGGCGACATCGACAACCAAAAGCCGACCAATCACACCATTCAGTTGATTGAGTTGCATCTCCGTCAATACAGAAACCTTATCATTGAAGAGCAGGTAGTTTCGCCACAAGGCACCAGGGCAACCCGGCTGAATTTCGAATCGAACCGGCCGGCGTAGAAGGCTGGAACACTTGATTGGTGACATGATCATCGAGACCGTCGGTCTCTCTTCAAGAACCTTTCGCTCTCATTTTCTTCCAATTGCGAATCAAGAGATGCTTTTCCTCTTGTTGGTAGTTGTCGGACGCCTCTCTCCCAAGATTGGCGCGAACCGCCCCGGAGCGAGAGCCCCTGTTCTGTTCCAAGGCATTGATGATATTTCGAGGATTGTCAAGCTGAAACGCCTTGGGCATCGATTCGATCTCGGGCAGGGTCTTCTGCTTCATGCCACTGATGTAATAACCCCATCTGGCGGCTTGTTTGAAGTACTCCTTGTATGACTCGGCAGCGCCTTCGTAATCTTCCGCTTGAAGAAGCCTGCTACCCAACCGTTCCAGAATCATCAAATGATCGTTGATAAAATCGGGATAGGGAACATTGGCGAAGCCTGGTTCCCTGGTCGCCTTTTTCAATAAACGGATTTCTTCATCTTTCATGCCATGACGACCTTCTAATTTCGACATCTCGTAATAAACTGTCGGTAGAACAGACATACCCTCATAGTAGCCCAATAGCTTTTGATAGAGTACCCGGGCCTGATCGAACATACCACCGGCAACTTCCGCATCAGCCAGCATTCGCAAGCTTGCTACCGTGTTGCGCGCTACACTATATTCAGCGAGTTTTCCTTTTTCAAAGTCCTGCTCAAGGAGGAGCAGGTTCCGCTTGTGAATTATGAGGAATTTCGTTGCGATCAGCGACTTTTCAGGCAAAGGAAACTGGTCACCGTATCGATGGCCCAGAAGTTTCCCGGGCATCACCTCGTTGTTGTAAACATCGAAGTAATAACTGAACTGTTCTTCAAAGGTGTCGAACTGTTCGATACCGAGGTCCTCCAGGTGGATGGCGATATTGTCATCTTGAAAGCAAAATATGAATGCTAATAAAAAGATCATCGTTCTCTTCTCCTGCTTTATGGCACCGTGGGGCAAGGCTTTCCAGGTTTACAGTTGACACAATCCCCTGCCTGATAGTTATAGGTAATCTCTTGAAGTTCTGTTATGTATGTCTCGACTTTATTACCAACAATATCGTACTTGTACACTTCAATGTCGGCTGTCGAAAGCTGTTCGACATAAAAGATCTTGTAATTGAAGTCTGCACCATAAACCGCCACAGTTTCATTTTGAGAGTAGCTTGTCTCTCGTTGAAGGCTCAATCGTGACAAATGTAGGCGGTTGTTGCCTCCCACCAGCAATCGTCAGTGGATGAAATCAAGGGAGTTGCAGACAAAAAGAGGCCGAGTAACACAAAGGGAATTTTCATAGCTCATCCAAAAATTAAATTTTCTCCACGGGCATTTAGGTAGAGAAGGAATACCCACCATCCTAGGTTAATTACCTAATCAGGTCAAGATCCTTGCCGGTGTGATCCAGGGACTCGTCAAAGTCGGCAGGAGTTAAATCCCCAAGAAAGCGAGGAGCAGGTGAGGGTTAGCTGCATCTCGAAATGGTGCAGGGGCACATAGCAGTCGCCGTTGGGGGCCGACATCCCTCGCTCTCCGGTGCACCGTGATCAGGTGGGAAAACGGGGGGTGGTATTTATTTCAGGACTCGAAGCCGACGGGTCTGTCAGGCGCCGCGCACCTTAAAAACCAAACCTTCCGACCCTTTTAGTTGAAATAGGACCTCAGCGGTGCTATATTCCAAAAAGAGGATTTAGGACCGCTGTAGTCCTAATTAGATTCTCAGGGGATTTCAATGAGCTTCAGCCTGACCCGAAAAACCGATTACGCCCTGGTTGCCCTGTCGGCTCTGGCCCGTCAGAGGGAAGGCGGCGGCGACCCTGTCAGCGCCCGGCACATTGCCGAGACCAACGGTTTGCCGCTGCAACTGCTGATGAACGTACTCAAGGAACTGCACCGCGCCGATGTAGTGGGCTCGCGGCGCGGCGTGAGCGGCGGTTACTTTCTGGACATGGACCCCGAAGACATCACCCTTCGCCGGGTTTTGGAAATACTGGAGGGGCCCGTCAGCGTTTCGTTGTGCGCGAGCGATCATTTGGATCACGATGTGACCTCCTGCCAAATGGAACCCATCTGCCCGATCAGCGAACCCATCCGAAAGTTCAATGACCTGCTGAACGATTTCCTGGCCAACATCACGCTACGTCAGTTGATCGAGAATAAGACACCGGTATCGTTTCCCATGGGAGTAAGTGTATGAGCGCCGAAATTGCCGAACTCACTAAAAAAGAATACGAACACGGCTTCGTAACCGAGATCGAGTCAGAAACTCTGCCCCCGGGGCTCGACGAGGATGTCATCCGCAAAATCTCGGCGATCAAGGGCGAGCCCGCTTGGATGACCGAGTGGCGCCTCAAGGCGTTCAGCCAGTGGCAGAAGATGAAAGAGCCGGACTGGCCTCACGTCAACTATCCTCCCGTCGATTACCAGGCCATCAGTTACTACTCGGCGCCCAAACGCCCCGAGGACCGGCCCCAGAGCCTGGACGAGGTAGATCCCGTCCTGCTGGAAACCTACGAGAAGCTGGGCATTCCCCTGCACGAGCGCGCCAAGCTGGCGGGCGTAGCCGTGGATGCCGTTTTCGACTCCGTTTCCGTGGCCACCACTTTTAAAGATAAGTTACACGAACTGGGCATCATCTTTTGCAGTTTCTCCGAAGCCTTGCGCGAGCATCCCGAACTGGTCAAGAAGTACCTGGCCAGCGTGGTGCCGGTGACCGACAACTTCTTCGCGGCGCTCAACTGCGCGGTCTTCACCGACGGCAGCTTCGTCTACATCCCCAAGGGCGTCAAGTGCCCCATGGAGTTGTCCACCTATTTCCGCATCAATGAGGCGTCCACCGGTCAGTTCGAACGCACCCTGATCGTTGCCGACGAAGGTTCCGAGGTCTCCTACCTGGAAGGCTGCACCGCGCCCATGCGCGACGAGAACCAGTTGCACGCGGCGGTTGTAGAACTGGTCGCCCTGCCCGGCGCCCGCATCAAGTATTCCACCGTGCAGAACTGGTACCCCGGCGACGAGGAAGGTCGCGGCGGCATCTACAACTTCGTTACCAAACGCGGCAAGGCTTACGAGAATTCGCGCATCTCCTGGACGCAGGTGGAAACCGGTTCGGCCATCACCTGGAAGTACCCCTCCTGCATCCTTTACGGCGACAACTCGGTGGGCGAGTTCTATTCCGTGGCCCTGGCCAATCTCCGCCAGCAGGCCGACACCGGCACCAAGATGATTCACATCGGCAAGAACACCAGGAGCACCATCATCTCCAAGGGCATTTCCGCCGGTAAGGGCCAGAACGCCTATCGCGGCCTGGTGCAGATCATGAAAAACGCCGAGGGCGCGCGCAACTACACCCAGTGCGACTCCCTGCTGATCGGCGACAAGTGCGGCGCTCACACCTTTCCCTATATCGATGTCCGCAACACCACATCCCAGGTGGAGCACGAGGCCTCCACCTCCAAGATCGCCGAGGACCAGCTTTTCTTCTGCCAACAACGCGGCATGGACATGGAGGAAAGCGTCTCGCTGATTGTCAACGGTTTCTGTAAAGAGGTTTTCCGCGAGCTGCCAATGGAATTCGCCGTGGAAGCCGGCAAACTGCTCGCGGTCAGCCTGGAAGGCAGCGTAGGCTAAGCATCAATCGAACCGGATAGAGGAAAAACATCATGACCATGTTGGAAGTTAAAGATCTGCACGCATCGGTTGCAGGCACCAAAATACTCAAGGGCCTGGACCTGACCATTCAGCCCGGCGAGATTCACTGCATTATGGGCCCCAACGGCTCGGGCAAGTCCACCCTGTCCAGGGTTCTGGCCGGCCACGAGGATTACGAGGTCAACGACGGCCTGGTGACCTACCGCGGCATGTCCTTATTAGATATGGAAGCCCATGAGCGCGCACGCGAGGGCTACTTCCTGGCTTTTCAATATCCGGTCGAGATTCCCGGCGTCAGCGGCATGCAATTCCTGCGCGCCTCGGTTAACGCCATCCGCAAACACCACGGCCTGGAAGAACTGGACGCCATGGACCTGATGGGCGTCTTCCGCGAGAAGGCCAAACTGGTGGATCTGGACCTCAACTCCCTGAAACGTTCCGTCAACGAAGGCTTCAGCGGCGGCGAGAAGAAGCGCAACGAAATGTTCCAAATGGCCGTGCTGGAACCCAGGATGTGCGTGCTGGACGAGATCGACTCCGGCCTGGACATCGATGCCCTGAAGATTGTGGCAAACACCGTCAATACCATGCGCTCGCCCGAACGCTCCACACTGATCATCACGCACTATCAACGCCTGTTGGAATACATCGTTCCCGATTACGTCCACGTGATGTTCGACGGACGCATCGTCAAGTCCGGCGGCAAGGAACTGGCTCACAAACTGGAAGCGGAAGGCTACGGCTGGATCGAGCAGAACGAGCAGATGGTGGTTTGAAATGATTGAAGTCATGGAACAAACCGAACTATACCTGGGCGCCGAGATTACTCGCGGCCCTGCCTGGTCGACCGAGCGTCGTCAATCGGCCCGCAAGCGATTTCGGGAACTGGGCGTTCCCCACGGCCGCCAGGAGTCCTGGCGCTTTACCAATCCTCGCAAAATAACGGCGTTGGAAGCTGTTCCGGCGGCGGCGGAGGGTGTCGCAAACCTCACCGCCGAACGGGTAGCGGAGTACTTGCTGCCCGACACCGCATGGTCATTGGTTTTTGACAACGGCATCTTCCGCGCCGACCTTTCCTCGCGGGACGGCATGCCGGAGGGCGTTCACATTGAACCTCTGGCATCCGGCGAGCCCGCTGAACTCGGCGATATCGAAAACAGCCACGCCTTCACCACCCTCAACGACGCCATGTGGACCGACGGCGTCAGCGTCAGGGTAGACGACGGCGTCGTGGTCGAAGGATTGATCCAGTTCATCTTCACCGGCGACGGCGACGGCGGTACGCCCGCTGTCCACACCCGCAACCTGATCAAACTGGGCGCCGGGGCGAAACTGAACCTGGTGGAAAGCTATCGCGGCCGGGGCGTCTATTGGACCAATGCGGTGACCGATGTGGACCTGGGCGAAAACGCCGAACTGACCCACTTCTTCCAGCAGTTGGAAAGCGAACAGGCCTGCCATACCTCGCGTTTTCGCGTGACGCAGAGCCCGGCAAGCACCCTGAATACGCACAACCTGCTGATCGGCGGCGACCTGGCCCGGCGCGATATAGACATCGCCCTGGTCGGCGAGGGCGCCCATGCGGGTATTGACGGCCTCTACGTGGTGCACGACACGCAACTCTCCGACATGCATATCACCGTGGATCACGCGGTGCCCGAATGCACCAGCGAGCAGTACATCAAGGGCATTCTGGACAACAAATCCCGCGGCGTGTTCTGCGGTCGCGTCATCGTGGCTCAGGATGCACAGAAAACGGATGCCCGCCAGACCAACCGCAACCTGCTGCTTTCCGACGATGCGCATGTCAACACCATGCCCCAGTTGGAAATCTACGCCGACGATGTGAAATGCGCCCACGGCGCCACCACCGGTCAGTTGGATCGGGACGCCTTGTTCTACCTGCAATCGCGCGGTGTCGACGAAGTGGCGGCCCGCGACCTGCTGTTGTTTGCCTTCGCCAACGAGTTGATCGACCGCCTGCCCTCCGAGGGCATTCGCGAACACGCGGAAGCCTTCCTGGAACATCGCTTTCACAGCGCCAGACAGTTGGGAGAATAGCATGACCACCCAAATTGCGGCCTTGGACATCGAAAAAGTTCGCTCCGATTTCCCCATCCTGCAACGTCAGGTCAACGGCAAGCCGCTGGTCTACCTGGACAGTGCGGCCACGGCCCAGAAACCGGCCGTGGTGATCGATGCGATCGCCGACTACTATCGCCGCATCAACGCCAACGTGCACCGGGGCGTCCATCGTCTTAGCCAGGACGCTACGGAAGCTTTCGAGGGCGCACGCGGCAAGATTCGCAAGTTCCTGAACGCGCGGTCGGATAAGGAAATCATCTTTACCGGCGGCACCACCGACGGCATCAACCTGGTCAGCCAATCGTATGCGCGTTCGGTGCTGACCGCCGACGACGAGGTGCTGATCACTCACCTGGAGCATCACAGCAACATCGTCCCCTGGCAAATCGTTTGCGAACAAACCGGCGCGACTCTGAAGGTGATCCCCATCGATGACAAGGGTCAGCTGGAAATGAGCGCCCTGGACGAACTGCTGACGCCCCAAACCAGAATCGTGGCCTTGAACCATATCTCCAACGCCCTGGGCACCATCAACCCGGTTAAGGAGATCACGGCCAGGGCCCGTGAGGTGGATGCGGTCGTGGTGATTGACGGCGCCCAGGCGGCCCCGCACATGGCGATTGACGTCCAGGACATCGACTGCGACTTCTACGCGATATCGGCACACAAGATGTACGGACCCACCGGCATCGGCGCCCTCTACGGCAAGGAAGCGTTGCTGAAAAACATGCCGCCCTACCGGGGCGGCGGCGATATGATCTTAATGGTGTCCTTCGACAAGACCATCTACAACGACCTGCCCTACAAATTCGAGGCGGGCACGCCCAACATAGCGGGTGCCGTGGGTATGGGCGCGGCGGTCGATTACCTGACCGACCTGGGCCTGGACGCGGTGGCGGCTTACGAACACGAGCTGCTGGCCTACGGCACCAAGGCGCTGTCCGAACTGCCGGGCCTGCGTATGATCGGCACGGCCGACAACAAGGCGGGTGTCCTGGGCTTCGTTCTGGACTACGCCCACCCTCACGACGTGGGCACCATCCTGGATCAGATGGGTATCGCAGTACGTACCGGCCACCACTGTGCGCAACCGGTCATGGATCGCTACGACGTAGCGGCTACCATCCGCGCATCGCTGGGCGTCTACAATACCCGCGAGGACATCGATGTACTGGTGGCGGGCATCTCCAAAGTTCACGAGGTATTCGGCTGATGTTCGACGAAATGGGTGATTTGCAGGATCTCTACCAACAGGTTATCCTGGACCACGGGCGCAATCCGCGCAACTTCCGTATCCAGGAAACGGCCGACGGTCGCGCCGACGGTTACAACCCCTTGTGCGGCGATCAGGTGACGGTATTCTGCAAACTGGAAGACGGCAAGCTGAAAGACGTGAGCTTCAAGGGCAAGGGCTGCGCCATCTGCACGGCCTCGGCCTCCATGATGACGCAAACCGTTAAGGACAAGTCCACGGATGAAGCCGAATCCATGTTCGAAAAGTTCCACGACTTGTTGACGAAGGACGACACCGACATGGACGCCGCGACGGACCTGGGTAAACTGGGCGTCTTCGCGGGCGTACGCAAGTATCCCATTCGCGTCAAGTGCGCCACGCTGCCCTGGCATACCCTCAAGGCAGCCCTGAGTGACGGCGAAACGGTTTCCACGGAGTAGGAGGTATCGATGGGCATTTTCGACCCCAAACCCAAAAAAGAAGAAAAAGCAGACGACACGCCCAAGCCCTTGGATCAAAGGGTCATCGACAAGATCCGCCTGGTCTACGACCCGGAGATCCCTGTCAATGTCTACGAAATGGGCCTGATCTACAACGTTGAAGTAGAGGAAGCAGAAAAGAAAGCCAACATCGAGATGACCCTGACCTCCCCGCAATGCCCGGCCGCGGAACAGATCCCGGTAGACATTCAAATGCGCGTGGAGGAGTTGGACGAAATCGAGAAGTCGGAAGTCAACATCGTCTGGGACCCGCCCTGGACCCCCGAAATGATGAGCGAATACGCCAAACTGGAACTGGGCTGGTTTTAACAACTCCTACAGAGTTGATGATGCGCCGCGGCGCACTAAACGGCCCTAAATGGCCGGGAAACAAGAGCCGGGTCCAGAAGCGTCGACTATCAGCTATTGAGTTGGGGTTGGTAGCGGAGGAAATTTGCCACAGATCTCTCAGATCTGCGCAGATCTGAGCGATCTGCGGCTAATCCCTTTTATTTCAGCGGCTTCTTGGGATTTATCTTGTCAGGTAATCCATTTTGTTTCTTGGAAGTCACTATTGTCGCGCGAATTTCAAACCGTGGACCCTTGACGAGGAAATGGCGAAGCCGTTTACCTTCCCCTGATCGTCTTTTTGGAAGTTGACCCGGAACCAGTACTGGTATTGGAACTTGTCGCGGTCGATCGATCTCAGCGGGAAGTCTCCCGTCCGTGGGTGGCGTATGACCAGTTTGTCTTCTTCCACGCGCACATCGTAGGAAGTATTCAACTCTTCACTGAAATAGCGCCCCGTGTAGGTCTTCAGGGTCGCGCCATCCGGCTTTGCCGGCTTCGCTTTCGGGGCTTCGGTTCCCTCCGCGTTTGCAACGGGTTTCTTCGGCGCTTCGGTCAACTGATCGGCCAGGTAGAGTTCTGCCGCTGCCAGAGCCTGCCCGGAGGCCGGCAAGGCGGCAGCGTTACTGAGAAGCACCACATTGAATCTTTGCTCGGGAAATCGACCCAGAAAGGAGCGAAAACCCGCATCGCCGCCGCTGTGACGCACCAGTTTCAGGCCTTTATAGGGAGCAATGCCCTGACCGAAGGCGTAATTGTTTTCGCTTCCGTCATTCAGAGGGGGCCGGCTTTCCATGGTTCGGTAGAGCTCGGCGTCACCCAAAGCTTGGGTTTCGAAACTGATCGCCCATTTGGCCATATCTTCCACCGTGGTGAATAAACTGGTGGCCCCGACGTTGGCGTAGCTCAAGACACTTTTCTTGTAGTGCGGACCGTTCTCCCGGTAGGAGTAGGCGCGGTTCCTGACGATGTGTTCGTGATCGTCGTGAAAGTGGGTGTCGGCCATACCCAGCGGGTCGAAGATATGTTTTCGGGTCCACTCTTTGAAGGGCATGTCGGTGACGCGGGCAACCATTTCCGCAAGCAGGGTATAACCGGTGTTGCAGTAGGCGAACTTTTCGCCGGGTTTGAAGTTGAGTTCCTTCTGGCGCGTAATCAGGGCCATGATGTGATCCAACGTAATCACATCGTCCAATCGCCACCCGGAGAGCATCAACAGTTCCCACTGATCCCGCAGGCCGCTGGTATGGTGGACCAGGTGACGCGGGGTGATTTTGTGGCCGAAATCGGGGAGTTCGGGAATGTAGGTGCGCATATCGGCATCCAAATCGATCATCAGCCGATGATGCAGCATGGCGGCGGCAAAGGCGGTAAATTGCTTGGATACCGAGGCGACGTGGAAGACGGTATCGGGTCGGTTGGGAACGCCGTATTCCAGGTTGGCCAATCCGTAGCCCTTCTTGAAGATCACCTCGCCGTCCCGAACCAGGGCAATCGACGCACCGGGGCCCGTGTCGTTATCCCAAACCGCAAAGAGTTCGTCTAATTTGCCCTCGAGCGTGGTCGCCGCCGGTTTGGTTCGAACGAACCGGGCGCCGATTCTACCCGGCGGAACATCGGGCATCAGCGATCGCACCACCAGTAAGTAACGCCCCACGGTTGGGGTTACGAAGGTAACCACTTCACGCCCTTGGGTCCCGTTCGGACTGTCGACGGTTTTTAAGACCTTGCCTTCGGGATCAAGTACATCGACCTCCACGTCGATGCCGTCCTGTTCGATTTCGGCAACGGCAAAAAGTCCCGGCTCCAGATCCACATGAAACCGCAGAACATCGGCGGCGGTCATCGACTTCTTGATAACCCGATCCTTATGCAAGGCCTCGGATGAACCGGCAAACAAAAAACAAACGGCCGACAGGCCGAGCAAAAAGAGCATTCGCGGCATGGGCATTCTCCTGTTGGACACTTCACTGGAATTGAACGAGAAAAAGAGCCTTAGGTTCACATTATTACCCGTGGGCCCGCCCATCACCCCGGGGAAAATGGTAGCAAGTCCTGATCGGTGAATATTCCACACCGTTCGATGTGCACAGAGTTGATGATGCGCCGCGGCGCACTAAACGGCCGGGAAACGAGAGCCGGGTCCAGGAGCGTCGACTATCAGCTATTGAGCTGGGGTTCGTAGCGGAGAAAATTTTGCCACGGATCGCTCAGATCTGCGCAGATCTGAGAGATCTGCGGCTAATCCCTTTTATTTCATTGGCTTCTTGGGATTTATCTTGTCAGGTAATTCATTTTTTTTCTTGGAATCTCTGTGTCTCCGCGCCCTTCTATGTCTAATATGATTGTTTTTTGAACCTGGAACCGTTTCAAAGAGCCGGGTCGTTTCGCCGGCCATTTTATGCGTTTGCCCCAGGCTAATCGATGGAACCCCATACGAGGTAAAGTCTTTACCACCATGTGGTTATATCCAATAGCTCGGGGTTGTCCGCCGGGGACATGTCCGAGGTTTGCGAGGATATGGCCCCGGCGGGCTACCCCGGGCGGTCTGCCGGTCAACCCGGGCGGTCTGCCGGTCAACAAATGCGATCCCGGTCAACCCATGCGGCTACGGTCCGAAAAAATTAGACCGTCAATGATTCGGGCCGGTATGACCCGGATCGGGAGGCCGCCCGGGGTCACAATTGTTTCGAGTTTGCGTTTCTCCAGGACGATTCGCAAAGACAAATGTCCCGGAAAGCAAAAGCACTTATGAGAAAACCCGGTTATGCCGTACAATTAACGGGGATGATCTGATGAAATTGTACGTAACCTCACCGCCACATGAAGCTTGTGAAATAGACATGACCGGACGTTCGGTGATCATCGGACGCGCTTCCGGCTGTGATCTGATTCTGAAACAACCCGGGGTCTCCCGTCGACACGCCCGGTTGTTCTTCACCAAGGGTCAGTGGATGGTCGAGGATCTGGGCTCGACTCACGGCACGTATCTCTTGGGAAAACCCATCTACAATGCCGTGGTCATTTCCCCCGGTGATGTCCTGACCCTGGCGCCCGACAAAACCGCCTACTCCCTGGTCATCCACGACGAGCATACCGGTCCGGCTCCATCCATGTTCGAGTTGCCCGAGTTGAGCAGCGATACCGTGTTCCACGATGCCGCCACCCTGCTTAAAACCAGCCTGTTGGAACCCGGAGAAGGCGCCTCCCAGGATGTCGTGCGCGATTATGCCCGGCGCCTGAATTACCTGATGCAAGCCAACGAGGCGCTTTCCAAGGTGCGTGGCATCGATCAGTTATTCGAATGCTTTCTGGAACATCTGTCCGCCATCTTCCGGCCGGATATGACCGTGCTCTACATGGAAGAGAACGGCCGTTTCGTACCGGCGGCCCATAAACCCGATTTGCAACCGCCGCCCATTTCCCAAACCCTGGAATGCGAAATCTCTCAATCCAAAAATGCGGTTCTTGCCCGAGATGTGACCCTTGACGGTCGCTTCCGAGATACTGACAGCGTCTACGGCCGGGGCATCCGCACACTGGTAGCCTCTCCCTTGTTTGAAGGGGATACCATTTACGGTATCGTGGTCGTCTTCACATCCGAGCGCAAGACCTCCTATACCGAGCAGGATATGAGCCTGCTGGTGGTCTTGAGCGCCGGCGCCGCGCTTCGCTACCGCAATATCGTCTTGACCGAGCAGGCCGCCGACCAGTTGCGCGAGGCCAATCGCATGTTGGAAGAAAAAGTGGCCGAGCGCACCCGTGACCTGCAACAACGCAACGAGGAATTAAAGCGCAAGAACGAAGAAATTTCGGCGACGCAAAACCAATTGGTCATGCAGGAGAAGATGGCGTCACTGGGCACCCTTACCGCGGGCGTGGCGCACGAAATCAACAATCCCAACAATTTCATCGCCGGCGGATGCAGTAATTTAGAACGGGAATTAAACGGCTTCGAAAAGATCCTTTTCAGTCTGGCCGAAGACGGTGACCAGGAAATCACGGATATGTTCCGTACCCGTTTCTCGGTTTTACACGATCATTGCGGGACCATCATGCAGGGTTGCCGGCGCATCAAAGGCATTGTTGACGATCTTCAGTTGGTGACTCGTCTAGGAGAAACCGGAATCAAAGACGTCGCCCTGGCCGAAACCATTCGCGCCGGCGCCAACCTGTTGCAATCCAAGTACCCGCGAGTAAATTTTGCCTGGGATCTCGAGGACCGAATGATGTTGACCTGTAATCCGGCGGAATTGAGCCAGGTGTTTATGGCCCTCTTGGATAACGGCTGTCGCGCCATCGAGACTCGTCTCGATAACGCCTGTAGTCATTCCATGGCCGACAAGCCGAGCGACGGTTCCTTCCACATTTCCGGAAAGACCGACGACTTACAGGTGACGCTCGGCTTCCGCGACAGCGGTTGCGGTATGGAGCCGGAGGTTCTGGGCAAGATCTTCGATCCGTTCTTTACGACCCGCCCGCCGGGTATGGGGACCGGATTGGGGCTGTACACCAGTTATAATGTTGTGCACAAAATGGGAGGCGAGTTGAAAGCTACCTCAACTCCGGGTGAAGGCAGTACCTTTTTTCTGACGTTACCCCTTAAACCTGAGTGAGTATTTTCGGTCGGATCGTATCTTACGCTTTCGGTTGTTTTAATCCTTTCCGTAAGGCCCAAGTTTGCTAAAGATCTGCCGATGAGAATCCTGTCACGACCGAGACACCTGGCCAAGGAACCTCCAACTTGAAACCGGCATCTATCACCGCACGTTTTTATCTCCTGCTTTCAGGGACCCTGTTTTTTACGGTCGGCAGTCATCCGGCTTTCGCGCAGTATCGACTGAGCAGCATCGATTGGAAACAGGGCCTGTCGGAGAGCCATGTTTTCAGCATTATTCAGGACCGCATGGGCTTCATGTGGTTTGCCACCCGGGACGGCCTGAACCGCTGGGACGGCTATGAAATGCGAGTGTTCCGCCACGATCGGGAAAAGCCCGACAGCCTGGCCAACAGTTACATCTATACCATCTATGAAGACGATGAAGGCGTGCTCTGGGTGGGCACCCGCGGCGGATTGCATCGCTACAATCACAAAACCCAGGGCTTCGACCGTTTCCAACACGATCCCGAGGACCCCGAAACCCTGACCCAAAACACCGTCTTCAGCATCCGTGGCAACGGCGACGGAAAGTTATGGGTGGGAACCATCGACGGCTTGAACCTGTTCGATCCCAAAACCGGCAAGGCCGCCCGGTTCGAGCACGATCCCGACGACGACACCAGTTTGAGCAGCGCCGCCATCATGGACCTTTTGCTCGACCCGAAAGGACGCTTGTGGATTGCCACGGAGTCGGCCAACCGTTTGGACACCAACCTGGCCAACAAAGTCACCCGCTACGATAACGGGGAAACGGTGTGGACCTATGCCTTCTACCGCGACCGGCAGGGTCGCCTGTGGGCGGGTTGCCAAACCGGTCTTTATCGTATGACCGAGGGCAGCGGCAAGGATTTCACCCTGGAAGAAGATGTCTTCGGCGTCGTCAATCGCATCGGCAGGGGTCCCGACAACAAGCTTTGGCTGGGTACCCGAAACAAGGGCTTATTCCTCTTCGATCCCGACAATGGTTCCTATAAACAATGGCAGGACGACCCCTCCTCAACAACCAATCTGGGCAACAACTGCGTGAATGCAGTTTTTCAACAGGATAACGGCGCGTTATGGGTCGGCACCTACGGCTCCGGGGTGAGGCACTTGCAGCCGGTTCCCTTCGGTCACATCCCCTCCAGGGCGCCCACCGATGCGATCACCAGTATGGTGCGGGACGAGGCTAGGAACCTTTGGTTCGGGAAGGCCGGCGGTTTGGAGCGCTTGGAAGACGGGGCGGGCAAGCCGGTGCTCATCGAGCGCGACGGCGTTGAAAAACCCTATGAGCGCTGGGTGAAATGCCTGTTGGTGGACAGTAAAAACCGCTTGTGGGTGGGCACCGAAACCAACGGGGTCGACGTGCTGGATATCGCAACGAATCGTTGGTCCACCTATCGCCACGATCCCAATCGCATGGATTCACTGGCCAATGACGGCGTCTTCGGCTTTTTCGAGGATGCCGCCGGCACCGTTTGGGTGGGGACGCGAAGCGGATTGAATACCGTTGCACCCGACAAACCCGACAGCTTGGGCCTGTACCAACACAGCGCGCAAGACCCGGACAGTCTCAGCCACAACGATATCTCCTTTTTGGGCGGCACTCCCGGCGATTCCTATAAACCACTGTGGATCGGCACCTGGGAAGGCGGCTTGAACAGGATGGATTGGGATCAGCCGGGCCGTTTCACCGCCTACAGGCACCAACCCGGCGATCCCAACAGCCTCAGCAACGACACTATTTTCTGCGTAACCGAGGACTCCCGCGGCCGGATCTGGGTGGGCACCTCCCAGGGATTGAACCTGCTCGACCCCTTCTCCGGGCAGGCCCGCCGTTTCCTGGCCAGGGACGGACTGAGCAGTAACGTTATCTACAAGATTATGGAAGACGGTCAGGGCTTGTTGTGGCTGAGCACGCCCAACGGCCTGTCCCGCTTCAACCCGCAGGATAAATCCATCCGCAATTTCGACCGCAACGACGGTTTGATGGTCGAGGATTTTCGTGAGAACAGCGGCATCAGCGATCCCTCGGGCGTCATGCTGCTGGGTGGACAGGGCGGCGTGGTTGCCTTCGATCCCAACGATGTGGTTCCCGACCCGCGCAAGCCGGGAATTGTGATTACCCATCTCGCCCTCAATAACAAGAACGTTTTGCCCGATCCCGAATCCAGGTTCCCCGAGGCCATCGAAACCCTGGATGAGTTGCAGTTGCATTGGCGCCACCGGGTTTTCGAGCTGCGTTTCGCCTCGTTGGCTTTTGCCGCGCCGGTCAAAAACCGCTATCGACACAAGCTGGAGGGTTTCGATCCCGATTGGATTGAAACCGATGCCTTCAATCGCCTGGCCACTTATACGAACCTGGATTCCGGCACCTATACCTTCCGCCTGACGGGCACCAACAAGGACGGCACTCAAAGCCAGGAAATGCAACTGAAGATCCACGTTCCGCCGCCCCCCTGGAAATCGCCCTGGGCCATATCACTGTATGTGCTGGGTCTCGTCGGTTCCGTTGGATGGTACCTGCGCATGCAGAAGAATAAATTGGCTTACGAACGCAAGATCAACGAGCGCTTGCGTCAGGTCGATGCGTTGAAAGACGAGTTTCTGGCGGGAACCAGTCACGAATTGCGAACCCCCCTGCACGGCATCATCGGCATTGCCGATTCCCTGTTGGACGGGATTGCCGGAGATCTTCCCAATATTGCTCGTGAGAACCTGCTCATGATCGCTTCCAGCGGGCGTCGTTTGTCCAACCTGGTCAACGACCTGCTGGATTTCTCCAAACTGCGCAACCACACACTGAAGCTGGTCCGAAGTTCCGTCAAGATTCGCGAACTGGTGGATATGGTCCTGGTACTCAACGAACCCGCCGCCCGTGAGAAGGGACTGCATCTGGTCAATGCGGTGCCGGAGGGTCTGCCGCCGGTACCGTTGGACGAGGACCGCATGCACCAGATCATGCACAACCTGGTCGGCAATGCGGTCAAGTTTACAGACAAAGGGTCGGTAGCCGTGGCCGCGGAAATCGTGGAAGACCGGGTAGTGGTGCTGGTCAGCGACACGGGGATCGGCATATCCGAGGCTGACCAGGAGCGCATCTTCCTGACCTTCGAGCAACTGGACGGCAGCGCTACGCGCTCGCGCGGCGGTACCGGTTTGGGCCTTGCCCTGTGTAAGCAACTGGTCGAATTGCACGGCGGCACCATCTCGGTGACCTCCGAGGAGGGGAAGGGTTCCATTTTCCAGTTGAACTTCCCCCTGGAGGCTCCCGAGCAGGAAATTGCGGGTGTGGAAACTTTCGTTCAGGATCGCACCAACCTGCCCGCCGCCCCCGTAACCATAGAGGTACAACCGCCCGCCGGCGACCAGTCGTTCCAGGTGCTGGTAGTGGACGACGAACCGGTGAACCGCCAGGTATTGCGCAATCAACTGGTCTTGATGGGCCATCAGGTCACGGAGGCAGGGGACGGGCAGGAAGCCCTGGACATCTTGGAGGAAAAACAATTCGACCTGGTGTTGTTGGATATCATGATGCCGCGTATTTCCGGTTACGAGGTCTGCAGCCGCATTCGCCGGAAACTGGGCCCGCACGAACTGCCGGTAATTTTTCTCTCGGCCCGGAACCAGGTGACCGACCTGACCGCGGGGTTCAAGGCGGGCGCCAACGATTACCTGTCCAAGCCCACCGATCGCACCGAACTGGCCGCGCGCATCGACCTCCACCTGCGACTGCGCGCCTCGGTCAAGGATTTGGACGAACACAGTCGCGCCATGTCGGCGCTCAGCGAAGAACTTCGCGCCCTGGACGAAATCGTGCGCAAGATGAACCGGGAAATGTCGCTGGACGGCGTCTTGCAAGGCATGTTGGAAGCCGGCCTGGCTCATATCCCGGAAGCGGAAGCCGGCGCAGTCTTCCTCTGGAACGATGCTACCGACCGCTTTGAAATGGCGGCTGTCAGCGGTTACGCCGAGGACCCGCGCGAACGACGTGATTTCTCGCCGGAAAAATTAAGCTACCGCTATCTGCGTACCGAGGGCAATCAGGACGACAAAACCTGCCGGGTTCACGAATCGGAGGAAAACGGCGAGCCCCACAACATGTTGTCCATGCCCTTGCGCCTGGAAGGAGAACTGCGCGGCTTCCTGGTTTTGGATAACTTTTCGGAAGACAAGACCTTTAGCAACGCCGATATCCGCAAGTTGGACCGATTCCGGGAGCATTGTGTCAGCGCCCTGGCCAAGGCCAATTACCTTCGTCAGATCCAGGAGAAACACGAAAGCCTGCTGCAAGCCCAAAAGCAGATGGTTTTGCAGGAGAAAATGGTTTCGCTGGGCACGCTCACCTCGGGTATCGGTCACGAGATCAACAACCCGACCAACTATGTTCACGGCAGCGCGCAGAGCCTGGAACTGGACCTGAAGGAATTTCGCAAGTTCCTCTTCGAGCTTGCCGGCGAGGACGCCCACCCCGAGGTTATGGAAGCGCTGAGTGAACGCATCCAGCCCCTGTTCGAGCACGCTAAACTGATTCGGGACGGCTCGCAACGCATCGCGGATATCGTCAGCGATCTGCGCATCTATGCACGGCGTAGCGGCGGCGACTTCGTAAAGGTAGATGTCAACAACTGCCTCGAGTCCACCATGAACCTGGTGCGGCTGAATTACAAGGAATATGTCGAGATCATCGAGGACTATCGGGAATATGTCATGCTAATGGGCAATCAGGGTGAACTGAACCAGGTGTTCATGAATCTGGCCGTAAATGCCTGCCAGGCAATCAAGAGCAAGGCGCGCCGGGAGGGTAGTAGAGGTAAACTGATCGTGTCCTGCTACCGTGAGAACAGCTGGGGCGTGATTCGTTTTGTGGATACCGGCGGCGGCATTCCCGAGGGGATTCGGTCGAGAATCTTCGAGCCCTTCTTCACCACCAAAACCGAGGGCGAGGGCACGGGACTGGGGTTATCCATTTCCTTCGGGATCATCCAACGCCACCAGGGCCGCGTGGAAGTAGAATCGGACGACGGCAGGGGCACGACCTTCACGGTTCATATTCCCCTGGAGCAACAGCCCGATAAAGAAGACATGGTGTCCAATTAGGACCATTCCCGGCTCGCCGGGGGTCCTGTCAAAAGAAGAATATCAGAAGCGAAAATAGCCCCCCGGATTCACGAAGCCGGTTATTCAAATTGAACTACTTGGGGAAAAGTTGAGCCAAAAGGCGCCCGGATTCCGCATGATCCGGTAGAACCCATGCGGCGGTGTTCCGTTTCCCGGAAAAAGAACAGGAACGGTGACCGGCAGTGCGTGGGGGAAAAGGTTCAAACGTTCTCGCGGAGCAAACGGGGCAACAGTCGATCTCCAAGAAAGGCAGTGGGTGAGCAAAAACACGAAATTCAAATTTCCCGGGACCGGCGCTTCTCGATTATAATTGGTGCGAACCTTGCAACAACAGGATTGAAAAACTATTTGGAGGGGCTGGATGACAGCACTTAAACACAATGTCGCGGACATCATCTGGAAGAGTCCGGGCAGTGAGATCCAGGTAACCGCGTTGAACATTCAAGCAAGCATATCGGACCTGTACGTGATCCATGCTCATATCAAAACCAAGGAAAGCGGCCTGAATTTCCAACAGATGCTTCACTCCCCGGCCAAAATCGTCTTGAAATGCGGCGATACGCTGGAAGATGACCGCATCTTCTCCGGCATTATCACCCGCTTTTCCCAGGGACGAACCCGCCACGGCAACCTGAAACTGGCTTCCAGACCGTTTTTCACTTACGAGGTCGAGATCCGGCCGCAACTGTGGATGCTCACGCGTCAGTTGCGCTCCAAGGTTTTCCAGAAGATGACCTGCAAGGATATCGTCAGTGAGGTGCTGGGCGATCAGGGTATTTCCTTCAAGTGGCAGTTGTCCGGCTCCCCGCGCATGCGCGAGTACTGCGTACAGTACGAAGAGACCGACTACAACTTCATTTCCAGGCTGTTGGAGGACGAGGGCATCTGTTTCTACTTCGATCAGGAAAACGAACAGGTTATCTTCAGCAACCACGCGGGCGGCCACCTTGCCTGCCGTCCCAAGTCCGAGGCCATGTATGTAGAGGAGATCAGTCCCCGCTTCCAAATGGGCAAGCAGGAGTTCATCTCCGATTTCAATTACGAGGAGATGGTCGCCACCGGAAGCTTCGAGCACAACCACTACAACTACGAAACCTCGCAAACCAGTCTCCTCTCCCCGGACAGCGAAAGTCAGGTCCCGGCCTTTCCGGAGGTTGAGTATTACGAGCATACCCTGAACTACGTGGACGGCGGCGAGGGCAAGACCCTGGTCAAGCTGCGCAAGGAAGGAGCGGTATCCTCCGCCAAGGTCGGCCGGGGAATGACTTCCTGCCGTTCCTTCGATCCCGGCTTTACCTTCTCCCTTGACGGCCACTTTCGTGCGGAGCTGAATAAGGACTGGCTGCTGACCTATTGCAAGATCACGGTTCAACAGGGCCGCTACCAGTGCCGCTTCACCGCCTTGCCCTGCGATATACCCTACCGCCCGCCGCGTCGCGCGGTGCGTCCCAAGGTGACGGGTTTGCAAACGGCCCGGGTAACGGGCCCCGACGGCGCCAAGATCTACCTGGACGAAATGGGTCGCTGTAAGTTGCAATTCCACTGGGACCGGGAGGGCAAGAGAAACGAGCGCTCGTCCATGTGGGTGCGCGTGGGCAACAACTACGCCGGCAAGGATTACGGCATCCAATGGATTCCCAGGGTGGGCCACGAGGTGCTGGTCACTTTCATCAACGGCGACCCGGATCTTCCCGTGGTTACCGGCCGGGTCTACAACGATTTCAACACCGCTCCGTTGGGTCCCAAGGAAAAGACTCAGAACATCATCAAAACCATCAAGGACAACCATATCCTGTTTGACGACAAGGATGATGCGGAACTGGTCCAGATTCGCGCCGAAAAGGATATGAAGACCTTCGTGCTCAATGACAAGACCGTGGTGGTGGAGCATGACCTGACCGAGAGTATCAACAACAACGCGACCGAGTACGTCAAGAAGAACAAAACGGTGGAGGTCGACGAGGAAGACTATAACGAGAAAACGGGCCGGCACAAGATCGTCGAGGTGGGCAAGAACTACAGCCAGAAGGTAGGCAAGACCAAATCCCAGGAGATCGGTAAGGACCATCACCTGAAGGTCAAGGCAGCTCAGGAAATTACCGTCGCCAAGAACATCGACATTCAATCGGAGAGCGGCCAGGTCTCGGGTAAGGCGCCCAAGAAGATCGAATTTACCAGCGGGCCCAGCAAGGTAACTATCGAACCGGCCGGCATCACGCTGAAACTGGGCGGCAATACGGTCAAGATCACGCCGGCGGGCGTGACGATCAAAGGCATGATCGTTAAAATCAATTGAGGTGAAGCATGGGAAAACCCGCGGCGAGAATATCGGATATGCATACCTGTCCCATGGTCAACCCGGGTCCGGTACCCCACGTGGGCGGCCCGATCCTGCCCACCGGTTGCCCGACCGTGTTGATCGGGAGTTTGCCCGCGGCGCGAGTCGGCGACATGGCTACTTGCGTAGGTCCGCCGGATACCATCGCCATGGGCTCCATGACGGTGCTCATCGGCGGGAAGCCGGCGGCGCGCATGGGCGACAACACGGCGCACGGCGGGGTCATCGTCGCGGGCTTGCCCACGGTGCTGATCGGCGATTCGGGCGCGGGCGGCGGCGGTGCGGCGCCCGCGAGTCCGAGCCCGGCGGGAGAAGCCTTTCTGAAAGCGGCCAAATCGGGAATCCCCCTGGTTTGTAAAGGCCCGTGCAAGGCCTGCGACGACCTGTAGGAGGGATGAATGGAGCCGGAACAGTTGATCGAGCAAATCAGGCACAAGGCTCACATCGAGGATCGCCCCCTCTACGGTCTGGTCGACGGTGCGCAAGACCTCACCCTGGCCATTTTGGCCCGCGAGGCCTGCGGTCAGGAGATTCGCACCCTCTTCCAGGGCAAGAACGCGGAGAACCTGGCCTATGTAGCGCCGTACGTCTTCCCCATCGACCCGGACAGCCTGTACTTACAGTATTGGACCGAGGCAATCGGCGAGAACGCCGGCATCCTGCTGACCAGCGACGCGGGCTTCGACGCGGTTCACGCCCACCTACGCGACATCTTCATCGCCCAAGACGAGGAAGATCAGGAGTATTTCTTCAGGTATTACGACCCCAGGGTCTTCCGAACCTACCTGCCCACCTGCACCAACGAGGAAGCCGCACAGTTCTTCGGCCCCGTTTCATCCTTCCTGGTGGAGGACGAGGAAGGCGAGGGTTATCTCTACTATATCGACATCCCGGAAAGCGGCGTGATCACCGAACCGTTGAGTCCCAAACATGCAGGCAGTGAGCGATGATTAAAATAAGGAATGAGCAAATAAGCGGACCCATGGCAACCAAAGCTCGATTGGAAAAAGCCGAACAAGACGTGATCGAAGCGGAAGAGCGGGTGGCAGCCGCTCAGGAACGCTACGAACGCGCCAAGGCTGCCATGGAGTCGCCCCAGATCAAACAGGCCGAGGCCGATCTGGCTCAAGCCGAGGCCGAATTGGCAGAGCTGCAACAACAACTGATGCCGCCCGATTTACAAAAAGCCTCGGCAGATCTCGAAAAGGCCCTTGCCTCCGAAATCCCCGAGGAAATTGCTGCGGCCGAGCAAGCCTACCGACAAGCGGCCGTTCCCGAACCCGAAATCATGAAGAACCTGTCCGCCGCTTACGACAAGTTGAGTCAAAGCCTTCCGTCTCTGGCTCCACCCGATCTGAGCGCCGCTTTTCAAACCGTGGAACAGATGGCTAAAATCGGAGACATCGCCGGACTTCAGGCCGCGCAACAAGCCTTGGAGCCGCTGGTCGCCCAATACGGCCTTAATGAACTCCCCACCGAGGCGCCGGACATGCCGCCCGAGGTTGCCCAAGCCCAACAACAAGTCGACGCCGCGCCCGCTCAATTGAATGGGGCCATGGAAAAGCTCTATCCACCCGAATTGACGCAAGCCGAACAGAAGGTCAACCGATGCCACCAGGCGCTCAACAAGGAGTACCGCGCCGCCGGTTCTGAATTGGAATTGGCGCGCATGGAGTTGGACGCCGCCGAACTCAATTTGGAGCAGGCGGAGCATCGCCGCGATATGTTGGCAGCCGCTCTTGCCGAATAACCGTAAAAAGGAATTGCTCATGGCCGCTTATCAGGAAGTTCATCTGCCCATCAAAGCCATTCACCAGGAAATGGTCAACAACGCTCACGGCAGCGTGGTAGCGCATATTCGTTTCCTAAATCGACTGGAGTCCGAATCGAATCCCGAGGATGATGAATGGTGCAAGACCCTGGGTAGATACAGCAGACGAGCCGAAGAATGGTGCGAGAATCTGGGCCGCTACGGCAGACAAGCGGAAGAATGGCTGAGTCAACCCGCGGATCGCATTAAAGCCTACCTGGAATGGATCGAAATGGTGGCGCCCGGCAAGGAGTGGGATCACAAGGCGGTCATGAAGAAACTATTCGGCGAATGGACCGTGGATTATAACCTGGCCTATTTGTTCAACTTCGATATCTGGTCCAATATCCACTACGGTTATATCGGTTCCGCTTGCGAGTTTACGGAATGGGAGTTATTGAGCGGCGCGGGTGCGGCCCAGGTCTACGCGGGCACCAATCCGCCGGGTTATTGGGATCGGCGCTTCTCCAGAATCGGCGATGCGGATTTTCTGGTCGCTTTCGACGATCCGAAGGACCAGGAGGCGATCAAGATCGGTATCGGTCTGTGGAATCGGCAGCGCACCAGCATATCGACAGATATGATCTATCGGCAAGTTGCCTACCATGTGAATGTACTGAACACGCGTTCGGCGCCGTTACAGCGTTACGATTACGGCTACAAGGTCGGCTTTGCCTGATCGCGTACCGTCAGGATCCGCCCGTGTCTTCTTCTACCGGTTCGGCCTCGCCGTCAGCCCCGGATTCGCCCGCGGCTTCTTCTTCCAGCGCTTCGGTAATGGCGCCGGCATCATCCGAGCTCAGGCCCGCCGCCTCCAGGCCGTCCGCAATCAGCGCGCTCATGGTATGTGCGATCTGCTTGTAGTTGGTTCGGTACCATTCCTTCATGCGGAAATAGAGGATGATCTTGGGCAGTTCTTCATACTCGTAGTTCAGCGGTTGCGGTTCGTAGACCAGGCGGAAGCCGCTGTACTTGTCGCCCACATCGGGTAGCGAGGAGTCGCGGTTGGCCGGCCGGACGGGACGCAGTTGATCGTAGAAGGCGCCGCCGCGCAACACTCGGGTGGTCGAGACCTCCTCAACCTTGATCGGTTCATCCGTCTCCAGGCCCTCCGGTTCTTTCTCGACCCAATAGGTATCCTTTCGGGCCACCGGATCGACGGCTATAGAGGTCGGATATATGGGGCGATACCAGTCCTCCACCCATTCCGGCACATTGCCGTTCATATCGTACAAACCCCATTCGTTGGCGGTTTTCTCAGCGACCGGGTGCGTGGTCAGTTCAGAGGTCGACGAATACCAGGTGCGGCCGTCGATGTCGGCCGGCAATACCTCTTCACTGCCCGCGCGCGCCGCGTATTCCCACTCGGATTCGGTAGGAAGCCGCCAACTGGGATACGCCGTCAGGTATTGCGCATCGATATCTTCCCTGGTGAACCCGAAAACGCTGCGGCCCAGTTTGTCCAACCGTTCCTGAGCTTCATCGGCGCGCTCGGTCTTGTTCTCGATATCATAGAAATCCTGACGGGTTTGCGCCTGCCACTCAGCCTTTGACCTTTGGTTGATGATTTCGATAAAGGTCTTGGCTTCCAGCCAGGTGACCTTGTCTACCGGGAATTGAAGACCCGGGTAGGCCGAGGGGTTCCTTTCCATGACCTTTTCCCAATGCTCCTGGGTCAACTCGGTTTTGGCAATGTACATGGGCCTGGTCAGGGTAACCGTGTGCGGGGTCTCGTCCTCATAGCGCATGGTATCGGTCGCCGGGCTGCCCATGGTGAAGGTGCCGGGCGGCACGAAAACGAATTCACCGTATTCGGTTTCCAAGGTCATCACGTTTTCCAGGTGGATGATCTCCAAGATCAGCATAATCAAAGCGGCTGCCACACCGATGAACAAGGCCACGCGCAGCAGCCTGGCCAGGTTGCTGTCGGGATTGATGATCTGCTCCGGTTCCTGGGGATCGAGCGTCCGCAGCAGGGTGCCTTTCTCGGCGAGGATCTTTTCTGAAAACAGATCGCGGATGAACAGTTGTTCCTGGCCGTCCGTATCGGCGGGGTTCTTGGGATCGGGCCTTAAGGGAACCTGCTCGAAGGGCTGGTGGGTATTGTAGGCCCGCACCAACGCCTTACCCTCCTGGCGCGTGGAAATGAGGTAGAAGCCCCGGAACAGAGCGACCGGTTCGGTGCCGTACTGCACAAACAAACGCTTCAGGAAATCGTCCAACGGATCTTGCAGCGCGGCCAACTCGCGCGGCAGGCCGTGCGCGGCCAGGGTGTCTTCCTGCAGGCGGCTGATAAGACCCAGGTCGGGCGGCAGGTTCTCATACGGGGTCGCTACCTTGGGCAACTGGTAGGGACGAAACGCCCGTACCCGGTCCAGCATTTCCTCAAAACCCGCCTGAAAATCCTCCGCGTTGTAGCCGGTCAACCCGCCGGGATTGGACCAACCCAAGGGCGCCTTGGTTTGCTCCGTGGTCAGCGAGGCCGCAAACGGTTGCAAGCCGTAGATATGGTCGGCCTTGGTAATCAGGATATAAACAGGGAACCGGCAGGACAAAACCTGGTATACCTGCTGCAAGGCACGGTTCAAACGACGCGCGATTCGGTCGCGCTGTTCCTCGAACATCAGCAGGTCGTCGGCGGAGACGGTCAGGATGACGCCGTTGATCGGCGCCTTGGGTCGGTGGGTGCGCAGCAGGTCCAACAGGTGTTGCCACTGCGCCTTATCCGAGGAGGTTGCCTCCGAACCGATGTAGCGACTGGGAATATCCAGGATCATGGCCTTGCGCGGCACCGGCATGGGACCGCTGTCCGCCTCCTCCTTGCTGTCGCTGCGATACCAGGCGTTCACCACGTAGGAGGGTCCCTGCTCCTGGCCGTCGGCGGTCACGCAGTGGAAAGCCATGTCCGGGGAACTCAACAGGGTTGTCTTGCCGGATTGGGCGCTGCCGATCAACAGGTACCAGGGCGCATCGTATTCTTCCAGGTGGTTCTGTTTTTCGAAGGCTTCGACGGCGTGCCACTTATCGCCCACCGGACCCATGGGTATGGTCTCGGGATCGTTGGAAAGCTCCAGATTCATCTGGCTTTTACTCCAAACCTCCTCCAGGGTTTTGGGTGTCAAGCCGCCGGCCAGGGTCTCTTCATCCAGCTTATGGGGAAGGTATTGAAGCAGTTGTTGTACCCGTTGCCGCTTTTTATTGAGGAAATCCGGATAAGGCTCGTTGGCGCGCAGGATGAGGATGTAGAAGAAGATCTCGGCTTCCTCCAGAAGCGAGGATGAGCCGCCGCCGGGTGTTTCTTCGGCAGTCTCGCTCAAATAACCGTCAGAGGTTTCCCGGCTTTGCCCGCCCCCGACGGCATCCAAGACATCGTCGATAGCCTCGAACATGCGGCTGGCGGTGACGCGTTCCAGGTCCAGGTCGCGTTTGCAGTAATCGCAATCCAGGGAATGGTTCCACCGCGAGTTGGAAATCACATCGGCGATCAGGCCGCGCAGGTAGGGCCTGACGGCGCTGAAGCCGGCGTATTCCGCATCGGTTTCGGGAATCTTCAGCGCCCATGAATCGGTCTCCTGACGAATCTCGGCATGCACCACGGCCACTTCCAACTCGCCGCGCAATTGGAGCCTCAACTTCACGTCGAAGTCGAACGCCTCAAAAGAAACTTTGTGCCGTTTGCTCTCTGGATTGTCTGTCATGAGAACCTTTGATTTGGTTGTGATCGCGCCTAATGATAGCAGTATCAAGGACTAGGGACCAGGGTTATTCAGGTTCAGGTAGGGACGGCATGGGTAGGATTGAAAAAAAGCCGAGTACCCCAATAAACCAGTAAACCGGCATAAAGACAAGGTTTTTCCCACCGACGTCGCAAAAAAACACTGAATCCGAACCTCGATCGACCGGCGCGTCCCGGTGTGATCAAGTAGAGACGTTACCTAACAGTTGTCTTTTCCCGCCCGCCGGCAGGTAATCAACCCGAGGTGATCTGCTTTCAAATGTCGCTGTATGCCGCCATACCTTCCGCCATCGTCTGGCCGAAGGCTACATAGCTTTCCTCGCAGGGATGGTAACCGTCGGCCGCAAACTTATCCGGCGTCGGCTCGAAATCGAGCGGGACATGAACCGCCCCGGCTATCTCCCCGACCACCTCGATCGCGATCTCGTCGAACTGTTTCGCCCGCATTCCAAGCAGATCGCGCAAGGGTCGCGGCAGCAGCGGGAATCCCCACAGCGGCGGAAGCCCGGTCAAGGCGATGACGGCTCCTGGAGACCGCTCGCGTAGGGCGTTCAACAAATCGGCCAGGTTTCGTCGCCAGAGGGCGGATCTTGTAAGCGAGGTGACGTCGTTGACACCCACGGAAACAAGGATATAGTGAAGTTCCTTATCCGGTAGTTGCGACATCAGGTCCAACCGCACATCCCTGGAAACCGCACCGATGCGACCGATTGCCTGCCAGTCGATGCGACAACCCAGTAAGGAAGCCAGGTGCTGCGCGGTTCGACCCACCAACGCACGGGAAAAATCAGAGGCCCCGACCCCCGCGATAATGGAATCGCCGATCGCCGCCAGGTTGCGCACTTCACCAGTACCCACGGAGCCTCGATCCAGCCCGCCGGCGCCCGCAAATCTGGGCGCGGTTTTCCTGACATAAAGCGCCTGGGGAAGAACGAAGGGAAACAGGCCCCAAAACAGAAGACGACGCATCATACCGAAGCCGCTGACGGTTGTTCTTGCAGCCAGCCGATCAGTTTATCGACGACCGGCCCGGGTTGCTTTGCCCAGGAGAAATGAACGCTCCTACCGTCACTCTCGCCTGAAACCTGTAATGTCTCGCGGGTAATTTGCGCCTTGCCCATCTTGGCGCACAGATGGTTCACGGCGGCGGGCGGCGCAAAGAAATCACCCTTCACATTCAGCACCATCAAAGGAAGCTGCATCTGATTCAGAAGCCGTTCATAATCGTTAGAGCTGCCGGCCAGGCGATATTTCCCGGTTCGACTCTGATACGCCCAGTCGCGCATGACGCCTCTGGCCTCCTGGTGGGCAAACCCCAGGCTTTGACCGGGAAAATAACCCCAGACCAGAAGAATGGGGTCCATCACGGTCAAAAAACTTCTCAGGGCAAGACCGCCCCAGTAACAGCGCCAATAAACGGAACAGGCGGCTACCAGAACCACCCCGGCCACCCGATCGCCGTGGGAGGAAGCGTACAAACAGCTCAACTGACCGCCCAGGCTGTGCCCGGCCAGGTAGATCGGCCGATTGGGAAAACGACGCCCGAGGGCTGTCACGGCGGCGTGGATATCGGCCAGCATGTCCACATAGCCGAAGTTGCAATTGCGCGAGGCTTTTTGGGAACTACTGCCGTGCCCCCTGGGATCGGCCGTGGCAAAGATCAACCCGCGGCGCGCCGCTTCACGACCGACAGCATGGTACAACTTCGCACGCACGCCCATGGCGCATGAATGAAAAAACACGGGGCCGTCGGTCGCATCGCCGTAGATGGACATGGTGACGCGATGCCCGTCCTCGGCTTCCAGAACTTCCTCTTGGATCGGCGGTTCGTTCATGGGCACACTCCCGAATTAATGAAGACGCATTCATTCTAACCCGAAACCCAAGCTGTTTCCAAGAATCGCCCGCAACCAGCGGAGTTCAGTCTTGGAGGCTTGACTTCGGAGCACCCGGTCGAGGACCCGTCTCCGGCCAGGTTATACGCACCCGGGCTCCACCCTTGGGACTCTCCTCCACGCTTACCTCGCCGCCGTGAGATTTGACGATTTGTTGTACGATGGCCATTCCCAGTCCAAAACCCTCGCCCGCGCTCTTGCGGCTTTTATCAAGACCCGCGAAGGGATACAAAACGCGTTCCCTTTCCTCCGGCGGGATGCCGGGCCCGTCATCATCCACTATCAGGCAGCATTCACCGGCTTGAACCCGGGTATGGATTTCGATATTTTCGGCGCCGTACTTTTGGGCATTGCGCACCAGGTTCCCCAGGGCTCGCACCAACAGCGGGGCGTTGCCGCTGCATTGTCGTTCGCCCTCGACATGGATCTCGATGGGAATATGCGGACAGACGTCGCCCAGGGTGTCCGCGACCTCTTCGGCAATTGCGACCAGGTCGATCGACTCCATGGGCAGTGACTCGCGGGAGAAAGACAATTTGGCCCAACCGAGCATTTCGTCCGAGAGATTTTCCAAATCGTCCACGTCGCGCTGCATGTCCCCGACGAACGCGCTTACCTGTTCGGGCAGGTCCATCTCCTCGGCCATGTCCAGAGACAGGCGAAGGCGGGCAAGCGGTGTGCGCACCTCGTGGGAAAGGGCATGGGTCATGATTTCATGGCGAATCCGGGCCTTGTTCAGTTGCTCGGCCATCAGATTGAAAGCATGCCCCAGATCGGCGATCGCCTTGGGCCCGCCGGGAGGAAGACGCGCGGCCAGGTCGCCTTCGCCGAATTTCCGGGCGGTCGCGGCAAGCCCGCGCAAACGGCGAACGATCGGAGCGACCAGGAAGAAGATGACCAGGGCCAGACCGATGTACAGGCAAATTTCTACGATCATGTAATAGGCGGATTCCTCCCTGGTCGGAAGGTAGTCCAGGATCACCACGTGATTCGGGTCGAGATCCGGGTGATAGACGGTTACGGCCGATTCCCAATCGCCCACATGGACCTGAATCACCATTTCACCCGCGCCTATTCGACGGTACTCTTCCCGGCTCAACTCCTGATCGTCAAGGCGCTCCAGGCGGAAGATATAGAGCAGGGGCTCGCTCGCGGCTTCCAGCGCCTTTCTTCGTAGGTTCAAATCGGGGATCGCCAGTTGTTGCTCCAGGGTTTGGAGCTTCGTTTCAGCCATCAGCCGGTGGCGCGCCGTCATAACCCGAACCTGTTCGCCCTCGGTCAGTCGATCCACCAGCCACCAACTCAGCATAATGGTGAGCACAATGACGACGAAGATGCGAAGGAACAGCGAACCCATATCAATCCAACTTCAACAGATAACCCTTGCCGCGCACGGTTTTGATACATCGGTACGGCGGTTTGGAGTCATTCAACTTTTTGCGCAACATGGAGATACGCATATCGATCGCGCGATCGAAGCCCTGGTAGTCACTGCCCTTCAGTTCGGCGTAGATTGCATCCCGCGAGACTACGGCGCCTGCCTTGCGCGCCAACAACCACAACAGTTCGAACTCGGATTCGGTGAGTTGCAGGTCTATCCCGGCCAGGAAGGCTTCACGCGTGCCGATTGCCAGTTTCAAATTACCGACGGTCAGGTCTTGCGGTGTTTCGGTGTCGGCGCCTGAAACTGGAGCAGATCCGCCGCGACGCAAGAGGGCGCGGATGCGCGCCGCCAGAATGCGCGCCCGAAAGGGCTTGGTGAGGTAGTCGTCGATGCCCAGGTCAAGCGCGCTGACCTCGCTGATGTCATCGTCGCAGGCCGTAAGCATGAGGATGGGACCCGTGTAGGAGGGACGCACCCGACGGCAGACTTCCAGGCCGTCGATGCCCGGCAACATCAGGTCCAGAATCACCAGGTCCGGCGTGTGCCGCAAGATGCCCTCCAGACCCGAGGGCCCGTCTTTCTCCCAGTGAACCGTGTGGCCGTTCCCCTCCAGAAAGCGGCTCAGCAAGACGCCCATGCGTTCATCGTCTTCTACCAGGACAAGGCGCGACAACCGGCTCTCCTTTATGTCGATGTTGTCATCATTCTACCTTACCGGAGGCCCGTTTGGCCGGCTCCAATACCAGGTCAGCGATGCGATCGGCCTCGCGAATTCCCGACAGGTAGGCGCCGTGAACCGTGGCCGGATATTTGGCGTGGGTCGCCTCGCCCGCGAAGAAGACCTTATCGGCAACCGGGGCGGCCAGTCTGTTGCGATCGGCGCTGGTACTGCCCGGCGGCAGGTAACTGTAGGAACCGTGCGTCAGGCTGTTGTTGTGCCAGCGGGTGATCAGGTGACCGCGAGGTTCGGGGAAATCCACGCCGTAAGCCTCACGCAAGGCGCTCATGACCCGCTCGATCAACGCCGCATCGCTTTCGTTTTCCAGGCTTCGGGCAAAATCGGCCCCGGCGAAGACGATCAGGGTGCGGGTTCCGGTAGCGGGAAACATGTTGACGGCATACAAGTGCTCGCACTTCAGCGAGGAGATCAGCCCCAGGATTTCGTTCTTGGGCGCCCACGGCCCGCTCGGCTCGAAATCCAGGACGATCTTGTTGAGCAGGCCCATATGGATGCGTTGGATGCTCGCCCGCTTTTCGGCCGGCAGCTCCGGCGTGAAACCGATATAACCCGCTTTCAACACGCCGACGGAAACCGTAACCAGGGCGTAATCGGCCCGAAAGCTCCCCCGGTCCGTGGCCACCACCACATCTCGCCCGCTGTAATCCACCGAGGTCACCTTATGGCCCGTACGGATGTCCAACCCCCGGCTCAGGTGCACGATCAGTTGATCGTAGCCGCCCGGAAACAACTGGTCGCCGCCGCGGAATTCATCGGCGGCATATTCTCCCGTGATGCCCAGGTTTTTGGGCTCGGCCGCCGTCTCCACATTGATTTGCATCGAGACCATGAAATCCAAAAGCCGGGCCTCTCTCTCGGTGAGCTCCTGACCTTGCAGCAGCTTGTCCAGGGCCGCTTGCAAAGAAATATCCTCGTCCAGGTTGGCGGCCAGGGCAGCGGCCCTCTTCATGATGCGTTCGAATCGAATGCTCATCGAGGCTATGGTCCAAAGACTCAATGCCCGACCGTCGTGATCGAACACCGCAAGATCATCCCAATCGGTGGAAAAACGTTCGGCGCCGGCGGCATCCGCCAGTTTGGAAATCGGGTTGCGCTTCGGACCATGGATCCAGGAAGCGCCCAGATCGACGGCAAAGCCCAGTTCCCGATTGGTATGAATGCGACCGCCGATGCGATCGGAAGCTTCCAGCACGGTAACGTTAAAACCCCGGTCGTGCAGCGAACGCGCGGCGGCCAGGCCGGACATCCCGGCCCCCACCACAACCACGCTTCTCCCGCTCCCCTCGGTCCGCGTGGTATCCGGGTCGCCGCCGACGGCCGGACCGAAGAGCCACATAAACAGGGAAAGAGCCGTCAGCCGACCAAAGAGTCGGTAAGTCAAATTCGGTCGCATGTCCATAACCATCTCCTTCAGTATCGAGGGTCAGACCGCATCGGCGCGGCGCTCACATCTCCAAGTTAAGTGGAACCGGAGCGTAAGGGTAGGACTCTTACAAAGTCTTACTTTGGGATGCCTCTCCGACTGTCGAGCGATAGAAACCCCCGCGCAATCGGCTCCTCTTCCGGGAGGTTTTGGTTGTCGATACGTTCGACGAGATGCTGAAAACCGGTTGTTATTGGTTGTTATGAGAGGTCGGGGACCTTGAAATGACGCCGGATTTCTCGATTCCAAAAGTCGGAATCCTAAGAATCAGTCCTGATTTTTACATTCCAAAAGCTGGGGCGCTAAAAATCAGTCCTGATTCTTAGCGCCCCGAAAAAAATGTGAAAGGAATCAGTTGTGGGACCCGGGTTCCTTATTTTGGGGATCGAGGAATCCCGGCGGATTCTTTGCGCCCCGACTTTGCGGATCGAGGATTTCTGCCGTAATCCTTGTGTCTCGACGTTGCGAATGGAGAAATCCTGACCGATTCCTTATGTCTCGATTTCAGGTGTCGAGGAATCGAGGAATATTCTTCGCCTCACCATTTCAAGGCTTGGAAAACACGGCTTGGATTAGGGTTATCCGAAAGAGGAAACGAGGCGTTCGGGGCTGATTTACAGATGTGGGAAAAAAGAAATCGAAGAAGACGCGCGGCTTTCCAAGCAAAAAGAAACCGCATAAGCTGTATTTGATCAACAAAGATGTTGAAAGGCTGACAAAGATAAAAAGGGAGAAACTCGCCGTCCACGGGTTCGTCGAAGCCACAACCCTACGACACCACGGCATGTCGGTCTGCGGCGGCTGGGAATTGACCGCGCAACACCTGGGCATTTCCAGCGGCCACATCTACCCGGTAGACCTGAGCTACGAGGAAATCCACGAGGCAATTCAACTCTATAAAAACAGCCTCATTACCCAAGAAGGCCAGGAATTCAAAGGCAGCTACGCGGGCAAGATCAACATGGGCGTGGGCGGCGTGAATGCTTGTGTGATCTGCAAGACCTGGGATGCGGATTAAGCCGAGAGCCGCGAAAGGCGCCAACACAAAGGCCGACCGCCGGAGGTAATCCGCCGGGGCATTTTATTCGATCGGAAGAGGCCGTACCCCGCACGGGGTCCATCGATTAGACCGGGGTTGGCGGCCTGGGTCACCCACGATATTCATGTGGCCGGAAACGTCGAACGTTTCGGTTAAAAAACCATGATTCGAAACGATTGTGACCCTGGCGGCCTACCCCGGGCGGCTCTCGGTCGGGTTATCCCATACGGATTGGCCAATTCGTTCATGCAACGTCCGCATGACCTGATTTGCCGGGATGGTGCTTGCGGCGCCGCTTTCCACAGCGCATAATCTCCGTTCGGCCAACTCTCCCCATGCCCGCTCGACGGCATGCTCGCTCATACCCGGTTCTGTATCATCCAGGCTGTTCAACAACGCTTGAGCCGGACCGGCGCGTTCCGCCGACGGCATCGACAAAGCCTTTCGGAATATATCTTGGTGCGTCATAGGCCACCTCTTGTAAATCATACCATCCTTGCTCTTTATCGGCGGCGGCTTTTTATGGATGTATGCCCCTGTTTCCTCCCGCCGGCGCCGGGGTATACCCGCATCCCAAACACATAACCATGGTAGAATCAATGCAAACAGCAAGCGGGAGATTCACCATGAGCGATGATTTAGCGGTCATCCAAACATTGGAAAATGCAAAAAATACTCCGAGCCGTCCATAATAGGTTATGATTCACGTAGTATGACAATGCTCTAATTAGGGAGATCAGGAAGATGGGTAGAGGAAAGCGTGCCGTATATGTCCCGTGTATTTGCAAGATCACGTTAGATAACACCAAGCAGTACACACATGGTGAGGTTGCAACAAAAATACGCAGCTGCGGTTCTGCTTGACGATGGCAGCACGGAGAATGGTCTCGGCACTCGGCCCCTCCCGGCCGGTGGGTTTCACTGTTTCGCGGCCCAAATCGGCGGCCACCCAGTTCAGGATCCGTGGGTGTTGTTCAAGCGTGCTGGAAATGGCCTGGTATTCCAGTCCGAGGGAATGATCGGGGATGATATCAAAAATGCTGCTTTGCAGATCCCGTTTTTTTCGCATAAAATGAAGTGCTCCGGTTTGTATTAAGGGTCTGAGGTAATTGGCCTTACATCATTCTCTCTACCACAAACCGGGGCAAAATACCAGCAAAAACAAGGGTTAACCATAGTATTGTCAGTGGGTTAATGTTTCCGGATGGACACTAACTAAAGCACCTTTCAGCATTTGCTAACCTGGAGATTGATATTCGAAAAACTGTATCTGGGTTCGGCGTTGTTCGTCTTCGCTTCCCTCCGACTGAGTCTCCCCAAACGTTGAGCATGGGCATCACTCACACGTCATTTTTAATCAACATTCGAGATATTTCTAATAGCAATGAATTATAATGAAGACAAGCCGGGAAATTTCTATAATTACCTGCGGCGGCTCAGATAAACGTAAGCCGCATAAGATCCTGCAACTTGCGCGTGGTCATAGGCCTATTCAAAAAACCAAATTCACTCTGAGGATGGATTGCAAGATCATACCAGGGTTAAGAAATTTCGCTATCTGGTCGATACGTTGGATGTGGGACCAGAATGATCGCTCCAACTATAGAGCGTATAGGTGCCAAGCCTCATTTTGATGTGTAAAAGCTGTTGACAAGAAGAATAATCTAGGAGAAAATTGTTGAACTAGGCGACCCATTTTGTGGACAGCGTTCTTAATTAGGCAAGCACACAACTTATTGGAATCAAATAGTCTTTTTTCGGATGACATACTCAGCCTGATAAAGTGTTGACCGAAATGAAGATCATTTCAACCTGATCATTGTTGTAAGTGATGAAGGAAATGCACTGGGCAAAATAGCTTCCAAGTTTATCTTCCTGAGATAGGACTCAAAACGAAATAAGTTTAACTTGCCTAAGCTAATAAACAGGAGAATTATAAATGAAATTTTTGTTGACGCCATTGTTTTTGGTTTTCAGTTTGATAAGTTTTGCTCAAGATACCCCGCCACTGGTGGATAAGGCTGATGTGCCGGAAGATACCGTTACCATAGATGGTGAGGGTGGTAACTCTGGAGGCGTTCCTTGTCTTGAGCAGGAGCGTTTTCCCAATTGTGATTTTAAAGCATCTGACTGTAAAAAAAATTGCGAACATGCATATGAACATAACAAAAATGAGTGCAATAAAAAGCCAAACGCTTTTGCCAGATGGAAGTGTAACTTGCCTCTCAAAGGCATGAAGGACGCATGCATCACTGGATGCCCTAAATCTTAAAGATAGAAATATTGTCTTTATCTTTCAGCGCTCCAAACAACAACCTAATGCCTCGGGCCATAGCCCGAGGCTCATTTAATTGAGGACAGTATGTATCTTATCCTACTTTCAACGTTCTTTTTTCAACTGAAAGACGCTCAATCTTTCGAAAACAGCGTACCGCTTAAAGCAGAAATCATGTTGACTCATAGTGAGATGGATTTCTTTGCAAACGATCTGAGGCTAATTAACAGTCGATGCTTAGTCTTTATTTCCTACACAAACGACTCTATACATTTACTACCTTTCACTAATATGAAAATCAAGACCTTGGTGGAAAAAGGGCCTGCGCCCTGGGAAATCAACGGAGAAATCATTAACGCTTTCGTTCTCAATGATGAGGTCATATTCAGTGACTTTAGCGGTACTTTGAAAAGTGTAAATATAGAAGGCAAATACAGAAAACTGAGCGATATGCCGTGGGACACACGGGGATGTATCTCCATAGATCGACATATAGTTTGTGTTAACAATGGATTATCTGATTGGCAAGCTGATGTTGGTATCCCACAAACCAATCTAGTCATTTATGGGATCAATAAAGATCGCTCATGGAATAAACTAGGCGGTGTCTATGATGCCGATGTTACTGGCCTTGAATCCTATGACTCAATGTTTGCCTTTAATACCCACATTTTCCCAACAAAGGATAATAGTTATTTTTATCGAATACCATTAGTCAATTACCCAGAAATCCAAATCATGGACTTGAACGGTGTTGTGCGAAATAAGTTTCCTGTACCACACCCGAATTCAAAATATTTGGCAAAAACAACTGAACGCCGACTTGACCAGTTCAACAAAGAGGTTCGAATCAAGGTAATCGTAGATGCTACAGTCGACAAAGATGGGTTTTTGTATGTAGTGATAGGAAATTTATTCGATGCCCAATTTAACAAGAAAGTTATTATTAAGATGGATGATCAAGGAAAGATACATAAAACCTACCGAAGCGATGTACCAATTAGAGAAATTGAGATGTCTGACAAAGAAAATGAGTTTTTTATTATTGATCAGGATGACAATTTCTATCGCCTTGCTGCGCCTAAAACCAAATGATTGGTTAGATTTGTGGTGTAGGATGTCGAACATCGTTGATCGATCTCTCACTTTCTTTCATTGATCGTCTTCTCCGACTGAACGACAAGCAGGAACCGAGTCTAAAAAAAAATGACCAACGGCTTATGAATCACACCACGGCTTATGTAAACAATTGGTAAGACAGCGTAAAAAAACTTCTCGTTTCAAAGTGTTGGAACCATGTCGGAAGCGTGCAACCCAATACCTATAAACCAAATATATTAAGGCATATATGCACCGATGTCTTAAAGTCCGTAGCTTCCTGTATACCCAGGGGCTCTTTGCCATTTCATCTACCATCAGACCTTTCTTCTTTTGGAATACCGAGTCCTTGACTCCCAGGTCTTTGATTTCGGCCAGGTTTTTCCTGCTGCCGTAGGCACCGTCAAAGACGCACTGGCGTGGGGCGACACCGTAGATATCGACCTGTCTCTCGATCATGGGCACGGCACGATCCGAGTCCGCGGGGTTCCCATCTTCCACGACGAGATCAAGAACCATCCCACTACGACCCATGGTCAGGTTGACTTTGTGGCCGTAAGTGATGTCCTGTCTTCCCTTGACGATGATGTCGGTGTGCTCCTCGAACAAGCTGAAGATCTTGTCGCACGCGGGAACCTTCTCGCCATCCAAAACGCGGCGCTTTGTCTGGGAGACGGCTTGCCTGGCAAGCTTCACGAATCGTTGCGCTTCTGCGATCCATCCGGCCCATTCCGGCACAACGGTTGGGATCAGGCCGATTGCCTTCTCCATGTAGGCAATCGTTTCATCGGTATACCGTATCATCTCCCTGTAGATCTTCTTCTTGTCAACCTTCCGGCTGCTGAAGCGAAGCAACAGCAATCGCTTCTTGCAAGCCCGGGTTCGGTTGCAAAACTCAAGCTGGGGAAAAGCCTTCTTGGCCTCGACCATCATTCGTGAGATGACACGAACCGCATCCCACAACAGTTCTGAATCCATCGGCTTATGGATATCGGTTTTCACAGGAGTAGAATCGGTGCGAACCACCTGCCCCGTCTCGATTCCCTCGGCCTTGGCAGAAACCAGAATGGCTCGGTTGATCTTCTCCCAGGTCTCGGCCTTGATTCGAGAAATGCCTTCTTGCAGCGCCGATTTGGACGGCTCGACGCCACCAAGGCGGCAGAATGCGCTAAAGGTATTGGAATCATTCAGGTAGATTGCAAGATCCGCATACGAAAATTGGTGGTTCTGCTTGACGATGGCAGCACGGAGAATGGTCTCGGCACTCAGCCCCTCCCGGCCGGTGGGTTTCACTGTTTCGCGGCCCAAATCGGCGGCCACCCAGTTCAGGATCCGTGGGTGTCGTGATGGAGATGGCTTTGTATTCAAGTCCGAGGGAATGATCGGGGATGATATCAAAAATGCTGCTTTGCAGATCCCGTTTTTTTCGCATAAAATGAAGTGCTCCGGTTTGTATTAAGGGTCTGAGGTAATTGGTCTTACACCATTCTCTTTACCACAAACCGGGGCAAAAAGCCAACAAAAACAAGGGTTAACTATAGTATTGTCAGCGGGTTAATGTTTCCGGACGGACACTAGCTAAGACCCTAACACGATGAGACGCGTCGGTTTTCTCCAAGGCTCTGCGTGCTAGTCCTACCGCTGTTTGGTACTGCTCTTGTGTCCAATGGAGATTGGCGCCGGATAACCAGAGTCGGGGTGCATTGATACCTTTCGGAATTTCTTCAACGGTCGTACGGTAAAGCCCGCGTGCATCCAGGTTGCGCCCACAGGCCAAATAGGTTTCAATGAGCCGGACCCGTGCTTGGAACACGCCGATATCGTGATTCAGTTGTTCATACTCCTGTAAGGCTTGAAGGTAGTCCATCGCTACCTTTTGGCAATTCCTCACGCTTTGATTCAAATGACCTAAAATAAAAAGTGCTCTTGCCCTGGTTATACCTTCGGCTTCTTGCGCCGCATATTCGGCCAACCTAAGGGATTCTTCACGGTCTCCCTCCATCATCGCTCCGGTTGCTTCACCAACGATACCTGATAAACTTCCTTTTCCGGCTGCTTCGCGCCAGTAATCGCGAGCCGCTGTTAAACCTTTCTCTTTGTAAATCAACATCCCATGTTCATAGTCGTCTTGTTCTTCGCTTGGGATAAGCCGTGGCAACGTGCGTGCCAAGGGGATGACAGCCATGAGAAGGAGCGCCAAAAACCAAATGTGATGGCGCTCTTTCCAGGTATTCATGGGTGGTATTTTAACCACCATCACCTCCAGTGACGGGTTGGCTGTTTGGCGGGGGATCCGGGGGAGACCAAGGCCAATTACCAGCGGGAATTCCGGTCTTGATGATCATGGATCACGTCCTTTCGGTACAAGATTGAAGTGTGGCACAGGATAGCACAACTACGCTATTTATTCTTTAAAATGCTCTTTCTATTCCTCGCCTCCTGTTCATTATTCCCCGCTGTGCTCATTTGGGTGAACACCATGGTATTCCTCGTTATCACGAGCATCAAGAAGCTCTACTTGGCAGCATCCTAATCAACCGGTTAATCTGTGGTTGCATCGAAACGGAGTCGGCCACAACCTCCCGACTCCGTCTTTCTGACTGAATTTCCATCCTCCGAGAATTCACGCGTGAGTCCATCTCACGCGGTTTTTTCTGAATGAGAGCTGAGATTTGAGTCCCGCTTTGCTATCCCGGATTCTTACCACAACCCACACACCAATGCATGCCATGCCGCCATGTTGTCTCAATATGGGGGCAGGTGGGGGAACCGCGCACGGGTCTGCACGGCCCGTGCGCATCTTTCAGCTATGAGTGGATCGCGTCGGGGCAGACCCATGGTCTATGCTAAACTCATTCTCTCCCTGGCGGACGATGAGCTGTGGTCCAATCACAGGATTGCGGAATATGCCATTACTTTGGACACGTTCGAACCTTCGCAAAGGGCTGCCATATCGAACGCCATGAGGCATTTTAGTATCCGGAAATTACCGGATGCCAGAGACGGAACATGCTATGCACGCGGGTATTACCGAGATGCATGGTATGGTTGGCGGTGGAAACTCGCACTAGCTGAATACTACGGAACACCCGAGCAACGAAAGCATTGGAAATCCTTCCGGGCCGCGGATATGGCGAAACGTGCGCCGATCTCCAACCAGCCCGGATATCGCCGGTACTCTCGCTTGTTATTGATCCTGGCTCTGATCTTTTTCGGCATCATCATGTGGGTTATTTGTCCCTGCTGAAGCCGGGGTATATCCGCATCCCAAACACATAACCATGGTAGAATCACCGCAAACAGCAAGCGGGAGATTCACCATGGGCAACGGGCCTGCGGTTATCCAAACATTGGAAAAAGCAATTGGAAAGACCTTCAAGCAGGTTGAAGGTGATCAGCTAATCGGATTGCACAATGCCTATGAAACCAACGAGACCGAGGACATTATCGGCTTGTGTTTTTACGAGGCTTCCCCCGCGGTGCTTGCGCGCCTGGCTGGGTTGACCCAATTAAAACGCCTTGGACTTTTGAGATGCAAGATCCAGGACGTCTCTCCCCTGGCTTCCTTGACTGCTTTGACCTCTCTCCATTTAAATTCCGACCAGATCCAGGACGTCTCTCCCCTGGCTGCGTAGATAGATAGGTCTCTTTTTATTAGTTACTTAGGTTGAATGATTTCCCTAAAAAGCCTATAAAGTTGCTATCAGTTGAATCCTTACTGCTTTTACAATTGTTTTACAGAGTGTGGGGCGAATTTGGCATGGTCCCACGAAAATATACCTTAGACAGACAAGAATTATCTGACGTTGTGATATAACTATGGAGACCAAAAGACAGACATCGTCTAAAATAGATCTCACCGAATGCCAAGGTGGCCCCACCCGATCAAGTCAATACATCACGGAAGTTTGTGAAGCATGCCAAAAGCAAAGTACCTGCCATTTTTCCATTATTGGGTCTAGACAACGATACCCTCTACACCCACGACGAGATAGCCCGGAAGCTCCGAAAGCATTTTGGGAAAACCAATATAAAAGCGATTCGGGTAGCTCTCCATGAACATGGGAAAAAAGCCAACATGGGTTCTGCAAAACAGGCCTACACCGGTTGGCAATGGAAATGCCTTGCTCGCAAATACTTCCCAGATTGGGAAATGGAACAAGCCAAGCGGGATGCAGAACTAAGGGCACGCCAAGAACAAGATGCCCCAAAAGAAGAGAAGCACGATGAGCAAGAACAAGAACCCCAAAACAAGGCGACCCACGAACTGAAACGGGTTGAACCTCCCGATGATCAAGCGAAGTCCGAAAACCAGGATAGACCATCTGAGCGAAGCAAGCCGACTCTGCTCATTCATACCCTGATTCTGCTAGTGGAAATCGTTGCAACTTGCTGGATTTACTGGCCTGTTAGTATCGATCACGGGGAATTCTATCAAATACGAGACCGGAAACAACCAACGGGTGTTTATTCAAAGTGGATTTCTGGATCTGCCGCGTTGGGTGAGCATTCAGCCTTTATATCATCCCAGAGGTAACGCATCACCTCTCGCTGATAGCGCCGAAATTCACTACGGTTCAACACATCGAACCATTCTTGTTTCGGCGTTTCGGCAGTACAGTAGGCGTGGGCGATGAGGTTGATGACACACCATGGATCATCCCCACACTCGCCAGTCACTTCCAAACCAGCTTGAGGGTCTCCGGTCAAAATGAGCATTCTTCCAAGCGTCAGTTCAATATCACGCTTTTTCCTTTTGAGCTTTGGTACAGCCTCTAACGCTTTCCTGGCAAGGCTTACCGCCTTGATTCGGCTTCCGTTAACCCATTCCAAATTTGCACCCAATACCAGGAAAGAAGCCGTATGTGAAAAATCGTTGAACTACTCTGCCTGACGCCAGAAATCCATAGCAGCACCAATATCGCCACAGGCAATTTTTATTTCTCCAAGCCTTACCAGAGACCGATAGTGATTCCATGAGTTTTTCCCTTCAAACTCATTAGCTGCAACACGGTAACACTCAGCAATTTCCTGACAAGTCGCACTGCTTTCATATCTGACAAGGTATTGACCCAGAATAAAGGCGGCATTGCCACGGGTTAGTCCATCCCCGTAGGTCATGGCCCGATGGGCTAAGCGCTTTGTTTCTGGGGGATCTTTTTGGAAATTGACCTCAGCCAAGCAGACGAAAGCATCCAAGTTTCCCTTGTCGGCTTCTGCTTCCCACAGTCTAATCGCTTTCTCTTTATCTTCTGGCTTGTTGGACTGCCAAAGCCTCAAACCCTCTTCCACGGTATTGGAACCGGGTTGGTATTTTAGGAATAACCCCACGACCAGAGCAATGAGAAAAGCAAGTTGGAGAAGCTTAATCAGTCTAGTCGTCGTCATTGGAAAGAATGATCATTGAAGTGGGCGGTGGGGGCGGCGGCGGTGTAAAAGGCGATTCATAATCGGATGTCACCGGGTCACTACCTCCGGTTATCTTCGATAACTGGGCACGTGAAAATAATTTCATAGGATCACCAACCTGCATACTGATCATACCTTTAAGGGCATTGGATTTCATACTCTCACCATTAATGTGGGAAATCAAGCCCGGCTAAACAGACGGGGGTGGGACGTGGGGCATTGAAACTCCACCTTGAAAACCCTTGTATTAAAGAAATGATGGCATCCTTCTCTGTAAAATGCAAGCAAGCTTGATGTTAGCAGCACCATCCTTCTTCTATCCTTCCTCTATCCTTCCTGTAAATTGCTAGAAAAATGTAAGAAGGATTGCCAAAGCTAATGAGTTTCCGAAAATAAAAGGCTGACGGGGTGAACCTTCTGCTTGCCGGAATAAAGTCTGTCCACCGAGTGTGCCGGGGCTTCGGCCCCGGCCTTTTTTGAGGTCAGCCATGATCAGGAAAACTGAACCAATTACCGGGGGCTTGAGCGTGAAGCAGAGGGGGTATGCCGCACACGGTTCCGTATGGGGCCGTGTGCGGCTTTTTCTGCCGTGCACCTTGCTTCTGATCTCATGCGCCAAGCCTACGACGTTTCGTTTGCCGTCAGGGGACTGTGTCCATAAAGGGGTTCTTGTTCAGATCACTAGCGATGAGTTTGAAGCTCTGGTGGCGGCACATCCCGAATTAGGGGTACTGAAGGGACAAAAGGATAACATCTCCTGCGTTTTCCAAATCGTTAACCCCGTTCCCCTGCCGAATCTGAGACTTATCAACCTGCCACCTACCCCCCCCGGAGGAACCCTGATGTCTATTGCCAAATATCTCTCTTTTCTCAAATCGCTTGAGGATGACATTGTCTATGCCCCCAGTCTCATACCCGTTACCGGCACCAAAGAAGAAAAAGAACGGGCCCGCATTGTCTTTAGGGCATTCGCCAAACGCCACGGTTTTCCAGAAAAGGGTGATGGTGTCGTCTATTTGGCGTTTCAGGTCCGCCTTGTGGGCTGGTTCGGTCATCGCTGGAAAGCCGCGCTTGCTGGCGAAACAACGTTCGCACCCGATGAAATGGAGATCAGTCGTGTTGATGACGCTTGGACACGGGCCGATCTGCTTCCACGGGAATCCCTCTTCCGCCTGAGAGACATTACCGATCTCCTGGGGATTGATTCCAGGGTGATCAAAAAGGAAGTCGAAGCGCTTCAGGCTCAGGGTCAAGATGCCTGGGAAGTCATGGGGGCCAAAAAGGTGATGGGCTTTTGGATCATCCGCATGAAGGCCTTTGCGCCTTACTACAAGGAACGGTTTGGCCAAAGGTCTGAGTAGCGCTTTCCCAACTCACCGGCCAAAGCCACGGTCGTTCGGTCGCTTCACCACTTCCTGTTCCCGCTTCTTCTCTTCGTCGTCCTCGTCCTTCTCCTTCCCGTCTACTGGTTTGGGGCGGTTGCTGTAGGCCAGACCGGCCGCACTGGCCAGGATACCCACGGTCAGGGGCCGTAGGGATTTCGGGGCGTTCGTGGGTTTCTTCTGGATCGTGTCTTGATCGGCTCATCCTGCCTGGGTTCGCGCTCCGGTGTTGGCTGGTGCCGTTGCTTGTCGGCCTGTTCCTCGGCCATGGCAGCCAGTTGGCGGGCCCGGGCGGTGATTTTTGGGATGATGCCCATGATGCGGGTATAGCGCCGTCTCGGGTCGGCGTCCAGGTTGCTGGAATTGGTGAAGCCCGGCAACCTGCTGTAGCTGTCAAGCTCCGGGTATGGGCTTTGGCCGAATCGCCGTTGGAACTCCCGCCGGATGGAATCGGTCTCCGCGTCGGTATACCTTCCTCTCGGTAGTTCGACCCAGGTTTGCACGTCGTAGCCCTTATGCACGGTGAGGCACGGCTCAAAGCCTTCATCCCGTAGACTGGCCACGCCTTCCGGGCTGATGTTGTCAACCAAAATCCAATGCCGTTCCGGCTTGATGAAGACCGCCGCACCACGGGCGTTTTCCCGCTTCAGCCACCCCAGGTGATCCAAGATATCAGTACCGGTTAGGGCGTGGGTTTCCAGTTGGTGCAATCGGTCCCGTAGGGCTATTTCGTACTCAAGGCACCCCGTTGCGGCCAGGAACCGGGCGACCTCCTGGCGGGTGGGGTCGTGCGGGTGTGCCTGTTCGGTGATCCTGTCCCAACGGTCATCAAAAAGGGAACAAATCACGGCCCGTTCCTCCGGTGGGGCCTGCCGGTTGCCTAGATGAACAAAGCGCTCACGCATAGGCTGGTAATCAGGCAAATGCAGGTCGTCAAAACTGCCCACTTTCGATTTAGCCGCGTCCGGACTTGTTCCGCTTGGTGGGTTACCTGGCGTAGCAGTTCGCTTGCCTGTTCCGGCGGACAACCCCGGTCTATTGGATATAACCACATGGTGGTATGGATCGTACACCGCCGAGGGCTCCACCAATTAGATTGACTGAGGTAAACGACTGTACTATGCTTTGGGTAAATAGCGCGCATCTCGTGACTATAAATCATGATAACAACTCATGCCTGAGGTGTAATGCTATCAATCAACTCAATTCTGAAAAAGGTGAATCACATGATTAAAAAGTTCCTTTTGACTCTTTCTTTGCTTGGCGTGATGACGTTGGGATTTTCCCAACTCCTGATGGCCGGTCCTCAGTTCACGGACAATGGCTGCGGCGGTTGCTGCCCCGATTATCTTGGGGCCGATTCCAACTATGCCTGTGAATTCCGTGCTTACGGTTTCGTGGACTGTTATTACATCACCCCTCAATATAGTTGGTACATCGTTACTTACAGCACTTCCGGTTGCCTCTGGTAAAAACACATCTGGGAACCCGGCCCTTGGGGCAGGGTTTTTTGCCCTGCTTTTTTCAGCCCGCCGGGGCCACATCCTCGCAAACCTCGGAAGATGTCCCCGGCGGACAACCCCGGGCCGCCTTTTGATTTCCTGATCAGCGCATTCGGAATTCCTTTAATTGAAAACACATAAGGGGCGCCCGTGTTATAATGGCCGACTGATCCTACCCGATACCCGTTTGAATGAGGACAGCATGGGCGCTCAAGCGCAGGCAACCCAGGCCAACGCCAACCAGTCAAGCGACGCCGGCAAGCAAGCCGAGCATCAGGAGTTGGAGCGCGAACAGGAAAAGGAAGAGGTTCGCGGCGTCCCCAGTCACCTGCCGCCCGAGCCCCGGCATTCCATCGACGATTTCGATATCGAACCGCCGTCCGATGCCTTTCGCCTGGAACCGCCGCCCGGTCGCCCGGCCCATGTCGTTTTGCAACGTTCCGTCGATGAGCAAACGGAGCCCGATGAGGCGCCCGAACCTTCCCAGAACCGCGACTCTATTCTGGCCGTCATGCAGCGGCATGCTCAGTCCAACGCCGGCGATCTACCCAAAAACGGCGACGGCGAAGCGGTCGATAAATTGCGTTCAATGGCTTCCGGGCCCGGTCGCTCCCTGGACGACGATGTGCGCGGCAAGATGGAGCACGCCTTCGGTCAGTCATTCTCAGATGTGCGCGTTCACGAGGGTGAAGCCGCGCCTTCTATCGGCGCCACCGCCTACACCCAGGGCGCCGATATCCATTTTGCGCCGGGAAAATACCAGCCCGGCACGCCGCAAGGTCAGGCGCTGTTAGGGCACGAGTTGACCCACGTGGTGCAACAGCGGGCCGGACGGGTTGCCGTACCGCAGGGACAGGGCCTGCCCATCAACAGCCAGGACCATTTGGAGCACGAGGCGGATGTGTTGGGCGCCAGGGCGGCTCGGGGCGAAATCGTGCGGGTCAGCGGTGTCTCCGGTCATCGAACCGCACGGCTGGCCGCCATCCAGGCCAAGTTCTCCAAGCGCGTGGTCTCCAGTCACCTGGATGCCGCCGTCAAGGGCCTGAAGGAGAGCGACAAGGCCGAAAAGGTGCCTGACGATGAGGACCTGACGCCGAAAAAGAAAAAAGCCCTGGAAAAAGCCCGGCAAGACGAAACCAGGGAACTGGTAGAAGGCCACCTCGATGCCGCCCTCAAAAATATTCGCGGCGGATCAGGCGGTTCAGGAGGCGGCAGCGGCGCCGGCGGCGAAGGCGCGGATAAAAAGAAAAAAGGCAAAGGGGACATGGCCACCAAAGGCGTCGCGGCCATGGGTATGGCCGCTTCCATGTTCGGTCCCGTCGGCATGGCGGTGGGCGCGGGTCTGATGCTGGGTGTCGGCGCTTACAAGTTGGGCAAGGGCTTCCGCGATTACGGCCGCAAACGACGGGCCCTGGCCGATAAGAAAAAGAAGAAGCTGAAGGGTTACAAACCGGGTTGGATGGATCGCAATGTCTGGTCCAAGTTCAAAAACCAGGACGAGATCGACAAGAAGAAGCGCGAGGAGCTGGAAGCCCTCAATTCAGACGACGATTTGGAAATGGATGACGAGGAAGTTGAAGAGCAACCCAAGGGCCGCAAGCGTTCCAACGCGATCATCGAAAGGCCGATCATCGGCAGGCACCGATCCAACGCGGTAACCGATCCCAACCGGGAAGATGAAGATGAGGATGAAGAGGTTTAGCGGGGTTTTCAGGATGTTATACTATTGCTCGCATCGCTGAATAGAGTGGGAAGATGTCCGACCGCAACGATGAATTTCAATTATACAATTTGCGCATCGAGGTAATCGGCCGGGCCGACTCCTTTGTTTGCGGCCACAAGGCCGGGAATTATTTTGAAGCCCGGGGCGAGAACCTGTTCTTCCCGACGGGAGAGCCGTTTTCCATGTACGCTTTGGCCGCCCTGATTCCGTTACTCCCCGCCAAGCAACGGCCCACGCAAAAAACGGATTGGATGACCACGGATGCGGAGATTGCCTGCCCCGACCCGAATTGCGGCGCTCGCTTCCGCATTACCCGGATCGGCACCAGTACATTCCGCCATTCCGAAACCACCGTGGTGCCTTTACCCGAGGATGATCTATGACCCTGAAACCATTGCCGCGAATTATCAACGGCGGCTGGCAACTGTCGGCAGGGCACGGCGCCGACTGGGATGAAATAGAAATGATCGAGGACCTGATGCAAATGGCGCGCTCCGGTCTGACCGCCTTCGATTGCGCCGATATCTACACCGGCGTGGAGGCGTTGTTCGGTCGTTTCCTCAAGATGTACAAAGCACGCTACGGTCAGGAGGAAACCGATAAAATCCGCATCCACACCAAATATGTGCCCAACCTGAACCAGTTGAAGTCTCTGCGCCGCGAGGATGTGACGGCGACCATCGACCGGTCCCTGCAACGGCTGGGTGTGGAAACCCTGGACCTGGTTCAGTTCCATTGGTGGGACTATGATGTGCCGGGTTACGTGGAAGCCGCGGGTTGGCTGGCCGAGTTACAGCATCAGGGCAAGATTCAAGCGTTGGGCGCCACCAATTTCAACGCCGCGCGCCTGCGCGAGATTTGCGAGGCCGGTATCCGCATCGCAAGCCATCAAGTACAATTTTCCCTCCTGGACCGTAGGCCGGAAACCAATATGGTGGATCTCTGTCGCGAGCATGACATGGTCATGTATTGTTACGGCTCCCTGGCCGGCGGCTTCCTTACCGACCGCTGGCTCGATCGCGCCGAACCCAAGCCGCCTTTCGAGAACCGGTCCCTGGTAAAATACCGCCTGATCATCGAGGAATTCGGCGGCTGGCAGGCCTACAGCGACCTGCTTCGCCTTCTGCGTACCATCGCCGACCGTCACGGATGCAGCATCGCCAACGTGGCGGGCGCCTGGGTGCTGAACCGGGACCGGGTGGGCGCGATCATCGTCGGTGCTCGAAGCGCGGCCCACCTGACCAGTAACCTGCGCACGGCAGATCTGGTCTTGACACCTCAGGACCTTGCCGCGATCGATGACTATTTGGCCGGGTTTCCGGGACCGGAGGGCGATACCTTCGACCTGGAGCGCATTCCCGACGGGCCGCACCAGATCATCATGAAAACCAACCTGGGCTGAGATGAAACTGCCGGGACCGATCAGAAAAACGCTGAAAAAAGCGGTGACCGCCTACCACCGGTGTCTGTTGCGGCGCCGTCCGCCCACGACCATCATCCTGGCCGCCCACATGCGTTCGGGGTCAACCCTGTTGGCCCACCTGTTGATGAGTCATCCCCAAATCCTCGGGGCGGGTGAACGCAACAAGATCTACCGAACGGTTGAGGATTTCACCGACCTGGCCCTGGACATCTACAGGGAAAACCGCTTGATTCGCGGGCAACCCATGTATGTGATGGATCAGGTCAACCACACGCGCTTCCTACCCGAGCCCGAATTGCTGAACCGACCGGAAGTCAAACTGGTCATGCTGGTCCGGCGCCCTGAACCAACCGTCCAAAGCATGGTCCGCACCTTCCAGCCCATCTACGGAGACTGGCCCCAAGACCGGGCAATTGCTGCATACGAAGAACGCCTGCAAGCCTTGATCGATTACGCGGAGATACTGAATCGAGACTGGTTCTTCACCACCTACGACGAACTGGTCAACGATACAAACCGGGTTCTGGAGGACCTGACCCGGTTCCTTGATCTGAGCACACCGCTCAGCGAGGAATACCGAACCTGGCCGTTCACAGGAAGACGCGGCGACCCATCGCCGAACATCCAAGCGGGCAAAATCTTGAGACGACAAGAAGAAGCGGAACCATTACCGCCGGAGATCGCGGCAAGACTGACCGGATTGTACAGAAGTAGCGTGAACAAGCGCCCGCATAGATAGACTGAGGATGGGACAAGGGCGGCGGAAGTTACAGGGGGGTGCTTATAGGCGCGGCGGGCGTTTGTTCGCGCAGGAGGAACAAAGATCTCGGCAAGATTAAGGAAGAACATCCGAAGGCCGCAATATACCGACGTGAAACCCCGGTGTAATCTCGCCTTCGGCCCACGCTCACTACCGTTGCCGACGTTTTAATTTGTCCGACGTGAACAAGCGCCCCAAAAGTAGCGTGAACAAGCGCCCGCATAGATAGACTGAGGATGGAACAAGGGCGGCGGAAGTTACAGGAGGGTGCTTATTAGCGCGGCGGGCGTTTGTTCGCGCAGGAGGGACAAAAATTCCGGCATGGTTTAGGAAGAACATCCGAAGGCCGCAA
>JAAUYB010094578.1_pt1 | contig 50284 bp, 39 predicted proteins | sample 7278071 | NCBI WGS metagenome assembly JAAUYB01 (sample SAMN14350121, study PRJNA611818) | marine sediment metagenome | isolation source: surface marine sediment (1.8m) | place: French Polynesia: Moorea | collected 2018-08
CAGTTCCTCGGTCACGGCCGCGCCGCCCAAGACGTGGCGACGTTCCAACACGAGCACCTTGCGCCCGGCTTTAGCCAGGTAGGCGGCGGCAACCAGACCGTTGTGCCCCCCGCCGATGATGACGGCATCATATTTGGTAGACATAATTCAGGACCTCTTTCTGGGGGGATCGAAAAACGGCGTTTTGACCACGGTTGCTTTAACCGTATGCCGGGTATGTTCCACGGTCACCTCGAATTGGACCTCGGTTCCCGGCCGATAATAGGGTTTCTTGATATGGCACAGCGCCACTGACTTCTTCAGCAAGGGCGACCAGGAACCGCTGGTAGCATAGCCGATCTGGTTTTTAGCGTCGTCGTAGACGGGCACGGAATGTCGCCAGGCCGCGGAACCCACCTGGGGAGGCAAGCCGTATTGGGCGCAAACGGCCTCGTATTGGGGCCAGTCGATTTCCACGCCCACGAAATTCCACGCGGGGCCGGCGGCCTTCTCCTCCTTCAGCGCCGCTTGACCGATAAAGGGTTCCCGGTCCAACTGCACGGTCCAGCCCAGGCCCGCCTCATACGGGGTGGACATGCGGTCCTCGATGAGGCAGTGATGGGCGCTGTGATAATCCACGCCGTTCATAATGAAGCCGGCTTCCACGCGGGTAACGTCCATGGCGTCCATACCGCAGGGTTCGATGCCGTAGGGTTTGCCCACGTCGATCAGGGCGTCCCACAACTTGAGCGCGTCCTCGTTATCCACCCAGATCTCGAAACCCAGATCACCCGTGTAACCCGTGCGGGTGATCAGCGCGTCCAGGCCGTCCAGCTTACACCGTTTCAGGCGGAAGAAGCGGAACTTGTCCATGTTCGCATCGCAACACTGTCGCAGGATCTCCCGGGAATTGGGGCCTTGCAGCGAGACCGAGGCAATCTTGTTGCTGACATCCTCCAGGGTGATGTCGTAACCACGGGTAAAGCGCTGGAACCAGGACCAGGAGGGTTCGGCCGAGGTGATGCGGTAGTGGTCTTTGGCCAGACGCATGACGGTGCCGTCGTCGATCAACCTGCCGTGGTCGTCGCACCAGCACAGGTAGGTGACATGACCCACCTTCATTTTGGCCACATTCTTGACGGTGAGCCGCGACAGCCACCTGCCGGCGTCGGGACCGCGCACCTCGTATTTGAACAGAGGCGTTACGTCGATCATGCCGGCCGCGTGACGGAAGGCATAATACTCGCGCTCGTGACAGGTGTCGTAGGAGCAGACGGTGTAATAACCGGCCCACTCCTTCCAGCGCATGCTGGTGCATAACTCGGACGTTCGCGGGTGGAACGGGGTTGGTACGGGCATGGCGTTAATTCCTTAGCTGACGTCGCCGCGCAGGTCGCGGGCCAACAGTCGATGAAAGTGGTACATGGGCTTTTCGAAGCGCGGCGCATAGATACCGCGATGATAGGCGCCGCTCTGCAAACCGGTCTGAACCAGCCCGCAAACGTGGATGTCTTCCTGCTGGACCTGGTCCGATTCAGCCAGCGCGGCAGCCAGAACCTCGTCGGCAACCGGCCCCTCGTGATAGTAGTCGAAGATGGTGAGACAACGCCCGGTATCCAGCGGCAGCACCAGGTTGGTGTCCATCCAGGGACCATAGCGGTTGACCATGAAATTGGGATAGATCCAGGCGTAATGAGCCTGATCGCCCAAGCGGTCGGAACTCTTGGCGGCAGGACAGGATTGGATGGAGTAGACATCGCCGATTTGGGAACGGTAGTTCCCGATATCCAGGCCGCCGCTCAAATCCTGGTGCATATGGGGCACGTGATAGCCGCCGTCCAGGTAGTTGTCCACATAAACCTTCCAGTTACAGTCGATGGTATAGCTGACCCGCTTGACGAATTGGACATCGTCCCAGCGCATTTTGTCGCGCTCGCCGTCCCATTGCCCGAAAACCGTGTCCAGGTCGGGCGCCGACTCCTCGGCAAAACAGATCCACACAAAGGGGCCGCGAACTTGCACGAGCAGGGATTGCAAGCCCGGGTTCTTTCCGGCCAGGTCCTGAATACGACCGGCCCGAGGGGCTTTGCGCAGTTGACCGTCCAAGGCGTAGGTCCAGCCGTGGTAGGGACATACCAGTTGATCGGTTTCGCCCTCCCCGGCGGCGACGCAGGTACCGTGATGGGAGCATACATTATAGAAAGCGCGCAGTACCTCGTCCTCACCCCGCACCACCAGAAACGGCCGGCCCAGGTAACTACCCGTAAAGTATTGACGGGGTTGCGCCGCCTGATCGGCGCGACCCGCAACCAACCAGTGGTCCTTGAAGACGGTTTCCCGTTCCAACATATGGAATTGCGGATCGTTGTACCAGGATGCCGGCGGCGTATAATTGTCCTCGATCGGTCTTCCGGGATCGAAGACCGCAATCTCCGCTGCAAGCTCCTTTCGTAAATCCTTCATTTATTGCCCTGAATTCAATAGAGGTATGGCTGAGCACATGATCCATGCGAAGAGCAATGCTACTGAACCTGGGTTCGAGTATAGTTTGTCCCATATTATGATGTCAAGTCAGGCCGCCCGGCGATCAAACAAGGAAGACCGACCCGGGCCGGCGGCCGGCTTTACTCTGCCGGGTAACAGGAAAGACAATTGCCGTAGTCCGCCGGCTCCCCTACAATGTGGCCGAGGCCGACTTTGCGCCCAAGGGTCCCGCATGGTTTTCAGTTCCATCATCTTTCTATTCTTCTTCCTCCCTCTCGCCCTGGCCCTTTACCTGGCTTGTCCGAAACGCCTGCGCAACCTCACCCTCCTCTTGGTCAGCCTGGTATTCTATGCCTGGGGCGAGGGCTTCTTCGTTCTCCTGATGCTGACCTCCATTACCATCAACTACCTGTCCGGCCTGGCCTTGGAGCGCTTTACCGTCCGGCGCAAACTTATCGCCGGCTTGAGCATTGCCGCCAACCTGACACTGCTCGCCTTCTACAAATACGCGGGCTTTCTGGCCGCCAACCTGGACCCGGCCTTGCAAGCAATCGGCCTCCCCCCCGTCGGCCCGGTCCAGGTTCACCTGCCCATCGGCATCTCCTTCTTCACTTTCCAAGCCCTCTCCTACGTGATCGACGTCTACCGCGGCCGGGCGCCCGTGCAACGCAATCCCTTGAATCTGGCCTTGTACATTGCCATGTTCCCGCAACTGATTGCCGGACCCATCGTGCGCTACGGCGATGTAGCCGCCCAAATCACCCGCCGCGTCCTCGATCGCGAACTGTTCGCCTCCGGTATCCGCCGCTTTGCCGTGGGCCTGGCCAAAAAGGTACTCATCGCCAATGTCCTGGGCAGCGCCGCCGACCAGATATTCCTGCGCGATTACACCACCATGGACCCCGCGACCGCCTGGCTGGGCATTATCTGCTACACCTTCCAGATCTACTTCGACTTTTCCGGGTACTCAGACATGGCCGTCGGCCTGGGCCGCATGTTCGGCTTCCGCTTCCTGGAGAACTTCAACTACCCCTATATCTCCCGGTCCATCCGCGAGTTCTGGCGACGATGGCACATCTCCCTGTCCACCTGGTTCCGCGATTACCTCTACATCCCCCTGGGTGGAAACCGTACCAAACCCCTACGCGTCTACTTCAACCTGACCCTGGTCTTTTTTCTCTGCGGCCTGTGGCACGGCGCGGGCTGGAACTTCATCATCTGGGGTCTGCTCCACGGTCTACTGCTGGTCATCGAACGTTCCGGCTTCGGCCGACTTCTCGGCCGATTATGGCGACCGCTCCAACATCTCTATGTCCTGAGCTTCGTCATCCTGGCTTGGGTCTTCTTCCGCATCGAAACCCTGCCCGATGCGCTGACCTACCTGGACGCCATGCTGAACCCGTACCACACCGCGCAACCCGCGCCGGCCTTTCCGCCGGGCAGAGAATTGCTGTTGACCCTGATCCTGGCCGCCATCGGTTCCACGCCGATCATGCGCGCCTTCTGGGAAAAGGAAACCCAAGGCCCGCTGCTCCCCGCGGCCAGAGTCCTGCTCACCGGCAGCCTGCTTTGCCTGTGCGCCGTCTACCTGGCCGCCGGCACGTATAATCCCTTTATCTACTTCCGCTTCTGAGGTGCCCATGTCCGCCGCAAAAACCGACCTCATCCTGATCATCGGCTTCGCTCTCTTCCTGGCCTTGCCTTTGACCATGCTGATCAGCGGGATCGGCCCGACCGGCGCGGGCACCGAGAACCGGGTTCTGGCGCCGCCGCCGCAATGGGCCGACCTGCTCCGGCCGCAACAACTGACCGAAGGAACGGAGCGTTGGTTCAACGACAGGTTCGGCATGCGCAACCAGATGATCCAGGGCTACAACCGCATCAAACTGGACCTGTTCCAAACCTCGCCCACGGACAAGGTCACCATCGGCCGCGACGGCTGGCTGTACCTCACCGAAACGGTCAACCAAAAGATCCCCGAGGACCCCGCCTTCTACGACCGCCACTTTCAGCACTGGAAGAACCGCCGGGACCGGTTGGCCGAAAAGGGGATTCCCTACCTGTTTGTCCTGGTGCCCGATAAAAAGAGCATCTACCCGGAATACCTGCACGTGACCGGCGATACCGACAGCAACGGCCGCTTCGCGCGAGAGATGGCCGCTCGCGGCGACCTGTCCCTGCTGGATCTGGGACCCGCGCTTCGCGCCCGCAAAGGCGACGGCCCGCTGTACTTCCGCAACGACAGCCACTGGAACTTTTACGGCTCGCTGACGGGTTACCGGGCGATCGCCGAGCGGCTGCAAGTCATGCTCCCCGGTTTCCAGGCCGAAACCTTCGACGACATCCCCTGGAGCCTGAGCATCTGCGAGGGCGGCGGCCTGGCCCGCATGCTGGGATTCCCCAAGGAGTTGAAGGAGCGTACCTACATGTGGCCGGTCTGGGACCGCTGGTGCGAGTGGGAACGCAAGGAAGCGGAGCCGTACAAAACGGAGCCCATGCCGGACTACCGCAAACCTCAGACTTGGACCTGTCCGGGAAAAGACCTGAAGGTACTGCTCATCCACGACAGCTTCATGACGGCGCTCCGACTCTACCTGGCCCAAAACTTCGGCCGCACCACCTTTGTTTGGGATTACATCGACCAGCAAACCCTGGAAGTACTGATCGAAAGAGAAAAACCGGACCTGGTCATCGAACAGCACGTCACCCGCCTGCTGTTAATGCAATAAGCCCATATTGTATTTAGTTGTCACCGAGACAAAGGAGAGCCCCAAATCCAGTTGTCATTCGTTGTGTCGATAAAACGCGGGCCAGGGAATCACGACTGATTTCTCGATTCCAAAAGTCACCCTCCCAAGAATCAGTCCTGATTCCTCGATTCCAGGCATTCATCGTGTGATTACTGAACGTGGACGATCAAGTACCCCGGAAAACCCACCGGGTTTTCCGATGACTTTCCGGAGCTACTAACCTCTTATTTACAGGTAGTTAACCTGTTTAATCAAGGGATGCCCGATCTTCACTGGGGATATTGTATTCTATGAACGGCTGGTAATACAAAACCCCTTCGGGGTATTTTAGGCCCCGGGCTTCCGGGCCGGTCTCTTCCCTTGCAACAGGCAATCGGCAGCTTGGAACTATTTTATTTCCGAAAGCTGCTTGGGGTCGGTTACCAATTCTCGCACGCCGTGGGCGTGGTCTTCTTGGAAGACGTTGTCTTTGCACCACTCGCCCAGGCTGTTGATGTCCAGCTTGGCGCATTGCGGCCGTACGCTCCAGGAGACCTGAAGGGGGGAGCCCAGTTCAGCGGTAAAGGACGGACCCGTGGTCGATCCCAGGTACCTGACGGGATCGCCCGTTCCGCCGGGCAGGGCTTTGGGCTGGTAGTAACCGTTCATCTGGCCGCCGAGTCTGAAATCGTCAAAATTGAGCGCGTTGGGATCGTTGACCAGGATGAAGACCTGGGCCTCTACCCGCAGATTGGGGTTGCTACAGGCATCCGACAGACACGAGCCCAGACCCTTGCCCGGTGATACATTACAGGAGGAGTAGACCCAGTGCACTTCGACCGTGTCGCCGGGCTTGAGGCCTTTGCAGATTTCACCCTCGGGAGCCTGTAATTCTTGAGGCGTGAGCGGGGTGCCGCATTTGTAACCGCCCGGTTCGCCCTCGGCGAGGATTGAGTAGTCTTCGGCTTTGTGTTCCGCGTTCACGTGGAAGTGAATGTTGCACAGGTTCATGACATCAGGGCTGGGAGCCAGGGAAAAAATACTTTTATTCTTACCATTCGGGTTATCGATATCCCTGGGCGATTGCGGGCCGTCTCCCGAGACCGGTGCCGGTTCAGGTTCGGTTTGGGGCGCGGGTTCCGCTTGAGCTTGCGGTTCCGGGGGAGTACAAGACAGGATCAGTAGGGAGAGTGCCGATAACAGAAAGGCAGGTTTCACGAAAGACCTCCGTGTGAACATCTATTTGAGAAGCGCGCCGATGGTGTGACCCGGCAAGGGTTACTCAATCAAGCGGCTTTCATAAGTTCTAGGTCGGTTAACCGCGGTCCGGGGATGCCGTTTTTTATCGGTTGGGGTCAACGAGTGATGCCCCGGGCTTCTTGGGCGGCGCGGATGAAGTCGGCCAGGTATTTGACGCATTCGTTGTCAGTGTAGGTTTCGTCCAGTTGGCTCAGCGCTTCGCTCAGCGGCAGGCGACGGAGGAAGAGAATGCGGTAGGCGCTCTTGATCGCCGAGATGTCTTCCTTGCTGAATCCCTTGCGTTCCAGGCCGATGGTGTTCACGCCGTAGATCTTGGCGCGGTTCCCCACCGTCTTGATATACGGCAGCGCGTCTTTGACAACCACGCTGTGGCCGCCGATGAAGGCATGGTTGCCCACGTGGCAGAACTGGTGCACGCTGGATGCCGCGCCGACGGTGGCGTCGTCGCCGACGATGACGTGTCCGGCCAGGGCGCAGCCGTGCGAGAGAATGCAGCGATCACCGATCCGGCAATCATGGGCCGCGTGAGAACCTACCATGAACAGGTTATCGTTGCCCACTTTTGTCGTGCCGCCGCCGTGTTCGGTACCGCGGTGGATGGTGACGTGCTCGCGGATCTTGTTGTTGTTGCCGATCACCAGCCTGGTTACTTCCTGACCGAACTTCAGGTCCTGCGGAATCAGGCCCAGCGTGGTGTAGGGGAAGACAGTGTTGCCCTCGCCGATCTCGGTATAGGCGCCCACGTAGACATTGGCCAGGAGGGTGTTGCCGGGTCCTATTTTGACATGATCCTCGATGATGCAAAAAGGGCCGATGGTGGTTCCGGCGGCAATCTCGACATCGCTGCCGATGACGGCGGTGGGGTGGATCTTGGCTTCTGTCATCGCTTCTCATCCTTTTTTACCAGCATCGACGAGAACTCGGCGGAGGATACCAGCTGACCGTCCACAAAGGCCGTGCCCTTCAACCTGGCGATATTCCGCTTGAAGTACAATACCTCGATTTCCATGCGGATCTGGTCGCCGGGCACCACGGGCCTGCGAAACTTCACCTTGTCGATGGTCATAAAGAAGATGACATAGTCCTCGATGTTCTCGTATTCCTGCATGACCAGTACGCCGCCGGTCTGCGCCATGGCCTCGATGATCATGACGCCGGGCATCACGGGGCGTTCGGGAAAGTGACCCTGGAAGAACTGCTCGTTCATGGTCACGTTTTTAAGGCCGACAATCCCCTTCCCACGCTCGTACTCCAGAATACGGTCTACCAGCAGCATGGGATAGCGGTGGGGAATCAAATCCATGATTCCATGAATATCGATAGTGGTTTCATTTTCCATGTCGGTCTTCCTTATTGAATAACTTTTCCAAAGCTTTAACCCGGGAAGCTAAATCGGGCAGCTGTCGAATTCTAGCAAGTTGCCTTTGGTATTGTATATGAGGAACGGCGGGGTTGCCGGCATATCGGCCGGGTTTGTCCAGGTTTTTGGTGACCACGGAATCGCCCATCACCAAAATACGGTCGCCCACCGTGATATGGCCGACCACGCCCACCTTGCCGGCAAGCACCGTATGGTTGCCGATGTTGGAGCTGCCCGACAGGCCGGTTTGCGAGACCAGCACCGCGCCCTTGCCGATGGTGCAGCCGTGGGCAATTTGCACCTGGTTGTCGATCTTGGCGCCCGCGCCGATGAGAGTGGTACCCAGGGCGCCTCGGTCGACGCAGGTATTGGCGCCGATCTCGACATCGTGTTCGATGATCACATCACCGATTTGCGGCACCTTGACATGGGTGGCACCGTCCTGGGCATAGCCGAAACCGTCGCTGCCGATGGTGCTGTTTGCGTGAATGCGCACGCCGTCGCCGATGGTGCAACCCGGGTAGACGACGACACCCGGAAACAGTTTACAGTCCGCCCCGATGGTGGTGTTCGCACCCACGTAGACATTGGCGACCAGTTCGGTGCCGGGCCCGATGACAACGCATGCCTCGACCGTGCAGTTGGGCCCCACGGCAGCCTGATCCGAGACATCCGCCTCCGGGCTGATGACCGCGGCGGGATGGATGCCCGCCGGCGCCTTGGGCTCCGGGTAGAGCTTTTGCAGGACCCGGGCCAGGGTGACGTAGGGATCGTCCGCTTTGATTTGCACCGCGGGGCAGCCTTCGACGGGTTCCTTTACCAAAACGGCCGAGGCCCCGGTGGTCTGCGCCTGCTCGCGGTACTTGGGGTTGTTGAGGAAACTGAGATCGCCCGCACCGGCCTCGCTCAGAGGCTTGACCCCCAAAATGACGAAATCGGACTCGAGGTCACCGATGACTTCGAGCCCGAATTGTGAGACCAGTTCGGAACACTTCACCCGGTACTACTCGTTGAACTTCTTGATGACATCCTCGGTGATGTCGATTTTCTCGTGGAAGAAAACGATACCGGACTGGGCGCCGTACTGAAGCACCAGGTGCAGGTCCTTTTCCAAGGCCACCTGGCGGACCAGGGGTTCCAGGGCGCCGGTCAGTTTCTCCAGACCGCTCTGAACCTTCACCTGGGTTTCGCGCTCGGCGTCTTCCTGGGCGCGCTTGATGTTGGTCTGCATGTTTTGCAGTTCCAAGGCCAGGGACTGTTTCTTGTCTTCGCTCAGGCTGGCGGCCTTGGCTTGGACGTCTTTCTGTTTTTCGCGGTAGGTCTTGACCATGTTGTCGATGTTGGATTTCTTTTGGGTTTTGAATGCGTCCAACTCTTCGAAGAAGGCTTTCCCCTTGTTGGACTTTTTGATCACGGCTTCGATATCGACAACGCCGACATTGGCCTGAGCCATCACAGGGGCTGTCAGAGCCGCAAGCAGGGCAACCATCAATACTTTCTTCATCATCTTTTTACCTCGTCAAATCTCCGCCGGCGCATGGGCTCGGCATTTTTTAGAATGTTGTCCCGATTGCAAAGTCGGGGTCGCCGCCCTTCTCTTCGAACTCCGTGTCATCCAATCGATAGGCGTAGAACAAGCGTAGGGGCGCATTGAAGACCGGCAGGCTGAAGCGCATCTCCAGGCCCACGGAGCGAGCCAGGTCGCGGTCGAACCAGCCCTCGTCCACCCCGAAGACCATACCTGTATCATAGAACATCACAAAGCGGAATTGCGCGGATACGGGGACGATATATTCGAAGTTGGCGCGGACCATCTTGTCGCCCAGAATGGCCAGGGGTCGGTTGTTGGCGTCCACGACGGCGGGGCCCAGACTGCGGCGTTGGTAACCGCGAACCGATTCCTCACCGCCCAGGAAGAACAGCTGGTTTTGGGTGGGCCGCTGCCCTTCCAGGGTTGACAGGTAACCGCCTTCCACGTTGACACCGATGAAGGTGCTTCTGATGGCGGGCAGGTAGTGAGTGGCATTACTGCGCACCTTGTAAAAGAAGTTATCGCCGCCCACCTGCCAACTGGCCAGTTCCAAGGCCAGGCTGTACTTGCGGCCTTTGGTGGGGAAGAAGGGGTGGTCGGTGGTGTTCCAAGCCAGGGTCTGGGTGATGGAACTGGTAAGCAGGTCGTCCACCTTCTTGAACGCCGGCGAGGTCACGGTGGGGAACCGGTCCTCGGAGAAGCGGTAGCTGATGGAGTAGGTGGAGAAGATGGAGGGGCGCAACGAGAAGCCCGCCTGGAACCCGGTGGACTCCAGGTCGAAGCCGGCCGCGTCGAAATCGGTGCGGGTGTTGAAGATCCGGCCGGTGACGCCGCGCGGTTTGTCGAACAGCCAGGGCTCGGTGAAGGTAATGTCGTAGGTGGAGGTAATGGAACCCACCTGGGCCTGTACCTTCAGTTTTTCGCCCTTACCCATGAAGTTCAGGGTGGAGAAGCTCAAGAAACCGCTGGTGCCGCGAAACTCGCTGAAGCCCAGGCCGAAGTTCAGTTCATTCACCCCGCTCTCCTGGCCGTTGATGGTCAGGTTCACCTTGTTCTCGCCGGGCAGGAAGTCCACCTTGGGGTCGTGGTTGGTGATGTCGAAGAAGCCCAACTGGTTGACGCGCAACAGCGAGTTACGGAAATTGGAAACGCGGAAGACGTCGCCCTCGCGCAGCAGAATCTCGCGGCGCAGCACCTTGTCGCGGGTGGTGGTGTTGCCGGTGAAGTCGATCAGGTTGATATAGACCTGGTCGCGTTCGTTCACCTTGAAGTTGGCGTTGACCACATCGCCGCCGGTGATCTCTACGTTCTGTTCCACGTTGTAGTTCACGTAGCCGAAGTTGTTGTGCATCTCCTCGAAGTCTTCGATCCACTTGTTGATCTTGCCCAGGTCGTAGACTTCGCCCTTCTTGATGGGAAAGGTCTCCTGGTAGAAGCCGGTCTTCAGGACGGTGTTGCCCTCCACGTTGAGGTCGCCCATGGTGTAGGCGCGGCCCTCGAAAACGGGGATGGTGAGCTTCATACGCTTGTCTTCACGGATGGGCTTGCGCTTCTTCTTGCGCTTTTCGTTGCGGCGCTTTTGCTTCTCGGTGGTGTGATCGGTGATCTCGATGACGGGCTCTTCGATATAGATGTCCTTATAGCCCCTTTTCCAATACCTGGCTTTCAGCTTGTCCACATCCTCGGCGAAAGACTCTTCCTTGAAAATAGCCTTACCGGTCACCCAGGAGAAGAACCACTTCTCCTTGGTTTTCTTCATGGTCTTGCGCAGGCGCCGGTCGGTGAAGACCTCGTTGCCGTCGAATTCGATCTCGAAAATGCGGACCCTGGAGCCTTCCTCGATATTGAAAACCACGCGGGCGGTGCCGGCGTCCAGGCGCTCCAGGGTGTAATTAACGGTACCGAAGCGCAGGCCGCGCTCGTCCATAATGCCTTTGATCAGTCGGCGAATGGCGTTGATCCGGCCGTAATCCAACGTGTCGTCTTCGGCGATGGTGAGGCGCTCTTCCTCTACCTTGTCGGTGATGCTGGATTTGGTGAGCTTCTTGTTGCCGCGATAGTCTACCTCTACCACCAACGGCAATTCGGAAACATCGTAGACCAGAACCACTCCGCCGGTCTCGCTTTCCAGCAGGCCGACGCGCACGTTATCGAACTCACCTGTCTCCCAAATGGCTTTGATGTCGCTGGTAACTCGTTTGGAATCCAGCACATCGCCGACCTGGTTGGAAATCCGATAGCGGATGGAATCTTCCGGAAAACGCCTGTTCCCCTGGATGATGATCTCCTCGATCACATTGTCCTGGGGCCAGGCGAAACCGGTGAGCATAATGGATAGACAAAGCATCCACCGGTATGTCAACTGGGGCATTCAGCCTCCTCTTCCTGTTCCACGCCGGGTAGGGCCGGAGGCATCACCAGATCCAGCTTATCGTCACCGAGTTTCATGCTGATGGTGCCCTCAACGAGTTCTTCCTGACTAACAAAGGCCTCCGCGAGCGGGTCCTCTACACAACGTTGGATGATCCGGCGCAGCGGGCGCGCGCCGTACTGGCGGTCCTTGCGGGTCTGCTTCAGCAGCCACAGCAAGGCTTCTTCTTCAACTTCTATCTTCAAGTGCTTCTTGACCAGGTTGACATTGATCTCATCAACCAGCAGGCGACAGATTTCCAGCAGGTGCTCTTCGTTCAGTTTGTCGAAGACCACGACTTCATCGATACGGTTGATGAACTCGGGCCGGAACACGCGCTTCAGTTCGCGCATGGCGTCCTGCTTCATGTTGCGGTCGCGTTGCTGGTGCGTCTGGGCCAGGCCCATGGACTTCTCGTTCACGATCAGCTTGGAACCGATGTTGCTGGTCATGATGATGATGGTGTTACGGAAGTCGATATTGTTGCCGAAGGCATCGGTCACCTGGCCGTCTTCAAAGATTTGCAGCAGGATGTTGACCAAATCGGGGTGCGCCTTCTCGATTTCGTCGAAGAGCACGATGGAGTAGGGGTTGCGCTTCACCTTCTCGGTGAGCTGACCGCCTTCCTCGAAGCCCACGTAACCCGGGGGCGAACCGATCATCTTGCTGACGGAATGCTTTTCCATGTATTCGGACATGTCGAAGCGAATCAGTTTCTTGGGATCGCCGAAGAGGAAACGGGCCAACTGTTTGGACAGTTCGGTCTTGCCCACGCCGGTAGGTCCCAGGAAGAGGAAGGAACCCATGGGCCGGTTGGGGTTCTTAAGGCCCGTGCGGCTGCGGCGGATGGCGCGACTGACGGCGCTGATGGCGTCGGCCTGGCCGACCACGTATTTGCTGAGGTCCGCTTCCATTTTGGACAGGCGCGTCTTGTCTTCCTGCTTCATGGCGGTAACGGGCACGCCGGTCCAGGCGGAGACCACCTGCTCGATGTCCTTGGCCTGTACGTCCAGGATGCGGTCGTCGCGGTGAACGCTGTCCTTTTCCTCCTGGATCTGCTTGCGAATCTTGATTTCCTGCTCGCGCAAGACCACCGCCCGTTCGAAGTCCTTGGAGGTTACGGCCTCGTTCATATCCTCCGAGATCTGCGACAGTTGCTTTTCCAGGTTGCGAATGGTCTGCGTGTTGGTGGAATGGCTCAGTTTCACCCGGGCGCCGGCCTCATCCAGCAGGTCAAGGGCCTTGTCGGGCAGGGCGCGGTCGGTGATATAACGGTTGGACAGGTGCACGGCGGCGCGGATGGAGCCGTCGTTATAGCGTACCCGGTGGAAACCCTCGTAATGGTCGCGCAGGCCGAACAGGATGCGCTCTGCCTCGCTTTCATCCGGCGGGAAGATGTTGACCGGCTGGAAGCGACGCACCAGGGCCCGGTCCTTTTCCACGTACTTGGAGAATTCCTTGTGCGTGGTGGAGCCGATGCACTGAATCTCGCCGCGGCTGAGCGCGGGCTTGAGGATGTTGGCCGCATCCAGGCTGCCCTCGGCGGCGCCGGTACCGATGATGCTGTGAATCTCGTCGATGAACAGGATTACCGAGGAGTCCTTGGCGGCTTCCGCGATAATGCTCTTCAGGCGTTCCTCGAACTGGCCGCGGTACTTGGTGCCGGCCACGACCAGCGACAGGTCCAGCGCGTAGATGCGCTTGTCCATCAGCTCGATGGGCACGTCGCCCTGGACGATCTTCTGGGCCAGGCCCTCCACGATGGAGGTTTTGCCCACGCCGGGCTCGCCCAAGAGGATGGGGTTGTTCTTGCGGCGACGCGACAAGATCTGGATGATGCGCTCGATCTCCAGGTCGCGGCCGATCAGACGGTCGAAGGTGCCGCGTTCGGCCAACTCGCTCAGGTTGCGGCTGAACTCGCCCAACAGCGGGTGTTCCTTCTTCTTTTTCTTCAGCTTCTCTTCTTTCAGGTAATCCAACAGGATTTCTTTGGCGCGGTAGAGGTCCGCGCCCATTTCCACAAGCAGTTGTGACGCGAAGGCGTGTTCGTCACGCAAAATCCCCAGCAGGATGTGTTCAACTCCCACGTACTTGTGGTTCAGCGACATGGACTCTTTCAACGCGTAATGCAGGACGCGTTTGGTCTCTTCGCTCAAGGGGATCTCGACCGTGGTGGCCGCTGCTTGCTTTTTGTAGCTTGCCTGGCTGATGATACGGTCTTTCAAGTCTTGAATGTTGACTCCCATCTGTTCCAGCATTTGCATGGTGGTCCGTTCCGCCTCGCGGATGAGACCTAAGAGAAGATGGGCACTGGTAATGGTGCTGGCGCCGAATTGGCTCGCCTCGTAGCGGGCAAAAAATAGGACGCGTCGTGCCTTGTCGGTGTACTTTTCAAACATCGCTAACTCCAACTGTCGAGGCATCGTGTGCGCTTGATGGGCCGAGGCTACCAAGCTTGTGTATTCTAGCACACAAATCGGCTAGAGCCGGGTTGTGCGTAACGACTACACACGAGATTTTCAGCTCGTGCTGAAGACTTGCGAGAAGGTCGAAAACGCGACGGCCGGAATTCTGGTCCAAACTTCCGGTCGGCTCGTCTGCCAACACCACTCGAGGTCCGTTGATCAAGGCCCTGGCGATCGCCGTACGTTGCTGTTCGCCCCCGGAGAGTTGCGCCGGTCGATGATCCAAGCGGTCACCCATGCCCATTCGCTCAAGCAAGTCCTGTGCCTTTTTTGCCACCTCTTCTTTCGGCCGGCCCGTCAACAGGCCCGGCATGGTGACATTTTCCAGCGCGGTGAACTCCGGCAGCAGTTGGTTGAACTGGAATACGAAACCGATATCGTGCTGCCGCACATGGTCCCAATCGTCCGGCCCGAGCGCGGTCAGCTCGCGACCGCCCAGCACGATGCTGCCCTCGTCCAACGGGTCCAGACCGGCGATCACATTCAGCAGGGTGGTTTTTCCAGAGCCCGACGGGCCTACAACGGCCAGCATCTCGCCCTCGTATAGGGTGAGGTCAATTTGGCGCAGCACATGCAGCCGTTTTGGCCCGCTCCGGTAGGATTTACTGACACCCTTCAGTTCCAAAAGAATCTTCCGCCCGTCCTGTTCAGTCATACTTCAACGCCTCCACCGGGTCCATGCGGGCCGCCTGGCGCGCGGGGTAGAGCGCGGTCAACCAGGCCAGGACCAGGGAACCCGCCGCGACCAGGGCCACTTCGGTCGGGTTGACTTGGAAAGGCAGGTAACTGAGGACCTCGTAGACCTTGTTGTCCAACTTGATCAGGCGAAAGTGATCGGTGAGCAAGGCGCCGCCCACGCCCAACACCGTGCCCAGCAAGGTCCCCTTCACGGCCAGCGTCATACCCTGGCGGATGAAAATCGCCTGGATCACCCGGCGCGGCGTGCCGAAGGATTTCATGATGCCGATGTCGCGGTGTTTCTCCATGACCATCATGATCAGCGCGGACACCATGTTCAGCGCCACGATGAGGATGAACAGGCTGATCACGAAGGTGGTGGCTACCTTCTCCAGGTTCAACGCCTCCAGGAGGCCCTTGTTCAAGTCGCGGAAATCGATAATGGTAGCCGTCAGCGGCATGTCGGAATCGTATTTTAAAGCTTGCTTGGCACGGTCCATACGATCCACGGAGGTGAAGGTCACCATGACGCTGCTGACCCGTTTGGTGCCCATCAGCCGCATGCCGTCTTCCAGGTTCAGGTAGGCCTCGTATTCGTCGAATTGCGAGTTGCCGGTCTTGAAAATGCCGACCACTTCCACCTTCATTTCCCGCAATTGCAGGCCCTGGCTCTGTCGCCTGGAGAAGCCCGCGCTCTTCAACTTGCCCACCGCAATCTGCAACGGCGTGCCGATGCTCACGCCCAGGTTGCGCGCCATGTCGTAACCCAGGATGATGCCGGGCAGCGAATCGGGCGGCCGGTTGGTCAAGGCGCTCAGGGTCCCGGCCTCCAGATTGGCCAGGCGATCGCTGGCGTTGGAGAAACTGGCCGGATCGATGCTCTTGAAACGGGCAAAACGAATACCGCGAGAGGAGGCCACGACCACGCCGGGGTCCTCGCGCATGAGCGTCCAGGCCCGGGCGCCGGACGTACCCGACAACTTGTTGGTAATGATTTCCAGGTCGGCGGGGCTGAAACCCTCCCGGGCCAGGCGCTTCTCCTTCTCGTCCAGATCGCTGAAAAAGGCCTGGCGCGAGAAGAAATGCAGGGTGCCGGTTTCGCCGATGAGACTGGTCATGAAGGCGTCGCGCATACCGTTGTGAATACTCAGCGCCACGTTCAACGCACCCACGCCCAAGGTGATGCCCACCAGCGTGATGAGAGAGATCACCCCGATAAACGCCTGCTTGCGCTTGGCGTGGAGATAACGACGGGCGACAAAGGCCTCGAATTTCAAACTCACTCCTGTTGACGCATGAGGGGGAACAGGATGACATCCCGGATGGAAGTGGAATTGGTCAGCAGCATCACCAGGCGGTCGATACCCAGGCCCTGACCGCCGGTGGGCGGCAGGCCGTGTTCCATGGAGACCAGGAAATCCTCGTCCAGCATCTGGGCTTCGTCGTCACCGGCCTCGCGGCGAGCGACCTGGTCCGTGAAGCGGGCGCGCTGGTCCAGCGGATCGTTCAACTCGGTGTAGGCATTGGCGATTTCCATACCGGCGATGTACAACTCGAAACGCTCCACGAAGTGCTCACTGCCGGGCAGCTTCTTGGTAAGCGGCGATACGGCGACCGGGTATTCGGTGATGAAGGTGGGCTGGATCAGCTTATCCTCGGCGACGGCCTCGAAGACCTCGGCCAACAGGGTGCCGAAGTCCATCTTCTCGGCATCGCCGATGTGCAGTTGTTTGGCAATGCCCAAAAGCCTGTCGGCGTCTTCCAGGTCGGCGGGATCGATATCGCCGAATTTACAGATAGCTTCCTTCATGGTCATCATGGCGAAGGGTTTGCCGAAATCCAACTCGTGCTCGCCGAACGGCAACACGGGATTGTCGCAAATGCGCTCCACGCAACGCTTGATCAGGCCTTCCACCTCTTCCATCATGGTGCTCAGGTCGGCATAGGCCTGGTACCATTCCATCATGGTGAATTCGGGGTTGTGCTGGGTGGAGATGCCCTCGTTGCGGAAGTTGCGGTTGATCTCGTAAACCCGTTCCATGCCGCCGACAATCAGGCGCTTGAGGGGCAATTCCAGCGCGATGCGCATGTACAGCTTCATGTCCAGCGTATTGTGGTGGGTGATGAAGGGACGGGCATTCGCGCCGCCGGGAATGGTGTGCATCATGGGCGTTTCCACTTCCAGGTAGCCCAATTCGTCCATAAAGGTACGGATCTCCCGAATGATCCGCGAGCGCTTGACGAAGGTGTCCTTGACCTCGGGATTGGCGATCAAATCGAGATAGCGCTGACGATAACGGGTTTCCTTGTCCTTGAGCCCGGACCACTTATCGGGCAAGCCGCGATAGGCCTTGGCCAGGAAGACATAAGAGGTGGCGCTGACACTGAGCTCGCCTTTGTTGGTGCGGAAGACCTTGCCGGTAACCTGAACGAAATCGGCCAGATCGGTGAGCTTGTAGACCTTGAAGGCGTCTTCGCCCACCTGGTCGCGGCGAACATAGAGTTGAAGACGGGCGGTGCCGTCCTCGACCGTCATAAACGCGGCTTTGCCCATGGGCCGGTTGAGCACAACCCGGCCGACCACGGTGACCACCTCGCCCATGGATTCGAGAGTTTCCTTGTCTTTATCGCCGAAGAGCTGATGAATCTCGGCATTCTTGTGACTGCGTTCCACCTTGCCGGGGTAGGGATCGGTTCCCAATTCGGCGATTTTTTCGCGGTGGCTATGACGCTGGCGCATGTGTTCGTTGGCAAATTCCACGGAAACCTCCCAAAGGTCGGGGCACTCGGGCCGACCGACCGTTATAAACCGCCGGCGCGCCGATGTCAAGGATGGAGCGATTGCCGGGAGTTCGCGAAACCGAGATCAATCGGCTATCCCTGCCGACAGGCGCCCGGGTACACACTGATTTGTCGGAGGCCTCGATGGAAAAAATCGCCGGCCTGCTTCGACCGTTTCCAATTGACAGCGGTCCCCCGGTGGTTCTATGGTGTTGTTGAACGAACCTTCACATTAGTCTAAAGGAGTGATTCGATGCATGGCCTGATGATGGATTTCCCACTGACCATTCACAGTATCCTGGAGCACGGCTACCGGCTGTTCTCCGATGTCACCGTGACCACCCGCCTGCCCGACGGCAATACCCACCGCTATACCTACGGCGATATGTACCGTCGCGTGAAGCGCATGTCTTCCGCCCTGGAAAAGCTGGGCGTTCAAGTCGGCGATCGCGTGGGCACCTTCGGCTGGAACAACTATCAGCACCTGGAACTTTATTACGCCATTCCCGGTTGCGGCGCCGTTTGTCACACGCTCAACATTCGCCTTACACATGATCAATTGGGCTACATCATAGAGCACGCCGAGGACAAGGTCATCTTCGTAGATGCGAGCCTGATGCCCCTGTTCAACACGATCTCCGAATACCTGGGAAATGTAGAGACCATCGTCCTCTACAACGCCGAGCCCGGTTTCGAGACCTCGCTGCCCAATGTCCGCTTCTATGAAGAACTCCTGGCGACCGGCGACGAAGACTACGATTGGCCCGTCACCGACGAACGCGCCGCCATGGGCCTGTGTTATACCAGCGGCACCACGGGTCATCCCAAGGGCGCGCTTTACAGTCATCGCTCCATGTACCTGCACACCCTGGGCGTGTTGCAAGCCAACTCCCTGGCCGTGGACCAGACCGATGTGGTGCTGCCGGTGGTGCCCCAGTTCCACGCCATGGCCTGGGGCCTGCCCTACGCCTGCTGCATGGCCGGCGCCGCCCTGGTGATGCCCGGTCCCTTCCTGCAAGGCAAACCCCTGGCCGATATGATTGCCGAGGAAGGCGTGACCATTGCCGCCGGGGTGCCCACCATTTGGAACGGCCTGTACCAGGAACTGGTCGCCAATCCGCGCGAGTTGGCGCTGAAGGAACTGGTGGTGGGCGGATCGGCCATGCCGCGCGGCTTGACCGCGAACTACGAATCCAATCTGGGTGTCGAGGTGCTGCACGCCTGGGGTATGACGGAGACCTCGCCGCTGGGCACCTCCTGCCGCCTGCCGCGCGGGCACCAGGATATGAGCGACGAACAGAAATGGGATATCAAAGCCATGCAGGGCCGACCCGTCGGCGGTGTGGAACTGCGCATCGTCGACGACGCGGGCAAGGAATTGCCCTGGGACGGCAGAACCCTGGGCGAGTTGCAGGTCAGGGGGCCCTGGGTCGTGAGTTGCTATTACAAACGCGAGGTCAACCCGGAAAACTTCACCGACGACGGCTGGTTCCGCACCGGGGACGTGGTCTCCATGACGCCCGGCGGGTATATGAAGATCGGCGACCGCACCAAGGACCTGGTCAAGAGCGGCGGGGAATGGATCTCCAGCGTAGAACTGGAGAACGCCGTCATGGCCCATCCCAAGGTAGCCGAGGCCGCGGTCATCGCCATCCCCGACGAAAAGTGGTCGGAACGTCCCCTGGTCGCCCTGGTGCCGGCGGAGGGTGAAACCGTCACCGGCGAAGAGATCAATGAGCACCTGGCTCCGACATTCCCAAAATACTGGTTACCGGAAAAATACGCGTTCATCGACACGGTGCCCAAAACTTCGGTCGGCAAGTTCGACAAGAAGGTACTGCGCGCCATGTACGCCGAGGGCAAGCTGTAAGGTTCCCGGCTCGATAAACAGGCAGAATATCATGGTGCGTGTTCCCCCTCTATAACGGAGGACGGCACACGCACCGGTATGTCCCCATGCGGCCGGGCGGGATCACCGAAGAATCACGCGTCATTCCAAGGAGATACCGGCCGGATCCTCGCGAAATATCGTGTGGTTTTCAGGAAAGCCGACCTGAGAATCAAAGCCAGGCGGCCAGTTCTCCCAGGGCGGTGGCTTGTAACAGGTAGATGATGTTGCGCTCGGCGGCTCGGCGGCGGATGGCGGTCAACAGGGCGCGGTTATCCAGGTTTTCGTGATCGTCGCCCCGGCGGTCGGAAACATAGCCCCACATGTGCAACAGCGCGTCGCGTAAGCGGCCGGCGTGCGGCGGCCGGCGCATCAGGGAGACCAGCAAGCGGGCGCAGGCGGGTTCGTCGATACGGCCTTCGGCCAGGTCGCGCCCCAACTGTCGTCCGCGGCCGGGATCACGCGCCATGACGCTGTATTTGTGCGCCGCCCACATATCGGTCGCTCGCTTGGGGAAGGGGATGCGTCCCGGTTCGCGGGTTAGGTAGCGGCGGGCCAGTTCATTGTACTGTTCCGCCGGTTCGGTAAGGTAATTTTCGGGCCATTCCATGTCACCGGCGTTTTGCGGAACGGGGCTGCGGTGGCCGTAGCCGCGTAATTCCATCTCGGCTACCAGCAAGCCGTGGCGACACGCCAGGGCCGGTAAGTTATGTTGCCAGCGCTTGAATTCGGGATGATCGGCGGGGCCCCGGCCATGCTCGGCAACCCTGAGCAAGGCGTGTAGTTCGCGATGTTCGGCCAACAGGCTGCCGTTGTTCAAATAACCGGGATCGATATCCCAAATACGCATGCCGTCTCCTCGCAAAGATTATAGGGCACCTGTCAACGGTACTCCGGGCCGGGCTCGGGAGTAGAAGTCGGCAAATTAAGACAATCAAATATGCGACTGATTCTATTTAACAGTCAAAATTTAAGGTTTAATGCCCTTTTTTCCCTGTATGGCTCCAACAACATCTTCAAATGGTTGTGCCAATCTGTTCTGGGCGCGTTGCAAAGCCTTCAGACGGATTTCCAGGCGGCTCCGGGCGTATTGTCGAGATCGGCGATGTGGCGTTCCTCGAATTTGAACCGGTTGTTTGCGCCGACAATGCCCCGGATAGGGCGAATAAGGCCTCGAAATACCGATCGATACGCCAATATCACAACCAAATAACGCACCAGAACCCTCTCCCTGCTTGCTTCGGGCACTCCGAAAGTACGATAAGGTCGAGCGACCGAAATCCTGGCTTTTTCCAGATAGGGCCTGCGCCCTCGGAAAAACACTCTGCATTGCACGATGGGCAAGCCTTCGGACGACTTTCGAGGTTTTTGCCTCGGCTTGTGTATAATGATTCCAGAATTGTTGAAGGCTGGTTTGGATGACGGTTCCCTTTAATGAAACCATGAGGTCCTTGGATAAAGACGGCCACGGTCGTTCCTTCCTGGCTCTGGTCGTTTTGTTCGTTCTTCTGGGCGCCTGGTTTACCTGGGCCTTCCTGGGTTTGGTCAAGCTGTACGTGCCCGCCGAAAGCGCCCGGCTGCAAATCGAGTCCGAACCTTTTCCCTTGGAGCTCTCGGTATCCGGCAAGGTGGTCCGCGGCTATTTGGAAGTGGGCAAAAAGGTCAAGAAAGGCGATCTTCTCCTGGAGTTGGACAGTGCCGAGATCGCTCGCGCTGTAGCCGGCCAGGAAGCTTCTGCCGACAGGTTGGAAGAGGAACGCCTTGGTTTGGAAGCCGCTGCCCGGGCCTCGGAAGCCCTTCATAAACGTCAGCTGAGCATCCTGGGCAACGAAGCCGACCAGGTCGACCTGCGCTTGGAGGAGGCCCGACGTCTGGCCGAATCCGGTCGCTCGATTCTCGCCCGCTATGAAAAAGCGTCGGCTCAGGGACTTTTCCCCGAAATCGATGTTATGCGGGCCCGCATGGAGGTCACCCGTTTGGATGCCGATGTCAATCGCCTGGCTCGGGAACGGGACCAGGTCCGCGACCGTATCGAGCGCGCCGAGGAGCAGCGCCGGGTAGCGCGCCGGGAAGAGGCCGGCCGCCTATCGGCCCTGACCCGGCAAAAAGAGGGCGCCCTGGAAGCGCTCGATCTGCTGGAGTTACGCCTGGAGGGTTACCGCATCCACGCAACCACCGACGGCGTCGTCGGCGAGACGGTCACCCTGAACCCGGGCCAATGGCTGGAAACAGGCACGCGCTTCGCCACCTTGTTACCCCCGGGCCGTACACGTGTGCATGCCCAATTCAATCCCGGGCAAGCCCTGGGCCGCATCGAGAAAGGTCAGCGGGCCGTCCTGCGTTTCCCGGCCTTTCCCTGGTTGAGGTTCGGCAGCCGCGAAGCCCTGGTAACCCATGTTTCCGGCGAGATTCGCGAGGGCCTCATGGAGGTCATTCTGAATCCCTCGGACATTGGAAGCGGCGAGCGCATACCTCTTACCCACGGCCTTCCCTGTACCGTGGAAATCGAGGTGGACCGTATCAGTCCCTGGTCCCTGTTCCTAAGAAAACTCGGCAAAGAATTGGATGGTAACGCCGATTGATCTGCCGGCGTCTCTCTCAATACGTCGGCAATTAATTCGCACTTTCTACAAACTTTCGCATTTTTCGATTAATTAAATTGCCTCGAACTTTCGAAGAGTATCAATGCGAGCCGTGGAAAATTTCGCGAATACAGGCGCGGGAGGTGCGTTGGATGCGTGTGTTGGTTATGGCAGAACTCTTTGAAACCATTATTGAGAAGGAAGATATTCAGACAGCTCGTCGTCGCTTGAGTCTTCACGTGGAAGAAGTCATCAAGCCGTCATGCAAGTTGGAAATGGCCGGGGTTTTTGCCGATGGTCGAGCGCCTTTTTTCATCATGGATGTGGACTCATCCTCCGAACTGATGCGCTTGCTGGGCGGTCCCCTATTGGACTGTTTCCGCGTGACCACGCGACCCATTTGTTCTTTTGAGGAACTGGCCGAGGTCTTCGGTAGCTGATCCGAGACGTTTGCCGGTGTCGTGATTGACTGATAGGAGAAGGGCGAAGTTATCGAGCCGAATATATCGGGGTGCTTCGTCTTTTTGATTTCAGGGGGCTGAGCGCTATTCACCGGATTGCCGATTCGCATCATTGTTTTTCTGTGATCAAGCTGTTGGACCGGCATGGTTTTTAGCGGCGTAAAGCCCCGATACCGGGTGTGCTTGATCACCTTTATGATTAAATTTTGATGTTTATGGTACTAAAAATTCTATTTTTTCGTATATTTATATCGAGGTCCAACTTGCGGGAAACCGTAATTATGATGAAAGGCAGGTGAACCTATGGTAGAAATCAACGAGGTGTTGATCGATCTTCAAAGGGATTTGGGCTTGGCCCTATCCTTCTAAATGCTTCAATCCAAACGGTTCTTGCTCGGTGCCCCCGTGCAATCCGTACAAGTTGAAAACCCCGCGGCCGTCAAGACGGACGCGGGGTTTTGCATTTAAAGGATCGGATTCGCCTTATTTAGGCGGCTCGGCCACCTTCAGGATTAGTTTGCCGAAGTTTTCGCCGGTAAAGAGCATGTTCAGCGTGTCGGGGAAGGTTTCCAGACCTTCCACCACGTGTTCCCGAGTGAATAACTTGCCGGCCGTGATCCAGCCCGCGATTTCTTTGGCGGCCTCGCCGTAACGCGGCGCATAGTCGAAGACAATAAAACCTTCCATGCGCGCCCGGTTGATGAGAAGCGACAGGTAGTTCTTGGGGCCGTTTACGCCTTCGGTATTATTGTATTGGGAGATGGCGCCGCAGATGGAGATGCGGGCGCCGCGCCTGATCTGGGCCAACACCGTATCCAGGGTCTCGCCGCCCACATTATCGAAGTAGATGTCGATACCCTTGGGACAGTGCTTGCGCAGACTATGGTACAGGTCTTCTTCCTTGTAGTTGATCGCCGCGTCGAAGCCCAACTGTTCTACAAGGTAATTGCATTTCTTGGGAGAACCCGCGGTGCCGATCACGCGACAGCCCTTGATCTTGGCAATCTGGCCCACCACGGCGCCCACGGCGCCGGCGGCGCCGGAAACCACCACGGTTTCCCCTTCTTGAGGGTTGCAGATATCCAGGAGACCGAAATAGGCCGTCATGCCCGGCATGCCCAAGGCGCCGAGAAAGGTGGCGTGCCGGGCCAGGGAGATGTCTACCTTGCGCAGATCCTTACCGTCGGAAAGCGCGTATTCCTGAACGCCGCCGATACCGACCACCCAATCGCCCTCGCTATAACCGTCCGACTTGGAGCTGACGACTTGACCCAGGGTTCCGGCGCGCATCACATCGCCCAATTTGATGGGTTCGATATAACTGCGTTGGTCGTTCATCCAACCGCGCATGGCCGGGTCCAACGAGATGTAGTAGATCTTGACCAGGACCTGGCCGTCAGCCGGTTCGGGGATCGGCGATTCAGCGTATTCGAAGTCACTATGTTTGGGCATGCCCTCGGGCCGTGCCGACAGTTTCCATTGGTGATTGACCGATTCCGTCATGTCTTGAGTAACCTCTCGTCCGAAAATCAATGCTCGTTCATCCTCTCATACCGGCGGACCGTTGAAAAGAGTTTTAGGTCGGTCGGCGGCAACCGCTTTACCCATGCCGGGGGAAGTATTTGGCCAGGGTTTTTTCACCGGGCGGTTGCGTCATCAACGAGACGACAATCAGCGCCGCGGCAGCCATGAGGAAGATCCAGGTAACCGGCATGGCGCCCATGACCAATCCTTCCGTGTGACCGTAGCCCGAGCGCCAAAAGAAGTAGAGCCAACTGATCGCCGTCACCGCGATGGAAGCAAAGGCGCCGGCCTTGGTCACGCGACGCCAGTACAGGGAGGCAACCACCAGCGGAAACAAGCCGGTGAAGCCGCTGAAGCACCACACGCCCAGTTCGAAGACCTTGACCGGATTGGCCAGGGACAATAAATAGGTGATGATGACGATGGAAACCACGAAAGCCCGCGCCATGGCCAGCTTTTGCCGGTCGGAGATATCGCCCGTCAAGCGCACGGCGATATCGTTGGTGAACATGGTGCCCAGGCATAGAAACTGACTGTCCAGCGAGCTCATGATGGCGGCCAGGATGCCGGCGGTAATCAAACCGGACATAATCGGACTTTCCAACATGTTGACCATGATGCCCAAAACCGCGCCGGATTTGGCGGGCGGCAAGTCCACGCCGGCGCCCAGGGCCCAGATGCCGATCAAGACACAGGGCACCCATACAATCATGATGCAAAGGGGATGCGCCACCACGGTCAGTTTGAAGGCCCGGGCGTCGCGCGCGGTCAACCAGTGTTGGAAAAGGTGCGGGAACATGGCCGCCGACAAGGGAATGAAGGCATAGGTCAGGAATTTAACCGGTTTCATCATGCCTTCCCTGGCCAGGTGTTGCGGGGAAACCTCCATCACGGCTTGGGTGGCCGCGGAGAAACCGCCCAATTTATCCCCGATCAACAGGAAGGCGACCAGACCCATGAGCATAAAGAACAGGGTTTGGAAAGTATTGGCCCAGGCGGCGCCGCGTAGACCGCCGAAGAAGATGTACAACAATACCACGCAGCAAATGACGCCCGCCGTCAGCCAGGGCGGGATGGCGCCGCCCTCGAACAATTCGGGAAAAGCGCCCTGGGTAAGGCCGGCCATCACGCGGCCCGAACCCAACAGGCCGATCAACAAATAAGGAATCACCAGGCCGACGAGGATGGGGAACAGCAGGTAACCTATGGCCGGTGACTCGAAGCGGTCGCGAAAGTACTGGCATTGGGTGACGAAGCCGTAGCGTTTACCGATCGCCCATAACTTCAGCCCAACCACATAAAAACTGAGCGCATGTAACAGGGCGGCCCAAGAGGCCAGCAGGCCGAAGGTGCCGATGCCTTCCACATAGGCTTTGGAAGTACTGCCCACCAGGGCGAAGGCGGTCATGGTGGTGCCGAAGACACTCATCAGCAGCATAAAGGGGCCGATGGAGTGACTGGCTACGAAGTAATCTTCAGAGGTTTCGCGCGAACGCCGACTGCTGAACAAACCCAGCGTCAGCAGCAACGCCAGGTAGCCGATAACGATGCCGATGGTAATGGTCACTGGCGCTCCTCCCCGTTACCCACGACCAAAAGGTCGTCCACGGAGTGAGGCCAGAAATATTTCACCGCCAACCAACCCACAAAGGCGGTGACCAGACAGTAAGCGGCATGATAGGCCAGGCCGATCGGCATAAACCCGAAAACAAGAGTTTTGGAGTCCCACAACCAGAAGTCCTGGTGAAGGATCATCAATAAAACCACCAACACAATGACTAATTTACGCATGATTCATTCCCATCCGGGCCGAGGCCGGTCCCGGCAACCGATGATATTTACTAGAAGCATTGACGGTGCGCGGCACGCTCGAGGTGCAAACTAGCGGGTTCGTTCGCCCGGGTATCGGGAAGGATGAGAAGGGGTTCCGGCCCGCGAGAGCAGGCCGGAAGACGGTTTACAGATAACATTCCTCGAAAGCCATGTCGCACTGGTCGACACAAGCACAGAGAATCCACTCCTCGGTATAGCGGGCGACACAGTCGGCCTTACAGCGGTCCCAGGCATATAAGCACTGAGTTTGCTGACTATCGGTAGGCGGATCACTCGGCGAAGCTACGGCTAGAACGCCGTAGGCAAGAATGCTGAAAAGGCAGACAAAAAACAGGGTCTTCTTCATTGGAGACACCTCTTTGATTGGATTGTCCGGGTCTATGCAGTTTGCTTACGATGACGATTGGGAAAAGTTCGCCAAAATTCTATTCCGGTGAAGAAAGACGCAACCCGGCCCGTCAGTTGGGTTTGGTGGTTAGCGCGTGGGAGTGTATATTGGTATTTGAACCTTGGCTCAGGGAGGATCTATGCCTATTCGTAACGGCGCCGACTATATCGAAAGCTTGCGCGGTCGTGATTTGGAAGTCTATCTTTTGGGTGAGCGCGTCTCCGAACCCGTGGATCATCCCATTATTCGGCCTTCCATTAACGCTCTGGCCGAAACCTACGATCTGGCCGTGCGGGAACCCGAGTTGGCAACCGCAGTTTCCGAGTTGACCGGACAACGCGTGAACCGCTTTCTGCACATTGCCGGCAGTGCGGGAGATCTGGTGTTGCAGAACAAAATGCAGCGACGGTTGGGACAGTTGACCGGAACCTGTTTTCAGCGTTGCGTGGGCATGGATGCCCTGAACGCGTTGCACTCGGTCACCTATGACATCGACCGGGAGCACGGCACGTCCTACCACCGCCGCTTTCTGGATTTCGTTGCTCGGATGCAGCGGGAGAACTTCGTCATCGGCGGCGCCATGACCGATGTCAAGGGCGATCGTTCCAAGCCGCCCCATCAGCAGGAAGACCCCGACCTCTACGTGCACGTGGTGAAACGCGACGATCGGGGTATTACCATTCGCGGCGCCAAGGCTCACCAGACCGGTTGCATTAACAGCCATTGGATCGTGGTCATGCCCACCCTGCGACTGGGTGAGGCGGACCGGGACTACGCCGTGGTGGGCGCCCTGCCCGTGGATACGCCGGGGTTGATCTATATCTACGGCCGGCAGTCCTGCGATACCCGCAGTATGGAAGGAACGCTGGACGTGGGCAATGCCCGGTTCGGCGGCCAGGAGGCGATGATCGTCTTCGATGATGTGTTCATACCCTGGGAGCAGGTGTTCATGCACGGGGAAACGGCATTTGCGGCGACCCTGGTGGAACGCTTCACCTGTTATCACCGCCGCAGCTATGTCTGCAAAACCGGGCTGGGCGATGTTCTGATCGGCGCCACCGGTGCGATTGCCGAATACAACGGCGCGCAGAAGGCATCGCATATCAAAGACAAACTGGTGGAGATGACCCACCTCAACGAATCCATTTTTGCCGCGGGCATTGCCTCCTCCTACCAGGGTCACCCCTTGGATTCAGGCGTGTATATTTCCGACAGTATGCTGGCCAACGTGTGCAAGCACAATGTCACCCGTTATCCCTTTGAACTGGCCAGGACGGCTCAGGACATCGCGGGAGGCCTGGTCTCCACCCTCCCCTCCGAGGCCGACTTGGAAAACGAGAAGACCGGGCCGCTGTTGCGTAAATACCTGCGCGGCGCCGAGGGGACGCCGGTAGAAGCCCGGATGCGCATGTTGCGACTGATCGAGAACATGACCATGGGCCGCAACGCGGTCGGTTACCTGACGGAGTCATTGCATGGTGCGGGCTCGCCTCAGGCCCAACGGATCCAAATCGCCCGACAGATGCAGTTGGATGTCAAAAAACGCCTGGCCGAGAACCTGGCCGGCATTACCCGGGAAGGCGAACCCTCGGAGGAGCACCGCGATTATTTCGGTCGCGTGTTCGAGGTATAGTTCATTCCGTAACCCGTAAGCCTGAAAACAGAAAAGCCCGGGCGAGCCGGGCTTTTCCTCAATCTGTCGGAGGGCGGGCCTCCGTTGTCGCTTAGAGCGGTTTTTTCTCGGGCGTGCTGGCGGCGACCACATAACCCTCGTGTTTCAGGTAATCGGCCATCACCATCAGGCACTCTTCCAGGATGGCGTCGGGCACGGGCACGCGCTTGTCCTTATCAGCCTTCGCCTCTTCGGCCTTTTTGAGTTCCTCGGGATCGGGCTTGGGATAGACCGTGGTGATGCTGGAGACCCGCAGCTTGCGTTCTTCGTTGCGTTTCTTGTCCAGATCTTCCAGGGCTTTCTTTTCCTGGAGGCGTTTCTCCAGGTTCAGCGATACCCGGTTCTCCTTGCGGCGTCTCTCACGGTAGGCCAGGTCTTCTCTGAGGTACTCGAATTCCCGGGTTTTGGTAACCCGTTTGGTCGATTCTTTACGCAGATGATTCAGGGACTGCCTCACCATTTTGTAGTTGCGATGGTTCACCGACTCGATCTCGTCCCAGCCCAGGGCGAAGTCGAGATGTTCCTCGGTCACCTTCATGCCGTCGTAGGGAGAGGGCAGGATGATGTCCGGTTCAACGCCTTTGAATTGGGTGGAGCCGCCGTTCACGCGGTAGAACTTGTGGGTAGTCAGCTTCAGGGCGCCGGCCACGTCTTCCTCGAAGGCCCGCTGAGCGGTGCGGTTCAACTGGCTCTGCAACGAGATGACGTTCTGCACCGTACCTTTGCCGTGAGTGGATTTGCCGCCCACCACCACGGCACGACCGTAATCTTGCAGCGCGCTGGCAAAGATCTCGGAAGCGGAGGCGGAGAACACCGAGGTCAACACCATCAGCGGACCGCCGTACACCATTTCGGGATCGGGATCGCGTTCCACGTCTACTTTGTCGCGGTAGTTCTTGATCTGAACGATCGGGCCCTCGTGGATGAACAGCCCGGTCAGGCGGATGGCCTCATCCAGGGAACCGCCGCCGTTTCTGCGCAGGTCGATGACCACGCCGTCTACCTGCTTTTCTTCCAGGTCGTCCAACAGTTTGCGGACATCGCGGGTGGTGCTCTTGTAATTCTCATCGCCGCGAATCTTGCCGCGGGAGTCCATATAGAAGGAGGGGATGTTGATCACGCCCACCCGATAGGTCAGGCCGTTCTTACCCTCGATCTCTTTGACCTCCGCCTTGGCGTCCTGGCTGGTCAGTTCCACCCGATCGCGGGTAATGACGATTTCCTTGGTGACGGACTGGTCTGCGGCATCTGCCGGGATCACGGTCAGGCGCACCACGGAGCCTTTGGGACCGCGAATCTGCTTGACCACTTTATCGATGCGCAGGCCGACCACATCGCTGGGTTTGCCTTCAGCGCCCTGGCTGACCGCAATGATCTTGTCGTCCTTCTGCAATTCGCCCTGACGATGGGCAGGTCCGCCCTTGACGATATCCACCACCAGGGTGTAATCGCCCTCTGTCGTCAAGGTAGCGCCGATGCCTTCCAGCGAGTGACCCATTTGGATGTCGAAATTATCCTTGGTTGCCGGGCGCAGGTAGGAGGAATGGGGATCGTAAACCTCGGCCAGACTGGAGAGGAAATTCTCGACGATGTCGGGTACTTCGTACTCGTCGTAGGTGCGCTGGAGGCGGTCGTAACGCTTGGTCAGCGTTTCCATGTACTCTTCCGGCTTCTTTTCGCGCAATTTGAACCGCAGGATGTCTTCCTTCACCCGTTGCCGCCACAATTCGTCCAACTCGGCGCGAGTCTTCGCCCAAGGCGCCTCGGTGCGGTCGAACGAGGTGTACTCGTCCTTGGTGAAATCGAACTCGGTCTTCATGATCTTGCGCACATAAGCCAGGCGCTCGTTGACGCGCTGACGGAATACGTCGAAGATGATGAAAGCCGCTTCCAGGTTGGCGGGTATCTTGTTCAGGTCGTTATCCAAACGCGTCTCGAACATCCTGAACGATTCGATATCGCTCTCCAGGAAATACATCCGGTTGAAGTCCAAGTTCTTCAAATAGGCGTTGAACAAGTTCTTGGAAACCTTGTCGTCCGGTTTGTACCGCTGGTAATGGTAGTAGTTGAGATACTTGGATACCAGGCTGGCAATCTCGGGCTGGTAACGCTCGGCCAGAGCATCGTAAGGGTCTTGTTGCTTCTCGGATCTTTCGTCTTGAAAAACGAAGCCGGAAGAGACAAGGGTGAACAGTAACAAGGCGAGAACTTTCAACTTATTGGCCATGGAGCCCCCATTTTTTTAGGTTGCGACAAGAACAACCGCGGACCTTTTGAGTTTACGTTGCCGGTAAGCCCAAAGTTACGGCCGGTGCTTCATTTGGTGACATAAGCCTACCCTAAATTGGACCGGTAAGTCCAGAGCCGGCGAACACCGTCATGGAGCCTTATTGACTTTTCGGCAATCGGCCGGCCGGTCGTGAGTGAATTCCCATTCACCGATACACATGAAACGGGGTTACTTTTTTCGAAAGAGATTGTCCACCCACCCGGTGAACTTGCCCTGGCGCTTGTAAGCGGCCGCGTAGGCGGCATACTGCACCGCGCGTTCCGCCACCATCTGCCGTTCGGCCCCGGTCAATTCGCGCACCACTTTGGCGGGGCGGCCGAAAGCCAGCACGCCGGACGGAATTTCCTTGCCCTCGGTGACCAGGCTGCCCGCGCCGATCAAAACATCGCTGCCGATGACGGCATTGTCCATGATGGTGGAGCCCATGCCGATCAACACCCGATCGCCGATGGTGCAGCCGTGCGCAGTCACGCCGTGCCCGAAACTGACATCGTCGCCGATCGTCAGCGGGTACTTGCGGTAGGTGGTGTGAAAGATACAGGCATCCTGGACATTGGTGCGCGTGCCGATGAGGATGGTGTTCACATCCCCCCGCATGCACACGTTGAACCAGACACTGCAATCCTCGCCCATGGTTACGTCGCCGTTGATGCGGGCGCTGATGTCGATGTAGCAGGAATCGGGGATAAGGGGGTTTTTGTCCAAATGCGGTAGCGTAATGTCCAAAACGCGTCTCCTTAAGTTGTTGTAAAATCTTGCCCGGTCGATGATTCAGGCGCCGCTGAAATCGATGGTGCGTTGGATGCCCATTTTCTTCATGCGGCTTTGCAGGGTAGAGGGTTTCAGGCCCAGGCGCTCTGCCGCGCCTTCCGGGCCGTACAGTTTGCCGCCGCAACGATTCAGAGTGCGGATGATATGCCTGCGCTGGACCTCTTCAAGGCTGGTGAATTCTTCAAGCATCGAGTTGGATTCGGGTTCGGTAAAAGCGTTGGGTGCGCGCCTGGTTTTCAGATCGAAGAGGTCGGCGGTTAAAACGTTGCCGCCCGCCAGGATGGCCGCTCGCTCCAGGACATTGGCCAACTCGCGGATGTTGCCGGGCCAGGCGTAGGCCTGCAGACGCGCATAGGCGTCCTCGGCCAGGTAGAGGCCCGACTTGCCCAGGCGTTTGGCCAGGCCCTTCAGCAATGCCTCGCACAGGGGTTGCAAGTCATCCATGCGCTCGCGCAGGGCCGCCAGGGTGACCGGAAAGACGCTCAAACGGTAGTACAAATCCTCCCTGAAGCGACGTTCCTCGCAGGCCCGGTGCAGGTCGGCATTGGTAGCGGCCAGGATGCGGACATCCACCTTGACCGTACGATCGCTGCCGACGGGCTCGAAGGTGCCCTCTTGCAGGACGCGCAACAGTTTGGCTTGCAGCGCCGGGGACAGGTCGCCGATCTCGTCCAGGAACAGCGTGCCCGTGTTGGCCATGCGGAACCGCCCGGGCCGGTCGCGGACGGCGTCGGTATAGGCGCCCTTGACCACGCCGAACAGTTCGCTTTCCAGCAGGTTCTCCGGGATCGATGCGCAGTTGATCTTGACCAGCGGTTTGTCACAGCGGCGGCTCCAGCGGTGCACCATACCGGCGGCGCCTTCCTTGCCGGTGCCGGTTTCGCCCATGATGAGCACCGGCGTGTCCGTTTCGGCCACCTGTTTCAGCCGTTCGCCCACCAGCCGCACGTTGGAGCATCGAGAGTCCAGCGGGCTGAGCAAAACGCCGGGCTGGTTTTCCTTGGATAACAGCAGTTCGCGCTCGGTGGCTTCGCGGTGGGCGCGGCGCAGCAACCGATTCTGTTCCAACTGGTGCAGCGACATGCCCAGGATCTGCGCGTAGATTTCCATCAATTGAACGAAATGGTTTTCGTACGCCTCGCAGGTGACCCGGTCAAACGAAATGACGCCCAGCGGCTCGTTGCCGAATCGCATGGGGATGACCATGCAGGCGTGTCCGTGCGGAAAGTCCAGAATGCCGTCAAAAGGATCGCCCTCGCCGCGGGCGTGATCTTCCTCGTTGAAAACGCGGGGACCGCCCGTGTTCAGGGCGGCGCCGATCGAGGGGAAATCGGCCAGGGCGATCGCGTGCCGGCGCACCCGTTTATCGGCCATGGGACCGCGAGCCGCTTTGACGATAAGGTGCTCGCCCTCCAGCAGGAAGACGGCGATCAGATCGAATCGGGACAGCTTCAGCATCCGGTCCAAGCCGAAGTTGAGCAAGGGCTCCGGATCATCGGGGTCGTGGCTTGCCAATCGAACCATTTGATTGAGGTCGCTGGTCAGGTCCTCGATAGGTTTCAAAAGCGCTGCTCCTTCGGTGAGTTCCGGAACACCCACCATTGTACCGAAATATCGGTGCAATCGGTCCGAAATATCGGTGGATTGCGGGGACGTAAATCAGCGAAAGCAGGCTCCGCCGCCCCACCCGGGAAGGACGGCGCCAAGCCGTTCGACGACGGCAGATTCACTTGTCTCCGTCACCCTTCCAGTTGCCACTTGTTCCCTGAAAAGATCTTCGCTAAAATGCAGGCGCGGTCTCTCCAACCGTAAAAAACCGTCTCCAGCATGCACAAGGGGGGCGCCGTCCAAATCATGGATTGCTCGTGAACCTTGGGAGGCACATCATGACTAGAATCGTCGGTATCGACCTTGGCACCACCAATTCTCTCTGTGCGGTCTTCGATGCGCACCAGGGTCCGGTGCTCATCCCCAATGCGGTCGGCAGTGTGCTGACGCCTTCCGTCGTCGGCCTGCTGGATGACGGGCGCATCCTGACCGGGTACCCCGCCCGCGAGATGAGCGTTACCCGTCCCGAACGCACCGCCGCGCGCTTCAAGCGCTTCATGGGGACCGACGATCATCGACCGCTGGGTGACCAGAAGTTCAGCGCCCCCGAATTATCCAGCGTCATCTTGAAAACGCTGGTGCAGGACGCCCGCGCCCACTTGGGCTACCAGGTGACCGACGCGGTGATTACCGTACCCGCCTATTTTAACGATAACCAGCGCAACGCCACCAAACTGGCCGGCGAGTTGGCGGGCCTCAAGGTCCGTCGGATCATCAACGAGCCCACCGCCGCCGCGCTGACCTACGGCTACCATGAGAAGGAAGCCGACAAGAAGATCCTGGTTTTCGACCTGGGCGGCGGCACCTTCGACGTAACCCTGATGGAGATTTTCGAGGGCACCCTGGAGATTATCGCCACCGCCGGCCGCAGTCAGTTGGGCGGGGAAGATTTCACGGAATCCCTCACCCGTCACGTTCTGACGGAAGCGGGCATGGAACCAGAGCGGGTGGAAGAGTTGGAGCCCCTGCGTTACACCCGGCTGCGCAAGCTTTGCGAACAGGCCAAGATCCAGCTTTCCGATGAAGAGGAAGTGAAGATCGCCCTGCCCGATGCCGAGGGCAAACTGGCCGAGAACGGGGACGACATCACCATCACGCGGGCCGCCTTCGCCGACTTGTGCGCTCCCCTGCTGGACCGGCTGAAGCAGCCGATCGCCCGGACCCTGCGCGACGGTGAATGCACCCCGAACGAGGTTCAGGACATCATCCTGGTAGGCGGCGCCACGCGCATGTACCTGGTCCACCAGTTCCTGGCCGATTACTTCGGCAAGCAGCCGATGTGCAAACACAATCCCGACGAGGTGGTGGCCATGGGCGCCGCGGTTCAGGCCGCGCTGATGGACGACCACGAGGCCGTGGAAGAAATGGTGATGACCGATGTCTGTCCCTTCACCTTGGGCGTGGAGGTCTCCAAGCGCCTGGGCAGTTCGGTGCGCGACGGCTATTACCTGCCCATCATCCACCGCAACACCACGGTTCCCGTCTCCAAGGAAGAGGTGGTAGCCACCCTCTACGATAATCAAAGCCAGGTGATGGTGAAGGTCTACCAGGGCGAGTCGCGCAAAACCAAGGAAAACCTGATGCTGGGCGAGTTGGAAGTCAACGGTATTCCGCCCGGCCCCGCGGGGCAGCCCATCTACATCCGCTTTACCTACGATATGAACGGTATTCTCGAAGTAGAGGCAATTGTCCACGACAGCGGCCTGAAATTCCAAACCGTGCTGACGCATCACGTGAAGGGCCTCAACGAACAGGAAATCCAACGCGCCGTGGACCGCATGCAGGAAGTCAAGTTCTACCCTCGCGACGAATTGCGCCACCAACACCTGCTGCATTATGCCGAACAGGTGATCGGCGAGGTAAACCCCATGGAGCGCGAGCGCCTGGAAGAAGCGCTGGACCAATTCGAGCAGGCCCTGTTCGATACAGACCGCGAACTCTTCGAACACCGTCGCGGTCTGTTGCTGGAAACACTGGACAACATGGGTTACGCCTTCGACGATCCCGAGGATCTCTGACAGCATGGATGCGGCGGAATACCTTTCAGAGGCCCTGGCTCGAAACCCGGCGCAGGAGGCCGCATCCATCGTCGCCTTGCGCGCCCGGTTCCTGAAGCTGGACCACATCAGCCACGGTGAAACCAGGGACGATATGGCGCGCGAACGCATCGCCGACCTGCTGGAATGCCTGCGCAATGATTTCTGGAATGAAGATGCGAAGCGCTACCGCGTGCAGCTACTGGCCGAGGACCTCGACCGGCACCCGGACCTGAAGGCGCGCTTCAATCGCCTGGAAGCCGTTTACCCCTTTCGCGAGCAATTCCATTCGGCTTTGAACCACGGGCTCCTGGAGCCCGAACTGTTGAAGTTTTATGGGCAGGTGCTGGTCGCGGGCTATCGCCAGGCGGCTCGATTGAAAGATTTGTTCACGGATAACCTGCACGTGGTGCACGAACTGAAACGAGTCAAGCGTTGGGTCCGCATCCTTCGCGCTCAGGAACCCGGTTTGTACGGTTTGGAGAAGCCCTGGCTGGATACCATTCTGCAATCTCAACCTGGACGCTGGCGGCCCCCGCAAGAGCGCAAGTTTCGTCGCGGCTTCTGGCTGCCCATCGTCTTGGGAGTTGCGGTGGGCGCCGTGATCCTGGCCGCCCTTTTGCTCCTGGGCCTGTGGATGTGAGGGCTCTATGACGGACGCCGCACCCGATTGGAGCCTTTTGCCCGACCGCCCCGAGGCATTCTTCGGCCTGGAGCCCGGGTTCGACCGCAAACAACTGAAGCGCGCCTACAACCGCCTGCTGAAGCAATTCAAGCCCGAGAAGTTCCCGCAAGAATTCCAACGCATCCGCGAGGCCTATGAGGAACTGGACACCAACCTGCGTTACGGTCGGCAGCGCGACCTTTCGGCGGGCGGTAGCGAATACTGGCGCAAGGCAGCGGCCGACCTGAACTCGTTTCCAGTCAAAAAGGAAGAACCTGCCGAGCCGGAACTCGAACCGGATGCGCAGGAACCTTCCACGGAGCGGGAAGCCCTGTACCTGGACGATTTCAAGGAACATATCGAGACCTTTCGGCAACAGCAGCAATCCGGTGAAAAGAAATTGGTCGGCGACCCCGCCTCGGCCTACGCGTCCCTGGCCGAACGCGAGGAAAAGCAACCCTACGACTACTTTTTGCTGGCCCTGCTTTCCGATGTGGTCGGCAACGCCGAGCGCGGGTTTGTCGACTGGCTCATCCGAGGACTGGTTCAATATCCCGAGGATTGGGGTTTGTACAACCTGTTGTTCGAGTACTGCCGCGGACCCATACCCGCCGATGAAATGCCCGGCCTGGCCGCCAAACTGGGCAATAACCTGCACGGCTCTCAGTTCTACCCCATCAGCGAACAGCTGTGGGTGGACCTGCTGACGCGGCTGCCCTTTGACGAGTGGCGCGATCTGCTGGAACGGACCGAACGCGACCTGAAAGGCGCCCACGCCATGGAACGCTCAGTCTTTCTGTTGCGGCTACTGAAGCGCGCCTTCTGGCTGGCTGATGACACCTGGCTGCAAGAAACCCACGGCAGCCTGGAGGAGCGCTTTTCGGAACTACCCGAGGACGAGGAAGTGGACCTGGACCTGATGGAAGGTCTTTGGGCCTACCGTACCGAGGTAGACCGCTTCCGCAACGGCGATCCCATCCGCGAACGCATTCACGAGGTCATTCGCGGCTTTTGCGAGTGTGACGACTGGGTTGCCGAGCGCCTCTTCCTGGAGTGTCAACTTTTTCTGCAGAACAATAAGGAAGCCCTCTTCAACGCCTTCCCCATCGGTGAAACCTATCCCGCCGCCTGGCATGTTTGGTCCGTCATCTCCTGGCAGGTGGAAGACCGCACCAACATGGGCGAGGAACCCGAGAGCAACAGCACGGTGGACCTGAAAGTGATGCGCTTCCTTGAGCGGATCGAGGAACGCACCGCCGCGCATCGTTACGGCGGTATCCGCACCGTGCTGCCGGTGGTCTATTACACCCTGCTGGTGCTGGTGATGTTGGTGCTGCCCCTGACAGGTCTTGCGGTCACGGTGCAACAATTGGAACTGCTGTCGCCGCGTGTGGCCGTGATTCTGTTTTTTGCCTGGACGCCGGTCTTCCTTTTCGGCATCAAGGAGCGCGTGTTGGACCGGCAGCGGGAACGGCTGGAGGAATGGCTGAAGGGCGCCTGCTATCACGAGATTCAGCGCGGCATGCTGTTGGAATTCCTGGAGACGAGCCATATGGACGGCCGTCTGTTGCGCCACCGCTTGCAAAACCTGGAGCGGGCCGACCTGGTCTATCGTGAGGATCTGGCCTATTTCTTCGAGCGCGATTACGCCCTGCATTTCTTCGCATTGTCCCAACACTTCCTGGTTTGATGCGTCGGTGCAATCGCGCGCTGACTTACTGCTCCTTTTTCTGCCAACCCTCCCAACCGGGTCCGCGCACCACGCGTCCGGGCGTCGCGCCGGTGTGCTCGCCGTCCTTGAGCACCTGGACACCGTTCACCAGCACGTGATGAACCCCGGTGCTGTAGGCGTGCGGTTTCTCGAAGGTGGCGTGGTCGCTGATGGTTGCCGGATCGAAGACAACCACATCGGCCCGAAAGCCGGCTTCCAGCTTGCCGCGTTCGCGAATACCCAGGCGGGAGGCCGCCAGCCAGGTCAGTTTGTGAATCGCTTCTTCCAGGGGGATTACATTTTCCTCGCGCACGTACTTGCCCAACAGGCGGGCGAAGTTGCCGTAGGCGCGTGGATGGGGATTGCCTTCCAGGAAGACGCCCTCGGGCGCGAGTGAGGAGCCGTCGGAACCGAAGGTCATGTAGGGCAGCTTGATCTGGCGCTTCACATTCTCTTCCGTCATCAGGAAATAGACCGTGCCCACGCGGCTGCCGTCCTCGACCACCAGGTCCATGGCAGTTTCCTCGGGCGAGGTGCCGCGCATGACGGCGACCTCGGCCAGGGTCTTGCCGATCAGGTTCCGTAGGGATTTATTCTTGAAGCCTACCAAGATCATGTTTTCGGGACCGGCGAAATAATAGAGGTTCTCCCACTCATCGGTATCGCCGGCCATCTCGCCCGCTACCCGCAAACGCGTGCGCGGATCCTTCAAGCGCTCGGCCCATTTCTCGAAACCGCCCTCCTGGACCCAGGGCGGCATGGAGGCGTTCAGTCCGGTGGCGCCCGCCACATAGGTGTACATATTGGCAGAAATCTCCAGGCCGCGCGCCCGCGCCTGCTCGATCTTCTGAATGACCGCGTCCAGCTTGCCGTGATTGGGTTTGCCGGCCGCTTTCAGGTGATAAATCTCGGCGGGAACACCGGCTTCCTCGGCAATTTGAATCAATTCGTCCATGGCTTCCAACAAGCGGTTGGACTCGCTACGCATATGACTGATGTAACGGCCGCCGAAGGGAGCCACGGCTTTGCACAGGGCTGTCAGCTCGGAGGTTTTCGCATAAAAAGCCGGGGCGTAGATCAACGAGGAACCGATGCCCAACGCACCCTCGCGCATGGCTTGCGCGGCCAGTTCGGTCATGCGCTGTAACTCCTCCGGCGTCGGTTCGCGATCCTCGTAGCCGATCTCGTGGATGCGTAAGGTGGTGGCGCCCACATACGAGGCTATATTGGTAGAAACGCCTTTCTTCTCCAGAAACTCCAGGTATTCGCCCAGCGTGGTCCATTCGATGGGATAGGCAATCCCGGACTGGTCTTTCTGCATCCGGGCTTTCATCTCGGGACTGAGCGGACCCATGGACCAGCCCTCGCCGAATACCTCCAACGTCACGCCCTGGCGAATATCGCTTTGCGATTCGCCGTCGTGGATCAGGGATTCGGTCGCCCAACTGAGCATGTTGATGAAACCGGGCGTCACCGCTTTTCCGGTCGCGTCGATCTCGGCGGCGCCTTTCAGCTTCTTGCCGGAACCCACGTGGGTAATGAGATCGCCGTCGATGCAAACATCGGCGAGTACGGGCGCGCTACCGGTACCGTCATAGACACTGCCGTTGCGAATCACGATATCGCAGGTCTGAGGCGGGGCGGCGCAGGCAATCAACAGCAGAAGGGAAAACAGGGCGAGCAGCCGATGGATCATGTCCTAAACCTCGCAACTAATCGATTTGTTCCATTATGAACCAGACCGGCGCAAAAAGAAAACCCTCGACCGCCTTCAGAAGATCACTCGACAGCCTCAAATCGGCCGCAAAATACCCGATTCTTCCCGGGAACACATGAGGACAATGCATAAAATATCCGATTCTTCCCGGGAACAATCGAGGATTGGCTCGGTGCCGGATACTCCCGTGGTAACCTGCAAATTCTCCCGACTTTGACGACACCCCGGCTTGAACCCCACGCGGCATCGATGAAGCCCGTGTTTGATGTATAATGACTTATTGATCACACCATCCATCAATCTTGCGGAGGTATGTCATCTCTACGGAAGACCCCAAGCCGGTACCCCCTGCCGATACGGACCTCTCGGCCACCTTGATGCCCGGATTGGAGCCCTCGGATGAAACTCGGCCTGCCGGCTCGCCCCCTCTTGAAGTGGCGGGCTGGGATCGGTACAGTCATTTCCGGTTCCTGGGCCGAGGGGGCATGGGCTCCGTCTTCTCCGCTTTCGATAACCAGTTGCAGCGCAAGGTGGCGGTTAAATTCATCGATAACCTGGACCCGCAACGCGTCCGGCGGTTCATAAGGGAGGCTCGCGCCCAGGCACGGGTGGACCACCCCCATGTCGCCGGCATTTTCGATGTCGGCCAGGTGCGCGGCAGGCCCTATATCGCCATGCATTATATCGCCGGCGAAACTCTGGATGCAGCGGCGCGGCAGATGAACCTGGAACAAAAACTTCTGGTGATGAAAAAAGTGGCGCTGGGTGTTCAGCAGGCGCACGCGGCCGGCTTGATTCACCGGGACCTGAAACCCCGCAACATTATGGTCGAACCGGACCCGGACGGCGGCTACAAACCCTATGTCCTGGATTTCGGATTGGCCCGCCTGGGTGAAAGCGGCACGATGACCGCCGACGGTACCGTCATGGGTACGCCGGGTTATATGGCGCCGGAACAGGCTCGGGGTGAAATCGAAAACCTGGACAGGCGCGCCGATGTCTACGCGTTGGGCGCCACCTTGTACCACCTGGTAACCGGAGGAGCGCCTTTTGCCGGCAGCAATCCGGCCGAGATCCTATTGGACATTCTCGAAAAAGATCCGCCGAAACCCGGTCAGTCGGTCCCGGGCCTTCCTCGCGATATTGAAACGATCATCCTGAAATGTATGGCGAAACAACCCGAGGTCCGCTACGGCAGTGCGCGCGAACTGGCCGATGACCTGGATCGTTACCTTCGAGGCGAACCCATCCAGGCGCGCCCCGCCTCCTTTTGGTACCGAATGGCCCGGAAGGCGTCAAGAAATCGGCCCCTGGTCTTCGTGAGCCTGGCCGCGATAATCATACTGATCTTGTCGGGCCTTTGGAACGCCGTCAATGCGAAGCGCGCCCAAGCCCGGGAAGTATTGGTGCGCGATTTGACGGAAGAAGTCAAAGAAATCGAAGCAGCGATTCGCCACTATTACCTTTCACCCCCGCACGATATCCGACCGGACCGCCGAGTCATACAGGAGCGAATCGACAGCCTGGGCCGAGGAATGGATCAACGGGGAGACTGGGCGGCGGGTCCCTTACATTACGCGCGCGGTCTCGGTTTCTACGCGTTGGAAGATCTGGACAAGGCGCGTTCCCATCTGGAGGCTGCCTGGGACGCGGATTATCGCGGGCCGGAAACGGCATTCGCCTTGGGTTTGGTCTACAGTAAGATCTACCGCCGCGAATTGGATCGTCCGATCGTATTTGAAGACAACCGATCCCGAAAAAAGCGTCGCGCAACCCTGGCCGCGCGTTGGCGCCGTCCTTCATTGGAGAAAATGCGCCTGGCCAAAGGCTCGGACAGCGCGCCGCCGGATTACCTGCGCGCCTTGATTGCCTTCTCCGAGGAACGGTTCGAGGAAGCCCTGGCCGCTCTGGACCTCTGTAAACAAAATCCCTGGTTTTTCGAAGCCTATCATTTGGAGGGCGACGTCTTTCGCCAACAGGCCTTCATGTTCCGGGAGAAAGGCATGAACGATGAGGCTCGCCGGGCTTTCACCCGCGCCCTGGAGGCCTATGCCGAGGCGGGCGCTATCGCCAGGAGCAACCCGGGCATTCCCATGTCCGCCGCCGCGGCTTATGCGCAGATGCTGGTCATGGATCTCTTCTCGGGAGACCGGTTCCAACAACACCTGGACGCCGGTCTCGCCCAGGTTCGAAACGCCGCTTTTTTGGACCCCGAAAAAAGCGAGATCCACCTGTTGGAAGCGCGCTTACACATCCTGGCCGCTGAACACCAGCGCCTTGCCGCTGAAGACCCCGTTCCCTATTACGAATCTGCCGTAGCGGCCGGTTTGCGCGCCGCCGTGTCCAATCCCTCCGCCGCGGGCCTGGTTTTGGGCGATGCCTATTGGCGGCACGCCCGCCGCCTCCAGCAGTTGAACCGGCACGCCGAGAACTTGATCGTCCAGGCGGTGACCCATTTGGACCGGGTTCTGCCCAATGACCGCAATGCCATGTATTTCCGCACGCTGGGCAACGCCAACAAAGCGCTTGCCCGCCTCCATCAACAAGACACAGCCGGCCATTACGACCGCGCACTCAACGCGTTTCGTCAGGCGGTTCGCCTGGGCGGTTCCGATATCTCCAATTACCAGGCTCTGGCCTCCTGCTTACGCGAAGTCGCGGGAACCGTGGCGCCGGAACAAGCGACTGGCCTGCTGACGGAAGCGGTCAAGCAACTTGAAGCGGCCTTGGAGATTCAACCCGATCATTGGGTGTTGCTGCTCTACGCGGGCCGGACCTGGATGTCCCTGGCTCAAGGCGGCAGCCCGCAACTGGAAACGCTGGATCTTGAACAAACCCAAAAAGCCCTGGGGTGCTACGATCAAGCGCTGGCCCTGAATCCCCCGCTAACCCATCATCTTCATGCCGCCGTCGGCACTGTCTGGTACGAGTGCGCCCGCTATAATTACATCCAGGGCGAGGACCCGTTCCCATACTTCCAAAAAGCGGACGAAGCCTTCCAAAAAGCCGCTACGGAAGCGCCCGGCGCCTGGCAATACCTCGTGAACCAGGCCCAGTCCGCCTATTTCCGCGGCAAGTACCTGGTCAGGCAGGGCAAGGACCCCGGCAATGCGCTCGATCAAGCTCATGCCTATATCCAACGCGCCCTTTCTCTTGCCGAAACCACCAGCGCGCGGTTGTTCCTGGCCAATGTCCACAGGCTGGAAGCAGAGCGCCATTGGCAGACAGGTCGTGATTGGACGGCCTCGGTCGAGAAGGCTGTCGAAGCCCTGAACACCATCCTTGCGGACCGGCCCGAACATGCCGAGGCCTTGCGGACCGTGACGCGCCTGTTCACCCTGAAGGCGCGTATTGTGCAAGCCGCCGGCGGCGATCCCGACCCCGCCTTGAATAAAGCTCGCGACGCCTTTCAACAAGCGTTTGCCCAACATCCGAAAGCACCGTCCTTTCTGCTGGCAGGGGCTTACCTATATCTCCACAAGGCGTATCTGGCGAAAGAGAAGGGTACATTGCCGAATACGGCGGTCGAGGCGGGTTTACAGCTGTGTTCCGCTGTGCCGAAGGGGCATCCCCGTGCGACCGAAGCTCTGGCCCTGGATGCCGTATTTCATTTATTGAAAGCGGGTGATGATCCGACCATGGCAGAAAAAGCGCGTGCCCAACTCCGGCGGGCGCTCACCATGAACCCTTTTCTGGAATACCGCCATCGCCGCTTCCTTTAGCGAGGGGAGGAGGAATATCGATCTCCAATTCGTCGGTGCCGGTTGCTTGCAGTATTGTCGGATTCTTTTCGGACCCTGAATCCAACTGAAGACGGTAGAAGCCCACCTGGATCGGGATCTCGGCAGTTGGAGACGAACCGCCCGGATTAGGGTATTGACCCTGGAAGTTACCATTTAAATAAACATCGACGGCCGGCCCCCGATCATTCTGCCAATTGATGAGAATATTTTGAAAGCCTGTATCGATAACGACATTAACGATAGGAGCCCCTGCCGTACTACTTTTGAACACGACATTGTTAAGCCCGCCGTTGCCAAGAACCTGGAATAGATAAGTCAGGTCTTGAACTTCGTACCGATAGGTCACACCGCCGGTGCCCGTGACCAAATACTTATTAAAGCCGGTCCTATCGCTGGTTACCTCGGTCAGGGGATCTCCGTTCGGCGGCAGCCAGGTTGGATTCAGAGTATCGGTAAAGTAAACCGTTCCCCCGGCGAGAATGCCGTCTATGCCCAACTCCCAATTAGCCAAGACGTCGATTACATACACGTTGAAATTGGACATGTTGCCTTCCCTTTTGAAAGTAATGCCTTTCCGTGGTTGGATGTGTTATGGGCTACCGGAGGGTATATCGATTTCCAATTCGTTGGTGCCCGTGGACTGGTTACAGGAATAGGGGAGTTCCTTATTATCGATACCCGTAGATTGTTGGCTATTTGAGGTTAGCGTGATTTTATAATGACCTCCGGATTTAACCAAATGGTCTTCGAATTTAACCAACTTGACATATTCATTTTCTTCAAGGGTTAGAGGAGGATCAGGACCTGGTAACGGGGGGTCAAAATCAAATTTCAATTTAACATTATCGGAACCTCTCCTCACCAGAATAAGTCCGTCAGTACCCTTACCGATTTCGTAGACAATGACCGGCTTGTCCTCGACATTTTTATATCTAATTTTTCCGATTCCTCCGTCCAGAACGTTAAAGGTATAATTATTTGTTTCAACATTAAAGGAATAGGCATCGTCCTCACCTTTAACACGGTGGCAAATAAAATCGCCCGAATCCCACTCGTGTAAGAGCGGGTTTCTTTTACTGATCCAATTAAAACTCAGGTCTTTGTCAATCAAAACTCTAGCTTTTTTTCTGACACCGTTGATACCCAATTGCCACTTGTTATTTGGTGTTTCCACAGCGTAAATGTTTACATAGGTCATGTGATCCTCCTGGACCCGGTATCAAAACTACCGATATTCCTAGATCATGAACGTACACGAACTCTTAAATGACAACAGAACTTTATTTTAACTTATTTCGGTGTTACTGTCAGCGCCAAAGTGCTATTCCATGTTTTTCCAGGGGCCTGTAATTACATAGGCGCGATACGGATTCCCGCCGCATCGCGCCTGTTCCCCGGCCGGTTATGTCATCCGAATCAATGCAACATGAAATCGATGCGTAGGGTCATTTTCACGTCGGCCGGCTTGTCAGCCCTTTTCCTCTCCGGTTCCGTGAAAAACTCCAAAACCCGGGCGGATTTGACAGGACTCCCGCCTCCGTCGATAATAACCCAACCAGATCGTGCTCCTTTCCGGCCGAACCTTTGGGAGGGAACGCATCCTCAACCCCATGCCCGGAGAGAATCCATGGCAAAACTCTATTTTCGATACGGCACCGTGGGCAGCGCCAAGACGCTCAACCTGCTTGCCGTGGCTCATAATTACACGCAGCAGGGCAAGCGGGTCCTGCTCATCAAGCCCGAGTTGGATGTGCGCTGGGACAAACAGCAGATCCGTTCGCGGGCGGGCCTGGAGCGCAAGGCCGATTTGTTGGTCCGGCCGGATACGGTTCTGGATGAAGCTGATTTTGAAGGCATCGACTGTGTGCTGGTAGACGAAGCCCAATTCCTCAGCACCGGCGTCATCGACCAGTTGCGCGCCTTGACCACGCAACGCAAGGTGCCGGTGATCTGCTACGGTTTGCGCACCGATTTCCGCACCCAATTATTCCCCGGTTCCGAGCGCTTGATGGCCATGGCCGATTCCATCGAGGAAGTGAAAACCACCTGCGCCTTCTGCAACAAGAAAGCTATCTTCAACCTCAAGTTCCTGAACGGGGAACCCACCCTGGCCGGTCCTTCCATCGACCTGGGCGCCGAGGAGAAATACCTGCCCGCCTGTTACCGCTGCTACAACCTCAAGTTAGCGGACGAGCGGGCCCTGGCCGGAGCGACCGATGGCGGGTAAGCAACGCTGCCTGATGTGCGGGCACCGGGTGGAGTTGGTCTGGGTGCACGGTCACGGTCAGTGCCCGGTCTGTAAAACCAATGTGGCCCCCTGCTGCGACGGCGCCACGGCCTGTCCTCCATCGAGCTGAATTCAACCGGCCAAAAGCGATTCCAGGGCGCACAGGCTTTCCAGGTTATGGCCGGGAAGAAAGTGATCCAGGTAAGGCAGGGCCTCGCGCATGCCGCGTGCCTCCGGTTTGTAGGCATCTCCGCCCGTCAGCGGGTTCAGCCAGATGAGACTTCGAGCCCGGCGTTTGACGGCGGCCAACTGGTCGCCCAGCATGCCCGGTTCGCCGGTGTCCAGGCCGTCGGAGAGAATGATGACGCGTGTGCCGCGTGACAGCATATCCCGACCGTGCACCGCGATGAAAGTTTGCAGGCAAAGACCGATGCAGGTGCCGCCCGACCAACCGCTTGCCGATTCGCTGACCGCGGTCATGGCCTCTTCCATGTCAGCCCGAGCCAGGGCGTTGGAAATACGCGTCAACCTGGTGCTGAAGAGGAAGGCGTCTACCCTGGGATAGTGCTGCCGCAATATGTAGATGAACCTCAGGAAGAACAGGCTGTAGCGATCCATGGAGCCGCTGCAATCCAAAAAGAACACCAGGCGCGGACGCCGAGGCCGTTTGCCGCGTCGGCATAATTCCAGGGGATCGCCGCCACGGGCGATGCTCTTGCGAATGGTGCGGCGCATGTCCAGACGACCGCCTCGCCGGGCCTGCTTGAAGCGTCGGGAAAGGCGCAGGCTCAATCGTCTGGCCAGGCGCATGGCCAGCGCCTCCATCTCCTCCATTTGATGGCTGGGAATCTTGGCCAGGTCAATGGTCATGGCGTAGTCGACGGCGCTTGCACCCGTGGTTTCGGAACCTTCCTCCTCGGCAGGTCGGTCGCTCTCGCCGCCAAGGTACATGGCGCGCAGCTTCTGCCATTGGTCGGGTTTGGGTTTTGGTGTTGTTTTCTCTCTTTCGATTTCCCGGTTGCCGGTCCACCATGCGTCGAACAAACCGGGAAAGCGATCGAAGTCCTCGCGGTTGCCGCAGAACAGGGCGCGCAGGCCGTGGAACCAGGCGCGGCGATCGGTCAGCACACCGGTACGGGCAACGGCCAGGGCCTCCAGGGCAAGGCCGGTGCCGGGGTTCATGCCGTTTTCGCGCAGGAAGCGACAGAAGCCGAAGACGGCATGGGTGTAGGGACCGTAGGCAATCGAGGGGTCGCTCATTTTAGTTTGCCGCGCCGGCTTTGGCCAGCAGTTGCGTTATGCCCTCTTGACGAATTTGGGACATGTCTTCCGTGGTTTTCAGAATGCAGCCAAGGGTGGCGTCCAGAATCTCTTCGTCCAGCGTTTGCGCGCCCAGTGCCTGCAGGGCGGCGGACCAGTCCAAGGTTTCGGCCACACCGGGAATCTTGGTCAGTTTCGTTCCCCTGAGGTATTGCATGAAGGCGACTACTTGATCGGCCAGGGCCGCTTCGATATCGGGCATGCGACGGGTTACGATGCGGCGCTCTACTTGTGAATCGGGATAGTCGATCCAGTGATAGAGACAGCGGCGCTTCAAGGCGTCAGATAATTCGCGGGTGCGGTTGGAGGTAAGGATCACGTGGGGTTTGTGCTCGGCGCGTACCGTGCCCAGTTCGGGGATGGTGATCTGGTAGGCCGACAACAATTCCAGGAGAAAGGCCTCGAATTCCTCGTCGGCTCTGTCGATTTCGTCGATCAACAGAACCGGCGCCTTGTCCCTGGCCGTGATTGAGCGCAGCAGGGGACGCTCCAGCATGAATTCCCGACTGAAGACGTGGGCTTCCTTTTGTTCCAGGTCCCGATCGCTGCCTTCTTGAAGCTTGATCGCCAGCAATTGTTTCTGGTAGTTCCACTCGTAAACGGCGGTGTTTACATCCAGGCCCTCGTAGCATTGCAGCCGAATCAGTTCGGTGTCCAGGACTTTGGCCAGGGCGTGTGACGCCTCGGTTTTGCCGACACCGGCATGGCCCTCGATGAGCAGAGGTTTGCCCAATCGGGTCAGTAAAAACAAAACGGTAGCCAGGTCACGTTCCAGCACGTAACCTTGCGCGCCGAAGCCGTCGATCAATCGGGTCAATGCGGCATGGGGTTGTTCTGTCATAAGGCCTCCGCGATGGTTGCGTTTTGATTATAACGGGCGGTGCGCGGCCTGTGCTACCATGGAATCACTTCATCCTCGGGGGCGTTCATGGATGCACCGCTCAATGTCACCACCACGGTTCCTGATCGCGCCCTGGCCGATCGGTTGACGCGTTGCCTGTTGGAAGCGCGCCTGGCCGCTTCCGTCCAGGTGATCGGGCCCATGGACAGCACTTACTGGTGGCGGGACCGGATCGAGCAAGCGCGGGAATGGCTCTGTCTCATCAAGACGCGGCGGGCCGTGTTGGCCCCGTTAACCGCGATGATCCGGGAGTTGCACCCCTACGAGGTTCCCGAGATCTACGCCGTGCCCATCGAGGCAGGCACCCCGGAATATCAGGCTTGGATCGACCGCTACACCGGCGATCCCACGGAAGGAGCGGTATCATGACGATTGAATTGGGCAGCAGCGGCATCCGGATTTCCCCGATCATCATGGGTTGCTGGCAGGCCGGCGCTCAGTATTGGGCCGGTATCGACGACGATCAGTCCATCCGCGCCGTTCTAGCGGCCCTTGACGCGGGCATCAACAGTTTCGATACGGCCGAGGAATACGGCGAGGGCCACAGCGAGCGCATTCTGGCCGAAGCTCTGACCAGTCGTCGCCGGGACGCGGTGCTGATGAGCAAGGTCTTCTCAAACCATCTTCGCTACGACCAGGTGATCAAATCATGCGAGCGCAGCCTGCGCAACCTGGGCACCGATTATCTGGACCTGTACCAGATCCATTGGCCCAGCGGTTCCTGGAACAGTGAGTCGGTGCCCGTTCAAGAGACCATGCACGCCCTGGCCGATCTGAAGCACCAAGGCAAGATACGCGCGATCGGCGTTTCCAATTTCAGCCGGGCGCAGTTGGAAGAGGTCAGCGCCTACGGCCATATCGACAGCGTGCAGCCGCCTTATTCACTGTTCTGGCGACATGTGGAAAAAGACATTCGGCCCTGGTGTGTGGAGAAGGGCGTTACCATCCTTGCTTATTCTCCATTGGCGCAAGGCATCCTGGCCGGACGGTTCGGTCCCGATCCCACTTTCGAGAAGGGGGATCATCGGGGAGCCAACAAACTCTTCCTGGCCGAGCATTACCCGCGAGTGTTGGCGGCGCTGGACCGCTTGCGGGCCGTCGCGACGCGCAACCGGATTACCCCGGCACAGTTGGCGCTGGCCTGGCTGATCCGACAGCCGAACAGTTGCGCCATAGCGGGGGCGCGCAACGAAGAACAGGTCCGCGACAACGCCAGGGCCATGTCCGTCGATTTGTCTGCTGAAGACCTGGCCGAGGTGGATACTATCGGCATGCAGGTCGCCGAACCCTTCATGGACGATCCCGTACCCTGGACCTGGGAACCCTGAGACTCAGCGTTTCAGAACACCCTTACCCGTTTCGATCCAATCCTGGCCTTTCTGTTCCTCGGTAGTCAGGGTCAACTGGTCTCCCTCCAACAGCCAGGAGGTGCGACGCGTGCCTTTTTGCTCCTGTAAGACCCAGCGATTGTCTTTGTAATCGCCGATGAAACCGGCCGCCGGTGTGCCGGGCCGATTATCCAGGCTCAGCCGGGCATAGGCCTTGTAACCGGAGTGCCAGGTGAACAGTCCGAATTCTTTGTGATTTCCAGTGGTCAGGAATTGGATCAGGCTGCAACCGCGCAAGGCCCGGTGGGATTCAAGCGTGATCGGTTCTTGTTTGCCGTCCGCTGTCCAGGTACCGCGCCATTTCCCGGCCAGATCTTTAAGGCGCAAAAAGCTGTCCTCGGTACATGCCTCCTCGGTGGCGAAAGTGTGGGCCTCCAAACCATTCGGCCAGGGCGCCAGATCGGATGTTCTGGAGAACTCCATGATCCAACCGTGGCTCCAGGTCTTGCCGCCGTCATTGGAAAAGGCATCGTCCCAACGCAGGCGGTCGGCGGCGATGTCGCTGAAGGTGTACCGGCTGATGGTTTCCTTGCCTTCAGCGTTCTTGCTCGTCGAGAAGAACTCGCCGCGACCATGTTGAAAGCTGCCGCTGAGCGAACCGACAAAAGAGCGATTGGGTTGGGGCCAGTTCAGCCACAGTACCCACTTCTTCTGATCCGGGTCGAAATAACGCAGGCTGAAACCCTTGATGGGCTGGGAGTCCCATAATTCCAAGATCGCCTTGCCGTCCAGGATACGAAAGATATGCGCCTCGGCCTTGACGGAATCCGGCCAGGAACCGTCCTCCTGACGAATCCGTAAATTGACGGACCAAGCGCCGATCCAGAAATCGAACTGGCGCATGGTTTCTTGATTGAAGGGGGGCGTTACCGGGTCATGACGTTGCGCCGACAGGGGCAACACCGAACAAAGAGTCATCCAACAGAACAGCAGTCTCATGACGGAGGTCCTTTCAAGCGGCAAGCTTCAAGCCGCAAGCTACAAGTGGTTTGTTTTGGTTAGCTACCGGGCCTGCTTTAATATACGGATCATCTGGAGAAAGAGATCTTCGCTCGGAGATTTGTTGGTGTTGCCCGGCTTTAAGGATGCTAAGATGGTGGGGAAAGAAGGCCGTTCTCCCGTTGGGAGGGCGGCCTTCGGTCGTTTTAGGGCTTTTATTCGCGAATAAAAATTATTGGAGGCATTGATGAATAGCGACCCTCATTTCTACCAACTGTTTCGAAAGTGTCCCGAACTGGTTGCCGATCTGGCCCCGATCGATCTGGCCGGCCGTTATCACTTCAGTTCCCGCGCCTATAAACGTGTGGAGCGAACCTACGACGGGATCTTCGAACCGGAAGACATCAACTTTCCATCCATGGTCACCGAGTTTCAGGTGCTGGGAAACGAAAACACCTATCCGCGCCTCTTCCTGGAAATGGCGGGTTACCAATTGGAAGAACCGAAGCGAAAGGTTTGGGGCCTGTTGGTCTTCCCCAGCCGCAGCTGCGACCCCCGCACCATGCCCTGGCGCAAATTCGCAAGTTGCGAACCGGAGTTTCGAGTCGTATACTTAGATGAGGCCCTCCGCAAATTGGGTGAAGACCACCCGCTATACGCGGTTTTCCAACCCTTTCTCGTGGACAAGGTCGAGGTCGTCGAAGCCAAAGCCCAAGACTGGTTGGGCACCATTCGCAACGCTCCTTTAGAAACAGAAAAGATCATCTGCCTGGAGGAAATATTCCTATCCTGGCTAACTCAAAGGCTCAGTAAATACAGCAAAGAGGAGATCAGAAAGATGTTCGGATTCGACACCCCGGTTGAAGAAACCCGGTTCTACAGAGAAGTCAAACAAGAAGGTCGTGAGGAAGGTCGCCAGGTAGGCCGGGAAGAAAAGGCCAAGC
>JAAUYB010201226.1_pt1 | contig 48843 bp, 43 predicted proteins | sample 7278071 | NCBI WGS metagenome assembly JAAUYB01 (sample SAMN14350121, study PRJNA611818) | marine sediment metagenome | isolation source: surface marine sediment (1.8m) | place: French Polynesia: Moorea | collected 2018-08
CATCCGTGCTAACGGTCAATGGGATAACTACTGGGAGGGTCTACGCGTCGCATAAATCATGCTCACTTCAATTTTCTATGCCCTTACCCCCACTTTCAATTACACCCGGTGGGCAGGCATGGTGCCTTGAAAAAATGAAAATAATGGTAAGATAATACCAAAGCGCTTATCCCAAGAGGGTTCATGTGACAGAAAAACCCAAAGAAGAGACACAGGAAACGGTTATCGGCCCCAGCGCCCGGAAAGCTTTGACACCCGATGAAGAGAAAACGGTCTTGGCCCCCGCCGTCACCGATGAGGAAAAAACGAAGATCCATTCGGACGGTGACACGGATTTCCTGGAAGACGCCACTATGGAAACCATGATCCAGGGCGGCGGCGCCGATATGTTGGACGACCAGACCAGGGAAACCGTCATTCAGGACAAGGCTCTTGACGGGACCCAAATCGACGATGAGCAAACCCGGGAAACCGTGATGCTGAGAGCACCCGGTGAAAAGGAAGCCACCCAGTTGGCGCCCTCCTCACTGGGCGGCGGCGACCATCATACCGAGGCCAAGTACGAAATCGTCAAAAGTTTGGGCAAGGGCGGTTTTGCCTGGGTCTACCTGGTCAGAAATATCGACCTGGACCGCCTGGAAGCCATGAAGATCCTGAACTCGGAGTTGACCGAGGATGAGGATGTCCTGAACCGGTTCGTGAAAGAGGCCAAGATATCGGCCAATTTCAATCACCAGAATATCGTCATGGTCTACGAGGTCCAGAAGCGCGGCAGATGGACCATGTTCCAAGCCGATCCCGAGATCACGCGGCGCCACCGCGAGCCCTTCGCCTATTTCACCATGTCTTTCGTGGAGGGCAATACCGCCACCAACATGGTCCGCAAGCAGGGACGCCTGCCGCAGAAGCAGGCCGTACGCATTGTCATGGACGGCTGCGCGGCGCTTGAATACGCGCACGGCAAACACGTGGTGCACCGCGATATCAAACCCGAGAACATCATGGTAGACCGCAAGGGCAACGGCATCGTGATGGATTTCGGCATCGCCAAGGCAGCCGATCAGACCCGTAAGACCGCGGCCGGCACCTTTATGGGAACGGCCCGCTACGTCTCTCCCGAACAGGCCATGGGCAAGGATATCGACGGTCGCTCGGACATCTACTCCATGGGTATTACCCTTTATGAACTGGTCACCGGCACCGTGCCCTTCAGCTCCGACCAGTGGATGACGGTCCTCTACCAACACATCAACGAACAGCCGCCCGCGCCGGAGAAGTTTTACGAGGGCATCGATCGCGACCTCCGCGCCATCATCCTCAAGATGCTGGAGAAGAAACCGGAGGATCGCTACCAGACCGCGGGCGAAGTGTTGAATGCGTTACAACACGTCTACAGCAAACTGGGCGGCGAAGAACGCGGAACGCGCAATATGGACCAGATTGCCACCCGCGCCGCTTTTGCACCGCAAGGTACCGAGGTCACCGAACATGTGGCGCCGCCTCCCGTTCGCACGCACAAACGCAAGGCGCCCGAAACGCGTCCGCCCAAGTCCAAGTTGCCGCTTTTCGGAGGCCTGGCCGCGGCGGCGGTCGTCGTCATAGCGGGCTTCTTTCTCCTGAAGCCCGACGCGAGTCCGACGCCGGACCCCACGCCGCCCCCGGACAATAACGGCGAGCAGCGACCCGTTCCCGCGGCTAAAAAAGGTAAGCTGATGATCACCGCCTTCCCACGCGGGGAACTGGCCAAGATCATGGATAAAGCCGGCAACGACGTGCCCTTCGACGGCGGCGGGGTTTTGCCGAAAGCGATAGAACTGCCCGAGGGTGAGTACGAACTGGTGGTCATCCATAACAACGTTTCCAAGCAGGTCAAAGCCTTTGTTCTGGCAAACCAGGCACAAGTCCTGGCTCATGCCGCGTTCGATATAGACGCCGAGGCCTTTTTGTTGGAGGACCTGAAATGAGAACAGCCCTTTTTTGCTGCCTCCTTCTTCTGCCCGCCGGTGTCCTGGCTCAGGGGCGCAATGCTTATAAAAAACCCTTTGAAGCCGGTCTGAAACAATTTGAAGACGGCAATTACGAAGCCGCCTTGACCAGTTTTCAACAAGCTTTAAGCTTCAAGGAAAAAGCGAGTATCTATCGGGGGGAAGGGACATTTAGCGGTCAATACCTGCCGCGCTATCGGATTGCGCTTTGCTATGAAGCCCTCGATCAGTTGATCGAGGCCGAGGAGTGGGCCAATCTCTCCAAGACCGTGCTGGAAGGCGATGTCATTAAAAATAAAAGGAAAGATCTGGGTGTTTACAATACCGACATCAGCCGCATTTTGAAAAAAGCGGCTGACTATCGCCAGGTCCGGAACGAGCGATACAACCGCGCACTGAACGACGCGAAAGCCCTGGTTACCGCCAACAAATACGATCAGGCCAAAAAAGCATTTGAAGCTTTGGCCGAGAGCGATCCTTCCCGCACTGAAGCCGCTACCGAATTGAGAGCACTGCCCGCGATCCGAGCCAATTACCTGAAAGGTCGCGAGCTGGAGGTACAGACTGCCATTGTCCAAGGTGATTTCGGCAGGGCGGAAGGACTTTTGAACAGTATTGCCGAGATTGACAGCGGCTACGCCAATCTCCCCGTGTTGCGGAGTACGCTGGAAGATGCCCGCAAGAAGGCGGAAGAGGCCCGCATTGCCGCCGCCACGCCCAAATCCCCACCCGACCCGGAGCCGAAGCCCGCCGAACGCGACACAAAAGAAGAAACGACCAAAGTTGTCGAAAACACCAAACCGCCGGAACGAAAGACACAGCCCCGCGCCGACGCCGCGGCGGCAAAGGCGCGTCGCGACAAGCAGGCCTTGCGTACGGCCCTGCTGGCCACGGTGGAGCCCTACAGGCGCGGCGACCCCGCCAATGCCCTGGCCCGACTCGAAGAAATCGACCTGAAGGCCGCCGAAAAATCCGCCTCCTATCACTGGCTGAAAGGGGTTTACCTGCTTTCCGCCTATATGCAGGCGCCGGACCCGGTCGAGAACCTGATGACCAGGGCCCGCGAGGCCATGAAAACCCTGTCGGGCCTGATGCCGAATTTCGAGCCGAATGACGCGCTATATCCCGATTTCGTGATTGATTTCTATCGGGAAACCAAAGCCGCGCAATGAACCGGACGTTACTTAACACCTTGAATTAATTGCACTTGCTCTCAAGTGATTCTGATCTGCTACTCAATGATAAAAGCCCCGTTTTCCTGACGGTAGGTCTTATCTACCAGAAGGCAGAGGGCGTCGACGGCGCTTTTGGGATTGCTTGCATCCAAGAGCCCGTCCACAAGCAGCTTACCGGTCTCCGGGTTTTCAACGCGAATGATCACATTGAAACGTCGGCCGATCTCGGCGCAGACCTCGGCCAGGGGCGTGCGATCACAGTGAATCAAATGATTTCGCCAGGGCGGGAAACGATCCGGGGTGACGGTTTCCGGTTGCTCCTGCCGAGGCGGCCACCAAATCTGTTGCCCGGCTTGAAGCGTCATCTTTTGCCGTTGGTCCGACACCTCGACGATGCCTTCGACCACGCCCACACGTACCCGATCGCCGCGAGCGAAGACATTGAAGCGAGTGCCGACCACGCGAACCTCGGCCAGGGGCGTTTCGATAATAAAGGGATGATCGCCCGTGACCACATCGAAGAACGCCTCGCCTACCAACATGGAAGTTCGATGCGCGTCGCCGAATCCCTCGCGGAGGGAATAGGCGGTATCCGCATTCAGCACCACGGTGCTGCCGTCGGCCAGATCCGCGGACTGCTGCTCACCGGGTTGCGTCTTGAAATGGAGTTGCGGTGGTTGGAACAGGTCGCCAGAAAGGAGAAGGACAAGTACCGGTATTGCGGCCAAAGCCAGACCGCCGGCCCACGCGAAACGGAAAACCGGCGACCGCTTGGGAACTTCGTGCTTGGGTAGCCGTGCGGCCAGATCCGACCAGGCATCTTGCGTGTCGGGGACGCGAGCCTCACGTAGAGCAGAGGCCTCCCAGATCTTATGCAGTTCGGCCTCTTCCGGGCCTTCCGGCCTTCCTTCTTCCAAACGATCGAATAATGTTCCCATAATCCTCACTCACCCTACATCTTAAACGACCGATGAGTCTTGCCCCCCTATAAATAATCGCGTAAATGTTTGCGTAGCGTCTTCAAAGCCAGGTTCAACTGGTTTTCGACGGTTTTCTTGCTAATACCCATCAACTCGGCGATTTGGGCATTCTTCAAACCGCCTCCCCGGCTCAGGCTGAAGACCTCGCGACAACGGGCGGGCATTTTAGAAGTCACCACCTCGCGGATTTTGGTTTCAAGCATCTTTTGTTTCAGATCATCATCCGGCCCGGTTACCTCGCGCTCGGTAACGAGGCGCACGGTTTCCCGGTGCCTGCCGCGCACCTGTTGGTGTTTGAAATGGTCCTGCAACAGGTTGCGACTGATCTTGGCCAACAGCGGAAAAAACGGCAGGTCCGGCTTCAACCCCGAACGTCGCGCCCAGATCTTGAGAAAGGTTTCTTGAACCAGGTCCTGGCTTAGTTGATCATCACCGGCCCGGTAGTAAATTGTTTTGTACAACAGAGGGTGATAACGCTCGAAGAGCACTTGCAAAGCATGATTATCGCCGTGTTTAAGCCTGGTAACCAGGTCCCTCTCATCTGCCGTCATGAAACCGCATCATAGCAGGGAACCGGTACGAGGCAAAGCCGTGAGTGCGATTCAAAGCGGTAGTCGCATGCTCTCGATTTATTTCGCGTAGGGGAAGGGCCGGCCCGCTCGGCCGGCGGGTTATTTTGCCCGGGAGAAGGATGCGCACGCTCGTCTATCGATGTTCTTATGTAGGAGAAGGATGGGCTCGCTCGTCTATCTAGTGATTTTGCGTAGGAGAAAGGTGAGCCCGTTCGGACATCGAGGTATGCACCATAGAGATCGATGGACCCGGACGGACAAAGGCCTTTTGGATTTCGAACAACGTTGGCCGAACCGGTAACAGTGCATAAAATTTTCGAAACCTCGTTCCACCGCATAGCTCATGCTTGTTTGCATCACAATACATCTACGGGCAACCGGGGCGATCGAGATATTCGTCGAAAAAAAGGTTGTCCCTTGGGACCTATCCTCCTTCCCGACTATTTATCCGCTTGCACGCGGGTGTCGAACCACGTCTAAGAAGAATATGAGGTTATCCGAACGTAACCAACCTTTTTCCGGATCTAATACGTCGATAGACGGAAGGGACGAACCTGTCTTTTGCTAAAAATATGCAGATGGTTTCGCGGATCTCTCATCTCAAATCGCATCCAAAAGTCGCGACAGCCCGGAGGCGTGTCATTTGAAACGTAAGGCCGGCGGCGGGGAACCAGGCTTCTATTTGGGCGAAAAGACCCATTTCAACGGGCAGCAAAGCTCAAAACACTCCCGGCCGACGGAAACAAGTCGTGTAGCCGACGTATTTAAGATGAACGGAGTGGGCGGCACAAGCTTTGCTAAGTTTTATAGGGAACGCCCGATCAGGCGGATGAGATGTCGGTATTCGCCGGCCGGGCGGTGAAAGCGCACTATAATGGCGAAAACCGGAGAGTGTTATGGCAACCTTCCTTTTGTGGCTCCTACTCTTATTCGTTTGCTGGCCCCTGGCCTTGTTGGCGCTTATCCTTTATCCCCTGGTCTGGCTGCTTCTGCTGCCCTTCCGGCTGGTCGGGCTGGCGGTAGGCGGGGTCTTTGAGTTGCTGACGGCGATCATTACCCTGCCCGCCCGGCTGTTGGGAGCCAAGGGGCATTGACCCGAACGACGCTCCCATCCTATCCACATGGTTCAAACGATGATAGAATGGGTTCGAGGACGGGGGTTGGTAATCGTGGACATACTTTGTATCGGCAGCACGTTGGCGGACGTGACTGCCTGGCCGGTCGATACCGTCGAACTTGCGCATAAGCATGTACTGGGTTCCAAGACAAGTATCGGACCCGGCGGTTGCGCCACCAATGTCAGTTGGGGTTTGGCTTCCCTGGGTAAATCCGTTTCCCTGTTGAGTCGCGTCGGCAACGATGCGCCGGCACGGCTGGTGCGCGAATTGTTGAATGAACGCGGTGTGGACACTTCCCTCATGAGGATCGACAACCAGACGCCCACCGGGATCACCATCGTCATGGTCGAAGAGACGGGCGAGCGGCGCTTCTTGTACACGCCGGGGGCCAACGCCGAGATCTGTGCCGATGACTTGAACGGCATCCAGTTGAGCGACTATCGGCTGCTGCACATCTCGGACACGTTTCTGCTTACGGGATTAGAGGGGGAACCCCTGACCTCCCTGCTGGCAGAGGCGCAAAGTAAAGGCGTGTTGACCTCCATGGACACGGTTTGGGATCCGTCCGGGCGATGGATGGAACAGCTGGTGCCCTATCTACCCCATTTGGATATTTTCCTGGTCAGTGAGGAAGAGGCTCGTCATTTGCTGCCCGGAATGGATCCAAACCGGATAGTGACCCGTTTCCTGGAATTGGGCGCGGGCACCGTCCTGCTGAAGCGAGGCGAAAAAGGCAGCCTGGCGGCCGCCGGCAACGAGCGTCTGGTCATCCCCGCGGAAAAGGTAGAGCCCAGGGACACCACCGGCGCCGGCGATGCCTACGCGGCGGGTTTCCTGGCCGCCACCCTGGAAGGCCGCAACCTGGCCGAAGCCGCCCGCGCGGCAACAAGGCTGGCTACTCATTCGATCGCGGCTTTGGGGGCCACCTCGGGCATCCGCCGCTTTGCCGATACCCGCGAATTGTTTCCATAGGTAACGGCTTGGGCTTGCCGGTGATCGAGCCGGACCCGTCATTGCAAAATAACTTGACTTGATATTTTGCTTGATCTAGACTATGCCTTCGGCCTGAACGGCCCTTTTATCATAGGAGGGATTCCAAATGGAAGCCTACGCGGTAGTAAAGACGGGCGGTAAACAGTACACCGTCCGGACCGGCGACGTTCTCAACGTTGAACTCCTGAAGGGAAAATCCGAGGGAGACTCCGTTGAACTGACCACGCTCGCTGCTCGTGCCGGAGAGACCCTGGCGGTTGGTACGCCGGAACTCGAAAGCAAGGTCAAAGCAACCGTTCTCAGCGCGAAACGGGGCAAGAAGATACTGGTTTTCAAAAACAAAAGACGGTCGACTTTCCGCAAGAAAAACGGCCACCGCCAAACTTTTCACGCCATTCGGATCGAATCCATTCCGGGCGCTGAATAAAGTAAGGAGTCTGTGAAATGGCACATAAGAAAGGTGTAGGCAGTTCCAGAAACGGACGCGACAGTAACGCGAAACGACTCGGCGTCAAGCGCTTCGGCGGCCAGTTGGTGACCGGTGGTTCGATCATCGTACGTCAGCGCGGCACCCGCTTCAAGCCCGGCAAGAACGTGGGCTTGGGTAAAGACGATACCCTGTTTGCCCTCATCGACGGCGTGGTTCACTTCCGCGACCGCGGACGCATGGGCAAGTTTGTGGAAATCCACGAGCCAACCACATAAGAAACGGCCGTCACGGCAAGTCGCCGCGGCCTGAGGACGGGCCGCGGCCCAAAATTTGTCATGTTTATAGACGAGCTGGAAATTTTTGTGCAAGCCGGTGACGGCGGCAACGGATGTGTCAGTTTCCGCAGGGAAAAATACGTCGAATTCGGCGGCCCCAACGGCGGAGACGGCGGTAAGGGCGGTGATGTCATCATCCGGGTCAAGCCGGAATACAACACCCTGCTTCCGTTGCGCACCCAGAAGCACTATCGCGCCGGACGCGGCGTCAACGGCAAGGGTTCCGATATGACCGGCGCCGACGGCCGCACCCGCATTCTGGAAGTACCGCGCGGCACCATCATTCGCGACCGCGATACGGGCACCATTATCGGCGACCTGACCGCCGCCGACGACCAGGTGATCGTTGCTCACGGCGGTCGCGGCGGCAAGGGCAACCGGCATTTCGCCACCGCGGCCAATCGCGCGCCCAGGTTCGCCCAATCCGGCGAGGACGGCGAGGAGCTGTGGCTGAAGCTGGAATTGAAGATGATGGCCGATGTGGGCCTAGTGGGTTTTCCCAATGCGGGCAAGTCCACCCTCATCCGCAAGCTCTCTCACGCCCGGCCGAAGGTTGCCGAGTATCCCTTCACAACCCTCAAACCCAGTCTGGGAGTGGTCGGCGTGCACGGTTACAAGAGTTACGTGGTGGCCGATATCCCGGGAATCATCGAGGGCGCCCATAACGGCGCGGGTCTGGGTCTGCGCTTCCTCAAACACATCGAGCGCACCGCGCTCTTACTGGTGATGATCGATCCCGGCGACCCCGAACGCGATGTACGGACCACCTACGAGGTTCTGCTGAATGAATTGAATTCCTTCAGCGAGCGCTTGCGCCGTAAGAGATACGCGGTCGCCTTTTCCAAAAGCGACCTGATTCACGACCGAGGCGACGAGGTGGCTGAACTGGCCGCTGAACTGAAGGCCGAACAGGTCCCTTGCTTCACCGTCAGTTCCATGAATGGTGAGGGCATGGAAGAATTGAAATACGCGCTTTATGATATGCTGACGGAGATACGGACGGAAGAAGGCGCTCCCGCGCCTGTCATTGAAAAGGAAGAAACCGCGGGTCCCGCCCTGGACCCGCTGGACGAAATATGATGTCCCGGCAAGGAGAACCTGTTGGATACCCCTGACCTGATGAATATGATCACCTCGATCGCCGAGGAGTTCAAGGCGATCGACCTCACCGTCCTGGATGTTCGCGGAAGGTGTGATTTTGCCGATTTTTTCGTGGTGATGAGCGGCGCCTCCACCACCCATGTTCAATCGATCAGCGAAGAGCTCTATTACAAGTGCAAGCACGCGGGCGAACCCGCGCACAGCTCCGAGGGCATGGCCGGCGGCGAGTGGTGCCTCTTGGATTTCGGCAACATCGTGGTTCACGTCTTCCACCCGGAAAAACGTCGTTTTTACGACCTGGAAAGCCTGTGGCAAAACCCTATCGGCCCACGTAGCGCCGCGGGCGAAGCCGAAGCCTGATGATGCGGCTGAAGCTCATCTGGGTCGGCCGGGAAAACCGACGCGACCCCGAGAGTGAGCTGTGCCGTCGTTACCGGGAACGCCTGCGCCCTCACGGGCGCCTGGAAGAAACCGTTATCAAGTCCGTTCAATCGGGCAACACCGAAGAAACGCGCGAAAAAGAAAGTCGCAAGATATTGGATGCCCTGGATAGCCGCGATTTCGTGGTTCTCTGCGATGAACGCGGCAAGGGGCAGTCATCGCCCGAACTTGCGCGCTTCCTGGAACAGCGTGAACGCGATGCCCGTCGCCCCGTCTGGATCATCGGCGGGGCCATGGGCGTCTCCGCAGCACTGCGACAGCGCGCCGATTTTATGCTATCGTTATCCAAGATGACCTTGCCGCATGCGCTTGCACGTGTGGTCCTTTTGGAGCAGATCTACCGGGCATTCACCATCAAGGCGGGTCACCCCTACCATCACGAGGGTTGATCGATGAAGCCTAAAACCGTACTGATTATCCTTGCAGTCACGCTGATTGTCCTCATTCCATATTTGTTCATCCGCGAAAGCCAAAACCAGGATCTGCTCATGAACCAGTTCATCTATCTGGGTTATGAGTTCTCGGTGCTTCAGGGGTTCGTATTGACCCTGATCGTTTCCGTGTTGGCGCCGTGCCTTTACTTCACGGTCATCTATATGCGCCTGCTGAAACGCAATCGCGCTTTGCAAAAGGCCGAGAATGACTCCGGCAGTCAACGCGACTCCCGGCGCGAGGCCGCCGTTCTGCTGGCTCACGGCATGGCGCAGCAGGCCCTGGATAAAGTGAGCGGTCAGGAGGAGCCGGAAGCGCAACTGCTCGCGGCTCGGGCTAATTTGGCGCTGGGCAATGAGGAAGCGGCGGCGCCCTTGCTGGCCAAAGCTTTCGAAGAGGGCGGCAGCGACGAGGCCGGTTACCTGTTGGCCGAATGTTATCGCGGAACCGGCACGGCCGAGGTCGACGTCCTGATGCGCCTGACAGCCCGTTCGCCCGACAAGGCTCGGCGCGCCTACCTGATGCTGATGGAAACCTACGAGCGCAACGCCAATTGGAAGGGCGCACTGGACCTGGTCGCCGACATGCGCAATAAGGGCATGGACGCGCCGGAGCATAAGGTCCCGGCATATCGCTACGAGTGGGTGCGTGCTCAGGCCGCGGAACTGCCGCCCAAGAAAACCATCGAGGGTTATCAGCAGATTCTCAAGGAAGCACCGCATTTCGTACCCGCCAACCTGGGTCTGGGCGAGACCTATCTGGTCTCCGGGGCCATGGAGAAAGCCTTCCGCGTCTTCGAGCAGGCTTTTGAAAACACCGGTAATCCGGCCTTCCTGGATCGCTTGGAGCGTTTCTACCTGGACCAGGACCGACCCGAGGACGCCATTCAAATCTACCGTCAATTGCTTGTCAAACACGATACCCCCCTCATCCGCTACAAGCTGGGCAAGCTCTACTACCAGTTGGAAATGCTGGACGAAAGCCTGGAACAACTAGAACCACTTGCCAAACAACAGGATCTTCCGCCGGTCCTGGTCATGCTTGCCGAAATCAAGGCACGCCGCTTTCGTGCTGAAGAGGCCCTGGAGGACATGTTGCGGTTCGCCCGCAAACAACAGGCTCTTTCCGGGGAGTACGTCTGCGAAAACTGCGATACCCGCCATGCCGGTTGGTCCGCGCGCTGTGAGCATTGCGGTTATTGGGACCGCATTACCCACCTCGCGGCGCGCGTCAAAACGGAACTACCCGCCCAGGCGCCTCTTTACTATTGAAGTAAGGGTTTCAAAATTGGGGCCGGACTTTCAAAAGCGGATGGTTTTGGATACGTCCAGATGCTAAGCGAATCCGCCAATGGGCGATGATTTGCATTGCAATCAACCGCTGTGTAAGTTGATGGGGCAGCAGGGCTTTCACTACATCCTGGTTTGCAAGCCCAAGTCTCACAACTCCCTCTATGAGTGGATCGATGGTACAGCGCCTGGTCATCAAAAAAAGAAGGGGCAAGCGACATCAGTTGGAAGTCAATAAAGTCCCTCTACGAGGAACAGAGGACGCCATTGAGGTCAACTGGTGTGAACTGACCATCACCGACAAAGACGGCCGTGTAACTTATCGCAATGCTTGGGTAAGCGATCACCCCCTCAGCGAAGCAAACGTCGTTAGTTTTCCAAGGCTGCCGGGGCTCGGTGGAAGATTGAAAACGAGAACAACAATGTGTTGAAAACCAAAGGCTATCATCTTGCCCACAATTTCGGCCATGGAAAGAAGAGCCTGGCTGCCGTACCGGCGACAATGAACCTTCTCGCCTTCTTTTTCCACACTCTGCTGGATTTGCTGAACAAGAAATACCAAGTTATTCGTGATAAGGTCGGTTCATGGAGATCTTTCTTTAATGATATCCCAGCTCTGGTGCGTTATCTTTATTTCGAATCCTGGGATAGATTGTTCGACTTCATGATTGAAAGCCTGGAGATCCAGCTTTAGGAAAGGTCGGCTTGGTTTTTATTCGCGAATAATAAGAAGCACCATCTCAGGTATATGCCGGCTCCGTTCATCGGCTAACGCCTGGGACCAAGCGAAAATAAACTCACTGACTCCCTCCACGGCTCGGTCCTTTAGTCTCCTCTAGTCCAAATTTAGAATTGCTGAATGGCAAGAGCTGCGACCTCTCGCCGGGTCACCGACGTTGAAACCAAAAAAGGGGCGGCAGTTGCCGCCCCGCAAGATGTTGGACTCAGGATCCGCTTGCTTGTTTCTTAAATACCCATTCCCTCGTTGGAGATGATGAAGTCGATCTTCAGGTTCATGATGACGTCGGCGGGCCGATCATTGACCTTGCCCGGCAGGAATTGCCACTGGCGGACAGCGGCGGCGGCGGCTTCTTCAAAGCCGAACTTGCCTTGCGCCAGTCCCCTGAGGATCTTGATGTTGTCAACCGAGCCGTTCTTGCGCAGAACCGCTTCCAGGATCACGTATCCGGTGATCTTGACTTTGACAGCTTTCGGCGGATAGACGGGCATGACCCGCTTAATGATGATCGGCGGCTCAACACCAACCATGCCCACGCGGGCAATGCGTTCTTCGGGGGGCGGCGGGGGAGCATCGGGGATGCCGATTTCCCAGTCGTCCGTGGGTAGGAAGTCCGGTTCGGGCGGGGCTTCCGCTTCTACGATGGGTTCCGGTTCGTCCGGCGTCAGGTCCGGCATGGGAACCTTACGGGTTTTTCTTTTCAGGCGCTTGACCTGCTCAAGGGGCATATCCGGCGGGGGACGCAGGACCTTTCTCTTCTGCGGCATGATCTCCCGTTCCATCTTAACCACATTATGGTCGGCCTTCCAGCCGGGCATCCAGATCAGAGCGAGAACCATGTAAAGGGCCATGCACCACGCCAGTTTGAAATAGGAATTCTGCTCGGTATCGAAGGCCATATGAATCAGGTCTTCTTCGTCGAGTGCGTGCGCGGGTAATACGACGAGCTTGCCTCGGGCCTCGACCCATTCATCTTCGTTGTCGCGTTCGGGCAATACAGGCTCTTTGCCTCTTGCCGCCTGCCATTCATCTTCGCCCGAGTGTTCCGGAAGAATCAGGGGCTTGTCTTTGGCTGCTTCCCAAGTATCGTCTTTGGGGCGGTCGGGAAGAATGGGAGCTTGACTTCCGGCTTCCCGTGTCGCCGCGTCCGGGCGATCAGGGAGGATGAGCCTGGAGTCATTGTCTTTGTGAGAACCCTTTTGCATGGCTACCTCCTCAATACCTGTCTACATACGCCATCGATTTCATGGCAATGGTGGCGGTATCTTTTGTTTTTTAGTTTGGCAAAAACCGTACCATAGATTGCGCCATGGATAAAAACCGTTGTCGGCCAGTGGTTTCCGTCGGATAGTGCGAGATATTCCCCAATAATCCTGGGGATTATGGCTCAGTTTGGGGAAATTTTCCGGAAAGGGTGCGGAAAGCGGTCGCTCGGGCCGGCGAAAAACGGCTATATTTATTCGTGAATAAATTCAAAGCCATAATTTTATTCGCGAAGTAAAATATTTTCAGGCACTTATATAATCACAGCACCGTTTAAACCTTTCTCTCTCTAAAATAAATAACGGCCTTAAGATTTGGGGGCAATCCCCTCGCAAGGATTTGAGTTTGGTGAAGAAGCCGGGTCGGCCCATGCGTTATGGACCCTTTATCCTGAACTTGGACGACCGGGAAATATACGCCGTGGATACCGTGGTGGAAGCCGCCCGTAAGAAGGGTCTGTTCCGCAGGCCTCCTTATAATGAAGTAACCTACGGCGAGGCGCGCCGCAAGGCGTTTGACGCCCTGAGCAAATTCCGAAAAAAGAATATGCCCGACGAGCCGGACGGCAGGGTGATGGACCGCCACCAGGTTCCCACCGACGGCTGGTACGGCTGGCGCTGGAAACGAGCGCTGCCTCATGTTTTCCAACAAGCCTATGAATTCCCCGAGCAGCCCCCGGTGGAATCGGAAGCTCAGACCGACGATCGCGAAGAACCAAGAGAAGAAACGGAAACGAAACGTCACAAGTTTGTCCTCCCGGGTTTTCCGGTGCTGGTACCGCTCGCCTTGATGGGATTGACTTTGTTTTTCTGGTTTCGTTCCTGGTCGGTCAAAACCGCGCTGAGTCGAAACCGAATCGACATTGCTCGGCTGCTGGACCGGGTTCGCGAGGACGCATCCTACCACGGCACCGCTGCTTCCGAGTTACGGCGCAACTTTCTGGCTCAAACCGATGAGCGCCTGCGCCACCAATACTATCAGGCATTGAAGGACCTGGAAGAACTCGGGACCGCGGACGACGCACGGCCCCGAGCGGTTATGCCGACCCCCTTCGAGTCCTGGGGACCGGTCGATGTGATTTCACTACGGGAGCTTCCCTAGGATCAGGATTCATCGCCGTAGCTGGGCATGGGCGGGGGATCGCTGCCGCCGCTGACGGGATGACCATCGGGGACGCCGGGAACCGAATCGTCTTTTTTCTCTTCTTCTTTTTTGGTTTTTTCTTCAGCCATTTACTTCTCCTTTCTTCCAGAGTTTCCTGCCTTTTGGCAGGGGTAATTCATGACAAACTTCAAGTCATAAAGTAAAAATTTGTTTTGTTGGTTATCGATCCAATTAGAAACAGTGTTGTATAGAGCTTGGTAGGGTAAACCTTGACATCTGTTATAGAGAATACGACAAAGGTAATGATAATACTTTTCCGCGCTGGTGTTTTTGTGGCTTTCCAGTATTTTGCTTGCTTCTGTCAGGTAAGTAAGTGCTTCTTTAGAGCGCCCGGTTACGATGGCATACAAGGCCATGTTGTCCAGCGCCACGGCTTCTCCTAATCGATTTCCGGCCTCACGGTAGATCGCCAGCGCCTCTTTGCTGAACTGGAAAGCTTTGTCATACTCCTTGCGCTGCGCGGCCAGTTTTTTCCGCAAGATGTAGTAGTAATCCAGCGGTAGCCCGGCCTTCCGGTTGGTCTCCAATGCCTGGTTCAAAAACTGGTCCGCCCCCTCCTGATCCTTGGACATAATGGAAACATGAGCCAGACCCAGTCTGGTTTTATAAAGGTTTCGACAGTCTTTGAGAGATTCGTAGGCGCCGTGGGCGCTGCCTAAATGTCGGAAGGCCTCCGCGTATTGCCCCCGGGAGGTTGCGATATGACCCAACAGGTACTGACAGTGCGCCCGGATATGTACGCTCTTACTCTCGCTCAGCAGGTAGCGGCAGGTTTGAACAGCCTTGTCGTAGTGTCCGTCCAGGAACTCGGTCCATGCGGTTCCGAAGAGGGCATGCGTCCCGCCGTTCTTTCGGACCAGATCCGTGAAGTATTGCCTGGCCGCATCGGCGCCCTGAGTTTCCAGAATTTGATTGCCCCGTTCATAACTCTTGGGTGTATCGGTATCGATCTGGACAATCAACAAGACCGTCGCCGCGGACATAGTAGTAATTATTAAGAGAGCAAGCCGTTTCATCATGTTGCAACCATACCATAAAATGACTACTTAATGATTGCAATTTCGGCGATAAAAAATATTTTATAATAGTATCTTTATGAAGTTTAACAAAAACATTGTGCCTACATATTTTGTTTTAGCAGTTAAAAGATATATGCATATGTGTTGTTCTGCTTTGGGACCGCCGGGGCAGGGCTGTTCGTTCATCTTCAGCCTCGTCACAAGGTTTTGAACTGATTTGAACCCATATTTCGTTATATTTATGAGAACACATGCCCGGACCCGACTAGAGGAGCCGGATGGGAGTACGGTTTTTTATGTTGATTCGATCTGAACAGGTAATTCAGGGGATTATTCCCCAACTCTTTTTAGGGGGCGCCTGCGCTCTGTGGACCGAGGATGGCGAGCAAAGGAATACGGGACGCGACTCGTTGGCCGCCTGGTTGAACGCGCAAGGAATCAGTTATTTCGACCCCCAGATTCACATCTCTACCCATGGCCGCGATTACGAATGGGACATCGACGGTCCGGTGGAGAAGAAGGTGCGTCAAGATGCCCGGATGCGCATTTACGAGATCAGTCCCCTGTCCCTGGCCAGCGTCACCATGTTCGAGGTCTTCGACGACGCCCGCCGCGGCCGTCGAAGCCTGGTATGGTTCCATCACGGCGAGGATTATGCACCCGCGGGTCTGGGCAATTTCCAGGAGGTCGCCGCCAATGAGAAACTGGCGGAACAGGTAGGGCCCCTGGTCCATGCGCACATGGTGGGTTTTCTGAAAGCGGGACGGCGTATGCGCAAGGAACTGGTCGCCATGTTGGACGATTGTCCCTCCATTACCCTGGCCGGCAGCGAGGACGAGGTCAGAGAGACAATCTCGCGGGAGTTTTCGCTCTAGTTCAACTCCAGCGGTACCCCGGCCATCTTCATCAGTCGCAACGCATTGGTGCTGGTCAATTTCCCCGGCTTCAGGCGATAGTCGAAAAACATCTCGTCATCACGCACGCTTTCCTGAAAGTGGTAGTTGGTGATGTGGTTCGGGTCCTGCTCCTGAACCGCGAGCAACTCCAGGTCATGGGTGGTGATGAGACCGGAGGCATTGTGTTGCAACAGGAATGTGACCATGGTCTTGGTGGCGATCAAGCGCTCACGGCTATTGGTGCCCTTCAGGATCTCGTCCAGTAAATAGAAGACGGGTCCCTCGTCCGCCTGTATGACATCCAAGATTTGCTTGATGCGACGGACCTCCGCATAGAAATAAGAGACACCCTCGGCCAGCGAGTCGGCAATGCGGATGGAGGTCATCAACTTGGGCAGGGAGCAGCGCAGGCGTTCCGCGCAGACCGGCAAACCCAAACGCGCCAACAGCAGGTTGACGCCGATGGTGCGCAGGAAGGTGCTCTTGCCCGACATATTGCTGCCGGTAATCAGGTGCAGCTTACCGGAGGCGGGCATGAGGTAATCGTTGCAGACCCGTTTATCTTCGGCTATGGCGGGATGTCCCATGGCCTCGGCCTCCAAGACCACCGCGTCCCCTTCCACCAACTCGGGAAAGGGGCGTCCCGGGTAGAGCCATTGGAAATTGGCCAGGGCGCTGAGCGCCTCCACCTCGAAGACACAGGTCACCCAAGCGGGAATGTTTTGACCGTAACGATCGCGCCACCCGGCCAGGCTGCGCAAATAATGCTGATCCCAGAGGAAAAGTCCGTTGAGCAGAAAATGGGCAAAACCGTTGCTTCGATATTCCAGGACGGCGTGCAGGTCCAGCAGTTTTTTCAGGTGCGGTCCCGCGCTTTTCCCCTCGGTCACCAGGCCCTCTTTCAACGCGGCCAGGCGCGGAGCATTCACCCGCATGCGCTCGAAGAGACTGATGGCGGAACAGGTTGCGGCGATGGCCTTACCGCGTTCCATAAAGGTCATCACGAAGCGCTTGTGGATTGAATCCATGATGTAGAAGACGGTGATCTGCAAGAGGAACAGCGCCAGCCAGGGCAGACCTTCAACCCGAAAGAAGAAAGTGAGCACGATACAGGTGGTGGTCAGCAAAGCCAGGATACGTCCGGCTATATAGGGAACCAGACCCAGGGTCCAGGGTCGCTTGACGGCCAACCAGTTGTCCAGGTCGGTAGAAGCCAGGTCGGCCTTGGAATCCAGGTGCGCGGCCAGGGCCAGCTTTTGACGAAACCCCTTGCGGCCGGCCAGATCATTGACGGCCTGTTGGCGGGCCTCGATGACTTCGAGGGGATCCGGGTTTTCCAGCCAGTCCCGCAGTTTTTGCTTGGCGCGAGCGTGGAAACTGTTATCGATTGCCTTAAGCAGCGCGTTGGGTCCGGTCAGGTCCAGGTCGGCGGCGAAGGGATGATCGTCCGGGAAAGGGATGGGGCGGTTGTAGGTGACGTCGCCCAGCCGATAGGTTGCGCGAGCCAGGTCGGCTTCCAGCAACTCGATCAGCAGCTCGCAACGGGTCTTGAAACGATAGCAGCGATCATGACGAACCATGAGAAAGAGAAACAAGCCGATACCGGCCAGGGCGATTGCGGCGCCCTGGTAGGTATAGTCGCCGTCAAAGGCAAAACTGCCGCCCAGTAGAATGGCGATAAAGCAAAACACGCGCCCGGTTGCAATCAGGTTGATAATGCGATTGATTCGGTCGCGCTTGCGACCGTAGGCGGCAATGCGACGCTCGATGGTTTGAGATCGTTGCATAGAAGGACCTACTCCTGGTAAGGACTGACTTCGATTTTATGGGGCAGTCCCAACTCGCCCAATTCCCGAAGGATGGGCGCGTAGAGTTCTTCTTCCAAGGGAATCAGCACGCCGCGACTGGTGATTTTGTTCTCCAGGATCAAGCGGGCGGCGATGGCCGCCGGTACACCGACCAGGAAGGCCATGGCGGTGGTCTGATCATCACCCTCGCGGATCAGCGTCGAGGTCCACATCTCCCTGGTCCCGGCCTTTTCAGCCAGGAACTCGTGGTGTAAAACCACCAGATCGCGCTCGTCAGAATCGTATTGCATGGTTTCCTGCATGCACTTGAGAATGATATCGAAGGCAGAGTAGGTGCCGGTGATGCGATTGTCCGGTTTCAGCAGACCCAAACTGACCATGGCTTCCAGGAAGACCGAGGCGTTGGCTTCCGCTTTTTCCACGATAAAGCTGTAGATATGAACGGGCGGTTCCATCAGGTTCAATTTAAGGAGGGCGTCCAGCACTTGCTCGTCCTCAAATTCCATCTCGGGTTCGCGCTCGATGAACCCCATGGAAATCATGAACAACCAGAACCGGGCCCAGCCCGGGTAGCGCAAGGTGCCGCGCCGCACGGTCACCGCATTTTCCAAGCCGTAGCGCTTACCGTAGTACAGCGAGTCGGCGTTGGGATTTGACTCGAAGATGCCGGCGCCCGGCACGTGCAAAACCTCGGCATGGCGCAACTTGTCCTTGCCCGGCACCACCAACAACTCGTTATCGCGACGGTATTTGGAGGCGCGAGTGATGGCGCCCAGAACACCTTGAGGACTCCAACTGAGTTTGTAGCGGAGAGGGTTGTTGGCGGCCTTGCGACTTGGAATACCGCCGCAATGAGAGTCGAAGCCCAAGATGGAATAACCCTCTTTCTTCAACCTGTCGATGATCTCCATGGCGGTCATATGGTCCAGCCCGGGGTCAAGACCGACCTCGTTGAGGAAGATCAGGTCGCGTTCCTCGACCTCGTCGGCCATGGCCTCCATCTCCTCGGACAAGTATGAAGCGGTCATGAAGTTCTTACCCGCATCCAGGGCGAAACGCGCCATTCCGGGGTGCATCTTGGGAGGCAGCAAACTAATCACGAGGTCAGCCTCGTTGATCAATCCTTTGACCGTGTCTTCATCGGCGATATCCAACTCAAGGGCTTTGCCGTGGGGATGATCTTCGATCACGGACCGCGCCTGGGCGGCGTTGATATCGCAAAGGGTAACGCGGTAACCGCGTTCCAATAAATAATGTACCAACGGCCGCGAGACCATACCCGCACCCAGCACCAGAACTGTTTTCATGCCGATTTTCTCCTATATGTAAACCTTGAACCCAGCGGCGGTCCTTCGTCGCCTGCATCATACCAGTGACCAGTAACAGGCTTCAAGCTGCCAATGGCGGACTCGTCAAAGTCTTGTATCGGTTCCAATAGAAGCCGGCGCCCGACTACCATTTCGTTGAAACTGCAAATAGGGCCCGCCGTTGTTTTGGAAACTCCGGGCGGGCAACGATCCATCAGTCTTCGACTACTTCCGGGAAGGCTTTCAGGCCGGGAGAAACGTTTACTTCCATGGAGGCGTCGAAATTGAGGTCGCCCAAGGGGTAGAGGTTCTTTTCATGCGGCATGGGCGAAACCGTGCTGGCCAGGTAGCTGTTGTTGTTGTAATAGCTGAAGTTGCTGACCGAGGACGTGTAGATGCAGGCATAGTCGCGGATCTGCTCGGCAAACATGCTCAATTGCCCGCCGGTCTTGAACAGGCGGCCCCAGTAGGGATTGAACGAGCTGGAAATCTTTCGGCGCAGCTGCCGTGACTCGAAGAGTAATTTCGATAATTCCTGATGGTTGTCTTCCAGTTGGCGGTTGAGCGAAGCGATCCGGCGGTCGATCTCAGTAAGACTTTCCATGTCCAGTTCGTCAGCCTCGGCCTCTTTGAACTGATGTAGCTGCTGGAGATGGGTCCGCCGCCAGTTCAATTCCATGGTGAGCTGCTTGTGTCGACTCTCGTTACGCATCAGGCTTTGCAGATGGGGTTTGGCGTCTTCCTCGGCGCGGATCTGGAAATTCAGCTCGGGGACGATGATACAAGTCCGCCAGGAACTGTTGTGCTTGCTCTTGAGGATGTCGCCGTAAATGTGATCGCCCACATAGAGGATGCGGCCGGGCTGCACACCCAGGCGTTTTTCCAGGAATTCGATGTTACCGCCGGAGAAGAAGAGAGCCGGAATCTCCTCGATGATCTCTTCCGGCTTGCCTTGGGTGAAGAAACCGGGTTTACCCGCGAAGGCGCCGACGATGTCGAAACAGGCGCGCCAGTCTTGAAAATAGGGCGCGGCGTCGCGAAACAGGTGCGATAGTACGAAGTCGGTATAGTGAGGCTCTGAATTGGTGAGAACAAACAGGCGTTTGCCCATCTCACGGAACTGGTGCAGAGCCGGAATCAATTTGGGATCATCGCGGATGTAGGTCTTGGGGTCGGCCATGATGGCTTTCTTCAGGCTGTCGTCCTTATGGCATAGGTCGATCGCGCCGCGGAGGTCGTCGTAGAGACCCTTGAAATCCAGAAGTTTGCCGGCGTCTTCCAAATAATCGATCAGGGCCGCGTACAGGTAGGTCTCCAACAACTCGAACAGGGTGTCCACCGGCTGAAACCGGTTGGAGGAGATGTTGATACGCATGATGTTGTACAACTCGGCGCGTTGATCGGGATGAATCGTCTTGAGACCGTGATAAGCCAGGCTGACATAGCGGAATTTATCCATTTTCAATACGTTACCCAACTCGGTATCGATAATCAGGCCGCGGATGGCAAAATCCGGTTTGTACTTGATGGACAGGATGCCCTCGGGATAACCCTTGTCATTGACCATGTGCTGCAAGGCCAGTTCCATGGTCTTGGTGTCCAAGGCGTCCTGATGATACTGAGCCAGGGTGAAGTCCATGTCAAAACCAATGGCTTGCATACGACTCAGCTTGATATTTCGGTTGGTAAAAATACGGTGTTCCCGGTATAGGGGTAATTTGCCGTTGGTGCGGTTGTCGAAATCTTCAGCCAACAGGTAATCAAGACGTTCTTTAATACTTTTAACACTCATCGATGCCCCTCCTCGCCATGTGGGCGGCGAACCGGATCAGCATGGGATCAGCCCGTAAAAAATGAGGGCAACTCACGGTACCATAGAGCCCGAGGAGTTATTGTCAATCCCGGGTTAGGTTTATCGGCATTTTCCCAAAAAAGTTTCGTTCCTTCTTCAGATGAGACGCCGATCACATGTTCTCGCTCCCTTGCTTAACTTTTCCAGGTTCATGCCGATAAAAGAAAACGTCTCTGATCAGAGACCGGTAAGATCAACTTGGAACCCCTTATCCGGACCCCATGAATCTTTCCATAAACTATGCGAGTATTCGCGGTTTCCGTGCACCTTTGTTTTAAAAGTTTCGACCTTGAATGGAGGTCATCGCTTTGGCTCCTCCCGAAGGCTACCTTTTGGTTGTCGATGATTTCGAGCTCAATCGGGACATGTTGACCCGACGGTTGACCACCCGGGGATTTTCCGTGGACGGAGCGGAGAACGGACGCACGGCCCTCAAGATGGTCGAAGAGGGCGATTACGACATCATGCTGCTGGACATCATGATGCCCGACCTGGACGGCTTTGAAGTGTTGGAGGCCGTTCGCGAAAAGTTCAGCTCCACCGACCTTGCCGTCATTATGGTGACCGCCAAGGATCAAAGCGACGACATTGTTCGCGCCTTGGAACTGGGGGCCGACGATTACGTGACCAAACCCATCGATTTTCCCGTGGCTCTGGCCCGGATTCGCAACCAGCTCAAGCGTCGGCAAACCGAATTTGCCTTACGTGAGAGCGAGGAGCGCTATGCACTGGCCGCAAAGGGCGCCAACGACGGTTTGTGGGACTGGGATCTGCGTTCCAACCGCGTCTACTATTCCGACCGCTGGAAGAATATGTTGGGTTACGAACCCGATGAACTGGAAAACACTATCGATGTCTGGTTCTCGCGCGTGCATCCCGATGACAAGATCCGCATCGAACAGGAAGTAGAAAAACACTTCAGCGGCAAAACCTCCACCTTTTCCGTGGAGTACCGCATGAGGATGAAGGACGGCAGCTTTCGCTGGCTTCTGAGTCGCGGCAGGGCCGTTGAAGACGGAAGCCAGCAGCCCTGTCGCATGGTGGGTTGGCAAACCGATTCCACCGACCGCGTGGAGCACGACAGCCTGACCTCCCTACCCGGTCGCGGCCTTTTCCTGGACCGCATCTCCTGGGCCCTGGCCCGTTGCCGGCGCGGTCGCTTCGATAAGTTTGCCGTGTTCTACCTGGGCATCGATCGGTTCAAGGTGATCAACGAAAGCGGTGGTTACGTCAAGGGCAACCAGGTCCTGATCCAGTTGGCCCGCCGTGTCGAAGGACTCCTGCGGCCTGAAGACACCCTGGCCCGATTGGGCGGCGACGAGTTCACCTTGCTCGTGGAGGGAATCGAGGGCGTGGGCAGTGCGACCCAAATAGCCGACCGCATCTTGGATTCCGTGCGCATGCCTTTTGTGATCGACAATCAGGACATCCACATTACGGTCAGTATCGGCGTTTCCATGGGCGATCAGGACGAAAGAGAACCGGAAGAAATCCTGAGTATGGCCCAGCAGGCGCTCACCTCCGCCAAGAACAGCGGCAAGGATTGCTATGAGTTCTTCGAAGAGGGTATGGGCGAAGACATGCGCACCGTGCTCCAAAAAGAAAACTATCTGCGCAAGGCCCAGGAGAATAACGAACTCTACCTGCTCTACCAACCCCAAATCGACACGGCCACGGGTAAAATCATCGGCGCCGAGGCACTGTTGCGTTGGAAGAGCGAACAGTTGGGGCAGGTCTACCCGGACAAATTCATCCCCCTGGCCGAGGAGACCGGCCTGATCGTACCCATCGGTGAATGGGTGCTGGAAACCGCCTGCGCTCAAAACAAACGCTGGCAGGACGAGGGCCTGCCGCCGATCAGGGTGGGCGTGAATATCTCCAGTCGACAGTTCCGCCACGGCAACCTGCCCGCGGTAGTGGAACGCATCTTACGGGAAAGCAGCTTGGACCCGGCCTGGCTCGACCTTGAATTGACCGAAAGTATGCTGATCGAATCGCTGCAACAAACCGTTCAGGAATTGAAACGCTTCCACGAACTGGGAATCCACATCTCGCTGGATGATTTCGGTACCGGATACTCCTCGCTGAGCTATCTCAAAACGCTGCCCATCGACACCTTGAAGATCGATCAGTCCTTCGTAAGAGACATCACCACGGATCCCGATGACGCCGCCATTTGCAACGCCATCATCAGCATGGCCCACAGCCTGGGCGTGGAGGTGATCGCGGAGGGAGTGGAAACCAGGGAACACCAGCAATACCTTAAGGAACTGAACTGCGATCAAATGCAGGGGTACTATTTTGCCCGGCCCATTCCTGCCGAAGAATTTGCCGAACTGCTGAGGCAAAACAAGGTCTACGATTAGCCGAGGCCATGTTCGGAGACGGGGCGGGTCCGATTAAAACCGGACCCGCGAAAAAGTCATTCGCAACAGAGAATGGTGTTCTCGGTTTCCAAAGCCAGGGCGCGACCGGCGCGAACCTTTTCGGCTTCTTTGATAGTGACGAAGCTTTTAACACGCAGAGATTCCAACTTTAAAGTCTTCTTCATAAAAATACTCCTTGTTCGATATACAGGGCATGATTTGGGACGCCCGAGGGCAGGATCATACACCAAAAGCTCATACACTGTTAGATGAACGATTGTTTCCGTGCCGTGTTTCACAAAGTGTGAATGTGTCAAGACGATACACAAGGGTGCCCGAATATCCCCGCACGCCCGTGTCGTCCATACTTGCCAATTGGAGCGGGCTCCCGTAGAATGACAGCGGACAATGGAAGGAGGCGCCATGCGGGAGATCATTACCGAAAAGATCCAAGCGGGTGAACGCATCACGGACAACGAGGCTCGTTTTCTGTACACGCAGGCTACCATGGACGACCTGCGCACATGGGCCGGGGCGGTTCGCGCACGATTCCACGATCCAGGTAAGGCCACCTACCTGATCATGCGTATCATCAACTACACCAATGTTTGCGTGGCCAAATGCGATTACTGCTCCTTCTATCGGCTGCCAAAGTCTCCCGAGGGATATGTCACCTCGCTGGAAGATATTTTTGCCAAGATCGATGAGATCATCGAACTGGGCGGCGATTTCGTGGGCTTCAACGGCGGCTTCAATCCGCGCCTGAAATTGGACTGGTATGTCGATACCTTCAGCAAGATCCGCCGACATTACGGCGATACCGTGGAATACTACGCCCTGACCATTGCCGAGATGATGTACATTGCCAAGCTCTGCCGCATTTCCTACCTGGACACCTGCAAGGCATTGAAAGAAGCCGGCGTACGCTGGATAACCGGCGGCGGCGCCGAGATACTGACCAATGAATTCCGGCTGCGCCACAGCCCTCTTAAGTATACCGCCGACGATTATATGGACGGCCAGCGCGCGGTGCTGGAGGCGGGCCTGAACACAACCGGCACCATGGTCATCGGCTTCGATGAAACCATCGACGAGCGCATCGAACACCTGCGGCGCGTGCGTGAGTTTCAAGACGAGACCAACGGCGGTTTGTTCAGCTTTCTCAGTTGGACCTACAAGCCCTACAATAATGAGTTGGGCGGCAACGAGGTCTCCAACGAGGAGTACCTGAGGCACCTGGCCGCCGCTCGCATCTATCTGGATAATGTCCGGCATATCCGCACCTCGGTCCTGACCCAGAATGACAACGCCTTACACGGACTGCACTACGGCGCCGACGATTTCGACATTCCCCTGGAAGACGAGGTCACCCAAATGGCCGGTGCGGTCATCAACAAAAATATCGAAGAAGTGTTGGCCGCTTGTCGCCGTGAGGGTTTCGAACCCGTTTTCCGTTCGGTCGCCAAGGCCGGTGCTGCTTCCGCCTGATTACCGTTACCGGAGAGATTCATGACGTCTTCCTATCAAAGCCTGATGGACCACTGCCGGCAGTTCGACCAACTGCCGGCAGAGGCAGTTCTGAAACAAGATATCCTGCGCTTGGGCCTGCGCTTCAGCGAGGCGGCCATGAATATTGCCGCCGGGTTTAAACCCAAGGACTACTTCATCTTCAGTTTCGACCTGATCGAAATCAAGGACATGGAGAATCGGGAACACCTGCGTGTACCGGAGGAAATCCGGGTTTCCGGCGGCTCCCTCGAGCTGCGGCCCACGGTGATCTCCACGCGCATCAACCCCGAATCGCCCTACCTGGTGGACCTGCATGAAGGGAAATTGACGCTGACCTGCGACGGTATAACGGTGGGCGAGGTGGAATACCATCCGGTCCCCGCCTTCTACAAGGAGACCCTGAGCACCGGCAAACCCATGGGCGAGATCGCCCCCGTGCTGGAATGGGGTTACCTGGTCTACCTGACCGCCTATCGCATGTGCCAATACTTCAATAAAAAGGAACAATGCCGTTTCTGCGATATCAACCGCAACTTCATCCAACAACGCAAGGCGGGCAAGACCTACACCGGCATCAAGGGCGTTGACGAGATCTTGGAAGCCATGGGTCACATCGACCGCCTGGACGATAAGTCCAAGGCCTATACCCTGACCGGCGGTTCGGTGATTACCGATCTGCAAGGCGCGCAAGAGGTGGATTTCTACATCCAATACATCCAGGCGATCGAGGAACACTTCCCCAAGCGCTGGATCGCCAAGGCGGTCGTTCAGGCCTGGCCGCTCGAAGACTGTCGTCGAATCAAAGCCGCCGGGCTGCAAATCTACCACCCCAACTACGAGGTCTGGGGTAAGGAACTGTTTGCCAAGATCTGTCCCGGCAAGGAACGTGTGATCGGCTGGGAAAACTGGATCAACCGCGTGGTGGACTCGGCCGATGTCTTCGGGCCTGAAAACGTCATTCCCAATTTCGTGGGAGGCGTGGAAATGAACAAGGAATGTGGCTTCACCGATGTGGATGCGGCGGTGGCCCATACTCAAGAGGGCCTGGACTGGTTTATGGCGCGCGGCGTTGTTCCCCGCTTCACGACCTGGTGTCCCGAGCCGTTGGCGGCCTTGGGACCCCATCCGGCGCCGTCACTGGAATACTTCTGCAAGCTGCTGCTGGCCTGGCGGGAGACCTTTGTGCATCACGGTCGCAAGGTGCCGCCCGGCTACGGCGAGCCCGGCCCGGGCAGGGCGGTTTTCTCGGTCTCGGCCTTCATGGATGTGTTGGAGCCCGCCTACGTCACGGTTTGAACGCGACTTCAAAGCCGCGGCCTCACAAGGTCCGCCTGAAAAGAGAAAGGCGTCCCGACAACCGCCGGGACGCCCATTCTCTACAGGCTATGATGAGAACCTTATTGGATAACGCTGCCGCGGATGGGCAGGACGATTTCGCCCTGATCGGCCACATCGGTAGTCAGGGTGATCTTGCCGTTGAACTTACCCACGGGCGCCTTGTCGGACAGAGTCGCGATGATGAATTTGGAGGTACCCTCGTCCTTGTCGGACTTGACAGTAATGTAGTCCAGGTCGCTCTTCATTTCGGTCACGTTGAAACTCTTACCCTCGGTAGACATCACCTTGATGGTTACCTGGCGAGTCTTTCCCTGCTTGGACGCGAAGAAGTAAACCGAGTTGGGGCTTACCTTTACGGGCCGACGAATGTGCACGGTGACGGGCAGGCGCAGGGTCTTCTGGGTTTCGCTGTTGGTGTCGAAGGTCAGATGACCGCTGAAGCGGGACTTGCCGGAAGGGAACTTGCTGCCGTCGGCGGTAACTACGATTTTGGCGGTCTTATCGTCAACCTGAACCAGTTCGGCAGACAGGCACTCGGGCTGAATGCGGGTCTGGATGTTGGAAATCTCCAGCTTGCTCAATTTGGTGGTGTTGATGTTGATTTCCTGGGAGACCTTTTCGCCCATTTTTGCGTTGGAGAAGAAGATGCTGGCGGGTTTGTGGTTGATATCGACGGTCACGAAACCCTTGATAGTAACCACTGTCTTGGGGGTCTCGGCATCGTTGGTGGTGATGGTGATCCGCTTGGTGATGGGACCGTTGAAACGCTGCGAATTGAACTCAACGGGGATCTCGCCTTTTTCGCCGGGCTGGTAGACGGTTTTTGCTGGCTTGGCCGTGGTGCAGCCGCAAGAGGTGCCGACATCCAGGATTTCCAGGGCCTCATCACCGGCGTTTTCGAACTTGAAAACGGCGTTCACCTTCTTGCCTTTGTCAATGTCACCGAAGTCGTGGAGGGGCTTATCCATCTTCAACTTGGGGCCGGACGCGTACGAAAAGAGCGCGCTCGCAATGAGAATGAGGATGCTGTATTTTTTCATCGATTTGCTCCTGATTTTTTAAACCCGATGAACGGAAGTTCGCCGGGGCCTTCTTTTCTTTACTCGTGAATCTTAATGTACACCGTCTACAAGTTGGTTAAAGAAATGTTAAAGCCGGCGCGCGTGGTGGTATGATGGTGCGGCGGCCTTGGAACCAGAAAAATCCATGGACAGGTGGGCATGTCATGGCAAAACCCGGCGGATCTTTCAAGGAAAGGTTGAAAGCCCTGCGCGATGAATACCGGCAGCTTCTACCGGTGAAGATCAAAGAAATCGAAAATACCTGGCACCTCTCCTGGCAAATCCCCGACAAACGCGACGGCATGTTGGACATGATCTATCGCCAGACGCACAGCCTCGCCGGCTCCGGCACGACCTTCGGCTTCAGTGAAGTCAGCGCGGTGGCTTCCGAGATGGAGTCCTTCATCAAAACCGTTCAGCAGGACGGTCAGGCCCTGGAACCCAAGCACGATGCGGCGGTCGATCGCTTTCTGACCCGCATGCGTCGTGCGGCCGGCGAGCCCGAGGAACCCTACGACATAGACGAGGTTCCCGAGGCGGAAACCCGGCAGACCTGGGTTCGCCGGCAGACCCTCTACTGGCTGGGCCTGGACGACGCTCTGACAGAGGAAGTGCTGAACCAGTTGCCCATCTTCGGCTTCAAGGTGACCGGCTTCAAGACTTTGCAAGATCTCATCGATGCGACGAAATACCGTATGCCGGAAGTGGTAGTTTTCGATCTGGCCGCGCCCGAGGGCCCGTTTCCCGAGACCGGCACCGTTTTCGAGTTTTTGGGCACCTTGAGCGAGAAGGCCCGAATCGTCTGCATTCTGCCGCCGGAAACCGATCTGTCGGGGCGTCTGGCAGCAATCCGTTCCGGGGCAGGTAGTTGCCTGTTGAAACCCGTTGTATTCGACGAACTGCTCGGGCGGTTGGACAAGCTGTCTCCGGCGCATATCGAGCCGCCCTTCCGCTTGTTCATCATCGATGATGATTCTTCGCTGACAGCCAACACGGCCGCCATTATGAGCCGCGCGGGCATGGTGGTGGAAAGCATCAATGACCCTCTGCAAGCCTTGGAACCCTTGATCGCCTTCGAACCGGATCTGATCCTTCTGGACTTGCATATGCCTCAATGTAACGGCATCGAACTGGCGCGCATCATCAGCCAGGATGAACGCTTCTTCGGAGTGGCAATCGTTTACCTGTCGCAAGAGAAGGAATTGAACCATCAATTGGAAGCCTTGGAAGCCGGCGCCGAGGATTTCATCCTAAAACCGGTCAAATACCGCTACCTCTACCACTCGTTGGCCTGCCGCATGCGCCGCGCCCGTCAGCAGCGTTTGCAGCGAACCCACGACGGTTTGACAGGCCTGTTGAACCACACGTCCTTCCACATCGAATTGAGAAATCGCATCGCGCGGGCGACCAAGGAGGGCAACGGTTTCGTGCTGGCCTTGCTGGATCCGGACAACTTTTCCGAGATCAACGAGACGCATGGTCACGTGGTGGGTGATCGCGTTTTGCACACCCTTGCCCTGATGTTGCGGCGCGGTTTCGGGAGCAAGGTCACTCTTGCCCGTTACGGCTCCAATACCATCGCCTTGATATTGCCGCATGCCGGTGCGACGCGCGCCGATGACATTCTGGAGAGGCTGCGTTCGGAATTTGCCCGCATCAGGCATCGGGGTAACACGGGCAGCTTCTCCGTGACCCTTTCAAAGGGGATCGCTGAGTTCCCCCGCTTTGCCAATTCGACCGATCTGATCGGGGCGGCTGAAAAGGCCCTGGATGAGGCCGGGGGGCGCACCGTCGAAAAGATGGATGTCCTGCAACCCATGCCGACGCCGACCGAGACTCTGCCCGCAACTGCCGACAGCGAAGAACCCCAGTTTATCGATGAAGAGGATTACGATACCTTGGACGAACCCATCCTCGATGCGGGCGATGACCGGATACCGATACGCCGTGAGGAGGGTATGCAGGACGATCTCTTTATGGAAGATCGTACCGTTGTGGTGGTTGACGACGACCGTCAGGTATTGGGTGTCATCGTCAGCTTTTTGGAAAGTCAGGGTTTTGTGGTTCACGGCGCGGTGACGGGCGATGAGGGTTACGAACTGGCCAAACAACACAAACCCGACCTGATGCTGATCGACCTGCTGCTCTTCCCCGGCATTCACGGCTTCGAACTTTGCAAGATGGTGAAGGAAAACAAAAGCCTGGAGGGCGTCAAGATCATTCTGATGACGGCGGTCTATAAGGATTATCGGTACAGGGTGGAAGGCCGTGAGGCGGGCGGCGACGCCTTTATCATCAAACCCATCAACTTCGACCAGTTAATGGAAAAAATAGAGTCCCTGACCCGCGTTGCGCCGGAGGCCTGACCCATACGAAACGGGGAAATACGGCGGGGTAGGGATCGACGGGCTACGGCTTTACCCTCTGCCCGTCTTTTTGTTACCATGGCGGGGTATTGGAACGCATTGAACAAGGAGAGCCATCGATTGCAGGGCACGACCGGCAAGCAGACATTGACCAGGTTGGTAACGGATGTCGGTTCCGATGAGGTCGCCCGCTACTTGAGGCAACTCCACCCGCCCGAGGCCGCCGACCTGATGACGGCCGTTTGTCTCGGTCTGGCTCGCGGGAAAGATCCCAAACCCATCGGGGTATTGGTCGACGCCGCTTTAACCGCCCTGGCTTCCGGGCCGTCCCTATTGTGCCTGCTGGATTTCTGGCATCGGGCCTGGGCTCGGCGCAAGCCTCTGCTGACGGACGTCCTGGCTCAACGAGAGGATTCATTGCTGCGTCTGGTCGGGGACTCCCGGCTTTTTCAGTGCGTGGATGTCGCCGCCAATCTTGCCGCCAACGTCGCCTGGCTGCGACGCACCAACCACACCTTTCGAAAACTGTTGGGGGAACCGAGGGTCCCGGACGTGGTCATTCACGCGGGCGCCACCCTGTATTACCGTCTCGGCGACCGCTGGATCAAGGAAGCTGTCGAGACCCTGGAGGCTCGATCCATCGGCGGCGCGTACCAAAGCATGATCGTCTTTGCGACCGGCGGTCAGTTGGTCGGAACTTTAAAAACCCATACGCACCCGCCTCTTCTTACCGGTTACCGCTTTGACCGTTACTGGTCTGCCGACGAAGCTGCTTTCGGCGTCTTGCTTGCGACAACAGATCTCTCCGTGCTGGACGGCGGAGACTACCAGGTTCATTTCCTGCTCCAGGGTCGCGAGCGGCGACAGTTACGCGAATTCATGATTCGCGGGTTCATTCCACCGCAACGCTTCCAATGCTTTCAAGCCGCCAAGCCGCAACTGACGACCGCACGGACCCATGTGGAAGAACTGATTCGCGAGTTCCACGATCGTCAAACGGTCCATCGGGAGCGTCTGAAGGAAATGTATTCGGCCGATCACCTGAACAATTTGAGAGCCTCCGGTCGCCTGCCCCGTGTTTTGTTCTTAACCTCGCGTCACACCAGTTACATGCAATACGGATCGCGAGATCTGGCCATCGGCTTCAGTAAGCTGGGTTGCAAGACCCTGGTTGTCAAGGAACGCTACGATCAAGGCCTGGGTTGCAATACCGAATGGCTGACCCGCCTGTTGGTAAAGTGGCGACCGGATGTGTTGGTATCCCTTAGCAATTTTCGCAAGGGTGTCGTGAGCGAAGTGCTTAAAGAGATACCCTTCATCTCCTGGCTGCAAGATCCGCCGACCAGCCTGGGCCCGCCCGGTTCCTTGGAGCCGAACGATTTGGTTTACGGCAGCTCCAAATGGCTGATCAAGGAACTGCGTCAATGGGCCCCTGTTTTGAAAGATCGCGAAATCGGTCTACAGCCCGCCACGGCCACCGGCGATGTCTATCATCCCCTGACTGATTGTCCCAAGCGCTACGATCTGAGTTATATCAGTCACTTACACCTGATTCCGGAAACGCATTCCTGGTTCTGCCCGGAACTGAAGACATACACGCCGCGCGAGCGAATGCTGCATGAGGCGCTCAACCGCATCCGGGAGATGGGCTGGCGCCGGTACCTGCCCCTGACCGACAACCCGGATACCCGCAAGACCTTTCTGGAAGACCTGCCCGGCTATAGCGAGCTGTCGCCCGAAGAAACCGGCAGCGAGAAATTCAAATGGTTGATCTGGATGGAGTTGAGTCTGCTGACCTCGAAAGTCCAGGTCATCGGCGCCTTGATCGATGCGGGCTTCACCAACTTGATTTTAGGCGGCAAGGGCTGGGACCGCATTCCCAGGTTTGCGCCCTACGCGGCCGGGGTGATTGCCAACGGCGAGGCCTTGAACCGGGTTTATAACGAAACGCGCATCAATATCAATATTTCACCCTTCATGTCCTTCCACCAGAAGTTCGCGGAGGTCGTCCTGGGCGGCGGGTTCGTATTGAGCCCGGACAACGGCAGTTGGGACATGCAGCGCTTGGACGATTTCTTCATCCCGGATGAAGAGGTGGTGCTGTATACCGACAACACATCCCTGGTCCGGAAGGTCGGTTATTACCTGGATCGGCCCCAAGAACGCGAGCGCATCGCCGGGGCGGCCGGGAAGCGCCTGGAGCGAGAATTTTCCACAACCGCCGCCGCGGCCAAAATGTTGACCCGTGTTTTAGGTTACCCGGTAACACAAATTCAGTAGTGTGCGGGTAACCGGGTAACCGGGTAACCTGTATCACGGGTTGTTCGGACAGCCGAAACAAACGCCGGCGCAATTCACGCTCGATCCGGCGCAGGCAAGGAGTATGCAAGCCCTTCCCCCGCTGAGGGGGAAGGTGTACTTGGGATGGATTACTCAATGCGGATGCTGCCGCCGCTGGTGGCGAGGATGATGTCGGGGCCGCCGCCGTTCAACTCTCCCTTGACGTTGCGCTTGTCGATTTTGCCGCGAACGGTCAGCGGCAGGTCGCAAACCACGCGGCCGCCCGAGGTGCGCGCCGACAGGTTGGCGCCCGAGGTTTTATCCATGCGCAGGGAAATACTGCCGCCGGACGTGCGCGCCTCGACGCCCCGGTTCTCGCCGACCAGTTCGATATCGATACCGCCGCCGGATGTCCTGGCCATCACCGCACCGTCCACACCGAGCAGGCGAATGCTGCCGCCCGAGGTGCGTGCGTCGATATCGCCGCCGACATCGGTAACCCGGATACTGCCGCCGGAGGTTTTGAGCGTCTTGTTACCGTCGCCGCCCTCTACTGTCACCGAACCGCCGGATGTCCGCGCCGTTATATCGCCGTTGACGTCGGCCAGTTTAATGGAACCGCCCGAGGTTCTCAGGTCCTGTACGCCGCTGATATCGCGCATGACGATGCGGCCGCCGGAAGTCCTGACCTCCATATTGGTGCGGGACGGAACCGTCAGTGTGACCACGACCGAACGCCTGCCCCAGCCCCAACCGGAACCCCAACCGCTATTATCTCTCTTGCCCTCGATGCGGATGCGATTGCCGTCTGCCTGGAATTTCCACTCGTAATCGTCAATCCAGGATCGGCTGCCGTTCATTTCGATACGAGCCGTTACTTCATTGCCGCTGCCCGGTTCAACCTCTACCCTGGCGCCGCTTACATCGACGATCACATCGCCGTTGGGTTGAAAGGACCAATTCTTGGAAATCAATTCATCGGCGGCTACAGAGGGTAATACCGCAATAACCAAAAGCATCATTATCTTTTTCATGATAACCAGCCTCCATGGGGGGATTCGATAGCACTAACGCACGGTTTGGCTAAAAGGTTTAGTGTTGCTCGGTGCTGGTGCCGTATAATCGGAGTGCCCGGCCCGGTCCGGCATCGACCCGAGAGGTACAGATCATGACTTACGCCCCGCCCGTTCGCCGGTTCGACGACAAGGTTATCGATATCGGCGATCTGACACCCGGTCCCCAAGCCGAATTCCACAAACTGGACCCCAATGTGCGTTACCTCTGGAGTCTGGGCAAGGTCATCTTTTGGGGCGTCATCTTCACGGGTATTCTTATCTTCGGCCTGATTTCCGGGTTCACCGGGCGTTTTTCCGCCTACCTCCCCTTGGGCACCGCGGCTTTATCGGGTCTTGCCGTGTTGCATATCATCTGGCCCTTTTTCAGTTATCCCCGCTGGGGTTACGCTATTCGCCGAACCGATTTCCTGATTCGCTCGGGCGTCATCTGGAGGCGGGTAGCCGCCGTGCCTTTCAACCGTATCCAACACGTGGACAGTAATGCCGGACCCATCGAACGCAGTTTCGGTATGGCCAATCTGGTCATTCACACCGCCGGCTCGCAAATGGGCTCCCTGGTGGTGCCCGGTTTGCCCGCCCAACACGCGGAAAATCTGCGCGATTACCTCTCGGAGGTCGGCCACACGCATGCAAACATCTGATCTAGAGGGACAGTGGCAAGCTTTACACCCCGCCATGTTGCTCTTCGAAATGCTGCGCGCCTTGAGGGGTTACGTGCTGCCCTTCATCATCGCGGCCGTGTTGACCGGCGGCGGTCGCGGCAACCCGCCGTTTTTCCTGATGTTCCTGGTGATCATTCCTATTATGGTGGCCTTTATTCGCTTCGGAACCTACCGTTACAAGCTGGACGAGGGTCACGTCACCATCCGCGAGGGCCTGCTTTCTCGCAAGGTGCGGCGGATTCCGGTTCGGCGCATCCACAATATCAATACCAGCCAAAATGTCCTGGCCCGTATGCTCGGTGTGCTGCGCCTGGACATCGAAACGGCGGGGGGTGGTGCAAGTGAAGCGTCCCTGATCGCCCTTTCCCGAGAGTCCGTCAGCCGCATCCAGGAATACGTTCGCCGGGAGAAAGGTAAAGCCGCCGGTGATGAGGAGGATCAACTCGAACCGATCAGTCAACAGTCCGAGGCCCAAATCATTCACACCGTCACGCCTTTCGATATCTTCCTGGCCGGCGCCACCACCAGCCGCCTGGGCGTTATTTTCATCGCCGGTTTCGCCATTCTGGAGTACACCAACCTGGAGTGGGAAGATATCGTCCTGAAGGTTCGCGACCTGTTGGGCCTGTTTTCCGGTAGTGAACAGATGGTGACCGCCGGCGTCTTCCTGGTCGTTTTGTTGGTCCTCGTCTCCTGGCTGCTTAGCATTGCCACCGCCTTTATTCGCTGGCACGGCTTCACCATCAGCCGTCGCGGCGAGGACCTGGAGATTCGCACCGGTTTGCTGACCCTGCGTCAATACACCCTGCCGCTGGACAAGATCCAGGCCCTGCAATGCGAGACCACGGCCATACGCAGGCCCTTCCGCCTGTTCCGCATCAGGGTGCGGTCGGCGGGTCACGTGGGCGTTCAGGAACAAGGGCGTGTAGAGCACGACCTCCTGGTGCCCTTGACGCGCGATCACCGCATCGATTTCTTCACGCGCGTGGTCTGGCCCCACGCCGACTGGCAGCAGGTTGACTGGCACGGCGTGCATGTCTACACTCGCAATCGGCAATTCCGCACCCTGGTTTTCATGCTTCTGGGCATACTTTACGCCTCATATCACCTGGCCGGAGGCGTCTTTGCCCAACCGCTGGTCCCCTCGCTTGCGGTGATCGTGGGCGTTCCGCTGGCTTGGGGCGTTGCTCACCTTACCTGGCGGCAGACCGCTTTCGGGCGCGACGCCGATTTTGTCTATATCAAAACCGGCTTCCTGGGCCTGCATTTCTGGGTCATACCGGTGACCCATATCCAAAACGTCGCGATTCACCAGACCCCGTTTCAGCGGATCAGGGGATTGGCGAGCCTGGTGGTGGATACAGCCGGGGCGGGCGGCCGCGATGCCGAAATACCCAATATCCCCATCGGTATTGCCTGGGAATTGTTCAACCGGTTCAGTAATCCAATCAAGGGTCACATTCACTCGATGAACTGAAAGCCCGCTTTCAGGATTTCTTCGTCCAGGTCACGGCGCCAGCGAACCACCGCGCGCAGGGGATGTAACGGCCCCGCCTTTATCAGGCATTCGAAATCACGCTCCAGTTTGGCGGTCGATTCATCGTTGCGTGCCATGACCAGACAGCAGCCGGCGTGGGATTTCTGGATAAGGTATCCGACCAGGGTCGGGTGGAAGTCTCCCTCTGTATCTAAATCGACATGGGCAATGAACTCGTCGCTTTTTTCCTGTAAGTCGTTACTGTCAGCATCGGGACTAAAACGGATGTAGCGGCGACGCTCCCCTTGTTTACCAGTCATTCTCGGATCCTCCGTCATGCACATGGACTATATTGTTTACCATAAAAAACCCGCTCCTGCCGGCTTTGGAGCCTGCCGTTCCAGGGGCGCTCTTCACCTACATCGGCAAAAGCTGATCAAATTAAAGAAGTTGGGGTAGAATTTGATGAAATAATGTTTCGGCGGTGAAATGCATGCGACCGGAAGAAGCCAACCGAGTCTTTTTCGAAACCTACGATCCCCAGTTTTTGGAAGAGTTTGGCGCATGGGAACAGAGTCCCGCCGTGATTCAACCCGGTCGCAAGGGCTCGCCTACCATGTCCATTGACGATCGTTTTGTCCATTCCAGCTACGATCCACTGAAGGAGGCATTGAAAGCCGCGGGTAAGAGCCGCTCCTACCTGCACATTCACCTGGGCTTCGGTCTGGGCTACCTGGTCGATGCCGATCACACGCAACCCGGCGGCTGCATGGTCATCCTGGAACCGGATCGCCGGATACTGTCTGCCGCCCTGCACCGGCGGGAACTGGGCTCCTTGCTACGGGAACGCAATGCGCGAATCTGCTGCACCCTCGAACGCTTCAGAAGCCTGATTTTTGCGGCCATGAAGCCCAATCACAATTTCAAGCTGGCAGCCCTGCCCTATCACGCCAGGCACTATTCGAAGTTGTGGCAACAGTTACCCGACCTGGCCCGCCGCACTTACGGCGAGGTGGTGGTCACTCATCGAACCATCCGTAAGGTAACACCCGGCCTGACCCGAGGCGCACTTCGCGCCCTGCCCTTCACCACCCAACTGCCCGGGGTCGAACAATTAACCGGTTGTCTGGCGGGCAAGCCCGCGGTAGTCGTGGCGGCGGGACCCTCGTTGGACAAGAACCTGCCGGACCTGGCCGCGGTTGCCGACCGCTGTGTGGTCATTGCCCTGGGTCGCACGGCTAAACCCTTGGAAAAGTGGGGCGTCAACCCGGATTTCCTGGTGCACAACGAACCGAAACCTTTCTTCCAATTCATTGCGGGCTGTAAAAATCTGGCGGAAACAGCCTTCGTGCTGTCCGGCCAGGCCGATTTGGATTATTACCGGCACCGACACGGACCCACCTTCGTCACGCAAAACATCACCAACTTCACCGGTCGCTGGATTTGCGGTCACTTTCCGCAATTGCAACGCGGCTACCTGGAAACCGCCGGGTCGGTAGCCAACGAAGCCTTCAGCCTGGCCGTGCTGCTGGGCTGCAATCCGATCATTCTGACGGGCCAGGACCTGGCGGTAAAGGGCGAACAATACTACGGCCACGCGCCCACGAATCAAAGCTTCGCGCATGGCCGGGAAGATGAGCGTTGGGTTCCCGGTTACTTCGACGGCAACGTCAAGACCATGTCAACTTGGGAAGGTTATCTACACTGGTTCGAACGAGAGGGGGTCAGGCAGCAAAAACGAAACCCGAACCTGATTTTGATCAACGCCACGGAGGGCGGCGCAAGCATCGAGGGTTTCCAGGCCATGAAGCTGCGCGAGGTCATCCATCGCTTCTTCAAACAACCGTTCGATACCCGCGCTATCGTCCATGACAAGGCCCGGGTCAACCCCGACACCTGCCTGCCGCCGGAAAAATTGAAAGCTCTGGCCGCTGAATACAGGGAACGCCTTAACCTCGTCTACCAACTCGATGCCAACTTCCAACCCCTGGCCGATAAACTTTCCCGCCTGCTGAAAAAGTTCCGGCCCGACCGGCTTAAACAGTTGCAGCAGCATCTGGAAATGATGGAGCAATTCAAAGACGCCTATGCCCAAACTCAAGAAGGCTTCCTGGTGTTGTCGGGGTTTATGCAGGACGCCTTGTTGGACATTGAACAAGACCGGCGGGAACTGGCCGCCCATCCGCCCGAGGGGGACGAGTTGACCGTTTTCCTGACCAATACCCGCAACGAATTGGCGCAACTGAGAGCCACTTTCAAGGCCACGATTGCGGCGGCCGACCAACTGGCCCCCTTGTTAGAAGATCTTGCCGGCAAACGCGAGGAGGCGGCAAGCTGAACGCAAAAAGGGCCGAAACGCTTTATTCGTGCGCCGTTGACGCGAATTGCACCGTCTCGTCGACAATCACCACAATAGACTGTTGGTACCGGCGGCAATTTTTTGCTTACCTTTTCCCCGCTCGGGCCGATGAATCCTAAGTACTTTGTGTTCTTAATACTAAGGCACCTGAATTTAGTTAGCTTTCCTATCGGTAATCAGACATCGCCGGGGGTCGGGTGAATATGACGGCAAAAAAGACAAGATCACCTATTGTACGGATTGGTATCGACCTTGATCACATCATCGTCACGGAAGACGGAACCCTGGTTCCCGAGGGTTTCGAAGCTTTTGTTCAAGCGCAACGGGACAGCGGCAGTGAACTGTTCCTTGTGGGTTGCTTCGACGGAAAAGTCGGGGACGAACTGAAGGAACTGGGTTTCTTCGATAAGGACGGCATGGCGTTTCAAGAAGAGGATCTCTTCCTTTGCGAAGACGGCAATGCGCGCAACGCCAAGATCAAAGAATTGCGCCTGTCGCACTACATCGCGGGTGACGCGGATGTATTCGGCGACAAGAAGTTTTCAAAGCGCTCCCAGCCAATTTTGTTCAGTTACGAAATCTCCAGCGACTATCCCACGTTCGCGGATTGGGTTTCGGTGGACCTCTTCCTCAACTGGTACGCGGGCGTGCGCAAACAGAAGCGCGGTCGACTTCGCTCCATCGAGCCCATCAAGGAGCACGGCGATAATTTCATCTATCGCCTGACCACTCAAGAGGGCACCGAATATGTCCTGAAGCGCTACTACGAAAAGAATACCGGCGAAAACAATCGCCTTCAAAACGAGGCCCGCAGCTTGCGCGCGCTCGGCAAGGCCGGTGTCGACGTGGTCCCGGTTCCTCTCTGGGACGACCGGCAAGATTGGGCCATTTTCAATATGATCAAGGGCACTCACGCCGAGGGCACGGACGACGACGTGGAACAGTTGATCCGGTTCCTGATCGAACTGGATGAGAAGGGCAAGGACCTACGCCGCCGCAACCTGCCCAGAGCCCGCGACGCCCGGCTGAACCTGAAGGCCTACGTGAAAGGCATCGCCACCATTTGGGACCCCATCATGCAAGCCGCTCAAAGCAAGGGCCCGCAAGACGTGATGCTGTTCATGATGACCGATCTGGAACAACTTCGCCAGGATAATATCAACCACTTCTATTTGTGGTGTAAACGCGAGAACTGGAACCAGGAACGCGAACTGCCCATGGACCAACGCATCTTCAGTCCGGGCGACTTCGGTTTCCACAACAGCATCCGCTCGCCGGAAGGCCGCTTGTCCTTCCTGGATTTTGAAAACGCCGGTTGGGACGATCCGGCCAAGTTGATGGCCGATTTCTTCTACAATACCCAGCAGAACCTGGCCATGGACCAGAAATTAAAGGTTCTGGATGCATTCGTGAAGCATCGCGATTGGGACAAGGACTTCATGAAACGTTTCTGGGCCGTTTCGGACCTGGTCGCCGTAGAATGGATCGTTAGACGCCTGAGGGTAGTGGTGCCCGCGGAACAAACTCGCCTGATGCTGGCCGATCCCAACACCAACATCAAAAAATTGATCGCGCAACGCCTGGAAGAAGCCATGGAGCTGCGCTCGAATTACACACCCATGGAGCGTCTCTGTAAACACGTCCAACTGATCGACGAGAGCACCGAGCTCACCTGATCGGTTGGACAGGAGCCGCCCGGTGGGGGCCGCCGCAAGATCCTAAAAAAGGGGCTGTAACCGGCCCCTTTTTTTGTGTGGGAACCGACAAGCACCGCGACCCTCTAGGCAAGCTTGGGGATTGTTGTTACAATGCCGTGCCGGCCGTATTGAACGTACCTTTTGACGAGGATGACGATGACCTCACAACCGGAAAGCGATAACCAATGGGTCCGACTGGTCGATATTCGCCGGAACAATATTCCCGAATGCACTATTCACGGATCGATCTCCTGGGTGACAGGGGACCGTTTACTCTACGCCTACGGCGGCAACGTGGTTTGCTACGGCCGTTCCATGATGAAACCCGTCATGATGCGCGTCTTTTCCGAAATCCTGGCCGATGTGCTGACTCCCGAGCAGAAAGCCATCTCGGTCTCCTCCCATAACGGCGACACTGAACACGTGCGCACCGTCAAGTCCATCCTGCGCGAGGGCGAACTGGGCCTCATGCAGACGCCGTTTGCCCTGCCTCTGATGCAATTCGGCCGTCAACGCCGCCGCCCGCGCCGCTGGTACCACAGCTGTTCCGGCGAACACGCCGCGGTATTGCGCGGATGTCAATTGATGGGCTGGCCCCGCGCCGGCTACACCCTGCCCCATCACCCCTTCGCCCTGGCCTATATCGAGGAGGTTCGCAAGATCCTCGGCAAGGATTGGACCCCGGACGTCATCGCCAAGGACGGCTGCGGCCTGCCTACCCTCTCCATGACCGTGACCGAACTGGCGCGCATGTACGCCACCCTGGTCACCCGCAAAGACACCGACTGGATTTGGGACTCCATGATTCAGTTCCCCGACTTGATCGGCGGCTTCAACCGCCTGGACAGCACCATTATCAAGAGCTGCGACGGCAAGGTCATCGCCAAGGAGGGCGCCGACGGCCTGCTGGGCATGGCCATCCTGCACCCGGATTACCCCGACGGCCTGGGTGTGGTCATCAAGATCGCGCACGGCTGGGACAGCTACGCCACCTGGGTCGTCGCCCGTTGGGTGCTGGAGGTTCTGGGCTTCAAACTGCGCAACCCCTATAAACTGGAGCGTCAGAAGCCGTTCATCGTCCCCGAATGCATTCCGCCGGAGTTACGCGATCGCATGAAGGACATCCAACCCTGGGACGATTGGGACCCGGACACCGATCGTTGGTACTTCGACGCCGCCGCCTACCAGGACGACTACCGCAAGGTCTTCAAGCTGTAAAACCCCGGTTTGCCTCATCGATGTGCCGATCATTTCAGGCACCCCGATAAACCGCGCGCCGGCGACATAGATTCGCTTCCGTAGTCTGCTATACTCAAAATCCGGAGTATCCGGGTTTGGAGATGTCATGCTGACTCGCTTGAAAATTTCAGGTTTTAAGAATCTGGTTGATATCGATATACGTTTCGGGCCGTTTACCTGTATTGCCGGCGCCAACGGGGTGGGAAAATCGAATTTATTCGATGCCATTCGCTTTCTGAGCCTTCTTGCTGAAAAACCCCTGACCGATGCCGCGCTTTCCGTCAGGGATGAAGCGATGAGGGGCGCCGATATCGGCAGCCTGTTTCATTGCGTCGGCTCCGAGCGGGCGGGGGAGATGAGTTTTGAAACCGAGATGATCATCCCCGCGCGTGGAACCGACGACCTCGGGCAACCGGCACATGCCAAAATTACCTTCGTGCGCTATTCCCTGAAGCTGGCCTTTCGGCCCGATGCAGAACAAACGGCACCGGGTCGACTCGAAATCTTGGAGGAAGCTCTCGACCACATAAACCTGGGTGAGGCGGCGCACCACATCAAATTTCCCCATAGTTACCAACATTGGCGGAAGGACGTGGTGACGGGAAGACGTACCAGCCCGTTTATCGGTACGCAAGAAAAAGACGGCGTCCGCGTCATTACCATCAACCAGGACGGAACCGGAGGCAGACCCAGATCGGTGCTTGCGGCCAACCTCCCGCGAACAGTCCTTTCCACGGTCAACGCCACGGAAAGCCCAACCGCCTTGTTGGCGCGACGCGAGATGCAATCCTGGCGTCGGTATCACCTGGAGCCCCCGGCTATTCGCGAACCCGACAGCTTTACCACGCCGGCAGGGATTGCCGTGGACGGAGCGCATGTAGCTATAACCCTGGATCGACTGGAACATGGACAGGAGGTAGGCCGCTCCGTCTGCGACCGGGTGGTGTCCCGATTGGCGGAGTTGATCGACGATGTTCACGCGCTCCGAGTTGACCGAGACATAAAACGGGAATTGGTCTCCTTGGAAGTCACCGATCGGGAAGGCACACGCCATCCGGCCGGTTCCTTGTCAGACGGCACACTGCGTTTTCTCGCGCTGGCCGTTTTGGAGCACGACACCACCACGCGCGGCGTTCTTTGCATGGAGGAGCCCGAAAACGGTATTCACCCCGACCGGATTCCCGCCCTCCTGCAACTGCTTCAAGATATTGCGGTCGATCCGCATGAACCGGTCGGCCCGGATAATCTTCTCCGGCAAGTTATTATCAATACCCATTCTCCCAGGGTGGTTCAAAGTGTCCCGGATGATAGTTTACTTATCGTTACCGGCAGGAATTGCCGGGAAAACGGGCGACAGTATCGAACCGCAAGCTTTCGTTGGTTGGCCGATACCTGGCGTGAGAAGGCGGAACCTGATGTTCCCGCTTTACCCAAGAGGGATATGCTGCCCTACCTGCTCAGCCCCACCCTGCGTGCGGGCCCCTATTCTCCTCAAATCGGTAAGCGGCGGGTGATGGACCGGGATGACCTGAAAAGCCTGATGCCCATGCTCCCTGGATTCGAAGACTGATGAAAATACAGACTTTCAATGTCCCCATATAGGGGATGGATTCCCCAAATGGGGAACTAATGGGCTGGAATCGGCTCGATGGGGCCGGCATCGGCCTTGCTCCTTGAAGGGTGCGGCTTAGGCACCGCATAGATTGAAGGAGGTTGTTATGCTATTGATGAAAGGCGCCCTGACCGGATTGACGGCGGTCGGCTTGATGATCGGCTCCCTGGCCGCGACTTATTTCGGCGGCGACGATGAGAATACCAAGAAGGTTGTGTGGGTTTCCAAAACCGTGGACGGTTCTTCCCAAATCAAACTGAAGATCAACGGCGAGACCCTTGAGTTCACCGGCGATCACATGGAAGTGGGTGACGAGCAGACCATGAACACCGAGGACGGTACCGAGGTGAAGATCACTCGCCTGGAAAACGGCTACAAATTGCAATTTGGCGACCAGGAACTCAACATCGCCGACCACGGCGGCAATGTCTTCGTCCACAGCACCGACGGTGGAGTAGAACTACATAGTACCCATGTCATTCTGCATGAGGAGGGCGACCACGACGGCCGGCATGTATTCGTCCACCACGCCGACGGTCACGGTGAAGCCCACGACGGTCAGCACGGCTTCTTTATCGACGAGGACGGTAAAAAAACCAAGATCGTCGTAAAATCCGGCTCTAATTTCTCCTGGGTCACCGATACAGGTGATGAAGAACATGGCGAACACGGTGTGGTCGTAATTACCGAGACCGGTGTCGAGAAACACGTGGAACTGGGTGACGATAACTCCTGGACCACCCTGGTGACCGAGGAAGGCATGACGGGCAAGAAGGTCCAAATCAGGAAAGTCGGCGCCGATTCCGAGGACGGGCAAGGATTCGCCTATGTCATCAACACCGGCGACGGCGATATTGACGTCCACGAAACCCACGGCATGTCCCTGATCGCCGACGCCGAAACAAATGTCGTCATCAGCGGGCTTGACGAATTGGACGAAGAAACCCGCGCCCGCATCGTCGAAGCCCTGCAGGATGCCGGCGTTACAAAAAATATCTCGTTCAACAAGGACCTGATTCGCAAATTGAAGTCGGGCCAGGCGCTCACCGAGGAGTTGATCTTCAGCGAAACCGACGAAGACGGCAAGGTGAAGGTTCGCGTCTTCACGCCCAAGAAGGGCAAGAAGTCCGGGGTCAAGGTCATCCAAAAGAAAAAGGACGAGGACCAATAACCGGCACCGGCGGCTGCCGAAAGTCGATATGTCCCAAAGCACCCGGACCCACGAGCCCGAATGAAAGCGGCGCATTCTTTATGGATGCGTCGTTTCTTTTTTGGACAGCGCCCTCTATAATACGCCGGTCGATGAAGAACGAGGGGGCAGACTTTGACGGCTAAAGATACGGTGATTGTTTACACTGACGGTAGTTGTATCCGCAATCCGGGACCCGGCGGTTTCGGCGTGGTGATGATGTACAAGGGCCGCCGTAAAGAACTATCGGGCGGTTATCGCCGCACCACCAACAACCGCATGGAGATCCTGGCGGTTCTGGAAGCCCTACAAGCCTTGACCCGCCCCTGCACGGTGAAACTGCACACCGACAGCCAGTACGTTGTCAACACCATCGAAAAAGGCTGGGCTAAAGGCTGGCGCAAACGAGGCTGGGTGAAGGCCGACAAACAGAAAGCCAAAAACGTCGACCTGTGGGCGCGCATGCTGGACCTTCTGGAAAAACACAAGGTCAAGATGGTCTGGGTCAAGGGCCACGCCGGCAACACGGAGAACGAACGCTGCGATGAACTGGCCCGCAACGCTGCTACGAAAGCGCCCACCGGCATCGACGAAGTCTTCGAAAGCGGCAATTACTGATCGATCGTTCATTTTTCTGTCGATTTTTACTTAAAACTGCATCGGTTTCGCCTAAGATTCGAGACAGGTAAGATATCCCGGCCTTTTTCTCCGTTGGACACCGGGTATTGTCGGCACCCGCGCCAGGCGCGACGGTTCCTTATGTGCCGAAAACATCGACGTTTCATCACAGAGGAGGTTCCCATCTTGCAAGACCTGGAACAATTCAGGGCGGATACCCGCTCCTGGCTGGAAGAAAACTGCCCTCCCACCATGCGCACGCCGACCAAATCCGATAAGGATTATTGCTGGGGCGGTCGCAATTACCAATTCCAATCCGACGAGCAACGCTTGTGGATGGAACGCATGGGCGCCCGCGGCTGGACCGCCCCCACCTGGCCCAAGGAATACGGCGGCGGCGGACTGACCAAGGAAGAAGCCAGGGTTCTCAAGCAGGAACTGAAACGTATCGGGGCGCGTCAGGCGCTGTTCAGTTTCGGAATCTCCATGTTGGGACCCGCGCTGTTGAAGTTCGGCAACGAGGAACAAAAAAAGCGCCACATCCCCAAAATCGTCAAGGGAGAAACCCGCTGGTGCCAGGGCTACAGCGAACCCAACGCCGGATCGGACCTGGCGGGCCTGGGAACGCGCGCCGAGGACAAGGGCGATCACTACGTGGTCAACGGTCAGAAGATCTGGGCCTCCTACGCCGACGAGGCCGACTGGATCTTCTGCCTGGTGCGCACCAACACCGAGGGTAAGAAACAGGCGGGCATCAGCTTCGTGCTCTTCGACATGGTATCTGAAGGCGTGACCACGCGTCCCATCCGCCTGATTTCCGGCGCGTCGCCCTTCTGCGAGATCTTTTTCGACAATGTGAAGGTGCCCAAAACGGATCTGGTCGGTCAAGAGAATGCTGGCTGGACCATCGCCAAGTATCTGCTCACTCATGAACGGGAAATGATCAGCGGGTTCGGCGCCGCAAGCATGCGCGAACTTGGCGACATGGCCGTGGAAATGTTGGGCCTTCAGGACGGCAAACTTGCCGACGGCGTATTGCGCGGCGACATCGCCCGCCAGGACATCGACGCCGCCGCCTTCATGTTCACCCTGGAACGCACCCGCGACGAGGCCAAGGCAGGCGTCAGCCTGGGCGCTGTCTCCTCCATGCTGAAGTACTACGGGACCGAGCTGAATAAACGCCGCCATGAATTGATCCTGAACATCGAGGGCATGAATGCCCTGGCCTGGGACGGCGAAGCTTACAACAACGGCGCGCTCAGCCGCTCCTGGCTGCGCACCAAGGCCAATTCCATCGAGGGCGGTACATCGGAGATCCAGCTGAATATCGTGGCCAAACACATTCTGGGCCTGCCGGGTTAGGGGGAAGCATGGCACTTGTCTACACCGAAGAAGAACAATTACTGCGGGACTCCGCCAAGGAGTTCCTTGAAGAGCGTTGCTCCGTAAGTGCCTTTCGCGCCTTGCGTGACACCGGCAACATTGACGGCTTCGATCGCGAGGTCTGGTCACAAATGGCGGAACTTGGTTGGCCCGGTATCCTGGTTTCCGAGGAACACGACGGTCTGGAATTCGGCGTGGTCGGCGCGGGTGTCATCTTTGAAGAGATGGGCCGAACTCTGGCCTGCTCACCGCTGCTGAGCACCGCGATTACGGGCGCCGTACTCCTGATGGAAGGCGGCAACGACGCTCAGAAGCAGACGTTCTTACCCGCGATCGCCGCCGGCGAAAAACTGACGGCGCTTGCCGTGGACGAGGGACCGCGACATGCGCCGCGGGCCGTAGCCATGAGGGCCGAACCTACCAATTCCGGCTACAGCCTCAGCGGCAGCAAGCAATTCGTCATCGACGGCCGCGTTGCCGATACCTTGATCGTGGTCGCCCGCACCAGCGGTGAACCCGGCGATGATGCGGGCCTCACCCTGTTCCTGGTCGATGCCGACGCGGAAGGCGTCACCGTCACACCGAACCAGATGATCGATTTCCGTAGCGCCGACAATGTCAACTTCGCCAATGTCCAGATCACCGCCGACGCTGTCTTGGGCAAGTTCGACCAGGGCGCGGCCCTACTCGAGATTGCCCTGAACGCGGCCAACCGCATGCTGGCCGCGGAACTCCTGGGTATCGCCGAGGAAGCCTTCGGCCGCACCGTCGCCTACATGAAGGAACGCAAGCAGTTCGGTGTGCCCATCGGCTCCTTTCAAGCCTTGCAACACCGGGCCGCCCAGGTGTACACCGATATCGAACTGACCCGCTCGGTGGTGCTGAAAGCGCTGCAAAGCGAAGGGCCGGCCGTACCCATGCTCACTTCCCTGGCCAAGGCCAAGGCGTGTGCAACCGCCCAACTGGCAACGAACGAATCCATCCAGATGCACGGCGGGATCGGTATGACCGACGAGTACGAAATCGGTTTCTTCATCAAACGAGCCCGCGTCGCCCAGCACACCTACGGCGATTACACCTACCACGCGGATCGCGTAGCCCGCATGAAGGGCTATTGAACCCACCGGGGGAGAACCGCAAGGCGCTCCTCTTGCTTCTCATCCAAGGAGACAACCCTATGATCAAAGTCATCCCGAAAGAAGAGATGACATCGCTGGCCGGTCGCGAGATAGGTACATCCGAGTGGCTGACCGTCGACCAGAAACGCATCGACCAGTTCGCCGAAGCCACCAACGACCACCAGTTTATTCACGTGGAACCGGAACGAGCCAAAGCAACCCCGGCGGGCGGAACCATTGCTCACGGCTTTCTCACCCTTTCGCTGCTCAGTCACCTGACCGGCGGAATCGGGTTCCTACCCGAAGGCCATACCATGACCTATAACTACGGCCTTAATAAGGTGCGTTTTCTCAATCCGGTCAAGGTGAACTCCCGAATCCGCGCGCATGTCACCTGCATGGAGGTAACCGAAAAGCAGCCGGGTCGGTTCCTGATGCAATTGGAGGTCACTATTGAGATAGAAGGCGTGGAAAAACCGGCTCTCGTGGCCGAATCGCTTACCATGATGTTTACGTCCTGAGTTCAATTCGGGCGGCCGGCCCGCCCGTTAAGTCATTTCACGAGTTAGGAGAGAAAACTATGAAAGAAGTGGTGATTGTATCGACGGCCAGAACGCCCATCGGCAAGGCCTATCGAGGCGCCTTCAACAACACGGGGGGCGCCACCATGGGCGGTCACGCTGTTGCCCACGCGGTCCAGCGCGCGGGTGTCGACCCCGCTGAGGTAGACGACTGTATCATGGGTTGCGCCATGGGTGAGGGCGCTACCGGCTATAACATCGGTCGGAAATCAGCCGTTGCGGCCGGCCTGCCGGTCAGCGTGGCCGGCATGACCGTCGATCGTCAGTGTTCTTCCGGTATGATGGCCGTTGCCACGGCGGCCAAACAAATCATCTGCGACGGCATGTCGGTAGTCGTGGGCGGCGGCCTGGAATCCATCAGCCTGGTTCAGAACGAACATACGAACCAGCACCGCGCCCAGGACCCCAATGTGCTGAAGGTGCGCGAAAACTTCTACATCTCCATGCTGCACACCGCCGAGGTGGTCGCGGAACGCTACGGAATCGGTCGCGAGGCTCAGGATGAATACAGCCTGCAAAGCCAGAAGCGCACCGCCGCCGCCCAGGAAGCAGGCGCTTTCGATGCCGAGATTGTCCCCCTGGCCACGACCATGGGCGTGAAGAACAAGGAGACCGGCGAGATCACCTTCCACGATGTGGAACTGACCAAGGATGAAGGGAACCGCCCCAATACCACGGCTGAAGGCCTGGCCGGACTGAAGGTGGTTGTAGAGAACGGCACCGTGACCGCGGGCAACGCCAGCCAACTGTCGGACGGCGCCTCGGCATCGGTGCTCATGGATGGCAAGCTGGCCGAGCAACGCGGCCTGGAGCCGCTGGGCATCTATCGGGGCATCGCCGTTGCCGGTTGCGAACCGGAGGAAATGGGCATCGGCCCCATCTTCGCGGTGCCCAAACTGCTCAAGCAAAACGGCCTGACCATTGACGACATCGGCCTCTGGGAGCTGAACGAAGCGTTTGCCGTCCAGGTCATCTACTGCCGCGACAAGCTGGGTATTCCCAACGAACTGTTGAATGTCAACGGCGGCGCCATCAGCATCGGTCACCCTTACGGCATGAGCGGCGCACGCATGGTGGGTCACGCTTTGATCGAAGGCAAGCGCCGCGGCGCGAAATACGTGGTCAGCACCATGTGTGTGGGCGGCGGCATGGGCGCGGCCGGTCTGTTCGAGGTCTGTTAAAACGCAAAGCGAGCCTGGGGCGCGTGTGCGCCCCGGGCATCAAACGTTACCGGGATCGATGCCCGCGGCCTTCAAAATAGCCAAAAGGCGCTCTTTTTCCGCGCGTTCCTTGGATTCTCTAGCGAGAGCTTGCTTTTTTTCCGCGCGCTCCTTGGATTCTCGGGCAATAGCTCTCTCTTTCTCGACGCGCTCCTGCACTTTCTCGGCGCGCTCCCGCTCTTTTTCTTCCGCCTCGGTGGGGATGAGCTTGTCTTCATGGTCAAAAAAGCGTAGCCAGGGGCCGTCTTTCTCTCGGTAACGGCCGAACCAGATGCGTAAACCCAATTCCAGTTCTTCGAACCATACGCCTGACTTGGGTACTGCAACCGGCACATAGCCGTCCGGTCCCCGGCGAAAGGCCTTGAGGGCGCCCTTGGCGGAATCGAAACAAACATAGTTGGGCACTTTCAGGATATCCTGATAGACCTGCCACTTGGTCGGCACCCCTTCCCTGGTATCCGTCAAGCCCAGGTCTTCTTTTTCCGTGGACTTGGACAAGATTTCCAACACCAGGTAGGGACGGACCTTCTCATGCCAGATCAGGTAACTTTTCCGGTTCATGGCGTTGTATACAGGTGAGGTTCCCAGGGCCAGAAACCAATCCGGCCGCTTATGTCGATGGGGATGATCTTTATCGAAATGGATATCCAGATCTTCGGCGATCAGGTATTCGGTCAATCCTCGGGCCTTGAGCTGTAGGAGCAGGCATTCGGTAAGGAGACTGCATTGATTGGGATGAACGGTATCGGGCACGAGCTTGTCCTCCGGGTATTCAGAGGGCAGATCATCCATG
>JAAUYB010068722.1_pt1 | contig 48710 bp, 32 predicted proteins | sample 7278071 | NCBI WGS metagenome assembly JAAUYB01 (sample SAMN14350121, study PRJNA611818) | marine sediment metagenome | isolation source: surface marine sediment (1.8m) | place: French Polynesia: Moorea | collected 2018-08
CATTCCTCGACCCGGAAAAGTCAGGAGCAAAGAATCGGTCCTCATTCCTCGACCCGGAAAAGTCAGGAGCAAAGAATCAGTTCTCATTCTGTGCGCCCTGAAAAGTAATGTGAAAGAAATCAGTTGTGGATCCTTGACCCGGACTTTTCGGTATCATAGAATCATAATTATTTCTTTGTCTCTTAAATTTCGGTGCGCAAAGAATGAGGACTGATTCTTTGCTCCCCGACTTTCAGTATCGAGAAATCAGGGCTCAATCCTCCACCCCGGGCATCGAGCATCAACCAACCGGGCAGAAAGTTGAGGTTCATTGTGTCAAAGGTCGCGTATTCGGCTGTATCTGGTTGTCAAACCCGGAAAACGAGTTGTGTCGGGTCGAAAGCATAAAAAACTCGCCGATCTGCCCGTTAAAAAAACAACCCGATGACAAGATCATAACCCACCCCAGGGGGAATTCCCCCCCTGGGCGCGCACGCATCCTGCGTGCATTTTATAATGTTCGTAATACAGTGCTCATGGATATTGAATGGGGGTGGGAGTTGCAATTAGTGCTTGTGCCTTGGTTTTTAAGTTGTTTTAAATTAAACCTATAGCTTTCGCCCACCCCAGGGAAGAGCACGCTGGAAGCGTGCGCGCCCAGGGGTTTTCGCCTCGCCTCGCCCGGAGGGCGATTCTCGGCTTGCAGCCCGCGAGACACGGACGTGCCCGGGAATACCCCAAAGAAACGCCTCACCATCTTTCTGAGCTGATTCATCCCACGATTCCGCATATACTAATAGAAACCGTTCGTTCTCCGGGATTCATCCATGACCAATCTCTTCCTCTCCTACGCCTCCCAGGACAAAGACCTCGCCCACAAGCTGCGAAACCTGCTGCAAGACCACTTATTAACCGTCTGGCTGGACGATCACCGCCTGAACCCGGGCGATAACCTCAAAAAGAGCCTGGAAGAGGGTATTGACAATGCCGAGGCCGTGCTGGTCTTGTTCAGCCTGCATACCTTGAACTCCGAGTGGTGCTGCCTGGAAGTCAAAAAGGCCGTCGAACTGGAGAAACCCGTTATCCCCCTGCGCCTGCCGGGCATCGGCGTTTTTGCCGTCAAGAACTATATGGGCTATGAACCGGTTACCCCTGAGCTGGACCCGAAACATATGGAACCCGTGGTCAACCGCATTCTCAGCGCGCTCGGCAAGACGACTACCATGCCCGTGCAACCATCCGCGCCGGTTCCCGAAACCCCGATTTCCGAATTGGAACTCAGCTTCCGCGAGCCCAAACTCACTCTGGCCGAGGGTAAGACCAACTTGACAGCCAGGGCGACAGTCACATGGAAACCCCCGGAGGGTGAGCCCGTCTATGGCTATGAGTTCAACTTCGTGGCGCCGATAGGCAAACTGGAGATCGACGAATTGCGTTGGTACCTGGAGCGTTATTACATCTGGCCCGCGGGTCTTTCGCGTGACCGCGCCCGCCGTCTTGAAAACCAACTACCCAACTGGGGTCGGGCGTTGATGAAAACCATGTTGGACCGGGATGAATCCCGCGAGGCCCACACGGCCTGGGAAAACGATGAGGGCGAACGCCGGGTATCCATCCACGTGGTGCACCAGGAAAAAAATACAGAAGAAGCCCAAGCCGCGGGCGCCCTCTTCGCCCTGCCGTGGGAATTACTGCATGACGACCGGGGTTATTTATTCCAAAGTGCGGATCGCGTACGGGTGCGTCGTCGCCTGCCCAACCGCAAACGCAAACCCCCTTCCCCCGCCGGTCTTCCCATCCGCATTCTCTTGCTCAGCCCGCGCCCCGAGGACGCGGGTTATATCGATCACCGCGCAAGCGCCTTGCCGCTGGTGGAAGCTCAGGAACAATTAGGCTCACTTGTGGATTTGACCGTACTGCACCCGCCCACGTTTCCGGCCCTGAAAGAAGCATTGCAGCGGGCGCATAAGGCGGGCAACCCCTTCCACGTGGTCCACTTCGACGGGCACGGGGTCTACAACCCCAACGATGGTTTGGGCGCATTGGTATTCGAACACCCCAAGGACAGCGACAAGTTCGATGAACGCACCGGGCAATTGATCGACGCCGAGAAACTGGGCGCGGAACTCAAGGGTTATTCCCTGCCCCTGGTCTTCCTGGAAGCCTGTCAAACCAGCATGAGCAAAGATGATGTCTCGGGCAGTGTCGCCGCCCAATTATTGAAAAGCGGCGTAACCTCGGTCGTCGCCATGACCCACAGCGTGCTGGTGGCCACGGCCGCAAAGTTCGTCGCCTCCTTCTACCAAAGCCTGGCTCAGGGCGACCGGGTGGGCGCGGCCATGCTGGAAGGCCAACACGCCCTGTTCGACGACACCTTCCGCATCAAGATCATGGGCGCGGGCGATTTGAACCTGCAAGACTGGTTCGTGCCCGTGCTCTACCAGGAGACGGCCGACCCGCAACTCTTCAAAACCATCCCGGACGAACAGGTCAAGAAACTCACCGCCCAACGCCAAAAGGCGCGCCTGGGCGAATTGGCCGAACCACCCCACGGCTTCCAAGGCCGCAGCCGCGAATTGCTCTACCTGGAACGCCTGTTGCAAAAGCAAACCTACGCGGTGGTCATCGGCCAGGGCGGTGCGGGCAAGACTGCCCTGACCTCGGAACTGGCGCGTTGGCTGGTGCGCTCGCAACGCTTCGACCGTGGGACCTTCGTCTCGGTAGAAGCCTACGGCGACGCCCGCAAGGCGCTGGACGCCCTGGGCCGTCAACTGATCCCAGATTACACGGTCGCCCTCTATTCCACTATGGACGAGGCGCTACAACCGGTCACCCAAATCCTGGCCGAACGCCCCACGGTAGTGGTCTTCGATAACCTGGAAAGCATCCTCCCCAAACCCGGCGAAGAAGATCCAATCGCAAGCGAAACCACCGGCGAACTCCTGGCCCTGGCTGAACGCCTTGCCGAGGCCAACCCCAAAGGCCGACTGCTCTTCACCAGCCGCGAACGCCTGCCCGAACCTTTTTCGGGAAACAACCTGACCCTGGGCGCCCTGGCCGTGGACGACGCGGTCGCCCTGGTCGGTAAGGTCCTGGCCAAAAAGAGCCTCGCCCCGAAAGCGGACGACGCGGGCGACGCCGAAGCCCAAATGAAGCAACTGGCCGAAGCGCTCAACGGCCACGCTCGAGCCCTGGTCCTGCTGGCCCCGGAACTGGCCCGCCGAGGCGTCACCCAAACCCTGGCCGAGCTAACACCCATCCTGGCCGAGTTGGAACAGCAAAACGAGGGGGACCGGGAAAACTCGCTCTTCGCCTCCCTGGCTTTATCGCTCAACCGCCTGCCGCCTGAGGTTCAAAAAGCCATCCAACCCCTGGCCGTCTTCCACGGTGGGGCTCATATGTTTGTCATGAGCCAGGTGTTGGAGGTAGAAACCGAAGCAGCCCGGGTCCTATGCATCGCCCTGATCGAAGTGGGTCTGGCCCAAGACATGGGCAGAGGTCACCTGCGCCTGGACCCGGCCCTACCGACCTACCTGGCCGCGACCATGGACCCCGAGTCCTACCAGGCGGCCGCCGCCCGCTGGACCGCCGCGATGGAGGCTTTGGTTGGTTTTCTCTATCAACAAAAGGATAACGATACACAACTCGTCAATGACCTGACCCGGCTGGAACTGGCCAACCTGACGGCCCTGCTGGACCGGGTGGCTGCCGAGGGCCCGCCGGAGCGGGTTGTCGGCCTGGCCCAAAAGATGGAAAGGCTGCTCGCCGAATTGGGCCAGCCGCGCGCGCTGGCCCGGGCCGTCGCGGCCCGCGAGACCGCGAGTCAACACCTGCCCGAATGGGGCAAAGCCCGCTTCCAGGCCGAAAGCAGCCACATCGACCGCCTGCTGGAAGCGGGCCGCCTGCCCGAGGCCCTGAAGACTGCGCAAGCCCTGCTGGCCGCCTGTCAACGCGTTGGTGACGACGCCTATCTGGGGGCCGCCTATGATCATGCCATGGCCTGGATCATGCTGGGCCGGGTCTTGACAAGGGGCGGTCGCTCCGAGCAAGCCCTAACGCCCCTGGCTGAAGCCCGCACCCGCTTCATTATCCTGGCCCAGGCGGGCAACGCCAGCGCGGAACGCATGGCCTCAGTAGCGCTTTCCGAAAGTGCCGGGTGCCTCTTCCTTTTGGGCCAGCTGGACGAGGCTGCCGCCGCTTACGAGGAAAACATCGAGCTGGCCAAGGCAAAAGACTGGAAGCGCGATCAGGCATCCGATTTAGGCAACCTGGGCACGGTGCGTAAGAATCAAGGCCGCTATGGGGAATCCCTGGACGCCTTGACCCAAGCCCGCGATCTCTTCGAGGCTTTGAACGAACCCCGCCAAGTGGCCATAACCTGGCACCAGATCGGCGTGACCTACCAACAGGTGAACCAATACGAACAGGCGGACCGCGCCTATCGTCAAGCGTTGGCTTTAAGGATCAAGGAGGGTGATCGTGGCGGTGAATCCACAACCCTGAACCAATTAGCAAACCTTCACAATTTGACAGGTAGATTGGACGAAGCAGTGAGTTTTTACCGCAAGGCGGCTGAAATCTACGTGATGATCCAGGGTCAGGCCAAAGAGGGTGCGGTTCGCAATAACCTGGCGGATACTTTGATCAAGCTGAAACGCTTTGACGAGGCCAGGATTGAGCTGGAGCGAGCAATTGAATGTGGTAAACCGTTCGGCCATGCCCCGGAACCCTGGAAAACCTGGTACAACCTCCACAATTTGGAAAAAGCCGTGGGCCGAGCCGAGGCGGCGGCCCAAGCCCGGGAAAAGGCCAAAGACCTCTTCCGCGCCTATCGCCGCGACGGTGGGGAGAACCACAACCCCGGCGGCAGGCTCTGCCTGATGGCCGCCCAAGCCCTACAAGCCGGGCAAACGGATGAACTGCTCGCCCAATTGGAGGGTATGACGGAGGTTCCGGGTTGGCTCGCTTCCGTACGCGATGCCCTAATCGCCATTCTCAAAGGCAACCGCGACCCAAGCTTGGCCGAGAACTCCGAACTGTTCTACGAAGACGCTGTCGAGTTGGAAATCCTCCTGGCGCAATTGGGGGGATAACCCCTCCTGGGCGTACACGCAACCCGCGTGCCTGCAAGCCGAGAATCGCCCTCCGGGCGAGGCGAGGCGGGAACCCCCTGGGCGCGCACGCATCCTGCGTGCATTGTGTGGGAAAAATAAGAGTTAAAGGTTTAAGAAATAGCTGGTTACAAATTAGGCCGATAACCTCTCTCCTTAAGACGAATGGCCTGGTCTTAACTTGTAAGCAGTTTTTACTGACTTCTTAGCTCTTGTTTTTCCCACGCAATGCACGCAGGATGCGTGCGCGCCCAGGGGTTCCCGCCTCGCCCGGGGGGCGATTCTCGGCTTGCAAGGGGGCATCACTGTCCTTCTAATTGCCTCAAGAACGGTTCGCGGTAGTTGCGGCCCAGCTTGTGTTTGCTGCCGTCTTTTAGGGCGACCAGGTAATCGCCCCGGCCCGCCGGTTCCATGTGGGCGAAGTAGTCCAGATTGATCAGCGTCGAGCGGTGGATGCGGGCGAAGCGGGTCGGATCCAGTTTCTTTTCCATGTTGCTGATGGTCTCGCGGTGCAGGTAGTTGCGCGCCTCGGTATGGATACGTACGTATTTCTCCTCGGCCAGGATGCTGATGACCCGGTTGGTTTCGATGCTGAAGAGCTTGCCGCCTTCGCGCAAGAGCAGGCGGCGGGCGCCGGGTTGTCTTTCGGCCAGTTGGGCCAGCAAGGCGCGCATGGGCGCCTGTGCGTCGGCTTGGGCGGTGAGTTCGCCGGCGGCGCGTTCCAGGGCCGCGTTGAAGCGGGCCTTGTCGAACGGTTTCAGCAGGTAGTCCAGGGCATGGACCTCGAACGCCTTCAGCGCGTATTGGTCGTAGGCGGTGGTGAAGATCACCCGGGGGAGCCGGTCCGTTGCCAGCGCGTTCAGCAGGTCGAAACCGGAGGCGCCGGGCATTTGGATGTCCAGGAACAGCAGGTCCGGCCGTTCCCGCTCGATCAGGGGCGCCGCTTCTTCCGCGCCGCCGGCCTCGCCGATGCAATGGAAGCGAGGGTCCTCGCTCAGCAGTCGCGCAATTTTTTTGCGCGCGGGCGGTTCGTCGTCCACAATGATGACACGGTAGGTCAAAGCGCTCACCTCAACCCGGCGATTGTTGGGGGAACATGCCGTTCCCGGCAAGTCGCGGGTGATTCGGCCGGTAAGGGAAACCGTTTAGATTCAGCGACGGCCGTGAGGTATCTTCTCATACCCCGAGCCGGGTCTCAAAGCGGGAAACTCTTTCGGGCGAATGCGCAACCTGTAAGCGAGCGCACACAATGCGCATCCGATCGGCGCAATCATCGGCACAAGCGTTAAATTTTCGAATGTGTGGACCGATGTAGTTTTAGGGCGTACTTTCCTTAATCAATTCAAGTTCATCGTGCTCCCCAAAATATGGCCGTCAGGCTACCCCGCATGATGAAACCAAGCTTCCAAATTTACAAGAACATCAGCACCCTTTGCTCCCTGACATTCTGGTTCACGGTGAGTACGAGTCTGCCTGTCGCGGCGCAGGGCATCACCGCCAAAAACACTGCCGATATCTCCTTTTCCCGCATCCCCGAGGAAGTGTTCCCCGATGTGCAGATCCAGAACATCTTCCAGGACAGCCGGGGATTCTTGTGGGTGGCCTCGCCCGCCGGGGTGAGCCGGTTCGACGGCTACGAATTCAAAACCTTTCGCGGCCGTTCCGACATGCCCAACACGCTCAGCGCCCGGCCTACGCTGATGCTGGAAGATTCCAAGGGCGACCTGTGGGTGGGCACCTTCAACGGTCTCAACCGCTTCGACCCGCGCTACAACCACTTCGATCGGTATATGGCGGACCCCGACGACGAAACGGCCCTGGGCACGCCCATCGTCTCCGCCCTCTATGAGGACAGCCGCGGCCGGGTCTGGGTGGGCTTGGACGGCGGCGGGCTGCAAATTCTGGATCGGGAAGCCGGCGCCTTCCAAACCATCCTGGGCGCCAACTATCCCCTGCGCTCCACCTATTACGTGTCCAGTATTCTCGAGGATCGCGACGGCCTGCTCTGGGTGACCATCTTCGGCGCGGGGGTACGCGTCCTGGATCGGGAGGGAACGCTCACGGCCTCCTACAAACACAATCCCAGGAAGCCGGGCGGATTGAGCAGCGCCCAGGTCTGGTTCGTCCACGAGGACAGCCGGGGCGCTATTTGGATCGGCACCCAAAACGCGGGCCTGGACCGGTTCCACAAGGAGACCGGCGAATTCACCCATTACCGCAAGACTGACGCCAAGGGCAGCCTGCCGGACAACAATGTGCGCGCCTGCCTGGAAACATCCGACGGCATGATGCTGTTCGGGACGGGCGCCGGCCTGGTGCGCATGGATGACCCGGAGCGCGGGACCTTCGAAAAAATCGATCCCGAAACCCTCGGCAAATTGGAAATCAGCACCCTCTACGAGGAACGCACCGGTGTGATTTGGGCCGGCGCCTGGCAGGACGGCATCTATCGCTACAACCCCTTCGCGGACCGCTTCGCCACCTACCGCCACGATCCCGAGCGGGAGGACACCGTCAGCCATAACCAGGTCTGGACGTTCTTCCAGGACCATGAGGATACGCTGTGGGTGGGCACCGGAGCGGGCCTGGATCGCATGACCGAGGACGGTTTCCAACACATTCCCCACCGGCCCGACGACCCGGAAAGCATCGGGCCCGGTGCGGTCAACGCCATCTACGGTGAAGGCGACACCCTGTGGTTGGGCCTGTGGGGCGGCGGCTTCAACCGCATGGACTTGAAGACCGGTAAAGTCAAGCGTTACCCGTCGGGCAAGCGCGACGGCAAATCGACCTCGGTGAACCGGATCAAGTGCATTGCGCCCGGTCGCGAGGGCGAACTGTGGATCGGCACCTTTCCCGGCGGTTTGAACCGTTTCGATATGGCGACCGAGAGCTTTAAATTCTACCTGGCCGATGAGAACGACCCGAATTCCCTCAGTCACAACTATGTCTGGACCCTGCTGCGCGAGGGGAACGTGTTGTGGGTGGGCACCTCCGGCGGATTAGACGCCCTGGACCTGCAAACCGACCGGTTTTCGCATTTTCGGAACGATGCCCAAGACGCTACGAGCCTCAGCCATAACTACGTCTACGCCCTGTTGCGCGCCGGGAACGAGGACTTTTGGGTGGGCACGGAAGCCGGCCTGAACCGCCTGAACCCCGACGGCAGTTTCACCATCTACCGCGAGACCGACGCTCAGTTGAAGAACGGCACCATCCACGGCATCCTGGAGTCCTCCACCGGGCACTTGTGGCTGAGCACCAACCTGGGCCTGGTCGACTTCGACCCCGCCACGGAGACCTTCCGGCACTTCGATAAAAACGACGGCTTGCAGGGGAACCTCTTCCAGAAAGGCGCGGCGTTCAAGGACTCCTCGGGGCTCATGTACTTCGGCGGCACCGAGGGCTTCGACCGTTTTCATCCCGATCCCCTCAAGCGCAACCTGGTCCCGCCCCAGGCCGTGATCACCGCGATGCGCCTGTTCGATAAACCGGTGCGTTGGGAAGACGACGACAAGATCTTGTCCCAAGACATCAGCACCACGAAACAGCTGGTCTTGAGTCACGAACAGAGCTATCTTTCCTTCGATTTCACCGCGCCCAACCTGCGTAACCCGGAAAAAACCCGCTTTGCCTTCCGGTTGCACAACCTGGATCGCGAGTGGCGCTACCGCGAGGCCGATAACCGGGCCGCCTACTATACCTCCATCCCGCCGGGTTCCTACACTTTCGAGGTCAAGGCCTCCAACGGCGACGGCGTTTGGAGCGAAAGCCCCGCCACCCTGGATATCCTGATCAAAACGCCGCCGTGGCGAACCCCCTGGGCGTACACCATCTACTTGATGACCATGCTCCTCATCCTGGCCGTGATCTTTCACAATATCCGACGGCGCCAGATGGAAGAGACCCTGCGTCGCGAGAAGGAAGCCGCGGAAATTGCCAACCAGGCCAAGAGCCGCTTCCTGTCCAACATGAGCCACGAGTTGCGCACGCCGTTGAACGCCATCCTGGGCTTCAGCCAGTTGATGAGCCACGACGAGCAATTGTCGGACGATAACCAGCGCAACCTGAACATTATCAACCGCAGCGGCGAACACCTGCTGTCGGTGATCAACGACGTGCTGGAGATGTCCAAGATCGAGGCGGGCAACGCCACCCTGAACGTGGTCGGCTTCGACCTGGTCAACATGTTGAACGGGCTGGAGCAGATGTTCCGCTTGAAGGCCGAGGAAGGCGGCCTGGACCTGGACTTCATGATCCAGGTCGGCGTACCCCGGTTCATCATGGGCGACGAGGGCAAGCTGCGCCAGATCCTCAACAACCTGTTGAGCAACGCCCTCAAATTCACCCGGCGCGGCGGCATCGCGGTTCGCTGCCTGCCGGGCGAGGCTCCGTCGCGGGACAAGAAAAAGGAAATCGTCTTCGAGGTGGAAGACACCGGGGCCGGCATTGCGCCCGAGGAAATGGACAAGTTGTTCGCGGCTTTCGTACAGACCGAAACCGGCCGCAATTCGCAACAGGGCACGGGGCTGGGCCTGTCCATCAGCCGCGAGTTCGCGCGCATCATGGGCGGCGACATGACGGTTCGCAGCGAGGTGGGCCGAGGCACCTGCTTCCGGTTCAACATATTCTGCCCGGAAGTCGGCGCGGCGGAAGTGGACGTGGAAGACGATCGCCGGGTCCTGGCTATTGCCGGGAACGGGCCCGCGCCCAAGGTGCTGGTGGCGGAAGATGTCGCCCGCAATCGCGAGATCCTGGTGCGCCTGCTGGAACCGGTCGGCTTCATGGTCAGGGAAGCGGCGGACGGCCTGGAAGCCCTGGACATCATCGGTCAATGGCAACCGGACCTGGTTTTCCTGGACAAACGCATGCCGGTGATGGACGGCGTGGAAACCGCCGAACGCATCCGCCGAAACTTCCCCGACAACGGCCCGGCCGTGATCGCGCTTACGGCCGGCGCCTTTGCAGAGGATCGCGAGGCCCTGCTGGCGGCGGGTTGCAACGACTTCATGAGCAAACCCTTCCGCGAGGAGGTCCTGTTCCGCAAGATCAAGGGGCAATTGGGTCTGGAATACATCTACGAGGGCGAGGACATCGAGGGGAACGGCGCGGGAGGACGGAGCGAACTGAGCGCGGAACTATTGATGGGACTGCCGTCCCGTATCCTGGAGGCCCTGAAGAACGCTACGGTGCTGGGCGATATGGACGAACTGGCCGATGTGGTCGCCGCTGTCGCCGAATTGGATACCGAACTGGCCGGCATACTCTCGGAAAAGGTTGAAAACTTCGATTACGAACCCATCCTCACCTGCCTGAACGAGTTGGAAAAGGAAAAGGTAACCACATCCCGGTAGCCGGCGCCGCGAGGTGCTCTCACGTGGTGTAAACCGTCAAGAACTACTTGTGTCAGAGGGTTTTTGTTTTTTACCGCGAATTTTTGCGGATGGGGATGTGCCGGTATTCCCGGTCCTGGTATGTGCGGGCGCGGCGCACTTTTGTCGATGCATGATGTTTGCTATAGTGATGCCGGAAAAACGGCTTATGGGAGGTTTCATGACAGAAGACCTGTTGATTCTGGTGGACGAGGAGGATATTGAACTGGGTTTTTTGGACAAGGCGGCCTGTCACAACGGCAATGGTGTGAAGCATCGCGCTTTTTCGGTGTTCCTCTTCGACGAGCGGGGACGCCTGCTGTTGCAGCAACGCGCGCCCGGCAAACGGCTGTGGCACAGTTTCTGGTCCAATACCTGTTGCAGCCATCCCCGCAAGGGCGAAGCCACCGAAGCCGCCGCTCACCGCAGGTTGTTGGAAGAATTGGGTGTTACGGTAGACCGGCTGGAGCATATCTATGGTTTCAGTTACGAGGCGGGTTTCGGGGATGAGGGCAGTGAGAACGAGTACTGCCATGTCTTCTTCGGACGCCTTCGCGTACAGCCCGTGGTGAACGAGGAAGAGATTCAAGCCGTTCGTTGGATGACGGTCGCCGAGTTGGACGAGGCCCTGGCCGCCGCGCCGGATAATTTTACGCCGTGGTTCAAGCAGGAATGGGCAACCATAAAAAACTGCCACGCGGCCGAATTATCGGTTTACGCCTTGCTCGCGTAAACCGATTGATCCCGGTAAGTAACATGTTTCGGCCTTCTCGCGTGTTGAAAATGGGGGTCGGCCGGACGATTTTTCTTAAGAAAGCGCTATCTCCAATTTTTTCTTGATAAAGGAAACCGGAAAACTGGTCGAATAAGAAAAGGTAACCGTCCGATGGGATTCGATCAATGCACGGAACACTCCCAATTATGAATGAACCGGGCGCTATATCGTCGGACCACTCGATCAACCCAACCGGTCAGCCGGATCAAGACCTCACCCGCGGGAAAGGAAGGTTTCTCTGGATATGGATGTCGCCAGGAAACGTATACTCATCCACAAGATTACCAATTTGCCCACGCTGCCCACGGTGCTCAATAAAATCATCGAGTTAACCGAGAGCCGCAATGCCAATGCCCATGACCTGGGCGAACTATTATCCAAGGATCCCTCTATTTCTTCCTTGATTCTCAAGCTCGTGAACTCAGCCTATTACGGCAACCTGCGTCATATCTCTTCGATCAATCACGCCACGGTGATTTTGGGTTTCCAGATGGTCAAGACCATTGCCATGGGTGTTTCCATCTATCAGACCCGCACGGAAACTGGCGGCGATTTCGACCGGGAGAAGTTTTGGGTTCACTCGCTCGGTACGGCCTATTTCGCGCGGATCATTGCCGCCGCGGTGGGCATGCCCAAGGATGTGGACAAAGACACGGTCTTCCTCTCCGGTTTGCTGCACGACGTGGGCAAGGTTATTTTGGACAACTATTTTTCCGAAGATTATAAGAAGGTCATTCAGAAGATAGAAACGGATAACCTGTGGATTCGCGACGCGGAGATGGAGGTCATGGGTATGGACCACACCGATGCCGGCTTCTACCTGGCTCGGAAGTGGCAATTCCCCGATCCTGTCGTTAACGTGATTCGCTACCATCACCGCCTTGAGAAATGTCCGCAGCAACATGGTTTTCTCTGCGCGGTAGTGCATGCCGCCGACCATTGCTGCCGTAAAATCGGCCTTGGATCCGGCGGGGATCAAACCGTCCCGCCGCTCAGCCTGATGGCAGAGGGGTACGGCATAACTGCTTCCATCCTCGACGATGCTTTGCGTGAGGTAGACCAGAACCGCAAACTGCTCGAGGAATTTGTCGTCGAGTGAGCATGAGTAAACAAGACAACCTTGCCCGGGAAATAGAAAAGGTCCGGCGCGAGCGGGACGCTTATGCGCGTGCGTTGAATGACTCCAACGAGGCCTTCATCCGGAAGGTAAAGGAGTTTTCCATCATCAAGCGCATCGCCGCCTCGATCAACGGCACGCTGGAACCGCGCAAGATCTGCGGCGGTTTGGTGGACCTGATCATCGACGAGACGGAGGCCGAAAACTGTTCCCTATGGTTGTTGGATAAATCGGGCGGCTGGCTGCAACTGGCCGCGGTCAAAGGCCAGGAGAACGAGGAAGCCCGCTATTGGCCCATCGAGGAACGCGGTGGAAACCGCATCGAGGTGGGCAAGGGCGTGGCCGGTCGCGTGGCGCAGACGGGCGAGACCTTGCGGATCGAGGACGTCACTACAAACCGCTGGTTCAACAATCCCGATATCGGTCCCAGCATCCGTTCGCTGCTGTGCCTGCCCATCAAGGCGGAGAACAAGCTGGTGGGCGTGCTGAACATGTCGCACCCGGATCCCGACGCCTTCACGCAAGAACAGGAGTTGGTGCTGCAACTGATCACCGAACAGGTAGGCGTGGCCTTCACCAACATGTCGTTGTTCCAGGAGATCCGCCAGTTGAACCAGGACCTGGAACGCAAGGTGACCGAACGCACCGAGCACCTGGTGCGTAGCGAGGATCGTTACGAGCGGGCGGTCAACGCGGGTCAGGTGGGTATTTGGGATTGGCGTCTGGGTTCGGAAAATGTCTATGTCGCGCCCAACCTGGCCGCCATGCTGGGTTACACGCCGGAAACGACGCCGAAGAAATTGCGAGCCTGGTTCCGAATGCTGAACCCGGAAGATCGCCGCGCCATCCTGCACGGTATCCGGCGCTGTATTCAGACGGGCAAGGACGTCTACGAGGGCGAGGTGCGGATGCGGCACCTGGACGGCAGTACGCGCTGGTTCTTCGTGCGTGGTGCGGTGGCCAGGGATGAGGACGGCGTACCGCAACGGGTGGCGGGCTCGCATACCGATATCACCCGACGCAAAGGCGCCGAACTGGAACTGTCCAACCTGCAAAAGGAAGCCCTGGTGCACGCGCACGCGGCGGGCAAAGCCGAATTTGCCACCACGGTGCTGCACAATATCGGCAACGTCCTCAACAGCGTCAATGTGGACAGCCTGGAGATCCGCCGATCGGCGCGCGCCATGCGTCTGGATCGGCTGGTGCTGGCCTTCGACATGCTGCGGGAGAACAAGGACAACCTGAGTGATTTTTTTGCTTCCGACAAGGGCAATCGCTTGGAGACCTACCTTTTGAAGGTGGCCGATGTCATGAGTAAGGAAGCGAACAACCTGATCAACCATACGGAGGAGATCCAGAACAAGATCGAGATAGCCCGCGACATCATCGAAACCCAGCAGAACTACGCGAAGGGCAACGAACTGAAGAAACAGGACCTGATTCAACTGGTGGACGAGGCGCTGAAGATCCAACACGAATCGATCCGTAAGCGGGGCATTCTGTTAAAGAAGAAATACGCGGCGGTGAAGCCCATCCAACTACCGTCGGCCAAGGTCATCCACGTGTTGATCAACCTGGTCAAAAACGCGGTGGAAGCGATGGTCGCGGTACCGGAGAACAAAAGGGTGCTGTCGGTGGAACTTGGCCAGACCGGCCGGGACGGGGTGTTCATCCGCATCGAGGACAGCGGTGAGGGGATCGCGGCCGAGAACCTGGACAAGATGTTCTCACACGGGTTCACCACCAAGAAACACGGCCACGGCTTCGGCCTGCGCTACTGCGCCAAGACGGCCCGAGAACTGGGCGGCGACATCACGGTCTGTAGCGACGGAACGGGGAAAGGGGCGAGCTTCACCCTCCGCCTACCCTACGATCGAAACGAAAATCAAGGCGAGGAGCCGTCCGAAGCACAAACGGGAGAAGTGCAGATCACCTCATGAAAGAACCATAAAAACCGATGTCTCAAGACATTTTGCTTGTTTCTTGGGGCCAGTTGGTTTAGGATTCTGCCTTGCAGTTGGACGGGGCGTAGCGCAGCCTGGTAGCGCGCCTGCTTCGGGAGCAGGAGGTCCGGAGTTCAAATCTCCGCGCCCCGACCATTACTCTAAAAAATTCAGCCATTTAGCAGCCCTCCTGCTTTTACTGTGACACCAGGTGTCACAAAAGTGTCACACTTGGTCATGGGCACAGCCTGACTTCGAGTGATTGATCCAAGGCGGCAAACACCGGCTGAGCACGACTTCCGATGTGTCCATAGCGGTTGATCATTCCCATCCGGGAGATCAGTCGGAAGACGGTTCGGCGTGTGCTGCGGAGGCATCCAAACCCAAAAGCAGCGTCGAGAAACACCGGACAAGGATCTGGAACTGATCCGGCAATTGTTCCAAGACTGCAAGGGCAATGCGACTCGTGTCCGGGAAATCATGGAGCAGCAGTATGCCCGGCCGATCGCTTACGGCATTCCAAGGCCGGCGCAAGCCTGTTATGATGATGACGGGATAAGTGCGGTTTTTCAAAAACGGACTCAACCTTTTCCCGGATGTGGGCGTTCTGTAGGGGGCGGGCCCGGACTGTCGGGCTCCCTGTAACTCCACTTGGAGGCGATTCAATGAAAAAATCGGCGTTCATCTTGATCGCGTTGACCGCAATCCTTTTATCGGGTTGCACCACACCCGGCGTCCGCTATACCCAAAACCTGTTCGAGCACATCCCGGACGATCCCCAGTTCCTGGCTCTGGTCAATCCCAACGACGTCAGCAACCTGATGGAGTTGGCCGTGCGCGAGCTGAACTTCCAGGAAATCTTCGAGGGCAGGTTCGAATTCAATACCGAGGATTTGGATCACTACCGAGGGGTGGCGATCGAGATGTTCGATGCGCTGGGCATTCCGGTGGAGAACGTAGAGTCTATCGGCGTCCTGATCTATTACAACCAACCCGTCTTTTTGTTGACGGGCGCCTTCCAGCAGGTCGACGTTCAGAACAAGCTGACCGAGATCGGCTACAAGCAGCGCGAAGACGGGTTTTTCGACTATGTCTATAATGACCAGAAGTTATCCATCCCGGCGGACGGGGTCATGATGATGGCCACGCCCGACCTGCTGTCCGACCTGCGCGACCTGCCCAAGGAAAACCGCTTGTGGAACCGCCCGGACTTCGCCGACTACCGCAAGACCTCGCCCCTGGACAACAGCGTCTTCATCTGGGGCAAGCCGCCCAAGGACTTCATGCAAGACTTTCCCTACCGCGACGACCTGGGCGATGTCAGCATGGCCCTGAAGTTCGGTCGCACCATCACCATGCAGGCCGTGGTTCGCGTCAATGATCCCGATAAGGCCGTGTATTTGAACGATATCCTGGTGGGCATCGTCAGCATCGGCAAGGGCCTGTTCGGCAACGATCAGGAGTACGGCGCTGTCTTCAACGGTATCCGCATCACGCAGGACAACAAACAGGTCACCGCAAGCCTGGTGATTCCGGCCAACAAGGTCGCTGATTTGAAGGAACGCGTGAAAAAAGACTTCATTAACAACGAAACAAGCACCTTCGACAAGTTCGAAAAGTTTATGAGCAATTTCTGAGTAAACGAATTACACGGGAGAAACGTTGTAAGCATGAACAGGGTTGATGGAACCCGGACAGACGAGGCCTTGATGGTGGCCGCATCTCAGGACAATCTCGATGCCTTCGAGATCCTGGTGTCGCGACACCAGAACCGGATCTACCGGATGGTCCGCCAGTCTCTTCGCAGTGAAGAGGACGCCTGGGATGTCAGCCAGGAAATCTTTATCAAAGTGTACAACGCGCGTCATTCCTACGTGGAAAACGCAAAATTCACCACATGGCTCTACCGCATCGCCAATAACGCCATCATCGACAAACTGAGACAATTACAGCGCAAGCAGAACACCATGTCACTGGGAGAACTGGTTTCCGAACCAAAATCGGCCGATAGAACCACACACGCCAACTTGGAGCTTGGAGAGATCCGCGGCTTCATGGGCGAGGCGCTTTCGGCGCTCAGCGAGCGGCAACGCAGCATGGTCATTCTGAAATACTACGAGGGTTTTTCGGTCAAGGAGATCGCGGAAATCTTCGAATGCGCCGCGGGCACGGTCAAGGCAACGCTTTTCCAGGCCGTGCGCCACCTGAAGAACAACCTGGCCCGGAGCGGCATCGTCAGCTCAGAGGTAACATCATGAAGGAAAACCAATTCGAACTCATCCAGGAATTCGACCGGCTGGAATCCCTCTTGGAAAAGGGAGCCGAGGCAAGCCGGAAAGAGGCGGGCGAACTTGCCGGCGAGTTGGACGTTGTCCGGCTGCTGATGCGGGACGCCTCTCAAGACATTCAGATGCCCCGGCAGCAGGCGTTTCGCGATCAGGTGATGCAACAGGTCCGGCCGGTAAAACGCAAGAACTGGTGGATGGCGCCCGGTCTGGCCGTTGCGGCCGCGCTGGTGCTGGCGCTTTTGTTGATACCGCAACAGAAGAAAGCGGCCACAACCGGTGTGATACAGGTAGACCCGGAGTTGTTGGCCAGGGCGGAGAGCGTCGACAACCGCGACGCCATGATCGCCTACCTGGAACAAGCAGAGGTCCTGCTTACCTCCATTCGCGAGTTCGACATGCAATGCAGTGAGGACCAAACCGATCTGACCCTGGAAAAGAAACTGGCGCGCACCATGCTGATGCGCCAGAAGACATTCATCACCGACATGGACAAACCGCGCTTCTATCAGGCGCGCGACCTCTTCGCCCAACTGGAAACCATTCTGGTGGACCTGAACGGCTTGGACGTCTGTACCGACACCATGGATCTGGAATTTCTGAACGAACACATCTCCAAAAACCGTATACTGAGCAAGGTCCGGATGGTTGCTCAGGACATTCAACTATCCTAGGTGGTGTTATGCGTAGGTTAGCACTTCTTCTCTTCATCTTCATTCCTCTCCTGCCCGTGCAGGCCCAGTCCCAGGAATACGATGTCTACAAAAAGGCGCGTATGGCCTGGTTCAACAACGAGTGGCTGGAAGCGATCAAGCATTACAACCAGCACATCAAGCAGTTCCCCGACAGCCCCCGTGTTTGTAAGAGCCGGGCGAACGTAGGGTACTGTTACGAGAAACTGGGCGACAAAAAAATGGCGTTCGAGACCTTTACGAATTTGATTGAAGACGGCAATTGTAAAAAAGATATCCTGACCGACGCGCGCTCGGAGCGCATGAAGCTGGCCTTCGAGTTGGTGTCTGAAGACAAAGAAATGAAAAATGTCCTGTTGCAGGGACTGACCGATGAAAACGAGGATCTGCGCTTTTTTGCCGCGGTCTACCTCAGCCGCCTGGACGATCCCTCTGGGATCGAGGTCTTCTTCCACACGGTTTCCAACGATCCCGACTCCGATCGGCGCGACATCGCCTCCCGTCACATTCTCAAACTGGGCACCGACAAGGATAAGGATCGGTTGAACAAGATTCTGGCCGAGCGTCAGAACTCCGACATTCCGCCCAAATTGATCAAGCTGGTGATTCGCAACCTGGGCACCGGCAAGGAAGAAGTGAACGTTACCCTGCCCATCAAGCTGTTTCAGGCCATTACCAAAGCCTTGAAAGACGATGACCTGGAGTTCATCAAAAACGAGACCGGGATCGATCTGAACAAAATCGATATCAACCTGGAAGCCTTGCCCTCCGGTAAGGTGCTTTTCAAACTGATCGACGAGGACCAGCGCGAGATCAAGATCTTCCTCGAGTAGGGAGCCGGCTTTTTCCCAAGGGTTCCGGCGCCGGGGAAATTAGCGCAGATAATATCTGCATTTGCCATGGCGGTATGCTAGGCTTGGTCTGGTTGAGGGAATCCACCCATGGGGTCCGCATGATCGATATCCAATCCGACAAGGCACTCGCCGGCTTTTGCGCCGAGGCTTCACGACAAGACGCCGTCGCCATCGATACCGAGTTCATCCGCGAGCGCACGTTCTACCCAATCCTGGCTTTGATCCAAGTCAACTGGAAGACCCACGCTCCCGTGCTCATCGACCCGTTGCAAATATCCGATTGGGCGCCCTTCCACGATCTTTTGAAGAACCCGGACATATGCAAGATCTTCCATGCCGGCCGCCAGGACATTGAAATTTTCTACTACCAGATGGGCGAAATGCCGCTGAACCTTTTCGATACCCAGATCGCGGCATCCATGTGCGGCTACGGCGACCAGATCGGGTATTCCGCGTTGGTTTCCCGCCTCCTGGGTACGCAACTTGCCAAGGGTTCCAGCTTCACCAACTGGTTACAGCGCCCGCTGACCGAATCGCAGCTGAATTACGCCCGCGACGACGTGCTTTACCTGCCCGCCGTCTACGACCGCCTGATCAAACGCGCCGAGAGCAAGAACCGCCTGAGCTGGATTCGCGAAGAGACCTCGGCCCAGCTGAACCACGCGGTCTTCGAGCCCGATCCCAACAGCATGTGGCGCAAGGTCAAGAAGGCAAACTCGCTCAGTCCGCGCAACATGGTCGTTTTACAAGCCCTGGCCCGGTGGCGTTACGAAACCGCGCGCCGCCTGGACAAGCCCCTGCGCTTCGTGGTTTCGGACGAGGCCATGATCGAACTGGCCAAAGTGGAAAAACTGAATTACGAGAGCCTGCACGCGCGCCGGGGCATGCAATCCAAGATCATCGAACGCCACGGGCACGAGATCATCGACACCCATGCCCGAGCTCGCACCATTCCCAAGAGCGAATGGCCTGTCACGCGCAACTCCAGGGAGAAACCGCCCGGTGAGAGAAGCGAAGCCCTGGCCGATCTCAGCTGGCTGCTCATTAAAGAAATCGCCCGTAACGCGGATATCGCCCCCACTCACCTGATCAACAAAAAGGAGCTGGCCGGTTTGATCGAATCCTATTTCAAGGAAGGCGACCTGAGCGGTTATCCGGTCGGTGAGGGCTGGCGCGGTGAAATGATCGGCAAACCCCTGGTTGACCTGATCGAGGGCCGTATCGCCATTCACGTCCGCGATCACCGCATCGTTTGGGACGGGTATGAGGACGGAGACCATTGAGACAATTATTTTTCCTGGCGCTGATACTCACTCTCGGCGCCTGTAACCGGTCCGTACCGGCGACCAAAGTCAGCGTAGAACCCGCCGAGGATCAACTCTTCCAATTGGACGGCGACTATGCCGCGAGTCATATCCTGGTCGCCTACCAAGGCGCCGACCGCGCCGCGCCCGAGATCACCCGCACCCGTGAGCAGGCCAAGCAAAAAGCCGAGGAACTGGCGCAAACCCTGACAACCGAACCGGACCGCTTCGAGGAACTGGCCCGTGAAAACTCGGACGGACCCACCAAAATCATCGGCGGTAACCTGGGCAGTTGGTTCGAGGGCAACATGGCCCCCGAGTTCGAAGTCACGACCAAGGGTTTGGAGATCGGCGAGATCACCCGCATGCCCGTGGAAACCGCATTCGGCTTCCACATCATCCGCCGTAACGCCATGAAGGTGAAGCACTACGGCGGCGAGGGGTTCTTCATCGCCTACAAGGGGGCGCCCCAGGCCCCGGAAAGCGTCACGCGAACCAGGGAAGAAGCGCGGGCCCTTGCCGAAAAGGTTTCCGGGGAAATGACGCCGCAAAATTTCCAAGCACTGGCCGAGGAACACAACGACTTGGGCGCCGGCCCCATGTTCCTCGGCGTATTCAATGAGACGGAACCCCTGCAAGGCGATCTGCTGACCAATATGGCGAACCTGGATTTCGGTATGGTCTCCGGGCCGATCGAGTTCCCGGTGGGCTTCGGCCTGGTACGCCGCATTCGCCTGGAAAAGCGCTCCGGCGCCCATGTCCTGATTGCCCACAAGGAATCGGAAGGCAAGGCCCGCGTGGACCGCACCCGCGAGGAAGCCAGAGCGCGAGCCGTGGAATTGATTGCCGAACTGAAAAGCGGCGAACGCACCTTCGAAGACACGGCCAAAGAATTCTCGGACGGCCCCTCGGCCTCACACGGCGGCCTGCTGGGCAGTTGGTTCCGCGGCAACATGCTGCCGCCGTTCGAACAAGCCATGGACAAATTGCAGCCGGGTCAGATTACCGAGGAGCCGGTCGAAACCATCTACGGCTACCACATCATCAGACGCGACAAGGTTGAATAGGCAAGACGTTTTACCGATCCGCCTCGCGTTTCGGAAGTCCTGAACGCGTATCCCAATACGGACTGACCTTTCCCGTTCCCGGTACGTATACCTATTGGGCATTGCGATTTGCTGCCGGGCGCGGTAGCATGTGTTTAACCTTTGACAGGAGGATTTCCCATGCAGGTTGTTCCCGTTCCCTGCTTGCGTGACAATTATGCTTATATCCTGATTTGCGAACAAACCGGCAAAGCGGCGGTGGTCGACCCGTCCAAGGCGCGTCCGGTCCAGGCGGCGGTCGAGCGCATGGACGTTGAATTGGCGGCCATCCTGAACACCCACCACCACCCGGACCATGTCGGCGGCAACCAGAAGTTACTGTCGCGCTTCGGTCAAATGCGCGTCTACGGCCATAAGTCGGACAAGGGCCGTATTCCCGGTCAAACCGACTTTCTGGAAGAGGGCGATACCTTCTCCTTCGGCAACCTGACCGGCGAGATCACCCACAATCCCGGTCACACCAGCGGCGCCATAACTTTTTATATCGGCGATTGCGCCTTCACCGGAGATACCTTGTTCGCCGCCGGTTGCGGTCGCTTGTTCGAGGGAACTCCGGCCGAGATGTACAGCTCGCTGAATGAAAAAATCGGCAGTCGCCCCGAAAACACGCGCCTGTTTTTCGGTCATGAGTACACCGAGGCCAATCTGCGTTTTGCGCGCACGGTAGAGCCGGAAAACAAAGCGATCCAGACACGCCTGAAGCGCGTGCGCGAAATGCGTCGCGCCAAGCAGTTCACCACACCCACCACGGTTGCCCTGGAACGCGCCACCAATCCCTTCATGCGTTGCGACAGCCCGGAATTGATCGCCACGGTCAAACGCCACGACCCCCAAAACGACGGCAGTCCCGCCGAGGTTCTTCGCGTCGTGCGTGAACTGAAGGACAAGTTCTAGAGCCCATGACCACCAAACGTCGGCTGGATGCAGAAGCCTGGGCGAGCCTGATTGACTACGCCCGGAGCCTGGGCTTCCTGGAGATGGCCGCTGCCCCCAAGGCGCCCGTTCGGTATGAAACCGGCGTGCGCCGTTGGGTGGCGGAGAATTACCATGCCGACATGCACTGGTTTGCCCGCGCCATAGAAAAAAGACTCGATCTTGACCTGGTCCTGGAAGGCGCCGCCTCCGTATTGGTGTTAACCACGCCCTATCATCGCGAACCCTGCACCCTGGCCGGTAAAAAGCTGGCCCGTTACGCCTGCGGCGACGATTATCATGACGTCCTGAAAAAGAAGCTGTGGCTGATCATCGAACGCCTGAAAGAGTCGACGCCCCAGGCCGAATGTCGCCCCTATGTGGATACCGGCCCCATCCTGGAACGTTACTGGGCCGAGGAGGCCGGCCTGGGTTGGATCGGCAAAAACGGCAACCTGATCAGTCGCACCGCCGGCAGTTATCTCTTCCTGGCTTGTATCGTCACCGATGTTGTCGTCCCCTACGGTCGCCGACATGAATCCTTTTGCGGTAATTGTCGGGCCTGCCTGGATGCCTGCCCCACCGACGCCTTTGTGCGCGAGGGCGTGGTCGATTCGCGCAAATGCATCAGTTACCTGAACATCGAGCACCGCGGCGATTTCCCCGACGAAACCCCGGATTTCCACGATTGGATCTTCGGCTGCGACATCTGCCAGGAGGTTTGTCCCTGGGTACGGAAGTTTTCCAGGGAGGAATTGATGCCGGAATTGAGGCCGCGAGCCGGTTACCCCGACCTGGACGTTGCCGCCATGGAGCAGGAGGATTTCAGTGCCGCCTTCCGCAAATCGGCGATCAAGCGAACCAAAATGAGCGGCCTGAAACGCAACCTCGACCATCTTCAAACTGCCGATCGCGGGGATTGAGTGGTCTTGAGTCGGGTTCTGTTCGCTTCGGTGGAGCCTTCCTTTTTTCCCCTTTTACGTTGACCCTCTCGCACAGGGGCGTATAATAAGTCAGCTGTTTGCGGCGAGTAACAATCAATGCTGGAAGCAAGACAGGCGGTTACTGAAACCGCACTCACCATCCCGATGAACTTAAAAGACCTACCTTTTACCGGAACAACTCATTCCGAAGCCGGGACCGTGGCTCTAGCTTCCGCCTTTGCCGCTTGCCTGGAGCCGGGCGATGTGGTTTTGCTGCAAGGGGAACTGGGCGCGGGGAAAACCAATTTCGTCCGCGGCCTCTGCATCGGGTTGGGAATGGCCGATGCCTGGGAAGTAGACTCGCCCACCTATACCGTGGTCAATCATTACGACGCGGGCCCGGGCCTGGATCACTTGGATCTCTATCGATTCAGCGATCCCGCCGAACTGGATGAGATCGGTTTCGAGGAAATGCTGGCCTCGCCCTCCATCGTCGTCATCGAGTGGCCCGAACGCCTGGCCGGTTACCCGCTGCCCGGTCATCCCCGACTTGTTCGCCTGGAAATCTTGGATGCGAACAGTCGAACCGTCAACATATTTTCAACCGTGCCCGAAGGGTAACCGCCATGCCGCTGAACGCCCATATACTGTATATCGAAGACAACGAATTCAATCAACGCCTGGTCAAAAAAATCCTGGAACCGCAAGGCTTCACCATCTCGCAGGCGCACGACGGCATCAAGGGCATCAAGCGTGCCACCGACCTGCATCCCGATCTCATTCTCATGGACCTGGACCTGCCCTACCTGGACGGTTTGGGCGCTGCCGCCAAGATCAAATCGGTGCCGGAGTTGAAGGAAATCCCCATCGTGGCGCTCACTGCCAAAAGCAGTAGCCGCGACCGGGACAAGGCGCTGGTGGCCGGTTGTGACGGATATATCGAGAAGCCCATCGATGCCTCCACTTTTGCCGACAGTATACGCAAATATCTGGAGGGTAAACGCGAGACCTCCGACCCCAAGGCCAAGGACCAGATCCTCAAAGATTTCAATGTGGACCTGATCGATCAGTTGGGCAACAAGGTCGAAGAATTGGAGCACACCAACCGCGAACTGACCGCCAACAAAGAGGCATTACAAAACGCCTATCAACAAAGCCAGGACTGGAACTTGGAATTGCAGCGGCTGACGCGGCTGAAAGAAAATATCGTGACCATTACCTCGCACGAATTGCGCACGCCTTTGTCCATCTCCAAGGGCTATATTGAGCTGCTTTTGGAAGGCATGATCGGCGATATCAACGAGGACCAGCAACGACTTTTACAGATTGCCTACTCGAAACTTCAGCAAATGCGCGAATTGATCGATAAGATTACCGACCTCAACCGTCTGCACAAGACCAGGCGGTCCCCTTTGAACCTGGTCAAGGTAGACCTGAACCACGCGTTCATCAAGGTCTACGCCACGCTGACCTACTTCATGCAGATACGCAACTTGACACTGGTCAACGAGTTGAATGATGAGCCGGTTTACGTTTTAGCGGACAAAAATATGTTGGATCAAATCTTTACCAATCTGCTGAAAAATGCCATTTGTTTCACTCCCGATAAGGGGCGGATCACCGTGCGTACACACCAGGACGGCGAAAAAGCCTATTTCCAAATCGAGGATAACGGTATCGGCCTCAAACAAGAGGATCTCACCCTGATCTTCGATGAGTTCTACCAGGTTTGTGACGTCAACCATCATAAATCAGGAAACTTCGAATTCATGACCCGCGGAATCGGCGTAGGTTTAGCACTTTGTCAGCGGATTTTGAACGAACTTGGTGGTAAGATATGGGCAGACAGTTCCGGACTTCAGCAGGGGAGCACCTTTACCTTCTATCTCCCGATGGTTAAAATCGAATGAACCTGTTACAACTGGTCAAACGCGCTTCGGCAATCTACCTGAAACACGCCTATCCGGAAAAGGCGCCGGAACCACCCATGAAGATGGTCGAGACCATTCAAGGCTTCCAAAACGAGGATGCCATGCTCGCCTGGTCCGAGTTCGAAAAAGAAGATCAGCGTTACGCTTTACGCCTGGGCAATCACAAATACCCCCATATGAAAATGGTTTTTCTGGCCGAGAAGGGCAATCCTTCCTTTTACGTGGATGCCCACGACAATCACTTCGATCTGCCGCCGGGGGTGCCGGGCTACGAAAAGCTTCTGGCTATTCGAACCACCAATAAAAAGATGAAGAAGACCATTGAATCCGACTGGAACAAGCAGGAAGTCCCCATTTTCGGCGTGCAGGCCTCGCCCATCGAACTGCGCCGCGATTGTGAGGGATTGACGGTGCTCGCCGTGGATGACGAATTACAGATTCTGGACATGTTGCGCCTGATCGTTTCAAGTCTCGGCGGCGTGTTGCATACCGCCCAAAGCGCTGCCGAAGCCCGCGATGTATTGGCGAACCACGGGGTACCCGACCTGATTCTATGCGACATCATGATGCCCGAAGAAAGCGGCTACGATTTCGTGGGCTGGCTGAAGGACAAGGGCCATAACATACCGGTTTACTTCATCACGGGTTATGCCCTGGATCAGGTCAAGCGGGACGACTACGCCCAGATTTTACAGAAACCCTTTACCGCCAAGGCGATCATGAAGATCATGAAAAAGGTATTGAAGGAGCGGGGCACGGGCCGGTAGCCTTCTCTTTACCACCGCATGGTGAACACTGCCGGAATTCTCGGTTGATTCGGCCTCGAGTCTTTGCCTGGATGACAAGGACTGTCTCTGTTGGGTGACAATTCGGCCTCGTCCGGGGGCAACCTTTCACCACGTGTCTCCGTAATAAAGGATATTCAAGCGCCGGCAAGGAACTTGCTGAAATATCTACCGCCTGTACGAGATTACTTGCGAGGAGCCCTTTACGCCATGTTCGAATCTGTCTCCCAAACGAACGGAACGACCATCCCTTCTTTTCTTCCTCGTCAACACGAGACAACTGCAACACCTCAAGACATTCCCATTCAACCGTCTCCTCTTTACCGGAAACTGTCCGCGGATCTGAGTGACCATTTGCAGGAAGCAGCGCTGGTGGACGGCGGTTTGGATGCCGAATCATTGGCGGCATTAGGCGCCTGGCTGGAAACCTGTTCCCCGCGCGATCCCCGTCGGCATATCCTGGAATTGTGCCTGTTTGCCGGTTTCTCTGCCGAGGAAGCCGCCGAAGCCTTGGACGTCTCGCTGACCACGGTCCGCCGCGAGCTATGCCTTGTCCGTCTTTACGCCGCAAGATGCCTTGAGGGATCGGCCGTCGCCAAATAAAAACCGTACGACACCTGCCAATGTGGAAGGAGGGGGGGTAAACCCCTCTTTTCTTTATTCAAGGCCGGTGACGGGCTCGGCTCGTCCTCGGTGGGTTCTCATGGGCGGTCGGTGCGCGTTGCCGTTACACAAATTCCCATGGTAGAATGAGCGGGCTAATGAATGCACCTTCACTTTTTGGCTGTCGCCATGTTTTCCGGTCCTGATATCGACTGGTTCCCGACAACCCGCAAGCGCCCCCTCGGAGGTTCCCATGAGCACCATTGACGCCTGGATACAACACCCTACCTCGGCCATGTTGGAAAGTCCGATCTTCGCCACCTTGCGGCGTTGGACCGGCGGGATTGCCCAAGACATCCCGCTTGAAATCACCGTCAAGGCCATGCAGGACGCCGGCATCGGCAAGGCCCTGATGAGCGCATGGTACGGTCCCGACGGTGTCATGATCAGTAACGAACAGGTGGCCCGCAACGTTTCCGCCTACCCGGATCTTTTCCACGGTGTCGTCGGGGTGGACCTGCGCAACCCTGTCAAAGCCGTTCGTGAATTGCGCAAATGGGTCAAAGAGCATGATTTTGTAGCCCTGCGCGTCATTCAATGGTTGTGGGACAAACCCTGTACCCATCCGCTGTATTACCCTCTGTTCAGCGAGTGTGTTGAACTGGATGTTCCCGTCTGCCTGCAAGTGGGACTCACCGGTCCGTTATGCGGTTCGGAGACAGGGCGCCCGCTGCACATAGAGAGAGTTGCCCTGGATTTTCCCGATTTGAAAATCGTCTGCGGCCATGTGGGTCATCCCTGGACTGCCGAGATGATTGCCTTTGCCACCAAGTTCGAAAATGTCTATATCGATACTTCCGCCTATAAACCCACGCGTTATCCGCCGGAACTGGTCTATTACATGAAACACCACGGCAAGCGCAAGGTACTTTTCGGCAGTAACTACCCCATGATTACACCGGCCGATTGTCTCAACTGCCTCGACGTACTGGGCCTGGATGACGAGATCAAGAAGCTGTTTCTCAGTGAAAACGCCGCGCGGGTATTCAAGTTGAACTGACGGTGGTGAATTCGGCGCCGGTTATCTGAGCTTTTTTCCCGAGCAATTCCGCATGTAGGAGTGTAAGCTTTAAATATAAGTGTACAGGAGTAGCACATGCCGTTACCGGATTACACCCTGCTTCAGACTCACTTTCCCGCTTCAGATCCGATCACGGTCAAGAACCTCATCGGCGGCAATGTTCGCGGGGCCTGGATCAAGAATGTTTGCGTGATTCGCGTCAGTCGGGCGCTCAACTATTCCGGCGATCCCATTCCTTTCAACCGTTCCTACCTGAGCACCGTACGCGGCGGCGACGGTAAGCGCTATGCCTATCGCGTGCGGGAGTTCCGGCGTTATATGGTTGAAAAGTACGGCGATCCTACCCGAGTCGCCGGCGGCGGTTCTCCGCCCAAATCGTTCAAAGGTCTCAGGGGCATCATTCTCTTCGACGTGACCGGTTGGTCCGATGCAACGGGACACGCCGATCTTTGGAACGGCAGCGGGTGCTCCTATCAGTGTTATTGGCCGCGAGCCGACAAGGTGGAATTGTGGCAAGCTTGAGGACAATGTACGCGGGATCATTGCTCGCGTTTGTATTGTTGATCGCGTGTAACGGGCCGGAGCCGGTGGAACAGTCCGAGCCCGCCCAGGTAGCGTCGGGCTCCCTGGAGCCGTTTTCGCAAGGCGACCTGTGGGGTTTCCGCGATGAAGCCGGACAGGTGGTGATCGAGCCCCGCTTTAAAATGGCCCTCGATTTTCACGCCGACGGCGGCGCCGCCGTCTTCGATGATCAGGGTTGGGCCTATATCGATCGCAGGGGCAAGATCCTATTGCGGCCGTTTCCCTTCGACAACGGGCCGGACTATTTCCAGGAAGGCTTGGCCCGTTTCGTTGCCGAGGGGAAAATGGGTTATTTCAATCCGGCGGGTGAGATCGTCATCTCCGCCGCGTTCGATTTTGCCCAACCGTTCAAAGACGGGCGCGCTCGGGTTTGCGAGGGCTGTCAAACGGTGCAAGACGGCGAGCACAAACGCGTGGAAGGCGGGACCTGGTTCACCATCGACAAAACCGGTAAAAAAACCGAATAAAGGACATGCAAGCCGAGAATCGCCCTCCGGGCGAGGCGAGGCGAAAACTCTGGGCGCTTGTCACAAATATTCAGCGCAACAATTTTTTGCTAAAACGGCTAAGATAAGGGAAAATGAAGGGGTTTGATCCTTAGCATCTGCCTTTTAGCACTTTTCCCCAGGGTGTATCCGCCTCCGACACCCGCTGTCGCTTGGAGTTCATATGATCGGTTTATTGATTTGTTGTCTGGTTCTCGGCGATCCCGGAGTCGTGCCGAAGCCCTCTGAATTAGCCCATACCTATTCGATCGTTGCCTACGATCCAGGCACCGGGCAATTGGGCGGCGCGGTGCAATCCCATTGGTTCAGCGTGGGTTCCGGGGTGCTTTGGGTCCGGCCCGGTGTCGGAGTGGTGGCCACGCAGTCGTTTACCCGCGCTGCCTACGGGCCCTTGGGATTGGACGCCATGGCAGCCGGGGAATCGCCGACCGGCGCGCTCGAGCGCCTGACCGAGGAGGACGAGGGCCGCGCCGTGCGCCAGGTCGGTTTTGTAGATGCCAAGGGACGCGCGGCCGGATTCACCGGGAAGAGTTGCATCGATTACGCCTGTGATCGCCAGGGGAAATATTTCAGCATCCAGGCCAATATCATGTTGAAGGATACCGTTTGCGCGGCCATGGAAAAAGCCTTTACGGCCGCGAAAGGTCCTTTGGCCCATCGGCTCATGGCCGCCCTGGAAGCGGCCCAGGCCGAGGGCGGCGATTTGCGCGGGCGCCAGTCGGCAGCCATGGTGGTGGTCTCCGCCGACAAGCCCAAGCATGCTTGGGAGGGCCGCATCGTGGATCTGCGAGTGGACGATCATCCGACGCCGCTGAAGGAACTCAAACGGTTGTTGGCGGTACACGACGCCTATGAATTTATGAACGCCGGCGATGTCGCCTTGGAAAAGAACAAGATTGCGGAAGGACTGAAAGCCTATGGAACCGCCGTCACCATGTTGCCGGACCGGGTGGAGCCCGTCTTCTGGCAGGCCTATACCATGGTGACCGTGGGTCGCTTGGATGAGGCGCTGCCCCTTTTCAAGCAGGTTTTCGAAAAGGAGCCGGTTTGGCGAAAGATGCCCCGAAGGCTTGTCAAGTCGGGGTTGCTGCCCAATGATGAGGCCCTACTGAAAAAGATTGAATCCCAATAACATGGAGACCGCCTTTTGCGTCATTCCTTGTCACTCTTGAATGGACGTTTCATATTTGGGTTCCCCTTGTCGGCCCTGTTCGGGCTTTGCTGCTTTTACTTGGGGAGCCTGCCGTTAACAGCACAGACGGGCGAACTCCGTTTTGAGCACCTTACCACCGAGGACGGCCTTTCCCAGGAGTGGATCTACAGCATCATGCAAGACAGCCGGGGGTTCGTGTGGATCGGCACCGAGTTCGGTCTCAATCGCTATGACGGTGAACGTTTCCGTGTCTACACCAACCGCGACGGCCTGCCCAACAATTACGTTTCTACCGTCTATGAAGATCGTCAGGGAAACATCTGGGCGGGCACTCTTTCCGGTCTTGCCCGCATCGATACCATCGAGGACACGATCCGGGTGTTTGCCCATGACGCGGCCAAACCCGATTCTCTGAGCAGTAACGATGTCACCGGTTTTGCTGAAGACCAGGACGGCGCCCTTTGGATAACCACTTTCAACGGTCTCAACCGCTTCGATGCGGGCACGGAAACCTTCAAAATATGGCGAAACGATAAGTCCAATCCTGCCTCCCTGCCGGACAACCGGGTACGAACTCTTTATATCGACGGCCAAAACCGCTACTGGCTGGGTTTGGAGGAAGGGGCGGCAACCTTCGATCCCCAATCGGAAATTTTCACCCCTCTCGATCTGACACTCGCGGACGGCCGGAAACCCCCGGTTCGCAAGATCGCCTCGGGTGTAGGCGATGCGCTATGGCTGGCCACCACCGAGGGATTGTTTCAATACCATCCCGCGGATCGGAAGGTGCGCGTTTGGCGACACGATCCCAAGAAAACCAACACGCCCGCAAGCAACAGACTACATGACCTGATTGTCGATGATTCCGGCAATCTCTGGCTGGCGACGGCAGACGGACTGGATTATTTCGATGTAGACGCCGGCGTCTTCCACCATCACCGCCATGACCCCACGCGCTTGAAGAGCCTGGGCCACAACACGGTATATGCCTTGATGGTGGATCGCGGCGGCCTTCTGTGGGTGGGCGCGCACGGCAACGGCATCAGCATTTGGAACCCGCGCACCAGCTTGATCGAGGCCTTCAGCCGGCGCCCCGGCAACAAGCACAGCTTGGGCGGCGATGTGGTCTGGAACTTTGCCGAACACCCCGACGGCAGCTTGTGGGTGGCTACTGAATCCGGTCTGGGGCGCATGGACCCCGCCACCAAAAAGTTTACTCATTACCGGCATAACCGCAACAACCCGAGGAGCCTGTCCCACAACACCGTGTATTCGACGGCCGTAGAGAACAACGGCATGGTGTGGGCCGGAACCGCCATGGGCCTGAACCGCCTGAACCCTAAAACCGGTGCGATCAAAATTTTTAGAGAAGACCCCGATGACGCCGGTTCCCTGAGCAACGATATAGTGTTCACCCTGTTGGTGGACGGCTTGGGTTATTTATGGGCGGGAACCGACGGCGGCTTGAACCGTTGGCGCGAGGAAACAGGTGATTTCCGTCGTCACCTTCACGATCCCGACGATCCGCGCAGCCTGAGCGGTAACTCCATTCGCTCCCTGCACCAGGGCAGTTCCGGCCACATCTGGGTGGGCACCGAAAACGGCGTCAACCGCTACGATCCCCAAAGCGAGCGCTTCGACCGCTTCCTCTTCGAAAAAGCCCGATCCTCCACGGATGTAGCCGCCGTGACGGCCATGTGCGAGGCCGAACCCGGTGTTTTATGGCTGGGCCACGCCGGCACCGGACTGATGAAGTTGGATTTTCGCGGCAATCCCTTCGAACCCATCGCCACCACCTACGATCAGACCGTTTTCCCCAACCAGAACCTGTTCAGCTTATTGCCCGATGATCGCGGCCGGTTCTGGATCGCCACCAGCCGCGGCCTGGTGCGCTTTCACCCCGACAGCGGGGAGATTCGGGTCTTCGATTCCCTGGACGGACTCCTGTCGAATGAATTGAATGAGGGCGCGGGCTACCGGTCACGCGCCGGCAAGATGTACTTCGGCAGCGTTCGCGGCTTCAACGCGTTTTACCCCGAGGATCTGGAGCCCACCTTTCCGCCGCCCAACGTCACCATTGTCGCCATTGACCTGGCCGACCGGAAAACCATTCAGGGCCGACAAAAACAACCCATCGTCATGACCTGGGAACAACGGGCCGACTTCCGCATCTCATTCGCGGCCATGGATTACACCAAGCGCGGGCGCAATCGCTATCGCTATCGGCTGCTGGGCTTCCACCGCGACTGGCGCGAGGTGACCGGCAAGGGCGAGGCCAACTACACCAACCTGGGCGCCGGTTCCTATACTTTCGAGGTCATCGCCATCAACAGCGACGAGGTGCCCAGTCCCAAACCCGCCCGTTTGCGCATTCGCATCGAGCCTCCCGTCTGGCGTTCTCGTCCGGTTTTGGTGTTGTACCTCATCTTTTTTTCCACCCTGGCCGGGTTTCTGATTCGCGCCCGCATCCTGAAGCGCAGGGAGAAGGAGCGCACCGACCACGAACTCCGCGAAAGCGAAAAACGGCTCAAGTTGGCGCTCTGGGGCAGCGGTGGCTTCATGTGGGACTGGAACAGTGCAACCGATGAGATCTACCGCAAGGATTTTCCCGAACTGCTGGGTTATGAAGACGAAAACTTCTCGCGCAAAACCCTGGACCAGCGATCCATGGTGCATCCCAGCGATCTCTTCCAGGTAGAAAAGTCCTGGCAGGACCACATTTCCGGCAAGTCGCCCTATTTCGAGGCGGAATACCGCATCCGCTCGGCCAAGGGCACCTGGCGATGGATTCACGAGCGCGGCATGGCGGCCGATCGCGATAAGCTGGGCCGGGCCTTGCGTATGAGCGGCACCTATAAAGATGTCTCCGAGCAAAAACGAACCGAGGACAAGATTCGGCTGTTCGCCAAGGCATTCGAAAACACCACCGACGCCATGATGATCCTGAACACCCGCCAGGTGATTATCGCGGTCAACTCGGCCTTCTCCCAAATCACCGGCTACACCACTTTCGAGGCGGCCGGTCAACACATCTCCGTTCTCAATTCCAACCGTCACGAGGCCGATTTCTACGAGCACCTCATCGATATGGTGCACACCACCGACAAGTGGGAGGGCGAGTTCTGGGCCAAGCGCAAGGACGGTGAAGAATTCCCCATGTGGGTCAATATGAGCCTGCTGCGCGACACCAAGGGTATGATCACCAACTACGTGGCTGTCTTCTCCGACATTACCGAGCGCAAGCGAGCCGAGGAAGAACTACGGCACCTGGCCAATTACGACGTGCTGACCGGCCTGCCCAACCGCACGCTCTTCCAGGATCGGCTCAACCAGGCCCTACGCCACGCCCAGCGCCACGATACCAAGTTGGCGCTGCTGTTTATCGACTTGGATCACTTCAAGAAGATCAACGATTCCTTCGGTCACGCGGTGGGCGACCTCCTTTTGAAGGGCGTCTCGCGCCGCCTGGTGGACACCTTGCGCAACGAGGATACCGTGGCCCGATTGGGTGGTGACGAGTTTATCGTCCTTTTGGAGGATACCAACGATCCCGGTGCGGCGGCTCAGGTTGCTCAAAAGCTGCTAAGCTCTGTAGAGCAAAGCTTTACCCTGGAAGGTCAAGAGGTTCGAGTCAACATGAGCATCGGTATCAGCCTCTACCCTGACGACGGCCACAATATGGAAACCCTGCTGAAGAACGCCGATACCGCCATGTACCATTCCAAGAACGAAGGCCGCAACAACTTCCAGTTCTATACCGAGGAGTTGAACGTTCGCGCCTACGAATTGCTGAAACTGGAAAACGCCCTGCGCAAGGCCGTGGAGTTGGATCAATTACTGCTGCTCTACCAACCCCAATTCAGTGTCCCGGACGGTCGCCTGGTGGGTGTGGAAGCCCTGGTCCGTTGGGATCATCCCGATAAGGGCATGGTTTCGCCCGGCACCTTCATTCCCCTGGCTGAGGAGACCGGCGTCATCAACGCGCTCGGCGCCTGGGTGCTCGATGAAGCCTGCCGCCAGGCGACGGAATGGAATGCCGCGGGCATCGATCGGTTCACCATTTCGGTCAACCTTTCCGCGGAGCAGTTGAAGCAACGGGACCTCGTGGAGACCGTGGCGCGGATTATGTCGGATCACCAGATCGGCGAGAACCAATTGGAACTGGAGATCACCGAGGGCGTCATGATCGACAATCGCGAGCGCACCATCGAAACCCTGGAGCGCTTCCGCGAGATGGGAATCCGCCTGGCCATGGACGACTTCGGCACCGGTTATTCCAGCCTCAGCTATCTGCGTACCTTCCCTATCGACAAGCTGAAAATCGACCGAACCTTCGTCAAGGACGTGATCAATAACAGCCAGTCAGCGGCCATCGCGCGGACTATCATCAACCTGGCCGAGAACCTGTCGTTGGAAGTCATGGCCGAGGGCGTGGAGACCATCGACCAGCTGAGCTTCCTCAACAACAGCGGTTGTCACATCATCCAGGGTTTCCTGCTGGGCAAACCATTGCCCGCCGAAATGATACCCGGCCTGATTGACAATGAGGGCATTCAGTTGATTATGGATCAGATTGAGACAGAGGACGAACCGCCGATCCGAGGAAACCCCGGTTAGCGGGCAAGCGTTTCAGGGGACACGCGGCAAGCGTAGTCGGCCGGATAAGTCCGGCCCCTGTCGGTTTCGATGACGACACACCGGGTGTCATTCGCAAATCAGCCGATTAGGCCGGGCGACTTGCGAAAGACGCCCGACATGCGCGGGACGATTGGGGATCGGTGTTTAACGGCAACGGAAGCAGGACCGTCACTCGAACTGACGGACGGCCCATTAGAGTTTCACCATTCCATGGTCGATGGAAACAGCCCAAGCGGCCAGGTAGGCTTGTTGTTGGTTGGTCTTGCTGAGGGGACGTCCCCACTCACGTAGAAACCATTCGTAAAGGGCCATGGGCGTTTCAAAGGGTTTAACATCTTTCAGATGCGTTCTCATGAAGCTGATGAAGCGTTTTTGCAAACCTGTCTTGTATTTCATTTCGACTCCTTGATCGTTTGTGCGTGGAGCGGACACGAAGGTTAAAAGTTGGGATAGTGTCTTGCTCTTGACACAATGTGTTACGCTAAAGCTATCACAAAGTTCACGACGCTAAGTCGCTATTTACAGACTATTTACCGGTTCTTCAGAAAACAGTGTCAACAAACGGGCCGCAAAGCGTTGGTATGACACGATTCCCTTGGTTACAAAAGTGAAGACGTGTTCATTATCACATAATCACCTCTTCTTTACCGGCATCCCAAATCTGTGACTCGCCGGTGCCATGGAGGCGAAACCTTGCGATGTAAACCGCAAAGCTTGGCCGTTGGTTGAGTGACAGGGTTGTTAGGAGGCGCGGCGCCACTTGCCGCGATCGGATGAGACATCTATGACCCAGCCGCTCGGGGTGAGGTAGGGCCGAGACAGGACCCGCACCGGTACGGTCCCGGGTGTGGACGCCCCGCGGGGTTTCATGGCTGTCAGGCGTTCGATGCGCTCTTTCGTGTCCGGGTGGGTGCGCAGCCAGGGCGGCGTGGGATCGCGACGAATGGCGAACAGCCGCTGCCACATGGATGTGGAAACCCGCTCCAGACGAGCCAGGGCGGAAGCCAGGCCGTGAGGGTCCCCGGTCAGGCGAGCGGCGCTCAGATCCGCGTCCAACTCGCGGGTACGGGACAGGGCCAACTGTAACAGTTGCGCGACGGTCGGGGTCGCCATCATGATCAGTACGCCGAGCCAGGGAATTGCTTCACCCGTGAAGAAGTAGAGCGGCAAACTCAGTATGACCAACAGGATCCCGAAGAGCGACAGGGTGCGCGCCATATTGGCCGCGGAACCGGCGGTGGCCAGGACCCTGGTGTCGCGGTGCAGAATATGACTCATTTCATGGGCCAGGACGCCGTAGAGTTCGCGCTGATTCATGATCTGCAACAAACCGGCGGAAAGGGCAATCGCCGAACGCTTCGGCGAACCCACGGCAAAAGCGTTGACCTCGGCGGTGGGTTGGATATAGAGGTCGGGGACCTTTGGTAGGTCGGCCTTTTGAGCAAGGTCGGCCAGCATCTGTCGGACGCGGGACAGGTCCCACGGCGCCGGTTTGCGCGCCCCGGAAAGGCGCATGGCGAGGTCCGGCGATAGCCCCGGTGCAAACAGCAGGGTTCCCAGACCCAGTGCGGTGGTCATCACCACGCCGATCCGGCCGCCGAAAACATAGCCCAACAAACCCAAAAGCCCTGCCATGGCCGCAAGCAGCAGCAATGTTTGCAGGGTGTTGCGCAGCTTGTTGGATCGATAGACCTCGTGGCTCAATCATCACCTCCCAGGATATGGTAGATCAGTAACAGCTTGTTCACGAGAGGAAACATGGTCAAAACCTTAGTGCGTTGATGTAAAGCAAACTTTAGCAAGGTTCGCTAAGGTTTGCCTTCAATAAGATATACGTCCGCGCTTCGGGTTTTGTTTACCGAGGGGTCATCCGGCGATCATTCGTCCAAGGAGTCGACCCAGCACCACCGCGGCCAGACCCGCAAAAACATTCAGTAACACACTGAGCACACATTGGCGCCACTCGCCCTTTTCCAGCAGGTGCAGGGTTTCGTAGCCGAAAGTGGAAAAGGTGGTCAGGGAACCCAGAAAACCCACAATCAATAGGAAACGCTGGTTGGGCGAAATCCAGTCTCGCGTCAAGACCAGGTGCATCAGCAATCCGATGAGGAAGCAGCCAAGCATGTTGACCGTCAAGGTGCCCAAGGGAAAACCCGCACCGAAGCGGCGCTGGACCCATCCGCTGATCCAGTAGCGGCCGATCGCCCCGAAAAAGCCGCCCAGTCCCACCATGAGCATTTGGATCATGGCTTTTCGCCGCCGGAGAAGTGGATGGTCACGGTAAGATCTTTTTCGGGATGCAGCCCCTCGTAGCGAGCGGTCAGAGTCTTCTGGTCAGTCAAGGGCAACAATCGGGTGACGGAGCCCAGCGACAGTAAATCGCCCTTCTTGAGGGTCAGGCCCTGCTGCTTCAAGGCGCCGCACAGCCACAGCACCGCGTCCAGGGGATGGCCCAGCAGCGCATTGCCGGCGCCTCGACTCAAGATTTTGCCGGTTTCATCGGTGATCGTCAGTTTGAAGTCAGCCAGCCGATCCGCCCAGTTCTCGTCGCCCCGCAGGTAGACGGCTTTGCCGACCACCGCTTTGCGCCCGCCCGCGTTGACCGCAACCAGCGCGGGACCGTTCAGCTTGACGCCCGGGCCGTAGACCATATCCGGCAACTCCAACAGGGGATAGGCCGCATCCAGGCCGGCCAGGGCTGCTTCGCGGGTTTGGGCATGAATCAGACCGGGGTCCTTGACGCGAACCAACAGGTCGCCCTCGAAGAGTATGCGGGTGCCGAAGTTTCGAGGCAGGGTGGTCCCCTCGGGAACCAGCATGCCTTCCATCAGCATACCGAAGAGCGGTGCATTGACTCCGAACTGTTTTTGGGCCGGCGGCGAGGTGAGCGCGGCCTTATAACCCATGATCCGGCCCTGGCTATCGCCCAACAGCCGCACAAAATCGGACCGCGCGCGCTCCGCCTCCTTCATACTCCCCTTAAAGGCTTCCGTCACCGGTTTCCCGGCCTGGAAGTTTTGAAACATCGCGACGGTCCACGGGTCCTTGCCGTACCCAAGCGCTTTCAGATCGGCCTCGGCGGCGATGTAGCCGAAGGCGGACCAGTAGCCGCTTTCCAGCACCTTGTGGAAGACATCCACGGCCCGTTCCGATTTGCCGTTGCTCAAATAATAGTTGCCCACGCCGTAGCCCTGGGTAGCGAAGGCCAATAAGGGGTCCGCTTCTTCATCGACAGGTTTCAGCAGGGCTTCCGGGTTGACCTCGCCCTTGTACATCAACAGGCGGCGATGATAGGAGAAACTTTCCAGCAGTTTCATGTCGGCGGTAACGGGTTCCAGAATGCGGCGCGCCTCGTCATCTCGCTTCAGCCGGCGCAGGGTCATGTACATCCAGTCCAACGTGGCCACCATCATGTCGTTGTTCTTGCTGAGGTCCAGGCATTTTTTGTAGGCGTCCAGAGCCGGCTCGAACTTGCCCTGAAGATAGTAGGCCAAGCCCAGGTGATAGTAGATATTGGTCTGAGTGGTGCTGGTGGGGATACCGGCGGCGTTGGGCATGCCGTCCGGTTCTACCCGATCGGGTTTGCCTAGGGTCAATTCAGCGGCGCGCCGCAGGTCGGCAACGGCTTTATCGAATTGGCGAAGGGTAATATAGCGATGCCCGCGATGCCGGTACAGCCGGGCCTCATCGGGAAAACGTTCCAGGGAGCGGGTGTAGGACGCCACGGCATCGCGGTACCGACCCAGATAGGCCAGGCGACGGCCGACCCAGATATGGGCGAGGGGATCGTCCTGATGTTCGGCCAGGTGATCCCTGGCGTCGGCCAACTTCCTGGTGTAATCGGCCCTGCGCGCGGGGGATAGCTCGGGACGGTACAGGGGTTCTCCCAAAAGAGAGGTAGTCTCCCGAGGTTCCTGGAAACCGAGTAACAGCAAACAAATCATCAGCATAAGTGAACTCCGACCAATCGATGGAGCCTATTATAGCCGGAGCGCCCGGGCTTGTACAAACCGGAGGGAAAACCCTCATTCAGCCTTCGGGGGGCGGCGTATGGCTTGCACATCAGGACGCATGGCGCTCTTTGGGTAGGATGATGTCGAAGCGGGTGCCCTGACCCGGTTGGGAATCTACCTTCAACTCTCCGCCGTGTTCGTTGACCACGATGTCGTAGCAGAAGTACAGGCTTGGGCCGATGTTGCTCGAACCCGTCGGCCGCGTGGTGAAGAAAGGCATCGGCGCAAGGCCCTCAAACACCAACCGGTTCTTTCCAGACACGAAGCTTCATGGTAAAACCCCGGCAGCACGATTGACCGTGGAGGAAAGCTTGGAATATGATTCCCCTTGGAAAACCATCCTGGATCACCTACTCTATCATTGTCTGCAAATGATCAACCCTGAATTGTTCAACGATATCGACTGGACCGTCGACCCCGTCTTCCTGGACAAGGAACTCAATCAAATCGCCCCCAAGAACGAGGTGGGCAATCGGTTTGTCGATAAACTCTTCAAGATCAAAATGAAGAACGGTGAAACCAAATGGGTTTTGCTGCATATCGAAGTCCAGGTCAACTATGATTCGGGTTTCCCCGAACGCATGTTCGTCTACAACTATCGCATTTACGACAAATACAACGAGCGTGTCATCAGCATGGCGATCCTGGCCGATTTGGACGACTCATGGCGACCCGACAACTTCAGTTACGGCGGCTACGGCTCTACCATGAGCCTCAACTACAACGTCGTCAAACTGATCGATCACGAAGAAGAGGATTTGATCCGAAACGAAAACCCCTTCGCAATCGTCATCCTGGCCCATTTGAAGGCCCTGAAAAATGCCGGCGACGATGAGAACCGACAGATCACGCGAGCCAGAGCCAAAAAGAACCTGCTGCGCATGGCGCTGACACGGAACTACACCAGAGACCAAATCCGTCAGTTGACCCTATTCATCGACTGGGTCATGAATGTTCCCAAAGACCTTGACAACCAACTCAAAGAGGAATTACATAGTGAAGTAGGAGAGAAAAAGATGCAGTACATCACCGGCTGGGAACGACAAGCAAAGCAAGACGGCAAACGTGAGGGCAAGCGTGAGGGCAAACGTGAGGGCAAGCGTGAGGGCAAGCGTGAAGGCAAGCAAGATATGTTTCTTCGCATGGCAAACAGACAATTCGGGGCCATACCCGATTGGGCATTGACCAAGGTCAATGATGCCGATATCAAACAGCTTGATCAATGGTCCGATCTTCTCTTCACCGGTAAGCCGCTTGAGGAAATCCTGAAACCTCGGCGCTGAGTTTCGTGGTATACGGCTCACACCTTATGACGCATGGCGCTCTTTGGGTAGGATGATGTCGAAGCGGGTGCCCTGACCCGGCTGGGAGTCTACCTTCAACTCGCCGCCGTGTTCGTTGACCACGATGTCGTAGCAGATGTACAAGCCCAGGCCGATGTTGCCCGAGCCCGTCGGCCGCGTGGTGAAGAAAGGCGTGAAGATCTTGTCCAGGTGTTCGCGGTCGATGCCCGGGCCGTTGTCCGCGATGACGATGGTTACCGTTTCCTCGTTATCGCGGGTGGTGACGCTGATCTTCGGCAGATAGTCCGCCTCGTCTTCGTGGGCCTTTTCAACAACCGCTTGCAGGGCGTTATTGACCAGGTTGATGATCACTCGGCTCAGGTCCTGGACCGATATGGAAACCTTGCCCACCGCGCTGTCATATTGTTTTTCCAACTGCACCCGAGCGCCGTTTTTCATGCCCGGCCAGCCGTGGTAGGCCATGTTGGCGAACTCCTCCACCAGCGGATTCAATTCGGCCTCACGCCACTCGCCCCGATCGCCCCTGGCCAGGTTCATCATACTCTGGACAATGTGGTTGGCGCGGGTTCCGTGTTTGTGGATGGAAACGGCGTTGCGGTGCAGGTCGCCGATCACCTCGTCGAAATAGGTGTAGGCGTCCGGCGATAGTTGCTCGTATACCGACGCCAACTCGTTGCTCAGCTCTCCCGTCAGTTCAATGATCAGTTCCGCGAAATTGTTGACGAAGTTCAACGGGTTCTTGATCTCATGGGCGATGCCCGCGGTGAGCGTGCCCAGCGAGGCCAGTTTCTCCTGTACTACCAGTTGTTTTTGAGTACGGATGATCTTCTCGTTGACCGCGCGCAGGTCGCGGGTACGTTCGCTGACTTTTTGTTCCAGGTTGCGATTGATGTCCAGCAGGCAAAGGTGGGTGTTGACGCGGGACAGTAGTTCGTTTTTGGAGACGGGTTTCGACAGGTAGTCGTTGGCGCCGGCGGCGAAGGCGTTGACCAGGTCGTTGACCTGGTTGCGAGCCGTGAGGAAGATGATCGGCAGCTCGTGAACCGGGTGATGCTGTCGCAATTTCTCGCAGACCTCGTAGCCGGACATGCCCGGCATCATGATATCCAGCAGAATCAGGTCGAAGCGATTACCGTTCTTCTCCAGCAATTCCAGTGCCTCGGGTCCGCCCGACGCCTCGGTAATACGGTAGTTTTGCAAAGCCAACTGGTTGGTCAGCACCTGGCGGTTAACCGCCTCGTCGTCCACGATCAGGATGTTGAAGCCTTCGCTGTCGCTTTTCTCCCGGTCGATCCGATCGGCCGGCGTCTCGAAGTTGACTTCCTGTAATCTGGAGATGGTGTGGTTTTCCTCCAGTGGGTCGGGCGCCTCGCCGGTTACTGGCAGGGTGAATCGGAAGGTGGAGCCCTCGTTCAGTCGTGATACGGCTTCAACGGTACCGCCGTGCAGGTTGACCAGTTTGCGGGTGATGGCCAGACCCAGACCTGTGCCGCCCTGGGCGCGGGTATGGGTGCCGTCCAATTGTTCGAAGGAATCGAAGATCAATTCCAACTTCTCCCCGGGAATGCCGATGCCGGTATCGGTGACCGAAACCTCGACCATATCGCCCTTGACCGCGGCGGTGACATCCACGCGGCCTTTCTCGGTGAACTTGACGGCGTTGCCGACCAGGTTATGGAGGATCTGCTGCAAGCGATTCTCATCGGCCAGTACCGGAGGCAGGTTCGGCGGGATGCAGTTTTCCAGCACCAGGTCCCGCTTGCCGATAAGCGGCCGCAGCAGGGTGACCACCACATCGGTCAGCGCGCTCAGGTCCACCGCGCGGGTGTGCAGTTCCAGGCTTTTGTTTTGCAGTTTGGAGAAATCGAGGATGTCGTTGACCAGACTGGCCAGGCGCTTGCCGCTGGCCGCGATCATGGTCAGGTTGTAGCGCGCCTTGGGCGACAGTTCCCCGGCGACGCCGTCGATCAGCGATTCGGTAAGGCCGATAATGCCGTTGAGCGGTGTGCGCAATTCGTGGGAGGTATTGGCCAGGAACTCGTCTTTCAGCTTGTCGACCTGTTTGAGACGCTGAACCACGCGGTGCTCTCGTTGTGCTTCCATACGTTCCATCTGGATGCGCCGCTCTCGCTCCAGCTTGCGTTTGTGGTGTATCCACAGTTGTCGCGCCAGTAAGATAAGGCACAGCACGTATACGGCCAACGCCGGTTTGGAGCGCAGGGGATGCGGCAGAATGACCACCTGGATAGAGGCGTCTTCCTCGCTCCAAACGCCGTCCTTGTTGGCGGCTTTGACCCGGAAGGTATAGGTGTCCGGGGCCAGGCTGGTATAGGTGGCGAACCGCTTGTCGGCGCCCGTGTTGATCCAATCTTGATCGAAGCCCTCCAGCATGTAGGCGTAGCGGTTATCGTGCGGCGCGGCGTAGTGCAACGCGGCAAATTCGAAGGAAAAGACGTAGGCCTTGTGGTCCAGAACCAGGCGCGAGATTTCCGAGACGGGACGATCCAGCGGGCTTTCCGGGTCTTCCCAGACCGGTCGTACCGATTTGTTGAAGATGCTGAGGTCGGTGATCATGACCTGGGGGGGATCGGTTTCGGTGCGTAGATCCTCGGGCCGGAATACGTTGAAGCCGTTGATACCGCCGAAGTACATCTTGCCCGAGGCCGAACGCATGAAGGCGCCGCCGTTGAATTCATTGGATTGCAGGCCGTCATTGCGGTCATAAGGAAAAAAGGTTTCGTCTGTCGGATTGAAGCGGGCGATGCCCTTGTTGGTGCTGACCCACAAATGACCGCGATCGTCGCTGAGCGTGCCGTAAACCACATCGTTGGGCAGTCCGTCCGGTTCGCGATAAGCCTTGAATCTACCGGTCTGCCGGTTGAAGAAATTGAGCCCGCCGCCCAGGGTCGCCAACCAGAGCTGTTCGCCGTCGGTGGCCGGATCCGGGTGGATATCCATGACCTGGTTGTGACTCAGGCTGGTTTTGTCTTTCTGGTCGTGCCGGTAATTGATGAATGTCTCGCGGACGGGATCGAAGAGACTCAGTCCGCCGCGCGTGCCGATCCATATCTCCCCGCCCCTTTCAGGCGGATCCTGATACAGGTCGTAGACCATATCGTGCGGCAGGCCTCCCTCTACATCGCTGTCAGCGCGAAAGGCGCGAAAGCCGTATTCCGTTTTCTTGTTGAGGCCGCCGCCGCGGGTGCCTACCCAGAGGTCACCCTGATGGTCTTCCAGGATCACGCGCACGTGATCGTGGCTCAGGGAAGTGGGATCGCCGGGCTTGTGCGGGTAGTGCGTGATGTTTCCCGTGTTGCGGTCCAGCAGGTCAAGCCCACCGTAGGTGCCCAGCCAGAAGCGGCCTCGGCTGTCCTCGAAGAAGCACTGGACCCGGTTGTTGGCAATGCTGTCAGGGGTACCGTCGTGGATGAAATGAGTGACCCGTTCACTGTCGGGGTGGAAATAATTCAGGCCGCCGGTGGTGCCCACCCAAAGACCGCCCGAGGCGTCCTCGTAAAACCCGAGCACATCGTTATGGCCCAGCGAATTGGGGTTACCCGGTTCGTGTTGCCGGTGATTGAAGTCGGCGCTCGCCCGATTGAGCTTGCTGATGCCGTTGCCGTAGGTGCCGACCCAAAGGATACCGGTGCGGTCATAGAACAGATCCTCGACGATGTTGTGGCTGAGGCTTTTGGGCAGGCTGGGATTGTGCCGGAAGGTGGTGAAGGTTTCGGTCTTGTGGTCGAAATAGGAAAGACCGTCGTTGGTGCCCACCCACAGGTCGCCGGGAACTTCCTCGGATTCGATAACGGCTGTAACGGTGTCGTCGGCCAGACTGGTCCGATCGCCGGAAATGTGGCGGAAGACCTTGAACAGGCCGGCCTCGCGATCGAACAGACAAAGTCCTCCCCCGGTGCCTACCCAGAGCCGGTTTTGACCGTCCTCGAACAGGGAGAGAACGTTGTCGTCGGGCAGTGCGCCGATCTGGTCGTCGGGCAGGCGTCGGTAATGGGAGAAATCGTCGGTATCTTTATGGTATCGATTCAGCCCGCCGCCCATGGTGCCCACCCAGAGGAAGCCCTCGTGGTCGATCAACAGCGAAGCGACGCGATCATCGAAAAGACTGTTGGGTTTACCGGCTTCACGGCGGAAGCGTTCAAAGGTTTCGGTGCGGGTATCCAGGCGGTTCAGGCCGAACCCGTCCGTGCCGACCCAGAGGATGTGCGGATCGCCGGGGTCCACCAGCAGCACGCGCACCATATCACCGGAGAGGCTGTTCGGGTCGTCGGGATTGTGTCTGAACTTGCGAAAGGTGCCCGTCTTGCGGTCATAACGATCGACACCGGTGCCCCAGGAACCCGCCCAGATGATGTCGTCGGGACCTTCGGCCAGGGAGACGAGATAATTGCCGGGGACCGTCCCCGGAACCTCGGGACTGTAATGGATCACCCGGAACTTGTAACCGTCGTAAAGGTTGAGGTCGCCCTGCGTCGCGACCCAGATCAATCCGCGTCGATCCTGTAAAACCTGGTAGACACTGCTTTGCGTCAGTCCTTCTTCCAGGGACAGGCGTTCAAAAAGCGCGGAACCGGGCTGGGCTCGGAGGGGCAGAGCGAGGATCCATAGGGCTGAAATCAGCCGTATGATATGGGGAATCCCCCCATGCCGCGGGGTATACTCCGGCTCCTTCAATAGATGTGCTCCTAAACAAAGAGAGATTCATGGATTTTTTAAGTATCCTGCTCCTGCCATACGGGCAGCATGAATGAGAAGGTACTGCCTTCACCCGGGACACTGTTCACCGTAATTTCCGAGCCGTGGGCCCGGATGATTTCCTGGGCGATGGCCAGACCAAGTCCGGTACCGCGTTCGCCCTCGGTTCCCAGGGTGCTTTTTTTGCCCTCGCCCAATTCGAAGAGATTGGCCACGATTGCATCGGACATGCCCACGCCGGTGTCGATAACCTGCACGCGCATACCGCCGTCGCCCGGCTTTGCCTGAACGGTGACGGTTCCGAAACGCGGGGTGAACTTAACCGCGTTGGTGACCAGATTGGAGAGGACCTGAAGTAGCCGCTGTTGATCGCCTACGATGTCGATAGGCATGAGAATGCGATTGCGCAGGCTGATTTCTTTATCGGAAGCCAGGTAGTTGAGTTCCGTGATGACCTGATCGGCAATTTCGCTTAAATTACAGCGACTTTGGACGATGCGCAGTTTGCCGCTTTCCAGCGAGGTCATATCCAGGATATTGTTGACCAGTTCGAAGCCTCTGCGGCTGGTGCGCGCCATGATTTTATAAAAGGTGTCCAAAGAGTCGGCTTCCACGCCGGAGAGCAGAACCTCGCTGGTGTTGATCAATTTGCCCAGCGGACCGCGAAGATCGTGCGCCACGTTGCCGACGTAGCGTTTCATGCGCTGGTTCATCTGCTCCAGGTCGCGGATGCGTTGTTTCAATTTTTGTTCATAGTTCAGTCGGAGGGCAACGTTTTGAAGACGGGCCATCAGGGAGGCCGGAGTCATATTGAACGGCCAGTTGCTGAATGCGCCGCAACTGAAGGCGCATAGGGTCATTTCCTCGCTGTCGTCGGTAATCGTAATGAAGGGCACTTCGGCGGCCTTCAGGTGGGTTCCCCATGCTTCGAGTTGACCCGCATCGTCTTCTTCTACCAAGAGCGTTAGAACGGCGGCGCATTCATCGGTAGAATGCGGAATGGCGTCGGGGTCTTCGATTTCAATCACGGCGAAGCCGAGATCGCTCGCGATCCCTGCAATTTCCTGTAGTTTGTCCGGCATACTGCCAATAAGGATAAGTTTGTTTTTTTCCAACATGGGTTCACAAGATACAACATTTCACTGTAAGGTATACGCCTTTTTTTCGTTGAGGATGTTGTCAATTTCCCTTTTTTTCACTTCGTTGGCAACGACCAACAGGCTGTCTTTAAGAAAATCGGACCGATTTTACTCAAACTTGACCTCAGTTATACCATCATTTTCACGATCCAGCCTCACCGTAAAGCCGTTTCGCGCCTGGTGGGAGGCCAGAAAGTCACGCACAGCCTTCTTTAGAGCGCCGCTGCCGTGTCCGTGAATCACCTTTAAAAAAGGTAGACCCCTGCGCATGGCTTCGTCGATGGTGCGGTCCAATTCCAGTAGCGCGTCGTCCACGCGGAAACCCAACAGGCGCAGTTCGAAGGAAAGCGCATCATCGGTTTCCACGGAATCGTGAAGCCGGGTCTTTCCGCCCCGTTCCCCCGCTTTACCGAGATGAATGACATCACCGATTGCCGCTGTAAAAACCTTGCCGTTGATGTCGACATGGGCCCGCTTGCGATCCAGGTCCGACAGCACGCCTTCCTGCTTGAAAGTCTTCAGGAAAACCCGGTCGCCCTTCTCCCAATCGCCGGACGGAATTCCCGAGGATACCGGTAAGGCGCCGGCCTGCTTTTGGTTTTCGCCGTAAGGTTCCATGATTTGTTTTTTGGCGGCGGCCAGTTTGGCCATACCGGCGCGGCGTTGTTTTTGACTGGAAACATCGGCCAACAGACCGCGCAGTTCCTTTTCGGCTTTTTCCACGGCCTTGTTCAGGCGGTCCCGTGTCTTTTCGCGCAGTTGTTCTTGCAGGCGCTTCAGTTTTTCGCTTTCCTCGCGACCTTCCTTGATGCGGTGGTGAAGACGAAGTTCGTCGCGACGCAGCTTTTGTTTTTGTTTGTGCAGTTCCTTGTGTTGCTGTTGCAGGTTTCGGATAGCGGCCTGAATATCCACCTGGTCGTCGTCCACCAGTTGGCGGGCGCGCTGCAAGACGGAAGCGGGCAGGCCGGCGCTCGCGGCGATTTCCAGGGCGTGGGAACGGCCCGGCACTCCCTGTTGAAAGCGGTAGATGGGTTTCAGACGACGGGCGTCGAAGGCCATGGAACCGTTCTCCAGGTTGGGATGGCTCATGGCCAGGGTACACAGAATCTGTTGATGGGTAGTAATCAACAGGTGAAAGCCGCGACCGATGATTTCTTCAATCAGGGCCTGACCCAGGGCGTTGCCCTCGTTGGGGTCGGTACCGCTGCCAAGTTCGTCCAGCAGGATCAGGGCATGCTCTTCCCGTACCTCCAGGATGTGACGCAGGTTGACCAGGTGAGAGGCAAAGGTGGACAGGTTATGGCTCAGCGACTGGTTGTCGCCGATATCCGCCAAAATAGTGCTGTAGAAGGGAATCTCGCTGCCCTCGTCGACGGGTACCGGAAACCCGCTGTTGGCCAGCCATGACAGGAGGCCGGTCGTTTTCAGGGTGACGGTTTTACCGCCGGTGTTGGCGCCGGAAATCACCAGGCCGCGGAGGTCCTCGTCCAGGTGGAGGCTGAAGGGCACCATGCGGTTTTTGTCCTCGTCCTCGCTCTCATAGTACGCCTTGCGGAAGGGGGCGAAGGCCTCATCCAGGAAAGGGTGTCTGGCTTCCAACAAATAGAGTTTGCCCTCGTGGTTGGGTTTCAGGCAGGTGAGCCTTGCCTGGTGGGTGGTCAAAGCCAGGGCCTGCATGGTATCCAATTTGGCCAGGAGTGGACAAATCACTTCGTAAATGACGGGATGAGCCAGAATGCGTTCGCTCAACGCCACGCGAATGCGCCATAGCTCTTCCTCGATTTCGGATTCAATTTCGGTGAGCCGGTTCTGTTTACTGACGGTTTCCGCGGGCTCTATATAGATGGTATTGCCGGACGAGCTGTAATCGTGCAGGAGGCCCTTGACGCGGCCGCGGAAATCTACTTTGACGGCCAGCACCCGGCGGTGGTTACGCTCGTAGATGATGGACTCGTTGAGATAGGCCGCATGTCGCCGCAACAGGCCGCGCAGGGCCGACTCCAGCTGTTCCTCCACCTGGAAGAATTGGCGGATGAGGCGACTGTAGAGGGGCGAGACATGCTCGTTCCAATGGCCGTCCGGGTCGAAAATACCCTCCATATCGCGGGTCAACTGATCGATATCCGGGTCGCGGGTGCGGCCCTCCCGGGCGAAAGCCAACTGGTCGTTGACCAGAATCTTGCGCCAGAACAACAGCACGTCGCGAATGGTGCGCAGTTGGTGACGATCGAAGGGTTTGACAGCGGGCTTGCGATCAAAGAAAGCGGCGTCCGGCAAAGTGGGAAAGCGCAGTAAGGGGCCCTCGGCGGTGAGTTGCCGCCACTGATCCAACTCGGCATAATGCGCGGCCTGTTGCTCGACCGGCATCAGCCCTGCTTCGGCAATGAGCCGCTTGCCCTCCGCGGTCTGGGCCTTTTGGGTGAAGAAGGCCTTGACGGTGGGAAAATCAAGGACGTCGCGCGTTTGGTCCTGTAAAAGGGGAGCGCGCCCCGGCGCGTTGTTTCTTTTCATAGCTGGTATCCAATCGGTAATCTCCCCAATTGAGTATTTGCCGGTGTGACAAACGATTTTCGATCATACAGAATCCCTGCCTGTTTGGCAATGGTTCCCGGCCTGTTCGGCAGGATGTCGCCAAAGTCTTGAACATGAGCCGGTAACATCGCCGAATTGACGCAAATCTTCCCGGGAAGACGTAAGGACTCGGACGTTTGATACTCGATTGTTCCCGGGAACAATCGAGGACAATGCATAAAATACTCGATTGTTCCCGGGAACAATCGAGCTCCAGGTTGTAGAAAACAGAGCTCTAGTTAGCTATATACATAAAAATGAATTATTTAGCAAGGACGACATCTGAAAAGTCGCCATATAGGCGACAAAGCAATTGTAAAGATATTTTTTGCATTTGAGACCCTTTGTTTTACAAAGCGTCTTGCCTCGCCGCCGGCTTCAAGGGTCGCGCCAATTTAAGATCAAAAAGAGAAACGCAGTTTCTCACAGCCCGTGCGGCTGGAGCACAAACAGAAAGAATAGCTCCGCCTGCCCATCCTCTGCGCGGCGAGAGCCTCCTTGCGTTTCCGGGGAATCCTCAGGTTTCCTCGAGTTGGGGCCGGAGGCCCTCGCGCTCGGATTGTCCTCAGGGGATACCGTAATTTACACTGAAATAACAGTATCTGACCTGGCCACAATAATTTACGATGTGGATATAATGCGTCTGCATATTCTTTTCACAGGTTTTTATCGGGTTCATGAACGTGATGCAGTCGAGGTCGTCACAGTGGTTTGCGGGACAACTCCGGCTCCCGGCATAGGCCTTGGTCGTGAGCTGTGTTATGCCGAATCCCAGTACCAGGCAAAGAGCAAGCATGCTCGTAATTTTTTGAATCACTTTCATTGATATCCTCCTCTGAATTATAGAAACAGATGAAATCATAGCAGCACATTTTAGATGTAGTATGCATTTTTTTTTTGTTATCTTCTTTTGTGACAAAAGTATCGATAATCCATGACAGGGGCTGAGGCGAAGCTTGTTCACAACGCTTCCTCCTCCGTGACCTGGCCCTCGGCGGTCCGATCCATGTGTACTACGTGAGGATTGACCCCGAGCAGCGCAACATCGCCGACTGGTGCTGAGCGATCGATCGTTGAGCGCGATCGGGATCGCGCCGCGGGCAACGGGAGCCTCCTGACGATCCTGGATTTCCTGGCCGCCTCGAAAAGAAAATGGAGGCTCTCGAGCTCGAGTGTATGTGTCAGGGGTTGCTGTAATTCTCGGTAGTTTGGGGCGGGTTTGCATATCGCCTCGGGTCGCAGTTTCAACGCTCAGGTTGGTTTATCACCAACCTGAGTCCACACGGGATGGACATAGAGCATCGCGGGAACGAATACC